>R07__coassemble_13_pt1 | contig 73005 bp, 50 predicted proteins | sample R07__metabat2_low_PE_052 | metagenome-assembled genome bin R07
CCGGCATCTATTTTTTTATTGTTAATTATCTCACTGCCTCAGGGTATTTCTTCATCTCACTTCATATTTTCCGCTCTTATATTTAGGCGGGATAGCAGGAATCTGCAGGAAGGAATCGTACTTTCCACCGGTGTGAATCACATGGATCCCATCTCCGTTGTCCTCTGTGAAGGTCATCTTCCTGTCTTCAAACCACTCTGTCTTTATGTAGCGGCCTTCCACCTCAACTCTTAATGTTTCGCCTTCGTGCCAAATACGGCTGTGAGGCCAGATTTCAATTTCAACAGGAACAATTTCGCCTTCCTTTAACGGCTGTATGTTTTTATGGCTTTGAACAGGCTGAAAATCGCTCGAAAGCTTTTCATCCAGTTCCCTGTGGGATACCCTCATATATCCCCAGGCTCCTCTGTAAGGCTCTCCTATAGCCCAGACAGGCAGGTACTCTCCGTCCTGTCCGAATTTTTTAATCCACACGAACAGATCCATATTGTTATATCCCCTGCATTCAACCCAGAGCTTAAGCTTCATGAAGCCGGATATTTCGGTATCTTCCTTAAACTTGTAATCAAAATATGTAAAGCCCTTTTTCTCGTCATAATTTATCTTTACATCCGGGTTGGCCGGTTCATCGATTTTCACTTCAAAGGACACCCTGTCTTTAGGGTCATACTCTGTTTCAGATTCATCTGCGAAAGGCTCATACGAAGCCTTATTGGAGGCTGCATCCAAATACAGCTTTCTGTATTCGGTCCTTGCCAGAGGAAATTCCTTTTCTTCTCTCTTCTGCCGGAAATCGAAATCATATGCGTCCATAACATCCATCCTGACCTTCGGCATAAGCTCAAAACCGTTATGGATATCCTTTAAATACCTGTCGAAGAACATATTCAGTTCTGCCAGGTTGTATGGATTGTACTGATCCGGCCACTCATATTCCCGGTGGATTCTGAGCCATTTTTTCGGGCTTTTAATTTTTCTGAAACCTTCTATCGAGCCCCTCAGATGGATATGGCACCACCCCGCGCACACATATGCAGGTATTTTTATTTTCTTATAGTTTGGAATTTTATCTTCCCAGTATTCGTTTATCTCAGGGTATTTTATCAGGTTGTCTGGTGCATCATCACACCATGTTTTGCAGGCTATTCCTTCTATTATTGCCTTATTAAAGGATGGACACGGAATCCCGCCCGGGGCTAAGGACTCTCTGTACATATCTCCCGTGGCTTCCCACGGGGCAATGGCTGCAAGGTGCGGCGGCTGTTCTGCCGCGATACGCCAGTTGCTCATGGCAACACCCGAATTACCGTGAAGGCCTGCCTTTCCGTTACACCATGGAAGGCTGGTTATATATTCAATAAAATCATAACCGTCTCTTCCTTCCTGCGTGTCAAAGTTAGGTACATTTCCTTCTGAGTTTCCCACGCCTCTTGGGTCTACATTTGCCACGGCATATCCTTTTCTGCACCAGTATCCCGGATCCGGAGATTCAAATTTTGCCATCTTTGACACTGTTTTAGGCGGCACACCCATAAGCTGCCATTCGGAACGTTCACTCTGCCTTTTTCCAAACGGACTCCAGGAAACAAGGACCGGGTATGTCATGCTTTCATCAGAAGGTCTGAAAATATCCGCATATATTGTTGCCCCATCCCTAAGCTTAACCGGCACATCCCTGTCACAGATAATTCCGGGTTCCGCTTCATACGTGCAGGTGTTAAGTTTCGGGCAATAATTAAAAAAGTGTGCAGGCTTTCCATTCTTTGCCGCCTCTTCAAGTTCTTCCAGTGTTTTGCCAGGTGTTCCTTCACTGTATATGACATCAAGCACTACATCCCCGAATTGTTTTTGTATTATTTTCTTCTTTCTTTCCATTTCCCCTCCGGAATCTTTCTAAACATCATAAATTATAAAAAAGCTCTGTAATGATTTTATCAATACAGAGCTTTTATGGCATTGTGCATAGCAATTAAAAACCTTTATTTTTTTTATTCTTCGTTGTCAAGCAAATCAAGAATTCTGAAAGACATTTGTATTCTTAAACGTTCTTCATTATCCGATAAATCTATTCCAAACATTTCCTCGATTCTTTTTATTCGGTAATTAACATTATTTCTGTGCATATGCAGAAGTTCAGCCGCCTCGCTTGTTATGCGGTCATTTTCCAGATATGTATATAGCACCTTGTAATTGTCTGTTCCCTTATTTCTGTCATGCTCGAGCATCGAAAGTATCTGTGGAGAGCACATATTTTTAAGAGGCAGTTCCTTTGCGCAATTTTCCAGCATATGATGAAGAGAAAACATATCATAGTTGAAAATCTGTTTTTTTAATTCTGGTTTCCAACCGAAGTCATTTATTTTATTTTTTTTATTCAAAAGCTTTTTGCCTATTCTAAGTCCTGCATTTGCCTGAATATATGCGCCTGAAAACTGCGACAGATTTGTAAATTCCCTGGACTGACCCACATAACACTGGTTATCCTCCATAAGCTTTTTTATTTTATCCAAAAGCTTCACAAGGTGTTCCTCGGCAGAGCTGTTTTTCCATATAAAAGCAGACACTATCACAATTTTGTCCTGGTTGGCAAAACATCTTTCCTGCGGAAGTGTTTCTATCACCCTGTTGAGGAGATATTTCTGACCCACTGAAACTGCGGGTTCCAATACAAACATATTAAAACGGGCCGTATAAGGATAGTCCGCTGCCTCGGCCATCAGCTGGATTTCCTTTGGTTCCAATTCGTGCCTCAGGATATACCCCAAAAACTGGCCTATCTGTTTATTGTCCGTGCTGTATTTTACGGATTCAATTTTATTATGTTTGAAATAATAAGCCAGTTTGCCCGCAAAATACCTAAGCACATCTGCGCTTCCGGCAGAAGGTTTTACAACAGTGCAGTGAACATAAACCACCGCCACAATTTTATCGTCCAGAACAACCGGCTGGTTGACCTCCTCATTTGGAATTATTGCGGCGTCATCATAGGTTTCTCCCACATTAAAATGCTGTTTCTTTGAACCTCGTTTTTTCATTATTTCAGCAATAAGAGTAGGAGGCGTATAACCTTTTTCTATCGTATCCTGAAAAGTTTTATCATCATCGGAAATATTATCTGTATGGGAAATCAGGTTAAGTGCCTCATCCAGTATAATAAAAGGGTTTATTATATACTCCTGGCCTATTGCCACAAGGTCGTCGATCGACGCATTATTAATCAGTGCATCATTTATTCTTTCTGCCCAGTTATTAAAATCCACAGCAATGTCGGAAACATTTGTGAAAACATCCATAATGCTTTGTTTCATTATAACAAAACAGCTTATCGCACAATTTTCAGGTTTGAAATTTTTATCATTTTTTGAATTGACAAAGATGAATGTATTGCCGTTGAAACGTTCCGGCTGGCCATTCATTATTTCGAATTTTTCGTAATCGATAACATATATTGCATTTTCCACAAATACATGTTCTTTATTTGGATGCTGCCTTACTGAATTAAATTCACATTTCTTCTTTATGCAGTTATAAACTATTGTCTTTGGATCAGTTGGTCTTAAATAATCCCATAAAACATCTGTTGTAAGCCTCATTTATTTCCCCCAATATGATAAAATGAAAACCATCTGTGTGTGGATTTTACCATAAAAATTTATTTATGTCACAAAAAAGCCGCATCTGAGACTGTCCGGAACTAAAGGTTACCTCAGCTCAGGTTTCCCGCTTTTTTTAGCAGGCTGTTCCCGGACAATCTCATACAGGCAATAGATTTCAGGAGATGCTCAAACAATGAGACAATACAGATTGCCTTACCATCAGGCAATTTTATTTTTTCAGGCTAACCCCTTTTCCTTTAGGAAAGCCTCGTCATTGAATTCATGATGATAACCCATCATCGATGTGGAATACATTTCAGCCGTTACGTGATACTGCATTTCTTCGATAATTCTTCTTCTTAACGGCCTTGCAATTATATTGTGAGTCATGTTCCGCACTATCCGGTCCTTGGCCATAATTTTTTCTGCAATCTCTTCTGCTCTTTCAAAAATCCTGTCCCTTGGAACGACCTCCGTGATAAGGCCATAATTTTTCGCTTCTTCAGCAGTTATTCCCTCAGAGGTGTAGCTCATATAATTAGCCCTTTTCTTGCCCATAAAATGCTGCATGAGCATTGTCATTCCGTCTCCAGGCACAGTTCCGACACCCATAACATAATGCCCATCGGAAAATTTAAATTCCGGGACAGCTAGCGTTATGTCGCACAATACAGCTGCGTCCCAGTGAAATCCCGGTCCGTTTAAAATTCCGATTGTTGGAATTTCAATATCCATAATAAAATTTTCAATAATTTTTGTTGTGTCTATTATTCCATTATCAAATCTTTTATGAATATCCGGGTCCTGCTCTACTTCAGTGAAGGAATCCACTTCTCTTTGGGCTATCCATTCCCTGTCAAATCCGGAAAGAATAAGCATGCTGTTTTCCTTATCATTTCCTATTGCTTTCCAAAGCTGGCACATTGCATTATGGAGCTGATAGCTCCATACTGCCTCGCCGCCTTTGGTAGAAAGGTGTACCCTTAATACTCCCTTTTCGTCTCTTGTCATCTGCATATGCTCTTTAAAACGTTCTTTATATTCTTCAAACGTTTCTACATGAACTGCACTTGTATTAGCCATTTTTCCAAATCTCCTTTATATGCTGCGGGCAACTTCATACGCATCCCAGACAGCATTCATTATATTCTGCACTTTTCTTGCATCTCCGAGCAAATGAACATCGTATGGTTCGAATTTAATCTCGTCATAAAGGTTTCTTCTTGAATCAAAGCCCACAGCGAAAATAAGCGTATCAGCTTCTATCTCAACCTCGCTGCCATCCGGATTTACTGCAATTACTCTTCCATCATGGATTTTCTGCACCCTGCAATTTGTATAAATATCTGCCTTGTAAAAATTAAGGAGATCTGTCAGCATGTCCTTGTTGCAGAAATTAATTTTTGCTCCGGATGAAAGAATAGCAGGAAGTGCCTCCGCGATTGCCACTTTCTTACCTTTTTTAAGAAGGTCTAAAGCCAGCTCACAGCCCACAAGCCCGCCGCCTAACACAACGATTTTTTCCTTTGGATCCACTTTTCCGTTAAGAACGTCTATGGCTGAACATGTCAAAACCGAATCATCGCCCGGAATAACAAAGGATTTTGCTGTAGAGCCCGTTGCCACGACTACTGTATCCGGCATCTCTGCTGATATCATCTCTTTGGACGCTTCTGTATTAAGTCTTACCGAAACCTTCAGATCGCTAAGCTGTTTTGCATACCATGCAGCAAGCTTTAAATCGTTTTCCTTAAAATCAGGAGCCCCTGCAGGTATTAAATTTCCGCCAAGGAAAGAGCTTCTTTCAAAAAGCACAACATCATGTCCTCTTAAGGCACATACCCTTGCAGCTTCCATGCCGGCCACACCTCCTCCGGCTATCACTACTTTCTTTTTCTTTTCAGCAGTGCCTGGCGTGTAAGATGTCTCACGTCCTGTCTGCGGGCGGAGGGCACAGGAAATAAGAGTTCCCATGTGTTCAAAGCATCCGTCATGACAGGAAAGACATGGCCTTATGTCATCAACATTTCCGGTCCTTATTTTATTAGGAAGTTCAGGATCGCAAAGCAATGGCCTTCCAAGCCCTATAAAATCTGTCTGGCCGTTTTCTATTGCTTTATATGCAATTTCCGGATCGTCCATTCTGCCTGCCGAGATTACCGGAACCTTTACAACCTTCTTGAGTTTTTCATTGAAAGGAAGGTATACGCCCTTTCCCATATACATTGGCGGATGTGACCAATAATGTGCGTCATAACACCCTACATCCGCATCAAATGCGTCGTACCCGGCCTCTTCTAAAATTTTCGCTGCTTCAAGGCTTTCTTCCATGTCGCGCCCGAGTTCCTTAAAGTCCTCACCAGGCACAGCGCCATGCCCTAAAGATTTCATCATGTGCTTTGTGGAGAAGCGAAGCACAACAGGAAAATTTTCTCCACAGGTTTTCTTAATGCCCTGTACAACCTCAGTTGCAAATCTCAAACGGTTTTCCAGGCTTCCTCCATATTCATCAGTTCTTTTGTTGAAAATTTCCGTGGCAAACTGATCCATCAAATACCCTTCATGGACTGCATGTATTTCAACTCCATCAAAACCGGCTGCCTTTGCCATGCCTGCGCTTATGACGATGCGCCTTATCATTGTTTTCACTTCTTCAGTTGTAAGCGCCCTTGTGGTTATGTCCGGCCTCCATCTGTTTGGATTTTCCGATGCGGAAACCATACTCTTTCCCTTCATGGACCACATCGGATTATTTATGCGTCCACCGCCTGCTGTAAGCTGAAGAAAAATTTTTGTATCATAAGCATGAACACGCTCTGTAAGCTGCGTTGCCTGTCTGATAAAAACGGGCACATTAAAGGCCGTACACGGAACAAGGCCTCTTCCTACGCCTTCAATTTCATCTTCAACAACACACAGCCCCGTGGTAATCAGCCCGACTCCGCCTTTCGCTCTTGCCACGAAGAACTCTATACCATCTTCTGTAAATTCACCATCCGGTCCCACAAGGCCGCCGTCGCCCATTGGAGACATGCAAAACCTGTTTTTTATTTTTAAGGCACCAATCTGCATCGGCTCAAATAATATTTTGTATTCTTCCTTCATCAGTTCCTCCTAGTAAATAAAGCTTCCCCATTTTTCGAGAGGTACATCCTCAAACCAAAGCTTGTTATTACCGTTTTCATCCAATTTCTGGACGCTCCACTTAACAAAGTCATGGTCGTTCCTTGTAGGATAATCTATTCTTATATGGAACCCTCTTGATTCGGTTCTTGCAAGTGAAGCTGTGTAATACAGGATTGCGCAGGTTGCCATATTCTTTAAATCCTGGCATAAGCCCAGCATGTGGAAGTCTCCATTTGCTGTGGTATGATGCTCTGCCCTGTAAATAATCCCCTTTACCTTTCCTATAGCCTCTCTTAATCTGGCATCATTTGTATCTATTGAATAGTCCATTCTTTGCAGTGCGCACCTTAAATCCCAGATTGCATTTCTTGGGTTATCGCCATTTGCCCTGTTTAGAGGCTCGTATAATTTTTCTTTAAGGTTTTCAATTTCCTTATCACACTGCGCTTTAAATTCTGTTTCCTTAACGAATTTTGCCACTGAAGGTGCAGCCATAATGGCAGATCCAACTGCAAATCCGTTTCCTGAACCTCTTACTCTTCCAGGAGGCCCCGGAAGCGCGCCGCACATTGCTGAACCGGTATATGATGTATCTCCGATTGCCCAAAGCCCCTCAAGGCTTGTTTTCATATCATTATCCACGCGCACCGCCGAGAATTCGCCCAGAAGCGAAGGCGCGCAAGGCGTGTATTCTTCGCCTTTATACAGGTCGTACTCTATTTCTTTTCCCTGCTCTGTATTTTCGAAAAATTTCTTTGTAACAGGAAGCTCGTCTGTCAGATCAAAGCCCATAAGCTGGTCTCTCTTAAACAGCATCGGCCCATGGCCCGCTTTAACTTCACGCACCATTCCTTCAAGGTATGCAGCGGAAATATCCAAATCCTTGTTTTCAACAATATACTTGTAATACCATGGCTCCTTTGCCTGGTTATAAACAGTTTCCATGCATGCAGGGCCGCAAATATTAAAGGATGAACCACTTGTAACTATATTGTAAAAATTCGAGAACTCGGCATCCCTGATTTCAGCGCCTGCCCTGTATGCTGCAGCAGCTCCGTCCCCTCTGGCGGAGAACCACATATGCTGGTTCATATAATTGCAGCTTCCTGTAGCAAGTATAACTGCCTTTGCCGAGGCGACAAAATATTCGCCGGTAACAATATTAAAGCCCGTGAGGCCGTTTATTGATCCGTCCTCCGCATGGGTAAGGTCCACCATCTGGGTCTTATCTATAAAACGAACGCCCAACCTGACTGCCGTTTTCCTTAAATTCTGCGTGGAAGAATGATCCATGACTGCCAGACGCCAATAGCCCTCCACTATCGTGCAAAAACTTTGTACCCCGTATTCTGCATCCACATCAGGGTCTTTATTCATCTGGAATTTTACGCCCCATCTCTGTAAATCTTCCATGTACTCCCGGGTAGCATTTGCATATTTTGCAAGAAGCGGCTGGTCATTTAAATACTGGCCCAGATTTCTCGTGATCCACTCCACAAAATCGTCGTCATCCATTTCTATCATGTCCCAGCCATCCGGATCATCTATCATTTTAGGGACAAACATAATAATCCCCGCACCCTTATTAGATTTTCCCGATGTTCCGGCAGTTGCCTTTTCCACAACAAGAACATCCAGTTCCGGATTATTTTCTTTTATTTTAATACTTGCTGAAAGCCCGGCAATTCCGCCGCCCACAACAACAATATCCGCTTTTTCTTTTTTTGTTTTTATCTCCTGCATTTTTTAAGGCTCCTTTCTTCAGCTGCACCTATTCTTTTTCGTAAGAAAGTCTGTAGGTCGATTTTGGAAAAACCGGCGGCCTCGGCATCGTATAATCCGGTATTACATCAATAACATCCTTCGGGCACTCTATCATGCACCAGGTGCACACAGCGCATTCCTCAGGATATTTTGCAATCGGCCGGTTGGCTTCATCATCCCATCTAAGCACATCAACAAAACATGCTTTTATGCATTTTTTGCAGCCTATACATTCGTCATAATTGAATTTAAACTGAACCATAAATACATCCTCCTTCTGGGGGTATTTTATTTTTACTTAAAATAATTTTATTTTAATTGCATTTCCTAAACACCATTTAGACGCACAAAAAAAGCGGCACCTTTTCGTGCCGCTTTGTTCAACAGTAATTTATTCAGCTCTTTTGCCTTTGAATTTTGATTTTCCCATCTTCATCTTTGATATTCCGAGGATAGTATCGTCTGAAGCTGTTCCCTTCCAGTCGAACTGGATATGACCGAACTGAAGGTCCAGGTGAGTCATTAATGTGAAATCATCTCCCTCGACTTCTACTTTCTCGAAAGGCACTTCGAAATCGTCAGATGCGATTGATCCAACAACCTTGCCTCCATCTTCCCAGAATTTCCAGGTTGCCTTATTTTCATCGATAGGTGTTTTTGTAATAACTTTCCAGGTTCCAATTAATTTGCTTGCCATAAATTTTTCCTCCTCTTTTTTAGGGTAGCCCTCTTATTTTGTATTTTATTTTTTTTGTTTCATTCATTCATTGTTGTTATGAAATAAATAGAACAATTATTTCAAAAAACTATTGTGCAAGATAATCTGCAATAGAATCACCTGCAATGCGTCCCGAATTAAGAGCATACCCCATTGTATTTCCAGGAAGCAGGAACATATAACTATCTCCATAAATAGCGCAGGTATCCGTGCCTGCCGCATATAATCCCGGGATTTTTCTAAAATCATCCGTTACTACTTCCATTCTGTGGTTCACCTTAATGCCCCCTAAAGTGCCATATCCGCCTGGGCGCATTTTAGCCGCATAGAAAGGTCCTTTAGCTATAGGTCGCATATATTCCGGTTTTTTATAAAACAGACTGTCCCTCGCCTCGCACATATCATTGTACTCTTCTACAGTGCGCAGAAAAGCGTCTTTATCTATTCCCGCCATATCAGCTAATTCTTCAAGCGTATCTGCCATAAAAAGTGACTGTGATTTTCTTTCAATAGCCTCCTTCATGTCGGCCTCGAATTCATTTTTATTTACTGTCTCTCTTGTAAATACAAGGCTCATAAAATCCACACCTTTTTTAGAATAAAGATTCAGTATCTTAGAGTCTATCACCATCAGGCCATAGCAGTCAGGCTGGGTTTTGCAGGCATTTCCTGCAAACGTTCCATTTTCTATGCAGCCTTCATTAAAAAACCTTTCACCATCCCTGTTTACCATAAGGTTCGGCTGGTAGAATGCGGTTTTTATATTAAAATTATCCTCGCCAAATATTCCAAGGTTTATCTCCACATTTATGTCGGATTTTCCAGCGCCTGCTGCCCAGGCCATCTTTATACCGTCACCGGTAAGTGCCGGGACGCGGATTCCAAAATAATTTTTTCCATACTCAATATCAGATACTTCCTTCATCATTTCAGGATTGTTTCCGAAGCCTCCCGTGGCAATAACCACAGCTTTTGCATTAACCCGCACTTCATTGCCGGCCGCATCCACAGCCACAACGCCCACGGCCTTTCCATTTTCCATAATAATGGATTTTGCAGGTGTTTCCGTCAGAATTTTCACGCCAAGCTCATCGGCTCTTTCCATCATTCTTTTAATCATTGTACCTGCAGCCCTTGGCCCGGGTCTTCCTTCATCAGGCTGAACAACATGCCAGGTTGCCTCCGAACCCGGAAAAAACCTTGATGCCTTATAAAAATTAACACCCATGCCTTCCAGCCATTCAATGGTATCAGCGGATTTCTCAAAATATTTTTTTACAAGCTGTGCATCCACACGCCAGTGGGTATAGTCCATAAACATATTAAAAGCCTTTTCCACAGTAACTGTAGAAAGTTCTCTTTTTTGCTGCCTGGTATCAAGGCCTAACGGCCCCATAGCCATATTTGCGCTGCCGCCTGCAATACCGGCCTTTTCCAATGCAATAACTTTAAGATTATTTTCAGCTGCGGTAAGCGCTGCTGCAAGTCCCGAAGGGCCAGCTGCAACCACAACCACGTCACATGTATACTCTTTCATATTTTCCTCCGTTCCTTTAACTACCATATTGTATTAATTTTCACATAAAAAAGATCCGCCTTCATTACATCGTTTGACAAAAAAATCCCTGTTTTGTTTTATTTCTTATTTCATTCTGCCAAGATTAAGCCCATGGAAATGCTATTATTAAATTGAAACTTCAAAAACAAAAACCACTCGATACTAATGGATTTTAAAAAGTACCGAGTGGTTTTATGTTTTTTGATGTTTAGTGTTGAAAATTTATTTCAATGTTTTTTACATATTTTTATTTTGCATCCTTTATAGAGAAGCTTACTCTGCCCATCTTGTCAGGACCCATGCATTTTGCCTTTACTACATCGCCAAGGGTGAGGACATCTTCTACGCATTTGATACGCTCTTTAGCAATCTTTGAAATGTGTACCATGCCTTCCTTGCCAGGAGCGAACTCTAAGAATGCGCCGAAGTCTTTAATTGAAACAACCTTGCCCTCGTAGATTTTGCCTTCTTCGAACTCTGAAACGATGGTTTCGATCATTTCCTTTGCAGCTTCAAGCTTTTCAGGGTCTACGCCGCAGATAGAAACCATGCCGCTCTCGTCGATATCGATCTTAACGCCTGTGCGGGCGATGATTTCGTTGATAACCTTGCCCTGCTTGCCCACAACATCGCCAATCTTTTCAGGGTCTATTTGGATGCTGATGATCTTTGGCGCATACTTGCTTAATTCTTTTCTAGGCTCGGCGATAACAGGAAGCATAACCTCGTGAAGGATGTATGTTCTTGCCTGCTTTGCGCGTGCAATTGCTTCTTCAACGATTGCGCGTGTGAGGCCGTGAATCTTTATATCCATCTGAATGGCTGTGATGCCTTCGTCTGTTCCAGCAACCTTAAAGTCCATGTCGCCGAAGAAGTCTTCGAGGCCCTGGATATCTGTGAGAACTAAATAGTCGTCATCGGTTTCGCCAGTAACAAGTCCGCATGAAATGCCTGCAACCGGGCGCTTGATAGGAACGCCAGCAGCCATAAGCGAAAGTGTGGAAGCGCAGACTGATGCCTGGCTTGTGGAGCCATTTGATTCAAAGGTTTCCGAAACAAGGCGGAGCGCATAAGGGAACTCGCTTTCTGATGGAATAACCGGAAGAAGTGCGCGTTCTGCAAGGGCGCCATGGCCGATTTCTCTTCTGCCCGGTGACCTGCTTGGCTTTGCCTCGCCTACCGAATAGCCCGGGAAGTTATACTGGTGCATATATCTCTTGGATGTGATGTTTGCATCAAGACCGTCTATCTTCTGTGCATCTGAAAGAGGCCCTAAGGTTGTGGCCGTCATGATCTGTGTCTGGCCGCGTGTGAACATGCCTGAGCCATGAGCCCTTGGAAGAATATCTACCTCGGCTGAAAGAGGTCTTATCTGGTCGATTGCACGGCCGTCCGGACGCTTGTGATCTTTAAGGATCATCTTTCTTACTGTCTTTTTCTGGTATGCATAAACTGCTTCATCAATAAAAGGAATCCAGTCTTCATGTTCCTCAGCAAATTTTTCTGAAAGCATATCCTTTATTTCGGAAATATTTTTATCTCTTATCTGCTTTTCGTCAGCGAAAACTGCCTTTTCCATTTCTTCCTGAGGAACAAGCTCCACGATGGCATTGGTAATTTCTTCAGGGATAACATGGCTTTCGTATTCATGTTTTTCTTTTCCGACTTCAGCAATTATTTTAGCGAAAAACTCATTCACCTTTGTGTTCACTTCATGTGCCGCAAAAATTGCTTCAATCATCTTTGCTTCAGGAACTTCTTTAGCGCCGGCTTCGATCATGATCACCTTTTCAGGTGTGGAAGCCACTGTCAGTGTAAGCTCTGTAGCAAGCTTCTGTTCTTCTGTAGGGTTGAAAACCAGCTCTCCGTTTACAAGCCCCACCTGAGTCATGGCCACAGGGCCGTCAAACGGGATGTCTGAAATGCATGTAGCAAGAGCGCTTCCAAGCATTGCTGTGAGTTCTGCCGAACAGTCAGGGTCTACGCTCATAACAAGGTTGTTTAATACAACGTCATTTCTGTAATCCTTTGGAAACAGTGGGCGCATAGGTCTGTCAATAACACGGCTTGTGAGGATGGCATTATCCGAAGGACGTCCTTCTCTTCTTGTGAACCCTCCCGGGATTTTTCCAACGGAATACATTTTTTCCTCGAAGTCAACACTCAGCGGGAAGAAGTCAATTCCGTCACGCGGTTTTTCTGATGCAGTGGCAGTCGACAAAACAACTGTGTCGCCATAGTGCAGAAGAACAGCGCCGTTTGCCTGTGCGGCCACGCGTCCGATTTCGGCCTTTAAGGTTCTTCCTGCAAGTTCCATTTCAAATGTCTTAAATTCTTTGCTCATTTTTTCTCCTTCTTTACTTCTTGGGCGGAATGCCCGAAATTTAATTCCCTTTATACAACAACAGACTTTAAGGTTTTTGCCCTAAAGTCTGTTGGAATAAACATTACTTTCTGATGCCTAACTTTTCGATTAACTGACGGTAAGCTTCGATGTCGGTCTTCATAAGGTAATCGAGAAGTCCACGTCTTCTACCTACCATTTTCAGAAGTCCTCTTCTTGAGTGATGGTCCTTCTGATGTGTTTTTAAGTGCTCTGTAAGCTCCTTGATTCTGTATGAAAGGATGGCTACCTGCACTTCTGGTGAACCTGTGTCGTTTTCTGTCTTACCATAAGTTTTGATAAGTTCAGCCTTAATTTCCGGTGTGATCATAATAAATTTCCTCCTGATTATTTAATATCGCCTGTATCCGAAACGCGGTCGGAGAATCCAGCATTTAAGATACGGCTTTTCAACTCGGCTATCTTAACAAACGCATCCCCACTTGTCAAGGAAATGGCGCAAGTTTTCTATAACACTTTAAAGTATGTATTTCAAGAGACGGTTTAAAAAAAGCAACTCTTTCTTCAGCTCAAGATAGCCCCATCATCTAATTCAATGACCTCATCACAAAGCTCATCTATATCGGCCTGATTATGGCTGGTAAGCAGTATAGTGCATCCCTTAAGTTTCATTTCTTTTAAAAGCCCCCGCATTTCAACGGTGCCCTTTTTATCAAGTCCATTAAATGGCTCATCAAGAATCAAAAGTTCCGGATTATCCATTATTGCCTGGGCAATTCCTAAGCGCTGGCGCATACCTAATGAGTATTTGCCAACATGTTTTTTCGATTCCGGATCAAGTCCCACTTTGCGTATAACATTGTATATTTGTTCCTTATCTGCTTTTCCGCTGAGAGAAGCCAATATCTTAAGGTTGCCATAGGCGCTTAATTCGGGAATAAAGCCCGGGGATTCAATAATCACACCTGTTTTTGGCGGAAAATCAACATCTTTTCCTATTAACTTTTCATTTATAGAAACCTGTCCTTCAGAAGGCCTCAGGAAACCACAAATACATTTTAAAAGCACCGTTTTACCGCTGCCGTTATTGCCAACAATGCCATATATCCTGCCGGACTCAAAATCCAAATTAATTGTTTTTAGTACAGATTGTCCGTTAAATCTTAAAGTAAGGTTTTCGATATGTATTATAGCTGCCATATTAACCTCCGTTCTGTCCGCCGCAGAAATCATAATTGTAGCCGCGCATGGCTCTGTAAGAAAGCGCAATCAAGAATATCAAAATCAAGGCAAAAATAGCAAAGCTCTGCCACAGTCTTGGCAGCCTGTCATAGCCAAAATTATGCATGCTGTAAGTTGCCTGATTCAATGGCGACACCCACCCTGTAAAAACCCAGGCCTTATAAAAAAGCTGCTGTGGCAGAGATAAAAAATTAATAATATTTTTGGGATTCAAAAGAAAGCCATATAAAGAAAATGCGAGCACACTTACAGTTCCGGCTCTTCGCCCCTTAACAATACTAAACAAAAACATAACAAACACGATAACAAGCATATAAATCAGCATAAGCGCAAAAACAGTCAACGCACATGTGTATGGCCTGCTCATTTCCAAAGTTTTAACAGTTACCGGCACCGACAGAAGTTCTCCATCGCCGGAATAGCCCAGAATAGCCGCGGTCTTGCTCCATATATTGCCAGCAAAAGCATTCTGGCAGCATAAAAAGATTGTTGACAGCAAAATAAACAACATATATATAAGGCACGTTCCAAATATATATATTATCTGCCCTGCCAACCAGCTTTTTTTGCTGCTTCTCATAAGAAAAAACGGGAGACCGGAGGTAAGAAACGGCATATCAGCAAAAAGTATCAATGTAAAAAGAGACATAAGCAGAATAGAATTGCTGTCACCAAATGTCCATATAAACGGCTCAAAAATCTGAAGCGTTGTACCATAACCATATGAATAGTCAAGGAGCCTGTCTGTAAGTAAAAAGCAAACAATAAATGTCAGAAAAAATGCAATAATTATCCGGGGATTTTTATGCCATCTTCTGAAATTGTACACGGCGTAAATCATTGCCTGTCTGAAAAAGTCACGCATTTGAGATTCTCCTTTTAGCCAGCAAAAAATGAATAGCCATAATCAATCCTGTGGCTAAAGCCAGGCTGGCCGCCGCAACAAAAATGCCCATGTCTGTCATTGAATCAGCTGAAATCCAATTTACAGGATATAAAATATCAGCGCTGATATAATTTCTTTCGTGAAATATTATCAAAATATAGTAAAAAATAAACGGCGAGATATATGCCGTCAGTCTGTTAGATGTCAATGTTGCGTTCATCATTCCAAGTGATGATAAAAACATAGCCGTAAAAAAGAAAAGAAGCATAAATCTTCCAACCCTGATAATCAAATTCCAGATTAGGTTAATGTCACTCTGAATCCCATAAAAAAGAAATACAGATAAAAATATAAGAAACAGGGAAATTATCAGTCCTGCCAGAATTACTATTCCACCGGATACAGCACATGCAAATTCTTTTGAAATGATATATTTTCTTTTATCTGTACGCTGTAATATAAATTTAAGGAATCCCGAATTTCTGTCCTCTACAAGGCTTGCTGTATATGGAAGTGCGCAAAGAATCGGCAGTGCGAAGCAGACCGTTTTTCCTTTTATTGCATCTATCATCAAATTTAAAAGAAATACCACGGAAATAATTGTTCCATCTTCCACCGCATTCTTAATTGCATCAAGTTCTGTAATAAAAATAAGGCAAGGAAAAATGATGGCAGCCGCAATTGCCACATATGAAAAAATAGCCTGTCTTAAGAACGTCTTTAAACATTTGAACATAATACAAAATCCGTTAGACCAATGGTTTTCCCGACTGGAATAAAATCCGGTTTTTATACATTTTTTCTGTTGGCAGTTAATATCCCTGTGAAATGTTGATAACACTCCCGTCAATCGCATTTAGTGTCAGTATTGTATCACTATAAACGCTTGTTACCTGTCGAGCATCTTTTGTCGATTCATCCGAGGCCAACATATCGGCATATTCAAGAGTAATTGTTCCCTTGAAATTCCATACAGGCATCATGTAATATCTGGCCTCTGTATCCTTTATTCGTACCCTTGCAAGCCCTGCCTCTATACTTGAAATATTCACTCTGGCACCCGATGGTGTTGCTTCAGTTCCAGATAAAAAACTATTCAGTGTTGTCTGAAGCTGCATTTGCGCTGTAAACCTCTGCATAGCCTCTTCGAAACTCAAAAGTTCCGCATCAGAACTCATCACTGAAACTTCCTCCAGCGGAGCCATATAATTAAGGTACACTATATGCCCACAGCTATAGCGTATTTCAAGACTTTCATAATAGTATCTGAACGAATATTCTGCTATGTCTGGTGAATAATATATTTGTTCCTGGGGAAGTACCTCGCATCCACCATAATATGGCGCAAGTTCAATTTCATAATAATACCCGGCTGTATTAAAATAGTTTCCCTGCCTGTCAGACGCCTGCTGGTACCTGCTGTCTATGTCTTTAATTCGCCACCTTTCAGAAAAACCAAGTTCGTCAAGTTTTTCATTTATGTAGTTTTCAACATAATCCTCGGTTTCCTGCAAAGGATCCTCCTGATATCCATTCTGAACCCAAAATTCATAACTATTCAAGATAAAATCATCCCTCAGACAAGTCTGACAATCTGCATAGGCCGTCTTTCCTTCAACGTCAGCAGTTACTTTTATCTCCTGATTTACATAATAAGGGTCAGGTTCATATACTGATACGATTTCACTGTATTCAGTCTCCGGCTTAAAAATCCACTCAGCTTTGCGATGATCGTATGTGTCTGGAACCTCTGAAAGCTGTTCTTGGTAGACGGAAATTGCATTTTCATAATTATTTTTTCTGTATTCATACAATTCTGGTTCAACCAGGGGGTCAAGGCTTTCCAGCCATTTCTGATTGTCTGCTATCAGCTGTTCCAATTCTTCTTTTGTTTTTGTGCTATCAAACTCGTAGGCTTCATTTTCCAAAAACAAAATTTCAGTCCACTCCTGTACTTCATCAGATGTTATGGTATGCGGAATAGTTTCTGAGACAGAAACAGACCCCAAAAAAGGCTTAACATCCGCATTAACGCATATTACAACTTCAGAATCCGTCCCCTCAAAAGTGTCTTCATAATGAATCACATCTGATGCTTCCGCGGTACTACCATTCATATTATTTTCTGATGTATTTTCCGAATCAGTGTTTATTATTCCGTCGCTGTCATCGGCCTTTTGATCTTCCTCTGGCAAAAAATCAGTCGTATCTTCCCTTAATAAAGATTCTACAACATCCTCACCTTTGTTAATAACTATATCCTTTTCAGGCGTAGTCTGGCACGAACTCAAAACTATGACAGCAACCGTTAGTATTGGAAATACACTTATAAAACGAACTCTTTTCATAGCAATTTCCTATACCCTTAAAATGGATACCAGTAATATGCACTCGTATATCCAGTGCAATACCAAGGTCTAGACTCCCATTGGTATGTTGTGTAATTTCTCCTGAATGATTCCCAATAGGCCGGTGCTCCATCTGAAAGATATGGATTGCTCACGCTGAAATAATTATATCCATTGTCTGTGTCTTTAAATTCCAATGCATACCGCATTACCAGCCATGTTGAAGGACCTACTGAGCCATCGACCGACAGACCATTGCCTTGCTGAAAAATACGGACAGCAGCATCTGTATAATATCCAAAGCTACCATCCATACCTCCATGCTTTGCAATATAATTAGATGTAGTTGAGTCATAGTCTAAAAGAAAACGCTGAATTGCTAACACACAATAATAATCATTACTTCCGCCATAATATGTTGCAGGCAGGTTTGTCCATGAGTAATTTGCAGAAGCCTGTACAATAGAAAAATTAGAAATAAGAATTAACAAACAAATAGCAACACCAACAATTTTTTTCATTTTAAATTCTCCTTTTGATGTAAAAATACAGCCATCAGTTTCAGTTCAAAACAATAAAAAATATTAATGAATGCCTAAGCTATTTTTATTATACGGATGTGTATTCAAGTTGTCAACAAAGCCCACACGTAGTCTTAAGGTCCCCTTTGCACAAGGGAGGCTTGGGGCTTTCGCTGCCGCCCAAAACAATCCCTCCGGCAGTTCTTCGGCTTTTCTTTCTCATGAGCACTGTGATATAATCCTGCAGACGGATTTTTGTAATAAACCACTGTGGGGAAATTTTAAAAGGAGAATAAGCATGGCAGGCAACAGCTTTGGAAAAATATTCACAGTAACAACCTGGGGCGAGAGCCACGGACCTTCTATTGGGTGCGTTGTGGACGGATGCCCTGCGGGGCTTAAATTATCAGAAGAAGACATCCAGGCTTTTTTAAGAAGGCGCCACATTACGCCCGTAGCCAGCTCCCTTTGCGTAGCAGAGACATCCGGTCTTTCCTCAGCAAGACGCGAGCCCGATAAAGTGAAAATTCTTTCCGGTGTTTTTGAGGGCCTTACAGAAGGAACACCGATTTCAATTTTAATAGAAAATACAGATGTCAAATCCAAAGATTATAAATCCTTAAAAAATGTTTACCGCCCTTCACATGCAGATTTTACTTATGACCAGAAATATGGTATCAGGGATTACAAAGGTGGCGGCCGCTCATCCGGCCGCGAAACCGCTGCCCGCATAGCAGCCGGGGCAGTTGCCGCAAAACTTCTGTCAGAATTTGGTATAACTTTTGAATCAGAAGTAATATATGGCTGTTCATCAAAGGACGCCTTAGATGCAATGACTCCTGAACATAAAACAGAAGCGCCATATGCCTGTGCGTCAAAGGCCGGCGATTCCATAGGCGGCATAGTGACCGTAACAGTACATAACGCGCCTGCAGGTTTAGGAAACCCCGTTTTCGATAAACTGGACGCCGAGCTTTCAAAGGCAATAATGAGCATAGGCGCAGTAAAAGCGGTAGAAATAGGCTGCGGCATAAACGCTTCTAAAATGACCGGCTCGGAATACAACGATGAACGTACATCAGAAAACGGGAATGTAATAAAGCTCACCAACCACGCAGGCGGCATCGAAGGAGGCATATCAGACGGAAACGACATAATAATAAAAGCCCACATAAAGCCAACGCCTTCTATAAACATCCCTCAGCGCACAATTACAAAGGATTTTGAAAACACAGAAATAAAAATAGAAGGCAGGCATGATCCTTGCATTGCCCCGAAGGCCGCAATCGCCGCTGAAGCCATGACCGCAATTACAATAGCGGACGCGCTCCTTCAAAACGCATCCGCGAAGCTTTCATCACTTAAGAAAATTTACTATTAAACACAAATCCACAATAAAAATCCAAAAACGATAAAACAAGACCTCTGTCCAATCCGATGAACAGAGGTCTGATTTTGCAAAAGCATCAATTGCCTGATATTAATGGCGGTCTTTTATTTATCAGCAATCCTGATTCCCAGCTCTTCAAGCTGCTTTGCATCAACCTCTCCAGGGGCTTCTGTCATCAGGCAGCTTGCGTCCTTAACCTTAGGGAAAGCAATAACATCACGAATGCTTTCTGCCTTCACCATAAGCATCATCATGCGGTCGAAGCCGATGGCAAGACCTGCGTGCGGCGGAACACCATATTTAAAGGCATCCATAAGGAAGCCAAAGCGTTCATATGCCGAGTCGTGGCTGAAGCCTAAAATTTCGAACATACGCTCCTGGATATCAGGATTGTAAATTCGCTCCGAACCGCCGCCAAGCTCCACGCCGTTAAGCACGATGTCGTAGGCTGCTGCTCGCACATTTTCAGGTTCTGTATCAAGAAGAGAAAGGTCTTCCTCCATAGGCATTGTGAACGGATGATGCATTGCCACAAGACGGTCCTCTTCTTCGGAATACTCTAAGAGTGGGAATTCTGTAACCCAGAGGAAATTAAACTTATCATGATCTATAAGGCCGAGCTGGTCTCCAAGGTGGATTCTTACTGCGCCAAGCACTGTGCATACAGTCTTCACGGAATCAGCTGCAAAGAATAAAAGGTCTCCAGGCTCTGCTTTCATTTCTTCACATATAGCCTTTAACTCGTCTTCTGTCATAAACTTTGCAAAGGAAGACTTATATGTGCCATCAGCATTAACGCATAAATAAGCCAGACCCTTGGCACCTACCGTCTTTGAAAATTCTATAACGGCGTCGATTTTCTTTCTTGGCATTTCTGCCTGGCCCTTTGCATTGATTCCTTTAACACAGCCGCCTGCGTCTATGGCATTTTTAAATACCGAAAATTCGCAGCCGTCTACCACGCCTGTTATATCGGTAAGTTCCATGCCGAAGCGTGTGTCCGGCTTGTCAGAGCCAAATCTGTCCATTGCCTCTGCCCAGGTCATCCTCTGAATAGGAAGGCTCACTTCCACGCCGATGGTTTCTTTAAACACACGGGCAATCAGCCTTTCCACAACATCCATAACAACGTTCTGGTCGGCAAAAGAAAACTCCATGTCAATCTGGGTGAACTCAGGCTGCCTGTCGGCACGCAGGTCTTCATCCCTGAAGCACCTTGCTATCTGATAATACCTGTCATATCCGGAGCACATAAGAAGCTGCTTGAAAATCTGTGGCGACTGCGGAAGCGCATAAAAGCTTCCCTGGTGCACGCGGCTTGGAACCAGATAATCCCTTGCGCCTTCAGGCGTGCTCTTGCAGAGAATCGGCGTTTCGATTTCCAGAAAGCCCTCGTCTGACATATAGTCCCTTATGCTCTTTGCCACGCAGCTGCGCATGATTATATTCTTCTGAAGGTCCGGGCGCCTTAAATCCAGATATCTGTATTTAAGCCTCAGTTCGTCCTTTGTCTGGATGCCTTCTTCAATCGGGAATGGCGGTGTTAAGGCTTCAGATAAAACCTTAAGCTCAAGAACCTTTATTTCGATATCGCCTGTCTTCAGGTTTTCGTTTACGGATCCGCCTCTTTTCTGCACAAGCCCCCTTATGGCAATAACGAATTCGCTTCTTAAGGTATTTGCTTTTTCATAGCCTTCTTCCCCTAAATTGTCCTCGTCAAATAAAAGCTGGATAAGGCCGCTTCTGTCCCTCAAGTCGATGAAGATGATGCTGCCCAAGTTTCTTCTTTTGTTAACCCAGCCCATCAATGTTACGCTTTCGCCAAGCATTTCATTTGTAACTTCCGTACATCTGTGGCTTCTTTTAAGGCCACTCATTGATTCTGCCATTTTCTCTTCCTTCTTTTTTATTTGTTAATTTTTTTAATATACTCTGCTATTTCTGATAAAGCAATTTCTATTTCGCTTCCATCTTCCATATTCTTTATCCGGCCTTTTCCGCTTGCGACTTCATCACCGCCCACAAGCAGCACGAAACGCGCGCCCGTTTTATTTGCATATTTCATCTGGGCCTTTACGGATTTTCCGAAATAGTCCGTTTCCACGATAAGTCCTGCGTCTCTTAAGCCCTTCACAATTTTGTATCCGTCCGATTTTTCCTCGCCCAGAATTCCCAGATAAATATCCGGCACTTCTTCCTTTCCAAGCGTGATTCCTTCGAGGCCCAGGAAATATATTATTCTTTCGATTCCCATTCCAAAGCCGGCTGATGGAATATCCTGTTTTCCGTCAATTTCCTTAACAAGGTTATCATATCTGCCGCCTCCGCAAAGTGTGAAGCCATCCTTATTAACAAACTCGAAAACCGTCTTTGTGTAATAATCGAGGCCGCGCACGATGCCGGTGTCTACTTTATAGTTTATGCCAAGCTCGGTTAAAAGCTTTTTTAATTCCTCAAAATGGTTTTTGCATTCTTCATCAAGGTAATCTATTGTCCTTGGCGCATTCTTTACTATCTCTTTGCATTCTTCGTTCTTGCAGTCGATTACCCTTAACGGGTTCTTTTCCATTCTCTCGAGGCAGGTCTTGCACAGGCCGTCCTTGTGGTCTTCAAGATATGAAAGCAGCGCCTTGTTATATTCCTTTCTGCACACAGGGCATCCGATGGAATTTATGTGCACCTCTATGTCCTTAAGGCCCAGTGTCTTTATTATTTCGCTTACCAGCGATATAAGCTCTGCTTCCACTAATGGGCTTTCCGATCCCACATATTCCACTCCAAACTGGTGGTGCTGCCTTAATCTTCCGCTCTGCGGTTTTTCGTATCTGAAAGCAGGGGTTACATAGCAAAGCTTTGTAAGGCCTGCATCCGCATACATGCTATGCTCGAGATAAGCCCTTATAACGCCTGCTGTGCCCTCAGGTTTTAAAGTGATGCTCCTTCCGCCTTTATCTTCGAAGGTGTACATTTCCTTCTGTACCACATCCGTGGTTTCGCCTACGCCCCTGGCAAAAAGCATTGTATGTTCAAACATAGGAGTCTGGATCTGCTTTATGTTATATTTTTTCGCGATAGAAAAGCATGTCTTTTCGATTATTTCCCTTTTGCGCATTTCCTCGCCGAACCAGTCCTGCGTTCCTCTTGGTGCCTGTGTAATCATAAAATCATTCTCCTTTAAAATTATGAACCATTCGTTCTTCTTCTATTGATGTTGCCCTTTCGTGCCCCGGAAGCACCAGCACTTCCTTTGGAAGCACAAGCAGCTTATTTCTTATTGATGCCATAAGCGCCCTTTCATTTCCGCCCGGAAAATCCGTTCTTCCCCAGGAATGGAAGAACAAGGTATCCCCAGCAAAAAGCACGCCGTTATTTTTAAAATAATAGCACACACCGCCCTCTGTATGGCCCGGGGTGTGTATCACATCTATTTCCATTCCGCCTATTGAAAGGTGGTCTCCGTCATTAACAAAAATATCATCATCTGCCCAGTCATAAGAAGCATCCACAAAGCCCTTTTGGTCTTTAAGCCTGTATTTATCCAGCTCGTTAAGATAAACAGGCATTTTATATTTTTCCTTAAGCTCTGCTAAAGCCTGGTAATGGTCGGAATGGGAGTGCGTAAGCAGCACAGCTTTCAAGCTAAGGCCGAGCTGCTCTATGCAGTCCGACAACCTGTCTGCCTCTGCCCCGGGGTCTATTATCACCGCTTCTTTAATTTCATCATCATATGCCACATAGGCATTTGTCTGTATAAGCCCCACGTTCAAACATTTTATTTCCAATTGAGCCATATCATCCACCTGTTGTCCTTTGTATATCTATAATTCCATCAATCGCGTGGAGCTTTTCAATAACCTTGTTCAGCTCGTCTGCGTTTGCCACTTTAAAGCCCATGTCTATTGTTGCCATATTCTGCTTGTTCACACGCACATTGGCCGTGTTTATGCTTAAGTTTCTTGTGGAAAGTACTTTTGTTATTTCCACAAGAAGCCCCAGTTTATTTTCAGCAAAAATCGTGATATCTGCCTGGTATTTTTCCTCTTTGAATGCTGTGGACGGCTTATCCCATTCGGCATCAATCAGCCTTGCCCTGTCCACTGATGTCATATTAAGAATATTTATGCAGTCGGTTCTGTGGATTGTAACGCCACGGCCCCTGGTTACATACCCAACGATTTCATCACCCGGCAAAGGAGAGCAGCACTTTGAAAACCTCACGGCCACGTCATGTATTCCCTTGACCACGATGCCGTCCCTGTGGCGGGCCTCGTCGGTTTTTTCTGTATGGCTGGTTTCTGCTGCCTCTAAGACATCTTCATCTGTAAGCTCGTTAACTTTATATTTTTTATTATATTCATCAACCAGCCTGTTTACTATCTGGCTTTCCTTAAGGCCACCGTGCCCGACTGCCGCAAGCACCGATTCCCAGTCCTTGCAGCTGTATTTTGCCAGGATTTTTTCGATGAATTCGTTTGCGAAAATCCCCTGCTCGTTGATGCCCTTGGCCTTCATGTACTTTTCGATAAGTTCTTTTCCGCGGGCTACATTATCATCCTTCTGGGCATTTCTGAACCACTGGTTTATTTTCTGCTTTGCACCGGAGCTCTGCACAATATTAAGCCAGTCAAGGCTTGGTCCCCTGGAGTTCTGCGAGGTTATGATTTCAACTCGGTCGCCGTTCTGGATTTTGTAATCGATATTAACGATCCTGTCATTCACCCTGGCGCCCACCATTTTATTTCCGACGGCCGAATGCACGCTGTAGGCAAAGTCGATAGGGGTGGACCCTGCAGGAAGGTTTTTCACATCCCCTTCAGGTGTAAAGCAGAACACCATGTCCGAGAAAAGGTCAAGGTCGCTTTTTATGTATTCCATCAGCTCCCTGTTGTCGGAAAGCTCCTGCTGGAACTCCAGAATACGCCTGAGCCACGTGAGCTTTTCTTCCTCGCTCTGCTTTATGGTCTTGTCGTTAACATCCTTTCCCTCTTTGTATTTCCAGTGCGCGGCGATACCATACTCTGCCGTCCTGTGCATTTCGTAGGTTCTTATCTGCACCTCAAAAGGCTGGCCGGTCTTGCTTATAAGTGTGGTATGAAGGCTCTGGTACATATTCGGCTTAGGCATTGCTATATAGTCCTTAAAGCGTCCCGGTATAGGCTTGTACACTTCATGTATCGCGCCAAGCGCGGCATAGCAGTCCTTTATGGTTTCCACCTTAATACGCACCGCAAAAAGGTCGTAAATCTCATCGACATTTTTATCCTGCTTCACCATCTTTTTGTAGATGCTGAAATAATGCTTAACGCGCCCGTCCACTTCTCCTTCGATGCCGGCGCTTTCGATAATCTTTTTGACCTCGTCTACCATTTCATCTATAAAAAGCTGGCGCGACTGCTGCCTGTTTTTTACGTCATTTACAAGCCTGAAATAAACATCCGGCTCTAAATACTTAAGGGCCAGGTCGTCAAGCTCAATTTTTAATTTTGATATACCGAGCCTTTGGGCGATTGGCGCATAAATTTCCATGGTTTCCATGGATTTTTCTTTTTGTTTTTCCCGCGTCATATACTGAAGCGTGCGCATGTTGTGAAGCCTGTCCGCAAGCTTGATTATTATGACACGTATATCCTTTGCCATGGCCAGGAACATTTTTCTTAAATTCTCGGCCTGCACCTCCACCTTATCGGCTGTGTACTTTATCTGGGTAAGCTTTGTGACGCCGTCCACTAAATCTGCCACTTCTTTTCCGAATTCCCTTTCGATATCCTCATAGGTATATTCGGTGTCCTCCACCACATCATGAAGCAGGGCCGCGCATATTGTCTCCTTGTCCATTTCCATTTCGGCCAGGATTATTGCCACAGCTATAGGGTGAATTATATAAGGCTCGCCGGATTTTCTTTTCTGTCCGCCGTGCGCTTTTTTTGCAGTCTCGTATGCTTTTTCAATAAGAGAATAATCGTCCGATGGATGATAAGAATCCAGGCAGCTTATGAGTTTTTTGTAAAGTTCTTCCTCCGGCAGAAAACCGGCCGGCGCATTAAGCTTCGCGAGGGATTCCTCGCTGTCTTTTGATTTTCCTAATTGTATATCCGACATTCTTTCCGTCCTTACCTCATTATGGTATTTTTAATAGTCACATAATCCAAAGCGGAAATCTTGCCATCTTCATTTGCATCTGCCGCCAGGAGCATATCAGGGTCTGTTATTGTGTCCCAGCCCATTATGTGCTTTTTCACAGCCACATAGTCAAGGGCCGATACCTTTCCGTCCCGGTTCGCATCGCCTACTGTGAAACAAACTGTGCCTTCCGTGTCATATTTGCTTTTATACACCTGTCCCTGAAGCTCTGAATATGCCTGAACCGTGTAGTAATAATTTTTGCCAGAATCAAGCCCTGCAGTTCTGTCTGCAAAGCTGGTGTCATCAGCACCTGCCTGCCCAACCATCTGCCATTCTGAATTTCCTTCACGCCTGAAAACGTAATATCCCGTGATGGCATCTGCTTTTAAAGGCTTTATCCAGTTAACTTCCACATAAGAGCCCTTGTTTTTTGCGCTCTTCATGATAGGGGTTACAAAGGTGGTGGCCGCAGCGCTTTGTGTTGATATAACATTCATATCCAGCGTGCTGCTGTATATCGAGCCACCGAATTTTGATGCCGGTTCGCTGAAGGAATACTGGTGTATAAGCAGGTTGTCGAATTCAGAAGGAGTAACGTTGGTGTTATAAAGTGTGGAAGAAACACCGCCATAGCCATCATCATAATCATCGTATATTGAATCCGTGGTCCTTGCCACATAGCCAATCCATAATGGGTATTCGTCGATAAGATCGTTTAAATATTCCCATTTAAAAGCCGAATAATAAGAATATGCGCCCACAGGGAGCTCGCCGTTTGTGCATTCAGAAGCCGTTTCAAGATAAGCACGCACAAGGCCTGCCACCTGCTCTTCTATATCGTCTTCATCAGGATATTCGCCATACTTTTCATAATATTCTTCGCTGTATTCATCATAATGATCCAGAAGCCATTCGAGAGATTCGTATTCGTAGTCGCAGAAAAGCCCAAGAGAAAGATCCATTCCGGCAAGCTTATTTTCCACGGTGTCTATTGCCTCTACGCTTGCTCCTTCTTCTGTTGAAAAATATGCAAAGAAATATGCGCCGATATTAAGCCCGGCTTCAGATGCGCCTTCATAATGGTCGTACAGGCGCCTGTCTGTGCCATAGTCGCCGGCAGCAAAGCCTGCTCTTAAAATTGCGAAATCTATTCCGATTTCCTTTATATAATCCCAGTCAGAGACATCGTCGTAAACAGAAACATCCACTCCTACATAAAAGCCTGAATACACCTTGCAAAAATCAAAATCGCCATTGCTGTGATGGGCAACAACAACCGAAAAGCCTTCTTTTAATGACGTAATTTCTCCTGTGTATTCATCAACATAAACCACATCAGGGTTGGTGGACTCCCATGTGATATTTCCATCCACATTAAGAACATAATCAATATGGCCGCAGGTTTCGCCTATGTACATCGAAAGGAAGTCTTTTGAAAGAACTACAGAACCACCCGGTTCCTGCTTTTCATCGTCTTCATCACCATCGTCGTCATTACCGTCATCATCATAATCTTCGTCATCGCCATATGGAATATCGTCTGATGGCGCGCCGACTGCCGTGACCGTAAGAAGCATAGGAAAACTATCTTCTTCACATTCTTCATATTCCGAAGTGGCCTGGTCGGTAAGGTCTGACGAAGATTCTTCTTCAAAAGTTTCTGATACTTCTTCAGACACATCTGATGTTTCTGATTCTTCTTCCTGGATTTCCATTTCAGAGGTCTCAGACACAGTCTCCGGCGTTTCTTCTTCCGAAGGCACGCTTTCCTCTGTTACCTCTATAATCTCTGAAGAGGCCTCTTCGCATGCTTCTTCCAGGACGGTTTCACCCGTTTCCTCAACTGTTTCGCCAATTTCAGAAACACTTGCAAAAGAAAAAGACGAACATATAAAAACAAATGCCAGACATAAAGCCAGTATATGATTTAATATTCTTATTTTTTTCATTGACACCTCTTCAACAATTGTGATATAAATAGATGCGTGCTCAGGGGAATCATACAATGGCAGTATGCCGGTCTCCAAAACCGCTCATGGGAGTTCGAATCTCTCTTCCCCTGCTTGAAGGTCCTTACAGGACCTTTTTTGTTTCCCTAATTATACTTAAAACTTAAGGTTCGCGCAACGCAATTATTGCCTCTCTTACATTTGAAACCCCAATCAGCTTCAGCCCTTCCGTGTGCCTTATAAGCCCAAGCGATGCCGAAGGAACAAGCGCTGTATTAAAGCCCAGCTTCTTTGCTTCCCTTATCCGGCTCTCAAGCTGGCCTATGCTTCTGACTTCCCCTGAAAGCCCTACTTCTCCCACTGCAATAACATCAGCCGGAACGGAAAAGTCCATATATGCAGATGCCAAAGCAATTATCACAGCCAGGTCAAGCGCCGTTTCATTTATGCGCATCCCACCGACAACATTTATATATGTGTCGCATTCCGAAATGTGCAGGTTCAGCCTTTTTTCGAGAACAGCCACCAGAAGGTTCATTCTGTTAAAATCTATTCCGGTGCTGCTCCTTCTTGGGTTGTTAAGACCGGATTTTGCAACCAGGGCCTGAATTTCAACCAGTATAGGCCTCGTGCCCTCAAGGCTGCACGACACTATGCTTCCAGATGTGTTAAGAGGCCTTCCCTTAAGCATATATTCCGAAGGGTTTTCAACTTCCTTAAGGCCCTCGGACTGCATCTCGAACACACCTATCTCGTTTGTGGAGCCAAAGCGGTTCTTAACTCCTCTTAAAATTCTGTAGGCAAGGTGCGAATCTCCTTCAAAATAAAGCACCGTGTCCACCATATGTTCAAGCATTCTCGGGCCTGCAACAGTTCCTTCCTTTGTCACGTGGCCCACAACAAATATCGCCACGCCCTGGCATTTTGCCAGCTGCATAAGAAGGTTTGTGCATTCCCTTACCTGTCCCACCGAACCCGGTGCCGACTGAGTCTCCGGCCTGTACATTGTTTGGATGGAATCTATCACGCACACGGGCGGCTTTTCCTTTGAGACCACATCCGCAATCACATCCAGGTCTGTTTCGCACAATATTTTCATGTGTTCGTTAAAGCTTCCCAGTCTTTCGGCCCTCAGCTTTATCTGTCCGGCCGACTCCTCGCCCGAAATATAAAGCACATTTGTGCCTGCATTGCTTATTTCACGGCACACCTGAGTAAGCAGCGTGCTCTTTCCTATGCCGGGGTCGCCTCCCACCAGCACCAGAGACCCTTTTATTATTCCGCCGCCTAAAACCCGGTCAAACTCTTCTATACCGGTGGCTATCCTTTCATCATTCTCTGCCTCTATCTCATCCAGTGTCCTTGGCTTTGCATCATGAAAAATATTTCCGCCTATTCCGGATGATATCCCCTTATTTGCTTTCAGGCTTGATGAAGGGGCTTCCACAAGTGTGTTCCACTCCTTGCAGGCCGGGCACTGACCCAGCCACTTAGCACTTTCATATCCGCATTCTTTGCAGAAAAAAACTGTTTCCTTAAGTTTTGCCATATTTTATTTTACTTTAAAATTAAGCTTTCCATCGGCTTGCGTCACCGAAACAGAATCGCCCTGTTTTATTGTTCCGTTTAAAATCTGCTCTGCCAGCTCGTCTTCTAATAACTGCTGCACCTTTCTCTTTAACGAACGCGCGCCATAGCGTTTATCAAAGCCCTGCTCCACAAGATAAGCTTTTGCTTTCTCCGAAACCCTTAGCTTTATATCCAGCTGGGCCCTGGCCCTTGCTGAAATTTCCTTAAGGATAATATTAATTATTCCCTTCATGTCATCACTGCCAAGGGCCGAGAATACAATTATCTCGTCTATCCTGTTTATAAATTCAGGCCTGAATATATGCTTCACCTCGTCCATAACAGAATTCTTCATAAGCTGATAGTCCGCCTCTTTGGAGGTTTCAGAAGCAAAGCCTAAACTCTTTGGCTCCATTATCCTAGTGGCGCCTGCGTTGCTTGTCATTATGATTATTGTATTTTTAAAATCAGTAACCCTTCCGTGCGAGTCGGTTATGCGGCCGTCATCAAGCACTTGGAGGAGAATGTTAAAAACATCCGGGTGCGCTTTTTCTATTTCATCAAAAAGAACTATGGAATAAGGGTGCCTTCTCACCTGCTCCGAAAGCTGCCCGCCATCATCAAAGCCCACATATCCCGGAGGCGCTCCTATAAGCTTGGACACACTGTGCTTTTCCATATATTCAGACATGTCAATCCTTATTATGGAATTTTCAGTTCCAAACATTGCCTCTGCTAAGGCCTTTGAAAGCTCTGTCTTTCCCACGCCCGTAGGCCCCAAAAAGAGGAACGAACCTATCGGACGGTTAGGGTCCTTAAGGCCCACACGGCCCCTTCTTATGGCCTTTGAAAGAGCTTCCACGGCCTCGTCCTGTCCCACAACTCTTTTATGAAGCGTTTTGCTTAAATTCATAAGCTTTGCGCTTTCCTTTTCGGCAAGCTTTTTAACCGGGATTTTTGTCCATGCAGAAACCACATCAGAAATAACATCTGCCGTCACAAAAAGCTCCTCTTTATCAATACGGCCGGCCGCTTCATTCACATTAAGCTCCGATTTCAAAAGCCCTATGTCTGTGTGCACTTCCTTCGCTTTTTTAAATTTACCTGCCTTGATAAGCGCTTCAAGCTTTTCTTCTTTTTTCTTTAAATCCTTTTGCTTTTTTTCATCAGCGCCGCTTCCAAAATACGAAGAAAGCCGCACCCTCGAAGCTGCCTCATCAATCAAATCAATTGCCTTGTCAGGCAGGAACCTGTCATTAATATATCTCATGGACAGGTTAACAGCTGCATCAACTGCCTCGTCGGTTATCGTAAGGCCGTGGTGCTCCTCGTATTTTTTCTTAAGGCCTTTAAGTATCTTTACTGCCTCTTCCTTTGTAGGCTGCTCCACATAAACAGGCTGGAACCTTCTTTCAAGCGCCGCATCCTTTTCGAAATATTTTCTAAATTCCTCAAGGGTGGTTGCGCCAATTATCTGTATCTCCCCTCGTGACAGTGCAGGCTTTAAAATATTTGCAGCGTCTAATGTTCCTTCTGCGCTGCCTGCCCCTATCATTGTATGGATTTCGTCCATAAACAGGATAATATTTCCGTCCTCTGAAACTTCTTTAATCACACGCTTAACACGTTCCTCAAATTCACCTCTGTATTTAGAGCCTGCCACCATTGCGGCAAGATCCAGTGAAAGAATCCTTTTTTCGGCCACCGGCCCAATTATCTTTCCGCTCACAATTCTCTCTGCAAGCGCTTCTATGATGGCTGTCTTTCCGACACCGGGTTCGCCCACAAGGCATGGATTGTTCTTTGTGCGCCGCGATAAAATCTGGACTATTCTTTCTATTTCAGTATCACGCCCAATTACCGGGTCAAGCTTTCCTTCCCTTGCTTCCTTGCAGATATCGCGTGTAAAATCCTCTAACGACTCCGCTTTCTTACGTCTTTCGCGTCCCCAATGGTTTTCGTCCCCATCCGACTCGTTCTTTCCCGGCTGTTCCTTTTCTTCCTCGCCCATTGCCATTAAAAGGTCAGAGCGTATCTTGTCGGTATTTGCCCCAAGCGCTCTTAAAAGCTTAGAAGCCGAGCAGAACTCATCTTCCAGAACCGAAAGCAAAAGGTGCTCCGTTCCTATTTTATCTGCACCATACTTCCCCGCAAGCCTGTCCGCATTTTTCATTATTTCCTCGGCCTTAGGAGAAAAATTTTCGCCCTCATTTAAAGCAATAGTTCCGGTAGACACTGTTTTTGACAGCAGTGTTTTTATGGCCGCAGCAGTAACTCCGTGCGCAAAAAGCACCTTTGATGACGGCGCGCTGTCAACATCTGCAAGGCCCGTAAGAATGTGCTCGGAACCTATAAAAGAATGCCCGAATTCGTAGGCTGTATCGCATGCCGCTGTTATGGCCTCGGCCGCCAGGTTTGTAAATTGTCTGCTCATAAATGCTTTTCCTTTTTATCTAAACCAGCTCGTCGTAAAGCTCATCGATTATATCCTTTGCTTCCTCGCGGGTAATATCCTCCACAATCCATCTTGCCACTAATGGCCTCAAAAATTCCCTTGCTCTGTTAAGTGAATTTATTTTATCTATATCAAGCGAAATCACGGCTCCATGGCGCCTGTCCACCTTCAAAAAGCCATCCTGTTTCAAAGACAGATATGCCTTGTTTACCGTGTGCATATTTACACCTGCCATCTCGGCAAGAGCCCTTACCGATGGCAGGCTCTCGCCTTCCCTTAATTCCGATGCTGCTATGGCAGCTATAATCTGGTTGCGAAGCTGCACATATATAGCCTCGTCGCTATTAAAATCTATCTCTATAAACATAATTCACCTGCCATTTCTATGTATCGCAAGCCAAGCCAGACCTAAAATATTATTCTGCGGGCGTATACGGAGACCGCCCTACAAATTATATCTTTTTGATGAGTCAGCACAGCACGCTCTCTTCCCGCGGCGGAGTCCTTAGCACGCAGAATAATATTTTAGGTCTGGCTGGCCCGGCATGACATAAAATATTGTTCTGCGGGCGTATACGGAAGGCCCGGGCCCACGTCAGAAGCCGCTCACCAGCACAAACGCTGTAAATATCCACACACAAACATTAGAAATCAGTCCAATCCACGGGAAAGTAAAAATAATATCCGGAATCCTAAATGAAAGGGCCGACATAACAATCCCCACGATAGATATAACAAATGCCAGTGCCGCAAGCACACCCACGATAACCCCGGCCTCTCCCTCTGCCTTGGTTGCAATCACAATAGAAATCACAATCATGCAGATTGAAGCCAACGCCAGCACAGTCGCTATCATGGCATTTACAGGATGCTCCCTGTCCGTAAACTTAAGGCGCCGCCTCCTTATGGCCTCTGCGCGCCTCCGTTTCTTTGCGTCAGAATCATCCTGAATAAACGTCTCATTTTCCGTCCGCGCCTGATCAATTTTGCTATCTTCAAAATCCATTACAATCCCAGATAAAGCTTTATTTCCTTTTTATCATTATGCGGAATATTTCCGCCCTTTGCTATAATAAAATCCTCATGGCCTTTCCCAAGCACAAGAAGCGTATCCCCTTCCTCAAGAAGGTCTATTCCCATATGTATCGCTATCTTCCTGTCCAGGCACACATCATAATTTGTGTGCGTATTAACGCGCAGCATATCGCGCACAATATTATCAGGATTTTCCGAATGAATATCATCCACCGTTATTATTCCACGCGCACACCTCGAAAGCACAATTTCCGTCATCTTAGGACGTTTTTCCTTCTCCCTGTCTCCTGCGCACCCAAAAACAGCATAAATATTATTTTCAGTAAAACCCTCGGCACAGGATATAATCTTGTCAATCGCATCCGGAGTATGTGCATAATCAATAACTATAGTATTCGTGCCGTGGTGCATAATTTCGCAGCGCCCATCAGGTGTCTTCAAAGCCGGCACAATCTCATTTATCCGTTCAATCTCTATTCCCATCAGGTTTAAAGAAGCAACCGCTGCCAGAAGATTAGACACATTATAAGCGCCTATCATCGAAGAATGAACACTGTACTCCCTGCCGCCGGCAGCATATAAAAGATCCGTCCCATTTTTAAACTCAAAGCCCAAGGCCCTGTAATCTCCGTCTTTAAGACCATAAGTATAATTATCATTATCATCAAAAAGGAACATATCCTTATATCCGTCATCTGCGCACACAATAGCCTTTCCGCCCTCTTTAAGGTTCCTGAAAAGCCACTGCTTTGCAGCGCCGTAGTTTTCCATTGTTTTATGATAATCCAGATGGTCCTCTGTGAGGTTTGTGAATATAGCCTGGTCGAATTTTAAAGTATTAAGGCGGCCCATATCCATTCCCTGGCTGGAAGCCTCCAGTGCCACATGCTTAAATCCCTTTTCGTAGGCCTCCAGCAAAAGCTCGTACAAAGAACAAATATCAACGGAGGTGTTTGGAAGATCCCGCACCTTTTCTCCCATGTAAAAGCCTATCGTGCCTATATATGCGCACTTTATGCCAAGAAGATTAAGTGCCGTAGATATAAGATAACAGGTTGTGGTCTTTCCGTTCGTGCCTGTAACCCCAACCAGAGTCATCTCGTCTATCAGTTTTCCATATTCATTTCTTAAGGCTTCCTCAAGATACTTTCTGGTATCAGGCGTGTTGATTGTTTCCACAGGGTAGGTGCCGTTTTCGCACACTATCTTCACAGCACCGTTTTCTATTGCCTTTCCGATATATTCATCCCCGTTGCTTGATATCCCCTTAAGGGCGATAAATGTATCCCCTGGCTTAACTTTTCTTGAATCAGTCCTTATCATTACTTAATAGCTCCGATCTTATCAAGCGGCCAGTAGACAAACAGAGCCTTTCCAAGGATTTTTTCCTTGGCCACAAAAGTATTTTCCCAGTATCTCGAATCCTTTGAATTATTCCTGTTGTCGCCCATCATAAAATAGCATCCTTCAGGAACCACATAAGGCCCGTAATCCCTTTTAGCAGGCGTCTCCTTAAGGTAAGGCTCGTCAAGCGCTTCGCCGTTTATGTATGTTACGCCCTGTATAATTTCCACCGTTTCTCCGGGTAAGCCTATTATTCTTTTAACATAGCTCACGCTCTCGTCATCCGGATACTTGAAAACTACAATGTCGCCTCTCTGCGGCTCTTCGAAAAGATATGTAAGCCTTAAGCCAAACATTCTTGACCCAGTCATTATTGTATTTTCCATCGAGCCCGATGGCACGGTAGAGTTGATAATAATTACAAAATTGATAAACAGGGCGGCTGCCACAGCAATAACAATAACAAGCACCCACTCTAAAACCGGATTCATTTTCTTTTTATTTTTTTTGTCCTTTTTTTCTTTTCTGTTGTCTATAATTTCCTCTGTGATATCCAATTCTTCAGTGATATCAACTTCTTCAGAAACGTTTTTTTCGTCAGCCATTTTTGTGCCGCTCCCGTATACTTATTTTAGTTTTCAAGATAATCCTGAATCAGCCTTCCCCTTACAGGGTTTCTTAATTTTTTAAGGGCCTTTGCCTCTATCTGCCTGATTCGTTCTCTTGTAACATTAAATTCCTGGCCAACCTCTTCAAGTGTTCTAGGTCTTCCATCTTCAAGGCCGAATCTCAGGATGATAACCTGGCGTTCCCTGTCCTTTAAGTCGTGGAGAAGCTCGTCTATCTGTTCCTTAAGCATTATATTTTCAACACTCTGCTCAGGAGAAAGCGAAACCTCGTCACGGACAGTATCTGCCACAACACCGTCGCCGTCCTCGCCCTTAGGGGCCTCAAGACTTGTAGGCTCCTTTGAAATCTGCATTATTTCTATTACCTTTGCCTCCGGCACACCCATTTCCTCGGCTATTTCGGCAGCCGTCGGCTCGTAGCCAAGCTTTAAGGTCAGGTTCCTTTGTATCTTTGTCATGCGGTTGATGGTTTCTACCATGTGCACCGGCACACGGATAGTTCTTGCCTGGTCGGCAAGCGCCCTGGTAACAGACTGGCGTATCCACCAGGTGGCATAAGTCGAAAGCTTAAAGCCACGCTTGTAATCGAATTTGTCCACGCCCTTCATAAGGCCGATGTTTCCTTCCTGGATAAGGTCAAGAAATCCCAGGCCTCTGTTGGTATATCTTTTTGCAATATTAACCACAAGCCTTAAGTTGGCCTCAATAAGCTTCTGTTCTGCTTCCTTGCTTCCTTTTGCTTTTTTCTTTGCAAGCGCAAGCTCTTCTTCAGGTGTGAGCAGCGGCACCATGCCGATTTCCTTCAGATACATGCGCACAGGGTCGTCGATGCTTACACCTTCTAAGAGTTCGAGAGGATTTAAATTTGTTTCTTCCTCTTCTTCTTTTATTATTTCCACACCCTTTTCTTCAAGGTAAGCATATACTTCCTCGGTCTCCTTGATGTTCAAAGGTTTTTCCCCGAACAGCTCTTCAATTTCGATTTCATTGACGCCTTTCTGGTCTCCCTTTAACGTAAGAATAAATTCATCAATTATTTTTTTAGTTGTTTTTTTCAAAGCGTTACCTCTTTTTCTAAATATTTTTTACTGAATATATGCTTAAAAATTTTTAAAAATCAATTTTTAACTGAAGACATTATTTCAAGCACTCCAGGGCACACATCTATTGTGGCTTTATTATGCTTTCCCGCATCTTCTCCGTCTATTACCCACTGCACCTTTTTATCGGAGCTGAATTCCATGTGGCTGGATTTGAATTTTATCACCATATTCTCTGCCACGTTATTTTTTGACTTCGGGTTTATGAGCATTGCATCTACCTGCCGGCCAAAGTCAATTATGTTTGAAGGCTTTTTAAGCATTGCTGCTTCGAAAAGACCATCTGAAAGGTTCACATCTCCACCGGTTATTCCCTCAAAGCCGCCCACGCTCAAGGCATTTGTTATCATTCCAAGGAAAAATCGGCCGTTAATTTTCACATCGTCAAAGGAAACCTCCATGTCATAGGAATCCATCTTAAGGAGCTGCTTTATGGCCTCGGCAACATAAGCACTGTGGCCAAAAATGTTTTTAAGCGTCTGCGGCGTAAAGCACGACACAGCAGCCAAAGAACCCGGCGATGCAACATAGGCAAAATATTTGTCATTAAATTTCCCCACGTCAGTAAGAAATGGTGTCCCCTTCACAGAAACCTCTGCTGCCTTTAGAACATTCTTAGGGATATTGTAGCTGGCACTGGTGTCATTGGAAGAGCCCACCGGTATAAAGCCTATAGGCACCTTTACTTCCGAATGCATCATGCCATTTACCGTCTCGCTTAAAGTGCCATCGCCTCCCGCGCAGACAACAAGCTCAAAGTTCTTTGCGCATTTTGCAATTTTCTCTGTCGCGTCGAGCCTTTTGGATGTGCGGTAAACACATGCATCAAAGCCGGCATCTTTAAAAACGCTAAGAATACCATCTAACTGATTTTTTATTTTTCCCTTTCCTGACACAGGGTTGTAAACAAACAAAAGCTCTTTCATTACTTAAGTTCCCTTGTGTATTCTTTAAGCCACTCTTTTACCTCGCCTGTAACAAGAGGACTTATTTTTTCGTAAACCTTCTTGTGGTAATCGTTCAGGAATTCTAAATCCTCAAAGGATAAGTATGCTGTATCTATTGCGTCGATGTCAATCGGAATAAACGTAAGGTTTTCGAACTCGTAAAAAGTGCCGTCAGGAGTTTCCATATACTCTTTGACTAAAAGCTCGTTTTCCGTGCGCACGCCGAATTTTCCTTCGCGGTAAACACCCGGCTCGTCCGTCACCACCATACCAGGCTCCAAAACAGCTGTCGGATGTTCATGGTTGAATTTCCAGCGTATGTTGTGAGGGCCTTCGTGAACTCCTAAAATGTGCCCGACTCCATGACCGGTACCGCACTTATAATCCCAGCCTTCCTTCCACATAGGAAGCCTTGCCATAATATCCAGGTTTTCTCCTGCGCAGCCCTTTAAAAATTTTGCATTCATAAGCCTCAGCATAGAAGCCGCCGTAAGCGTGAATGCCTTTTTTTCTTCATCCGTTAAAGGACCCATGGCAAAGGTTCTGGTTATATCCGTGGTTCCCTTCATATACTGGCCGCCCGAATCCACAAGCAAAAATCCCTTTGGCTCTATTTTGCTGCAGGTTACCGGCTTAGGGTCGTAATGCATCTGGGCCGCGTTTTCACCATAAGCGGAAATTGTATCAAAGGAAAGCTCTATAAAGCCGGGCTGTTCCTTTCTCATTCCTTCCAGATAATCAGCCACCGAAACCTCTGTCATTTCTATTTTACCCACGTTTTTCTTAAGCCAGTACATGTAATTAACCAGCACCGCGCTGTCCATCACAAGGGCTTCCTTAAGGCATTTTATTTCGGTCTCGTTCTTCACGCCCTTCATATAGGTCGAAGGGTTGTCCATATTTATTATTTCAGCATTGCTGTCTTTGTAGAATCTGTATGTGTCATAACTTATGCGGGTTTCATCCAGCACCACTTTTTTAAAGCCATCTATGCAGAGGCATTTCTTTGAATATGGAAGGCATTCAAATGCGCTGCTTTTATATTCAGCGCCGGTATAAAGCTTCACAAAGTCCCTGCTTATTGCCGCGTAAGAGTATGCCACAGGGTTGTTCTGGATATCATTTGCCCTTATATTAAAGGTCCAGGCGATATCATCAAGCGAGTTTACTATATAAAGATAATCGTTGGCTTTTGTTTCTTTCTCTATCTTTTCCCTGATTCTTTTTATTTTATCCTCTGCGCTTTCGCCGGTGCATTCAAGAGGAAGTTCAAAAATATCCGTGAAATCCTGATTTGGCCTGTCTTCCCAGATATCTCCCACAAGGTCCATATCATATTTTATTTCGCAGTCGAACTTTTTCCCGAAGCTTGCAGGAACTACGCTTCCGTCAAAGCCAAGAATTTTTCCTTCTGTTTTTTCTTTAAGGAAGTCCTTAAGCTCAGGCACGCCCTTTTCGCCCATTTTCATAAGCTCTATTCCGGAGCCTTCAAGCTCTTTTGCAGCCTGAATAAAATAGCGGCCGTCAGTGAAAAGCCAGGCTCCCTCAGCATCCACCACAATATTGGCAGCCGATCCTGAAAAACCGCTCATATATTCAACACATCTGAAATGGGCGGCAACATATTCGCTGTTATGGCAGTCGCTCATCGGGATGTAATAAACATCCACGCCTGCTTCCTTCATTTTTGCCCTTAAATTTTCAATTCTTTTTGCACACTCGTTCATAGCTTAATTTACCTGTCTTTTTATTTTATTTTCTTATCAGATCCATCACAACAGTATTTGCCATCAAAAGGCCTGCCACCCCTACCGAAGGTGCAATGCTTCCGATAACATTCCGGCTTCTTTCCGAAAGCTCGTCTGCAAACCTTGGAGGCTCTGTGGAAAATACCACCTTTAAATTTTCTATTCCCCTGGCCCTAAGCTCGTGCCGCATGATTTTCGCCAGCGGGCACACGCTTGTCCTTGAAATATCCGACACCTGAAAGGCCGAGGGGTCGGTTTTGTTCCCGGCGCCCATGCAGCTTATGATGTCCACATTTGCTTTCTTCGCATTTTCAATCAGAAGCAGCTTTGATCTCACGCTGTCTATCGCATCGACTATATAATCAAAATGGCCTAAGTTAATGTCGAACTGGGTCTTTGCATCATAAAAAATATTGAGGCCGCCCACATTCACATCCGGGTTTATCATACGCGCGCGCTGGATCATCGCTTCCACCTTTGGCTGCCCAACGTTTACAGAGGTGGCAATAATCTGCCTGTTTATGTTGCTTTCGCTCACACAGTCGTTGTCCACAAAAACAATGTTTCCGACACCGCTTCTCACCAAAGCTTCGGCGGCATAGCCGCCAACACCTCCGATTCCAAAGATTATAACCTTGGCGCTGTTAAGTTTTTTCATTGCATCGCTTCCAAGCAGAAGTTCGCTTCTTTGAAAAAATTCGTTTCTCATGGCTCCACCTATTTTAAGAATCCGGCTATTATTTCCTGTTCTGCCTCTTCTTCGGTAAGTCCTAATGTCATCAGCTTCATAAGCTGCTCGCCTGCTATTTTTCCTATTGCGGCTTCATGTATCAGCGCCGCATCAAGGTCGTTCGCGGTTATCATAGGGGATGCGGAAATTTTTGCATTATCCATTATGATTGCATCGCATTCTGTGTGGGACGCGCATTTTGAATTTCCCACAATGTCTGCCTTGAAGGTCTGGGTGGATTCATCCTTTGCAACGGCCCTGGATATAAGGTCGCAGGAAGCATCCGTGCCGTTTATCTCCACATCAAATATTGCATCTGCATGCTGGCTTTTGTGTGTCATCAGCTTGTCACGCACAATAAGCTTTGCCCCGTCGCCGTTAAGCTTCACCTTTGTATCACGCACCGTGGAGTCGATTCCCTTTATCTGGGTGGTTTCCATTTCCATGTAACCGCCCTCGTCTATTTCCACGATGGTAGTTGGGTTCATCACATTATCGCCTTCTCCGTCGCCCTCGCCATAATGCTTTTCTATGTATTTTACCCTGGCATTCTTTCCCACATGGAAGGAATGGATGCCGTCGTGCCGGCTTTCCTGGTCGCCGCAGTTATGTATGCCGCATCCGGCCACTATCACCACATCCGAACCTTCTCCGATATAAAAATCGTTGTACACCATATCCTTAAGGCCTGATTCGGAAATTATCACCGGGATATGCACACTTTCTTTTTTTGTGCCCGGTTTTATTATGATGTCTATTCCGGGTTTATCTTCCTTTGTGACTATGTCTATGTTTTTTGTCGTGACCCTGTCTGCGGTTTCACCGTTGGCGCGGATATTATACGCGCCCTCCGGCACATCGTGAATGTCGGCCACTGCTTCTAACAAATTTTTCTGAACCTTGTCCATGACGCGCCTCCTAGTTGTAATATTTGCAGCCTGCTGTGCCCTTTAAAAGTTCAGGCAATATATCGTCTTTCTTTCCATGGTCAGCAATCTCGCCATCCTTAAGCACCACGATTTCATCTGCAATATCAAGTATTCTTTCCTGGTGGGATATTATTAAAATATTTCTCTGCCTCTCTTCGCGCATTTTTTCGAACACCTTGATGAGGTTTGAAAAGCTCCATAAATCTATGCCGGCCTCAGGTTCGTCAAGGACGGAAAGCTTTGTATTTCTTGCAATAAGCTGGGCAATTTCTATACGCTTAAGCTCGCCCCCGGAAAGGCTTGCGTCCACGTCGCGGTCTATATAATCCCTTGCGCAGAGCCCCACTTCCGAAAGATACTGGCAGGCCTGGCCTACGCTCGTTTCCTTTCCTGCTGCCAGGGTCATAAGGTCTTTTACCTTTATGCCCTTAAAACGCACCGGCTGCTGAAACGCAAAGCTTATTCCAAGCCTTGCCCTGTCGGTGATAGACATATGCGTTATATCCGTGCCATCGAAAAGTATCTGCCCCTCGGTGGCCTCGTATATACCCACAATAAGCTTTGCCAAAGTGGATTTTCCGCCGCCGTTAGGCCCCGTGATTGCCACAAACTTTTCATCATCAATTTTTAAACTGATATTTTTAATTATTTCTTTTACTATGTCATTTTCATCTTTTACGGAAAATGACACATTTTTTATTTCAAGCATTTATTGTTTCCTTTTTTTTAGTCTGCCCGGATTGCTGGTTTTGAATCCGGCTCTTTATAAATATTTTTATTCAGCCTTTTTGCCTGTTACCTTCCCGGCTGGGTTGTGTCTTTAGGGATTACATCGTGTGCTCCACCCTCCACAATACTTGTGGCAGATACAAGCGTAAGCTTTGCCTTTTGCTGGAGCTCTCTGATGCTTAAGGCGCCGCAGTTGCACATGGTGGACTTCACTTTACTTAAGGAAAGCGCCACATTGTTTTTCAATGAACCCGCATATGGCACATAGGAGTCAACACCCTCTTCGAATGAAAGCTTCTTATCGCCGCCCTGGTCGTACCTCTGCCAGTTCCTTGCGCGGGACGAACCCTCGCCCCAGTATTCTTTGTAATATGTTCCATTTATGCTCACCTTGTTTGAAGGGCTTTCGTCGAATCTTGCAAAATATCTTCCAAGCATGATAAAGTCTGCTCCCATTGCAAGAGCCAGGGTCATGTGGTGGTCATAAACAATTCCTCCATCAGAGCATACCGGAATATAAATTCCCGTTTCCTTTGCATATTCATCTCTTGCCCTGCACACATCAATAAGAGCGCTTGCCTGGCCGCGGCCAATTCCTTTTGTTTCTCGGGTTATGCATATAGATCCGCCGCCTATACCCACTTTTATAAAATCCGCTCCGCATTCGGCCAGGAATCTGAATCCGTCTGCGTCTACCACATTTCCTGCGCCCACCTTAACGGAGTCGCCATAATTATCGCGGATCCATTTAAGCGTGAATTTCTGCCAGTCAGAAAAGCCCTCTGAAGAATCAATGCAGAGAACATCGGCCCCGGCCTCGATAAGGGCAGGGACTCTCTCCGCATAATCCCTTGTATTTATGCCGGCGCCCACAACATAGCGTTTTTCATTATCCAGAAGCTCGTTAGGGTTCTGCTTGTGGGTGTCATAGTCTTTTCTGAATACTATGTAGCAAAGCCTTCCTTCGTCGTTAACAATCGGAAGGGAATTCAGCTTGTTGTCCCAGATTATGTCATTTGCTTCTTTAAGAGATGTGTTTAAAGGAGCGGTAACAAGCTTTTCAAGCGGAGTCATAAATTCCTTTATTTTTAAATCCGGCGCCATCCTGCTTACTCTGTAATCGCGGCTTGTGACTATGCCTGAAAGCTTTCCTTCGGCTGTCCCGTCGTCCGTGATTGCAATGGTTGAATGGCCTGTTTTTTCTGTAAGGGCAATAACATCCGCAAGTGTGTTTTCCGGAGAAAGGTTTGAATCGCTTTCAACAAATCCCGCCTTGTGGTTTTTGGCGCGCTTCACCATGGCTGCCTCTGATTCTATGGATTGGGAACCATATATAAAAGACACGCCGCCCTCTGCTGCCAGGGCCACCGCCAGTTTATCTCCCGAAACTGCCTGCATAATAGCCGACACAAGCGGTATATTCATGGATATCTTTGGTTCCTCGCCCAGTTTATATTTAACCAGCGGGGTCTTAAGTGAAACATTTTCAGGGATGCAGTCCTTCGATGAATACCCAGGTATAAGGAGATATTCATTGAAGGTACGGGATTGTTCGTCGATAAAAGTTGCCATTACTTCCTCCAATTTTCTGATTGCAATTTTTGTTTATTCTTATTTAAATGCAGCTTTAGTTTCTTTTATGTTCTCCGGTGTTGCCGAAGAAAGGATGTTTAAAGCCTGTGATATCAGACAAGCTTTCCGGAGCACCTCGGGTAAAGCTCTACGTCTCTTATGTTGTTAATGCCCGTCACATACATGATAAGGCGTTCGAAGCCCAGGCCGTATCCCGCATGCTTTGCAGAGCCGAAACGGCGCAGGTCCATATACCACTGATACATATCCATGTTAAGGCCAAGCTCTTTTATTCTTGCTAAAAGAAGGTCTTTTCTTTCTTCTCTCTGGCTTCCGCCTATCAGCTCGCCAACTCCAGGGACCAGCATGTCAGCTGCTGCAACTGTCTTTCCGTCATCGTTAAGGCGCATGTAGAAAGATTTGATTTCCTTTGGATAGTCCGTAACAAACACCGGCTTGTTGTAAATCTTTTCCGTAAGGAATCTTTCATGCTCGGTCTGGAGGTCCGTGCCCCAGGAAACCTTATAGTCAAAGGCATCATTATGCTCTTCAAGAATCTTTACGGCGTCCGTATAGCTTACGCGGGCGAAGTCTGATTCAACAAGGTTGTTCAGCCTGTCTAACAGGTTTTTGTCGTAGAAATTGTTGAAGAACTGCATCTCGTTCGGGCATTTTTCCAAAAGGTGCTTCACCACGTATTTTATCATTGCCTCGGCTGTGTCCATGTAATCGTTCAGGTCTGCAAAGGCCATCTCAGGCTCCACCATCCAGAATTCTGCCGCATGACGCGGTGTGTTGGAATTTTCAGCGCGGAAGGTAGGGCCAAAGGTATAAACCTTTCCAAAAGCCAGCGCAAAGCTTTCTGCCTCAAGCTGACCGGAAACCGTGAGGTTTGTTTCCTGTCCGAAAAAGTCCTGTGAAAAGTCCACCTTGCCTTCTTCAGTTAAAGGCGGATTTTTAGCATCAAGCGTTGTCACGCGGAACATCTCTCCTGCTCCCTCGCAGTCGCTTCCCGTGATTAAAGGCGTGTGAACATAAACGAAATTGTTTTCGTGGAAAAAGCTGTGAAGCGCAAAAGCCGATTCGCTTCTTATGCGGAAAACAGCATTGAAAGTATTTGAACGCGCGCGAAGGTGCGGAATCGTTCTTAAAAATTCCATCGTATGGCGTTTTTTCTGAAGCGGATAATCCGGTTCGCAATCGCCTTCTATTTCTATTTTTTCAGCATGGATTTCCAAAGGCTGTTTTGCCTCAGGCGTAAGCACAACCTTGCCGTTCACAACCACTGCAGTTCCCACAGGAAGGTTTGCAAGCTCCTTGAAATTATCGAAAGCAGCTGCATCTATGATAATCTGAAGATTATTGAAGCAGCTTCCATCGTTGATTTCAAGAAAGCCAACGTTTTTTGATTCCCTTGATGTTTTAACCCAGCCAGTAACAGTAACGTTAGAACCGTCTGCCGGTGCCGCGCTGAATAGCCTGATAATTTCCGTCCTTTTCATGATGAGTCCTTTCATTTTTATATGACCTATGCTCCTTTCGGCAAAAAGCTTATGTTTTGCTTTACTAAAGCCATAGCCATAGTTTTTTTATATAACACAAGATGAGTCATAAAACACACCGGCTGAAAAACTGGCTCTTTTAAAAACCGTCACCGCCGGATGTATGGCTCACTCGTCTTTAATAGAAAATAATAGTACAATTTAAAGGTATCTTCAAGTTATCTTTAAAAAGATTTTTAATTTAAATATACGGAAAGCTAAATTTCCGCAGCTTAAGGCTTAAGAGTTCGGCCATTCGCTAAAGCCTTATCTCCCTTTCAAGCGTAAGCGAATAAATCACTTTCTCTTTTACGGGCTTTCCATAAGCCGCAGACAAAGCCCTCTCGTATTCATTCTGCTGGCCGGAATATTTTTCAATATAATAATTTTCGTCCGTCTGCCTGTCGGTCTTATAATCTATAAGCACAAGGCCGTCATCTTCTTCTATATAGGCATCAATTATGCCCTGCACCAGCAGGTATTCCTCGTCTGTTTCACCGCCCTTTTCCGACGAGCCGGTAAGCGTTTCAAACTTGCTTATGTCGACCAGCGTGCCAAGCACAAACTGCTGTTCACGGTAAAGCTTTCCTCTTAAATCTGCTGCCTTCATTCTTTTTCCCAGACTGCTTTTAAGAAAAGCCATAATTTTTTTCTCGTCCACAGCCTCTGCCCATTCCTCAGTCAAAAAGCCCTTTTGGGTCAGCTCCGTTTTCTGGGCTTTTATGTCATCAGCAGTTTCAAGGCGTTTATAATCCATAAGTTCAAAGAACCTGTGATAAGCATTTCCTCTGTCTGCCGCGCTTAGCTTTCCCTTATTTTTAAACACCTTCTTTTCAGATCCACCCGGCTCTTCATTTTTCTTTTCAAGGCTCGAGGCTGTCAGCTTTCCCTGTACCTTGGTTGCTTTTTTATATTTATAATCAAAGCTGTATTCAGCACTTACAAGCCCGGTGTCTGCATCAGACTGTGCGGCATTCATAAGCCCCTCGAAAATTTCTTTTTTATTTGCTTCGGATTTTATCCTTTCAAATTCTGATGTCTTTAAATCCTTAGTGCCAAAGCTGAACAGCTCTGAAAGCTTTTCATTTCTCTTTAAAGCCGCCCCAAGAAAAGCCATATAGCTTCCCGCTTCTGCCGGCACAAAGGAGTTTAATTTGGAAGGCATAAATGAATACACATCCCACTTGAACATTTTGCTGCCTAAATATCTTTCCGTTCCCGTGATTATAAGCTTATCCTTCGCCCTGGTAAGCGCCACATACAAAAGCCTAAGCTCCTCTGCGCAGAGCTTAAGTCTTTTCTTTTCACGGATGGTTTCCATCAATGGCGTTTTGTGTATAATCCTGGTTTTCATATCCCTAACGTCTAACCCCAGTCCTAAGTCCGCATCCACTATAACGCCACTTTTCAAATCAGCTTTATTAAAGGTTTTTCCGGTACATGCCAAAATCACCACCGGAAATTCCAGCCCCTTTGATTTGTGTATTGTCATCAGCTGCACGGCATCAAGCACCTTGTTGGAAGCATTCCCGCTGCCCGGGTCTATTCCGTTTTCCTTCATATCCTTTATGCTTTTCAAAAACCCCGAAAGCCCATCGTATGAATTGGCTTCATAGGCCTTCACCCTTTCATAAAGAAAGTCCAGATTATTAAGGCGCGACTCTCCCTCAGGCATCGCCGCAACCGCATTATAAAAGCCCGAATCATTTATGACATATTCAAATAACTCTGAAAGCGACATATAGGATACTTTGCTTCTGTAATCCTCAAGCTTTTCTATAAACCAGTCAAAGCCGCCATAGATTTTTGTGGCTTCAAAAAAGCTCATTTTGCCGCACACACTTGCCTCGAAGGCATCTGCATTTGCCTCACCGGCAATTTTTATTTCAGCCAGCGTATCGGCAGTGGCCATGCACACCGGGCTTAAAAGCACAGCCGCAAATGGTATATCCTGATATGGGTTATCAATTATTTTTAATAAATCAAGCGCCAGGTTTATTTCCAGGCTTCTGAAAAATCCCGTCTTTGTCTGCTTTATATATGAAATCCCGTTTTCAAACAGGGCCTGTTCCAGGCACTCGTTTGTGACATTTCTTGTGATTATTGCTATATCTTTAAGGCTGTATTCGTCTTCTTCGGTAAGCCTCCGGATTATCTTTGCTATCTCATACCCCTCGAAGTTTTTAACCTGCTCTCCGCTTCCGTTGATAAACAAAACCTCCGTTTTGTTTTTTTCGGTATCTTCTGTGAGGGAGGTGTTTCCGAAGCTGAGACCGTGGCCGTCTTTGTATTCTATTCCGCCGACTTCCCTCATCATGGTCTGGTTGAAGACAAGATTTATAAAATCTATCACCGCTTTCCTGCTTCTGAAATTTGCGTCAAGCACCACAAGTTCTCCGCCGTCGTGGTTTTTATAGCGTTCATATTTTTCCATGAAAAGCTCCGGCCTTGCCTGGCGGAATCCGTATATGCTCTGCTTCACATCTCCCACCATAAAAACATCCGGCCTTCCAAAGCGTTCAGATGACAGGGCATTAACCATATATTCCTGAAGCATGTTTGTGTCCTGGTATTCGTCAACGATGATTTCTTCCAGGGATTCTGCCCACAAGTCTGCAACCTGCGTGTAGCAGATATTTCCCTCTTTGTCCCTTTTTATATTTCCCTCTTCGTCATATTCTATTAAAACTTCCAGCGCCATATGGGCAACATCCGAAAAATCCGCAATATTTTTCTCGCGCTTTGCTTCTTTTAGCTTTTCTGTAAATTCAATTGTTATTCCGGAAATCATTTCCGCAATGTTTTTAAGCGATGCAATCTCTTTATTGCACACTTCAAAATCGTTCACCAGAAATTTATCCAGGATTTCTTCGTAATCCTTTTTTATATCTTTTCTTAAATCAGACACAGCAGCCTTAAGGTCGGCATCCACACCGCTGTCTTTTTTTATGATCGGGGCCTTTTTCCATCCATCAACACGCAATGAGATGCTGTCCCTCATCCCATCAAAAGTTTCCTCAAAAAGGCTGTTTATAAATTCCAGTTCATCTTCAAGTACATCGTTAAAAGCATCAGGCCCTCCCGGGCTTAAGGAAATTTTTATTCCAAGCTCTGCTTTTTCCATTGCGCCCTTCAGCTTTAAAAGGGTCACCTCCCTAAAGCTTTCCAGCCAGTTACCGCCGTCTTCATAATCATTTTCTGCGCTTCTGTAATCATCCACAAGGCCATTAAGAAAGGCGTATGGCTCCGGGTGGCTTTCTGCAAAAGCGGCAAGTGAAATAATAATTTCCTCCAGCTTCGCGTCATTTTTGTCTATATAATAATTAACAAAATCCAGAAATTCCTTTGAACCCTCGCTGTAATACTTTTCGAGCACCTCTTCTATTATTTCATTTTTAAGAGCAGCTATTTCCGCGCCGTCTGCTATACGAAAGCCCGGATCTATATCCACAAGGTGAAAATTTTCCCGCACGATTTCTGCGCAAAGCGAGTCAATTGTGCATATTTTTGCTGTATGCACCTTTAAAAGTTGTTTTTTCAGGAAATCATTTTCAGGCTCAAGGGCAAGCCTTTTCCTTATGGCGTCAAAGATTTTCTTCCGCATGGATGAGGCAGCCGCCTTTGTGAATGTCATTATCAAAAAGCGGTCTATATCCACGGGGTCCTTTTCCCTTGTGATCATACGGATCACACGTTCCACAAGCACAGCGGTTTTTCCTGAACCCGCTGCCGCAGAAACAAGCACGTTTGCGTTTCTTTTTTCTATTGCTTCTGTTTGTTTTTCTGTCCAGACAACCTCGCCCATTTTTATAACCCGTATATTTCCTTCTCTATTTCTTCTTTGCTCATGTCACAGGCTTCCTTGTTCCAGTCGGCGCCCAGCTTTCCCGGTGTGAATTTGCACACACCCATATATGGGCAATACCCGCATGCCGTATTTGTGTTTGAAGAATATAGCGGGTACACACTTGCATTTCCCTCGCGTATTGATTTGCCCACTTCCGAAATTTTCCTGTCTACAAATTTTATAAGCGCATCGAAATTTTCATCATTTAATATTGACGATGCGGAAGTCACACTGCCCGATTTATATTTCAAATTTACAATGTGGCTGTTTATCTTGGCATCAAATGCCCTTTTATCCACTGCCATTAAAGCTTCATCCGAGCAGTTTGTAAGGCCGCTCATTTTAAATTTGTCCTCGGCCTCACTTTCCGATTTAACGAATTTATCATTTATATGGTAATAATAAATTCCGCCCGGTTTCACATTTCTTTCAGGGTTGTCACCTGCTACCTTCTTTATGGCTTCATTCATATAGGCCACAAGCTGCAGCTGCTGGCCTGTGTAAATATCCTTCACATTCAGAGTGACGTTTCCTGTTTTATAGTCAATAATCTTAACAAGCACATCGCCGCCGTCATAGACATCCACCCTGTCTATTTTTCCCTTGAACATGGTGCCGCCTTCGGCGGTTGTTTCAAATTTAAGCTCGTAATATTCAGGGTTAAAAAGTCCGTCCCTCACGTGGCTTCTTAAGACCTCCGTGGTCTTTAAGGTGACATCGGAAATTCGTTTTAAAAGATATTCGTTCCTGGCGTTTGCCTGCATCAGGTCCGTGCCGGCATCTGCAATTGCTTTTTCAGTTGCTTTCTTACAAAGTTCTATGCTTTCTTTATCGCTTATGGTTCTGAAAGACAGGCCCTTTTCCTTAAGGCTTTTTGAATAATATTCTATTGCGGCATGATAAAGCGTGCCCACATCCTTGGCCTCGATCCTGTATTCCGGTCTTTCCAATAGCCCCAGGCCATAATTAAGGAAGTGCCTGAATGGGCAGACATAAAAGGTTTCATACCTGCTTATGCTTCCCTTAAGCACCTCTCCGTAAAGGCTGTCAGCAATCTCCCGGCTTAATACATGGCTTCCCTGGTCGTAGCAGCATCCGCTTAAAACCTGCAGAAAGCTTAACGGGTCCTCATCGTAAAAATATTTTATTTTTTCTATGTCTTCATCAAGCAGATTTTCTGCCAGCGTTTTAAACCCCTCTGCTTTCCATTGTTTAACCTCGCCCGGTCTTTCATCTTTCACCTTAAGGCCGCCTGATATTTCGCTTATTTCATTCAGGAAATACGATTTTGAAAGCTCTTCCCCTGACATGGAAAAACGCGGGTAGGTTATATAAAGGCCTTCTTCAGGTTTAAGCAGCATAAGGTAAAGATAAAATCTCTGTGTATATAAATTTTCGAGGACGGAAGGGGCCAGCTCAAAATCATTATCCTTTAAAAATTTTCGCTCGTTCCCTGTGAAAATCCTGCTGCCCTTAGAAACAGCCGGAAGCTTTCCATCATTTGCGCCGACTATAAACAGATACTTGACATCCGGGAACCTTGTTCTTGTAAGGTCGCCTATTGTAACCGCGTCAAGCGTAGGCGGGATTATACCCACCTTTATATCTTTAAAGCCCTCGGAAAGTATGGCCGTATATTCAGCGGGGCTCACCTCTTCATTTCCTGTTATCATCGAGATTTTATCAAGCAGGTTTAAAATAAGCTCATAAATCTGCTCATATTCCTTTGCTCTTTCAGAATCGCCAGAAGCATAAAATTCTTCTGTTTTTTTGCTTATCACTGCCTCGGCATCCAGATTTTTAAGCAGATTTTTTATGTTTTCAGAATATGTTCTTCCTGCCTTTTTTTTGCCCCGGGAATTTTTATAAAACTCAGAAAGTTTTTCATAGATATCTGTTCTGATTTCATTTATTCTTTCCAGGTTCCACACATCATGCCTATTAAAAACAAATTCCTTTTCGAAGGCCTTAAAACTTTTTATGCCAAATTCCAGACAGTAATTTTCAAGCAGGTCTATGCTGTTTTTCTTTATGCCGGTTATTCCCGTCTTTAAAAACGCAAAAAGCGAGCCGCTCGAAAACCCGGTGACTGCCAGCTGCATGGAAAGAAGCACCGCTTTTGAAAGCATGTTATTTGAAAGTTCTGATTTGTAATCTATAAAACATGACACACCTGCGTCTTTCATAACCTTCAGAAAGCTTTTGTAATAGCTTTCCATGTCGGCCGCCACCACGGCGAAATCCCTGAATCTGAAGCCTTCTTGTGCAAGGCTCAGGATTTTTCCTGCCACGAATTTCACTTCCGCTTCCGGGGTTTCAAAATCTATTATTTTTGCTTCTTCTGCCTTTTTTCTCTCGTCTTTTGAAAATTTAAGTTCAATTTTTATATTGCGTTCAGACGCTTTTTCTCTTAATTTCTGTATTGTCTTATTGCTCAAATAAAAGAGGTCGAATTCTTCAGGGTTTTCCTTAAGCTCATCTTCAGGCAATGTCAGAGAAATATTCACGTCCTTAGAACTTGCAAGAAATTTGTCCATCACCTTAAGCTGTATCGGCGTGAAGCCGGTGAAGCCGTCTAAGTAAATATGGGCATTTTTTATTATTTCGGATTTGTCAGCCACCTTAGCTAAGATATCAAGTATTTCCTCAGGTGTTGTGAACTTGTCTTCTATTTCTTTATTAAAGGCTTCGTAAATAAGACGCACGTCGGAAAGCTTCGAAAAAAGGAGCCTGTTTCCGTTTTGCTCTGCCTTTTCCTGCATGGTGAATAAGATGTTATCGTCTATATCGTATTGTTTAAGTTCTGTTACAATGGATTGGATTTCCTTCACAAAACCCGGCTGGTGAATTTTGTTTTTGTAGACAGTCAGTTCCCCTCTCTTTTCTTCCAGCACCTTTCTTAATACCAGGGCTTTTCCCGTATCGTCGAGGCAGTCGTTAAAGGATATGCCAAGCTCGGCAAAGACCTTGTAGGAAAGTCTTGCAAAGCTCACAATATCAATATTCATGACAGAATGTGCAGGGTGGAGCTTCACTATTTTTGTCTGCATCTGCATGGTGGCCTGCTCCGGCACGATAATCAAAAAGCGCTCGCTTAAGTCGGCCGCTGCGGCACTCACCATGCTCTCAAGCATTTCTTCTGTTTTACGGGAGGCTTCGCCTCCCAGGAAAAATTTAAGCATTTTCATATCTCTCTAATTCTACACAACTCAGGCCCCCGGCATTTTAGCCCAGCGCAAACCACCTCTAAAAAAAGTTCAGACGGCGGCCACACCATTTCGAAAAACACCTGCCCGTTTTCATGCTATGACAACGCACATATTCAACCTTCTCTCGGGCTCAGACTCCGGACTTGTTCGATGTCTACACGCTTGCGGCAAATGGATTGAAAAAGAGATTTGTCTTTATTGCCGCAAGCTCCCGGTAGCCATCTCACAAGCTCCTTCGTATTCGCCCTCGAGAAGGAAATATGTGCTTTGTCATGACGCATGAAAACTCCCACAGGTGTTTTTCAAAAGGTGTTTGCCGCATAAAATGCCTTAGGTTAGTTTCACAGCACCCGTCCTTATATAAGCCCCATGCTCCTAAGCACAAACACATACAATGTCATAGACAAAATCGAAAGCAGCATTGTGATAACAACCACACTCGCCGTAAGCGACCCTTCGTGGCCATACTCCTTTGCCATGATAAAGGCCGAAGGCGTTGTAGGGCTTGCCACCAGCACAAAAATTGCAATAAGCGACTCATCCCTGAATCCCATCAAAACAGCAAATGTCACAAAGACTATCGGCAGAATAACAATTTTTATCACCACCGCAATTATAGTAGGCTTTATCCTCTCCATTGCCATCTTAAAGTTAAACTCGCCGCCTATGCATATAAGGGCAAAAGGCGTGGCTATTCTTGAAATATACGATAACGATGTCTGGATAATGGCCGGGTATGTCACCCCGATAAGGGATGATAAAAGGCCCAGCAATATACCGATAACAAGAGGGTTTTTCACCACACCCAGCAGAAGCTTTTTTCCATTCACCTTTCCGCTGCGTCCCTGCGACGTGGCCTCGAGAAGAATAACTGCATAAATATTATACAAAGGCACGCACCCCAAAAGCATCATACCGCCCATTGTTGCAGTGCCATAAATATTCTGAATCAGCGCTATTCCCATCACGGCCACGCTGCTTCTGTAGCTGGCCTGCACAAATTCGCCTAAATAATCCTTTCCCTTTAAAAGCACCCTGGAAATTCCCCAGATGCCCCAGAAAAACACTGTCGTGGATATTGCGCAGAACAGGAAAAATTTAAGATCGAACGTGGATCTTACATCCGTTGTGGCAAGGTCCGTAAACAAAAGCACAGGAAGCGTTGCCCTGAAATTGAATTTGTTTGCCGATTTCAAAAAAGCGTCATTGATGATGTTCATCTTCTTTAAAAAGAAGCCTAAGGCTATCATCACAAAAAGCGGTATTGTCGCGTTAAGAGCGAAGACAAGATTACTCATATTTTTTAACTCACCTTTATTTCTTTGAAAGCATTATACACCACGAAGCCCCATTATCCACATTTAATTTTCCCAAAACACACGGGGACGGTTCTTTTGTGTTCCGATGAGTCCCCGTGTGTTCTTTGTAATTTACTGTTATTTGTGTTACACTCTGCGCATAATTTACTGGGAGAGGAATTCAAAATGCCGGCAATTGCATATGTGGATGGAAGCTATAATATAAGGACAAAACAATTTTCCTACGGTGTCGTTTTTTTTACGGGAAATACTAATCCCGACGGCACGGCAGAAGAAATACACATGAGCAAGGCCTTCTCCCACGAAGAGCTTGCTGAAATGCGGAATGTAGCCGGGGAAATCATGGGTGCGGGTCAGGCCATGAAAACCGCGCGCACGCTCGGCATAAAGGAGCTTGTAATCTTTCACGACTACGAGGGAATCTCCAAATGGTGCACCGGTCAGTGGAAAGCAAAAAAAACCTGGACACAGAAATACAAAAAATTCTACGACGAAGTATCGGCCGACGTGAAAATCTCTTTTGTAAAAGTCACCGGACACTCCGGTGACAAATATAACGACCTTGCAGACTTATTAGCCCGCAAGGCCGTCGGAAACCCTTGAAAATTCACCTAAAACACAGAACCATCTTTTCTTAGCCAGACAATATTTTGAACAATTCCGGGTTATAGGCTTTTTGAGGAAGCACAGGAAATTCCACAGGTTCTCATGAAACACTACTTAAGGAATTTAGACAAAGTATCCTTCAGTTTTTCCACATCAATCGGCTTTGCAATGTGTTCGTTCATGCCTGCTGCCAGGGCTTCCTGTCTGTCCTCCTCGAAGGCATTTGCCGTCATGGCCAGAATAGGAATATCCGAAACCTCCGTTCCAAGCGAGCGGATTATTTTTGTAGCCTCGTATCCATCCATGATTGGCATCTGTACATCCATCAGCACAAGGTCATAATCCCCTGCTTTGGAATTTTTCATCTTTTCTACAGCCACGGTTCCATCTTCGGCAGTATCAACTATAAAGCCATATTCTTCAAGAATCTCGGTAGCAATTTCACGGTTAAGCTCGTTGTCTTCCACAAGAAGAATTTTCTTTCCGGCAAAATCATATTCCACCTTTTCTTCTTCCATAACTTCACCTGAAAGACCGAGGCAGGAATTAAGAGCGCGGTGAAGCTCTGACGGGAACAAAGGCTTGCTTACAAAGGCTGTAACGCCTGCCTCCCTTGCCTCATCTTCTATATCGGACCAGTCATATGCGGTAAGGATGATAATAGGCACATCATCTCCTATCACCTTTCTTATGCGCCTTGTTGTCTCCACGCCATTCATGTCAGGCATCAGCCAGTCTATAATATAGACCTTGAATGGATCTCCGTTTTTGTAGGCATCTTCAGCACGAATCACCGCTTCCTTTCCGCTGGTGCACCAGTCAGAACGCATGCCTATGTCCTTAACCATCCGTGAAACAGATATTGCCGTGTTCACGTCATCGTCCACCACAAGGCCATTAAGCCCTGAAAGCTCAGGTATTGTAATCGGCTCTTTATGGCCGGTCTGAAGCTTAAAGTCGAAGGTCAACGTTACTTCCGTACCCCTTCCCAGTTCACTGTTGATCTGGATTTTTCCGCCCATCATATCAACAATATTTTTTGTTATGGCCATGCCAAGGCCCGTGCCCTGGATACCGGAAACCGTTGATGATTTTACTCTTGTAAATGGATCGAATATTCTTTCCACAAAGCCTTCGTCCATTCCCATGCCGTTATCCTTAATCCTGAATTCATAGGTGGCATACCCGGAGCTTTTTACAGTTTTTTCGCTAATCCGCATGGAAATTGTGCCGCCTGGAGCGGTATACTTAATTGCGTTTGAAAGCACATTCAAAAGCACCTGGTTCAGCCTTAAGCGGTCGCAGACTATTTCCTCGTCATTTACATCCACAGTATCCACGAAGAAATCATGCTGCTTTGCATGGACATCTGCCTGCACAATATCCCTTAAGGCATGGATAATCTCCGGCAGGTTTTCAGGTTTTTCATCCAGATTCATCTTGCCGGATTCGATACGGCTCATATCCAGCACGTCGTTGATAAGCGACAGAAGGTGGTCCGATGACTGCCCGATTTTTGAAAGATAGTCCTGAACTCTTTCTTTGTTATCTATATGGCTCGCCGCAAGCCCAGTGTAGCCTATAATCGCATTCATAGGCGTGCGGATGTCATGCGACATATTGTTAAGGAATGTGGTCTTTGCCCTGTTGGCAGATTCCGCCATGGAAAGGGCTTCCGTAAGAAGCTTTTTCTGTTCACGCTCCTTAGCAAGGCTTTCGGTCACATCTGTGCAGCATATAACAAGCTTGCTGCCGTCTTCACTCACCTTCACAAAATCGAAAAGAAAATCCCTTTCTTCTCCTGTCATTATGTCAGTCATGTCCACACTGAAACGGTCGCAGGTTTTGAAGCGTTCGAGAATATATTCCGGGCTTGTCATTTTTATGCAGCGTTCACGGTCGCGCACTGCGATATTTTCACGCACATAGCCTCCCATGTTGACAGAATATTTTCCAACACCGCCGTAAATCTCCTGACCATAATCGACGATCTTCCAGTTATGAATATAATCCTCATAAAGGTCTGCATAATAAACCGACATAAATGTTTCTGTCAGCTTGCGCAAGGTTATGTGTTCCTCGTCATTTTCCCTGCGTTTTAATATTTCATGGTATACGATTGTGGAAATGTATTTAAGTACAACTGTCTCCCCTTTTGCCCTCTTAGGGTTGTCCACACCCACAAAGCCCACAATCTCGTGTCCAGCTATCAAAGGAGCCGCAACAAGGCTGTCTATGCCCTGCATTTCAAGAATCGCTTTTGTTTCCTTAGTGTTGTGTTCATCATCCAGGGCATCCATAAAGAATGCACCTTTTTTCTTGAATTCCTCAAACCATCCTGCGCAGACTTCCACCGGAACGTTTTTCAGGACATCGATCATGGCCTCAATGCCCGCCGCGCACCATTCGTATGTATTATCAAGTGTTTTTCCATTTCCCTGTATTTCGAAAATGTAGCATCTTTCCGCATCATAAAATTCGCCGGCAATCTCAAGGAGCTCATTAATTGCCTCTATAGGTGTGATGTCATCGCCAAGGATTTCGAAGGATTTATTTAAGACCTGGTCTCCTCTTATCTCCGTATCGCGTTCCGCAAAACCTATTGCGATGGCATTTGCAGGCTCGTCCAGTTCTTCATATTTTATAAAGTCCATGCCGGTCCATAAATATTGGCCGTTAAATATGCGTCTGAATTTGATTGTATATCTTTTGCTGTGTGAAAGCTTTTCACGGATCAAGCTGAGATTTAATTTTTCAAATTTACGTCTGTCATCCGGGTGCACAAGATGTGAGGTCCCGAATTTGACCAGTATATCAATAGGCTCGCCGCCTTCAAAAACCATGCCGGCGGCTTCCGGAAAGCGTTCTTTGTCCAGAGAATAAATAGTGAAGGTTCCCTTTTCCATGTTATAGTAATACAGGGCATAATATTCCCTTGCGAGCCCGCCTATCATCTCCATCTTTTCCTGGTCGGCTTTGTGCTGAAGCTCATATTTTATTTTTTCTTTTTCTTCGTCATAAATTCTTGTGACGTCCTGGACAAAGACATAATAAATATCCCCGAAGGATGCGCTGTGGTTAAAATAGCCATAGTCGTCCATCATGCCTATGCTTCCGTCTTTTTTTATAAACCTGTAGGTGACATGATCCAAGTTATCATCATGACATTTAATCTGGTTTCTGATACTTTTTTCCGTTTCTTCATAATCATCAGGATGAACTATTCCCTTAAAAGAATTTCCGGTCAGCGCCTTAAACTCCTCATCTGTTTCGCAGCCGAACAAAGACACCATCTTGCTGTTAAAGTCTATCAGTTCCTGATCGCCAAAAGCATGATAGAAGAAAAAGCCTCCGGGAATCAGCTCCCCAAGCTTTTTTATAAGAGGCAGTGATTTCCCTGTAAATTCCAGATCTTCAGGTAAAAATTCTCTCATTTGTATAGTCCCCTTTAAATCAAAGCAAGAATTCAGCAAGAACTCTGTTGCTTATATCCACGCCCAAATCAGTAAGGCGTACCGTGTCGCCGTCAATTTCTATTGTTCCCTCTGCCTTAAGCTTTCCGGTCACAGCGCCATATGTAAAATCAAAGTCCTGGCCGAACACTTCAAAAAATTTTGTTTTGCTTATCCCTTCGCTAAGCCTTAAGCCCAGGAACATAAACTCTTCCATCTGGGCCTTGCGGCTTAAGACTTCTTTTTCGGCCAGAAGCAGTTCTTTATTAACCTTTAAATCTCCACAGGCCTTTAAATAATCAGCCATGTTTTCTGTGTTCTTATATCGCACATTATCGATAAGGCTGGCAGAATTAAGGCCAAAACCTATATATTCCTCGCGGGTCCAGTAGCCTTTGTTATGCCTGCATTCAAAACCCGGCTTCGCATAATTGGAAATCTCGTATCTTTTATATCCCGATTTTTCCAAAAATTCCTTTGTATATTTATATATTTTTCTTTCTTCATCTTCGTCCGGAAGATCAAGCTTTCCTTCCCTGTGCCATTTATAAAACGGCGTGTTTTCTTCCAGCTGAAGGGAATATGCGCTTATATGCTCCGGTGAAAAAACAGCCAGCTTTGCTATGTCCTTTGCAAACATTTCGAAGGTCTGCCCGGGAAGCGCCTGCATAAGGTCCACATTTATATTTTCAAAGCCAGCCTCACGGGCCATGTAATAGCTTTCCGTAAAATCCTCGAAGCTGTGTATGCGTCCGAGTTTTTTTAGCAAATCATTATCTGTGCTCTGAAGCCCAAAGCTTAATCTGTTGACGCCCGTTTTTTTATAAGCCATAAGCTTTTCTTTATCCACTGTCCCCGGGTTGCACTCGATGGTAAATTCTATTTCAGGTGGTATGGCTTCACAGGGCTCCATACTAAGGCCGCCGCCCAAAAGCCTTTTGAAAGCGAACTTTCCGGCCTTTTTTAATGCACTGTTTCCGGTATTCAGCTTTTTTAAATCAAAATTCCTTTTAAGCGCATCTACCACACGGCAGGTCTGGTCAATGCTTAAAACAGAAGGTGTTCCGCCTCCAAAAAACACAGAGGTTATTTTTCTGTTTTTAATTTTTTCGTCGCACCCGTCTATCTCATTTACAAGCGCCTTTACATAACATTCGATTTCCGCGTCTGTTCCGGGCGCTGATACAAAATCGCAGTAATTGCATTTTGATTTACAAAAAGGTATATGAACATAAATTTCCATAATTGCCTGTACAACCGATTTACAAAAAGTACAGAAGAGTCTGAAATCTTCTGTACCAAAATTTAACTTTTAATTGTCGTCCAGCTTAAGCACGCTCATAAAAGCGCTCTGCGGTATTTCCACATTGCCTATCTGGCGCATTCGCTTCTTTCCTTCCTTCTGTTTTTCAAGAAGCTTTCTCTTTCTTGTGATGTCGCCGCCATAGCACTTGGCAAGCACGTCCTTCCTGTATGCTTTCACAGTTTCGCGGGCAATAATCTTTGAACCGATTGCCGCCTGTATAGGGATCTCAAACATATGCCTCGGGATTTCTTCTTTAAGTTTTTCGCACATTTTGCGGCCCCTTTCATAGGCCGTGTCTGCATGCACAATAAACGAAAGCGCATCCACCTCTTCGCGGTTTACCAGTATATCCAGCTTCACCAGATTGGATTTTTCATATCCCTTTAATTCGTAATCAAGCGAAGCATACCCTCTCGAACGGGATTTCAAAGCATCAAAGAAATCATAAATAATTTCATTTAAAGGCAGATCATATCTTAAAATCGCGCGTGTCTTTTCGATATATTCTATTTCCTTATAAACGCCGCGCCTTTCGGTGCAGAGCTCCATAATAGACCCGATAAATTCGGACGTTACCATTATCTCTGCCGATACGATAGGCTCTTCCATATATTCAATAAGGCTTGGGTCAGGCAGGTTTGTAGGGTTTGTAAGCTCCATCACCGTGCCGTCCGTTTTATGGACCTTGTAAATAACAGAAGGGGCCGTGGTGACAAGGTCAAGATTGTATTCTCTTTCAAGGCGCTCTTCTATTATTTCCAGATGAAGAAGGCCTAAAAAGCCGCATCTGAAACCAAAGCCCAAAGCGACCGAGGTCTCCGGTTCATAATTTAACGAAGCATCATTAAGCTGAAGCTTTTCAAGAGCATCCCTCAGGTCTTCATAATGCGCACCGTCAGCAGGATACATGCCGCAGTAAACCATGGACTGAACCTTTTTATAGCCCGGAAGGGGCTCTGTGCATGGGCGGTCGTTATCAGTCACGGTGTCTCCCACCATGGTATCACGCACATTTTTTATAGATGCCGTGAAATAGCCCACCATGCCGGCCGAAAGCTCATCGCACGGAATAAAGCTTCCTGCGCCGAAGTATCCCACTTCCACTACGCTGCATACTGCCTTTGTGGCCATCATCCTGACCTGAGTGCCGACCTTTATTCTGCCCTCTTTTATACGTACAAAAACTATAACGCCCTTGTATGAATCATAAATCGAATCGAAAATCAGGGCCTTTAACGGGTCATCTGCATTTCCTTCCGGCGCCGGCACTTTGTTTACAATGGCTTCAAGCACGCTTTCTATGTTTATGCCGTTTTTGGCAGAAATAAGCGGCGCGTCCTGGGCCTCTAGGCCTATCACGTCTTCTATTTCTTCTATAACGCGTTCCGGCTCTGCGCTCGGCAGGTCAATTTTGTTTATGACAGGGATAACCTCGAGGTCGTGGTCGATTGCCATATAAACATTTGCGAGGGTCTGGGCCTCCACACCCTGGGCCGCATCCACCACAAGCACTGCTCCCTCGCAGGCTGCAAGGCTTCTCGAAACCTCGTAGTTAAAGTCCACATGTCCCGGCGTGTCGATAAGGTTCAGCACATACTCGTTTCCGTCCTGAGCCTTGTAGATTATCCTCACCGTCTGGGCCTTTATGGTGATGCCGCGTTCCCTTTCCAGGTCCATGTTATCAAGCACCTGGTTCTGCATCTCACGGGCTGTAAGGGCTCCCGTGCTTTCAATAATCCTGTCGGCAAGGGTGCTTTTTCCGTGGTCGATATGCGCGATTATGCAAAAATTTCGTATAAGCTTCTGATCCATTACATCTTCTCCGGTGCCGAAAATCCAAGCAGGTCTATGCATTCCTCAAGCACCTGCTGCGTAAGTTTAAGAAGGCTTAAGTAGCTGTCTTTTTTGCCTTCATCTTCCTCGCTTAGTATTTTAACTTCGTGATAAAAGCCATTAAAGGCATTTGAAAGGTCATAAATATAAGAACAGATTTTATGCGGCGCAAGCTCTTTGTAGGCGCTGGAAATCATCTCGTTATATTTTGCAAGTTCCCTCATCAGAGCCTTTTCAGAAGCCTTTCCGGTGAATGTTATTTTCCCCGAAGGCTCCTTCCCGCTCTTCTTGAGGATGGATTTTATACGCACTATTGTGTACAGGATATATGGTCCTGTGTTTCCTTCGAACTCTATAAACCTGCTTATATCGAAAATATAATCCTTGGTAGCCTGGTTTGAAAGGTCGCCGTACTTAAGGGCCGCAAGGGCAATCACACCGGAAATCTCCTTCGCCTCTTCCTCGGAAATCTGCTCATTTCCTTTCATCTTTTCAAAAACAGCATCGTTTATTTCGTTTATAAGGTCTTCAAGCTTCATAACTCCGCCCGCGCGGGTCTTATAAGGCTGTCCATCCTTTCCATTCATGGTGCCGAAACCAAGGTGGTATAAATATTCACCATCGTGCACAATGCCGGCCTTTTTTGCCACCCTGAATACCTGCTCTAAGTGCAGAGCCTGGCGCTTGTCCACAACATAAATAACGGAATCTGGCTTATAAAGCTTTTCTCTTTCGACCAGCGTTGCAAGGTCTGTTGTGGCATAAAGGCTTGCGCCGTCACGCTTCACAATAATGCAAGGCGGCAGCTCTTTTTTGTCGCTTTCTTCCGAAACATCTATAACCCATGCTCCCTGGCTTTCATAGGCAAGCCCATCATTTTTTAATTTTTCTATCATGTCAGGAATATAAGGCTGCACATCGCTTTCGCCCTTCCACAGCTCGAAGTGCACATTCATCCTGTCATAATTTTTCTTAAGGTCCGCCTTGGAAACTTCCAGAATCCTCTGCCAGATTTTCCTGTATTCAGGGTTTCCATTCTGAAGCTCTCCGGTTATCCTGTGGGCCTCTTCCGCAAAAGCAGGGTCGTAGGTGCTTTTCTGTTTTTCTTCTTCCGGCGCATCATCGGCCGGCTTTTTGCATTTTTTGCTTGCCGTCGGGTAGATTTCCTCAAGTTCTGAAAAGTCAAAATCATCTGTCTTTTTGCGAAGCTCAAGCTCTGCAATAACCTGTCCCATCTGAAGGCCCCAGTCGCCCATATGGATATCGCCTAAGACCTCGTTTCCCATGTATTCGCAGATTCTCTTAACGCTTTCGCCGATTATAGCCGACCTTAAATGCCCTATGTGAAGGGGCTTTGCCACATTGGCTCCGCCATAGTCGATAACCATCGTCTTAGCGTTTTCCGTTTCAACGCCGAATTTGTTTTCCGGCTTCATCGACGAAACGTAGTCAGAAAGAAACTTTCCTGATATGTCAAAATTTATAAAGCCCGGCTTAACCACGCTTACATTTTCAAAAATTTTGTTGTCTTTTAAAGAGCTTTCCACTTCTTCGGCTATCACAAAAGGTGCCTTTCCCGCTTCCTTTGCAAGGGCCATGGCTCCGTTGCACTGATATTCGCAAAGGTCTGGCCTGTTAGATACCGAGGCCGAAACCCTTTCCGTGCTGTAGCCTTTTTCACTGAAGGCTGCCTTTAGTTCATCAGAAATTAAATCCAGAAATTTTTTCACTATAATTCCACTCCATTTGCTTTTAGCATTTCTCTTGCGCTGTCTGCCGAGTCCACGCCATGCATGTTCTTTACAGGCGCAAATTCCTTTGCCCTGTCAACTTCAAAGGCAAGGCAGGAATCCATCATCTCTATCATGTCCAGAACCAGGCCTTCATACTTGTGACCGTTTGGCGCTTCAGGCTTCACCGGATTTCCGTTTTCATCCAGATGAGGTATTTTCTTTTCCACCACATGAAGAGGCAGGTTTCTTTCTGCGATTTTTTCGAGCGCGGAAATCTTAAAAATATAATTTAATGTAACGCCATAATTATAAGACAGGTCTCCGTTTTCCTCGCGGCTGCTCATCATCTCAGGAGTCAGTTCGTAATATTCCACTATGGATGGCTTTCCGTTACGGTAGCACATAACGCCCACCTTTTCGTCGGGCGCTGCCTTTGCTATAACCTTAGATCCCACATCCACGCCGGCTTCTAAAGCGGCTCCGAAAAATACAGGATCTGCCATTCTCTGAAGCACATTATCCACAGAAAAAATATTTATCCATTCTGCGCCCTTTGCTTTCATTTTATCAACCAGGCCCGCATTCTGCATGGACTTAAACCAGCCGCCGTTTCCATTCGGAGAGAGCGCAATATGGCTTTTGCTTTCCATATAAACCTTTCCGTCATAATCCGTTGCCGGGGCCATCTCCTGGATAAAGAAATACACCTCGTCTTTGTTATAGCCGAAATAATCGTGCTCTTCGAAAAAGGCAACCGTGGCCTTGTTGTTGATGTCCGATGTCATTATCGCAAGGGGAATCCACACGCCGGCCTTTTCCTTAACCTCAAGCAGATTGTTTATCAGACACTGGAAAATGTAGAGGTCCTTTGTAAGGCCAATCTTAAATGTGCCCTTAGGGCCATCTATTCCAAGACGTGTGCCCTGTCCGCCTGCAAGGAGCACAAGCGAAAGCTTGCCCTTCCTTATGGCCTCGAGGCCTTTTTCTTCAAGCTCTGCCTTTTTCTTTTCTATTTCAGGAAGGCACATTGCGCCCATTGGTGTGATAAAGCAGTCCTTAAAGCAGTCGTCGCCTTTTCTTATCACACTGAAATCTGTCTTTTCAATTTCATTTAAAAGCTTTTCTTTTTCATCTGCCGTTAAGTCGTCGAAATATTTAAGCACCTGCATCTGGCCGAATTTTTCAAGCTTTTCCTTCGCCTGTTCTAAATTCATTCTCACGCCTCTTTAAGCATTTCAATGCCCTTTCGTATCCTCTTAAGAGATTCCTCTTTTCCTAAGATTTCCATTATTTCAAACGCGCCTCCCGGAGTATTCTGTTTTCCGGAAACTGCTGTTCTTAATGGCCACAGAACAAGGCCGTTTTTAACCTCTTTTTTCTCTATGTAGCCCATCACAAGGTCATGAAGCGCATCCAGTGAATAATCATCCTGGGCTTCAAGCAGAGGAAGAACATCTTCCAGAGTCTCAAGAGAATTTTCCGGATTGGTTTTCATCTTTTTATGCGTATACATTTCAACTGTATAATCTAAAAGATGGTCAAAGAAATCCAGCTTTTCTTCTATTTCAGGGAATATCTCGATTCTTGTTTTCACAAGCTCAAGCATCTTATCTATCTTCTCTGCACTGAACACAACGCCCGTGGAAGAAGTAAGGGAACCATCTTCTGCAATTTTGTTTCCAAAAGCCTTTTCAACATAAGGCAGGGCATATTTTTTATATTCATCAAAATCCATTGCCTTTATATATTCACCGTTCATCCAGCGAAGCTTAACCATGTCAAAAACTGCAGGTGATTTGTTCACGCGCTTGTAGTCATAAACCCTTATAAGGTCTTTAAGCGAGAATATTTCATCCGTGCCTTCAGGGCTCCAGCCTAAAAGGGCCACATAATTAACTATTGCCTCCGGCACAAAGCCCTGGTCCGTTAAATCTTCAAATGAAGAATGTCCCGAACGCTTTGAAAGCTTGTGATGCTCCTCATCTGTGATAAGAGGCATATGCACAAACACCGGCGGCTCCCAGCCAAAGGCCTCATAAAGCCTTATATATTTTGGCGTTGAAGAAAGATACTCATTGCCTCGCACAACATGTGTTATGCCCATCAGATGGTCGTCCACAACATTTGCAAAATTGTATGTAGGGTATCCGTCTGATTTTATAAGCACCATATCGTCAAGTTCTGAATTATCCACAGTTATAGCGCCATAGATATCGTCAACAAAGGTGGTTGTGCCCTCGTTAGGGATGTTCTGTCTGATGACGAATGGCATACCCGAATCAAGATTAGCCTGGATTTCCTCTTTTGAAAGGCCAAGGCAATGCTTGTCGTAGAGCATAATTTCCTTGCCATCCACTTCTGTTTTCAGGCTTTCAAGACGCTCCTTTGTGCAGAAGCAATAGTATGCTTCTCCTTTTTCAATCAGCTTCTTTGCATATTCCATGTAGATGCCGGCCTTAACGCGGTCAGACTGTACATACGGTCCGCAGTCTCCCGGCTTATCAGGACCCTCGTCATAATCAAGACCGGTATGCTCCATGGTCCTGTAGATTATTTCCAGAGCGCCTTCAAAGAAACGTTCCTGGTCGGTGTCCTCGATTCTTAAAATAAAGTCTCCGCCTTCGTGGCGTGCAATAAGATATGCATATAAAGCTGTTCTTAAGTTTCCCACATGCATCCTGCCCGTAGGGCTTGGAGCGTATCTTGTTCTGATTTTCATTTTATCCACCTCTTATTTTGCGCTTATATAATTCTTTGCCGTAAGAAGTTCTGCAAGAAGGATGGCTCCGCCTGCTGCGCCCCTTACTGTGTTGTGTGAAAGTCCCACGAATTTATAATCAAATAATGTGTCTTCTCTTAAGCGGCCCAGGCTTACGCCCATGCCATTTTCATAGTCCCTGTCAAGCCTTGGCTGTGGGCGGTTGTCTTCTTCGAAATACTGGATAAACTGCTTTGGCGCGCTAGGAAGCTTAAGGTCCTGCGGCTCGCCTTTGAATTTTGCCCATCTTTCTAAGATTTCTTCTTTTGAAGGCTTCTTTTCGAAGTTTACAAATACAGCTGCCGTGTGGCCGTCCTGAACTGAAACTCTTAAGCACTGTGCTGTGATCAAAGGCTTTTCTGCCTTAACAATCTTGCCACCTTCGATATGTCCCCAAACCTTTAATGGTTCAAGCTCGCTCTTTTCTTCCTCGCCGCCTATATACGGGATAACGTTTTCAACCATTTCCGGCCAGTCCTTGAATGTCTTTCCTGCGCCTGATATTGCCTGGTAGGTGCATACGCACACTTCCTTAGGGCCAAATTCCTTAAGGGCTTCAAGTGCCGGTGTGTAGCTCTGGATAGAGCAGTTTGGCTTAACTGCCACAAAGCCCCTCTTTGTGCCTAAGCGCTGCTTCTGGAATTCGATAACCTCTAAATGCTGTGGGTTTACTTCAGGGATTACCATAGGCACATCCTCTGTCCAGCGATGCGCGGAGTTGTTCGAAACAACAGGGGTTTCTGTCTTTGCATAAGCGTCTTCAAAAGCACGGATTTCTTCCTTGCCCATATCAACTGCGCTGAATACAAAGTCCACTTCCTTTGCATTTTCTTCTATGTCATTTAAATTTTTAACAACCACATTTTTAAGCCTCTCTGGCATAGGAGTGGCCATTTTCCAGCGTTTTCCCACTGCTTCTTCGTATGTCATGCCTGCGCTTCTTTCAGATGCGGCTAAAAGCACAACCTCAAACCAAGGATGGCCCTCAAGCAATGTCACAAATCTCTGTCCTACCATGCCCGTTGCGCCGAGCACACCTACTCTTAATTTCTTTTCCATAACCATTTCCTTCTTTTACTTGAAATTTATTGAAGAGCTTTTACCCTCTTAATTTTGTACCCTTCTGGCCGCGCTTTGCAAGCTTCACATTTTTAACAAGTTCAATTTCTTTGTTTTTGAACTTTATTGTTTCCTTGCCGCCGAAGCCAACTATATAAACCTTGTCTATTTCATCGCCCTTTGAAAGCTTTATGCCACGCACGCCCACGGCTCCTTTTTTCTTTTCAGGAACTTCGTTCAGCTTAAATCTCAGGAACACGCCGGCCTTCGTCTGAAGCACAACCATTTTGTTTGTAAAGAATTTCTGTTTCGGTTTTTCATCAGATGCTTCTTCATTTTCAGAAAGTTCAGCTACTGCTTCATCTTCATCAGAAGCTTCTATTTCTTCAGGCGGTATCTCTTCCCCGGTTTCAATATCGATAAATTCGAACATAAGCTGGTCGTCTTCTGGGTCCACGAAATCGCTTATTCCATCATCCGAGCCGCCCGCTATCAAAACATTCTCTTCTTCCGGGGCATCCTCTGAATACACCTTAAGCTTTGAAACATCAAACAGGTCAATGCTCACCACTTCGTCGCCTTCTGTAAGCTTCGTGGCCGCAACCGTCTGCTTTGAAACATCAAACTCTGAAGAATCCACAAACTTCATCATGCCCTGCTTTGTAGTGAAAAGCATCTTGTGCATCTTCAGGTTGTTCATGGATTTTACCTGTATGATATCCTCTTTATCCGAAGAATAATTGCACAGGTTATCCACGGGCACGCCTTTATCCTTTGGCTTCTTTAATGGAAGCTTGGACATTTTCAGCTGGTGCATGGTTCCATTCTGGGTGAATATGCATATCCTGTCCGTGTTAAGGGCCCTTATCACATATTTATTTTCTTCATCGATTGCCTCTGAATTTCTGTCATAGGCTGCGGTCTCGATTGTCTTTGCATAGCCAAAGCGGTCCATCAAAAATACCACTTCCTGCTCTTTTATTTTTTCTTCCACAAAGACTGCTGCCTCGGCATCGCAGATTTCCGTTTTTCTTTCGAAGCCGTATTCCTTTTTTATTGCCTCAAGGTCTTTTATGATAACCTTTTTCATGGCATTAGGGTCGGACAGAATTTTTTCAAAATCAGCTATCTCTTTTTTCAGGGCTTCGAATTCATTTTTAAGCTGCTCTATTTCCAGGCCGATAAGCTTTGCAAGGCGAAGGTCCAGAATCGCCTGTGCCTGCTTTTCCGTAAAACAAAGTGTTTTAGCTTCTCTTTCTGATTCCTTGCTCTTGAACTTAATATCCGTTGTGTCGCCGTTTATAAGGCAGGCCTTTGCCTGGCTTATATTCTTAGAACCCCTGATAACCTCGATGATCAGATCTATTATGTCGCAGGCTTTTATAAGGCCTTCTTTTATTTCCTTTTGCTCTTTATCCTTTTCAAGAAGCGTCGTATATTTTCTTGTGTTGATTTCGTACTGGAAATCTATGCAGTGCTGAAGGATGGCTTTGAGGCCTAATACCTCCGGCTTTCCGTCTGCAATCACAAGCATGTTCACGCCAAAGGTGTCCTCGAGCTTTGTTTTTTTGTAGAGCATGTTCTTGATTTTTTCAGGGTCGGCTCCCTTTTTAAGTTCAAGAACAATGCGCATTCCTTCTTTGGATGACTCATTAGAAACATCCACGATGTCCTGTGTCTTTTTTGTTTCGACGAGGTCGCAGATATCCAGAATGAATTTTCCGATATTAGCGCCTATCATGGTATACGGTATTTCGGTAATAACGAGCCTGTCTTTGTCTGACTTTCTCTTTGCAGGCTCAAGCACCACCTTGCCGCGCAGCTTTATCTTTCCCGTGCCGTTCTCGTATATTTCCTTAAGCTCGCTTTTGTTTATGACAATGCCGCCCGTAGGAAAATCGGGGCCGATCACATATTCCATAAGCTCTTCGGTGGTTGCCGTTTTCTTTTTCATCAGACACACCATGGCATCTATAACTTCATTTAAATTGTGCGTAGGAATGCTTGTGGTCATGCCGACAGCAATTCCTTCAGAGCCATTCACAAGCACATTAGGAATACGCACAGGAAGCACCGCCGGTTCTTTTTCTGTCTCATCGAAATTTGGCACAAAGTCCACAACATTTTTATCCAAATCTGCCAGATAAACATCCTGCGTGAACTTCTGAAGGCGCGCTTCCGTGTAACGCATGGCTGCGGCGCCATCCCCTTCGATGCTGCCAAAGTTTCCATGCCCGTCCACCAAAGGCATTTCCTTTTTAAATTCCTGCTCCATCACAACCAGGGTTTCGTAAATTGAAGAATCCCCGTGAGGGTGATATTTACCCATGGTATCACCCACTATTCTGGCTGATTTTCTATGTGGCTTGTCTGCTTTCAGACCCAGCTGTGACATCGCATAAAGCACGCGCCTCTGCACCGGCTTAAGGCCGTCCCTTACATCCGGTACCGCACGCGACTGTATAACGCTCATTGCATAGTCTATATAAGACTTCTGCATCACGTCTGAATATTCGCTGTTTATAATTTTTTCAGGCATTTTCTCCTCTTTCTATATATCAAGCTCTGCCGTCATGGCATTATCATGAATAAATTTCTTTCTAGGGGCCACATCAGTGCCCATAAGCATTTCCGTGATTTCCGAGGCCAGCCTTGCATCATCGATTTCCACTTTTTTAAGGACTCTGTTTTCAGGGTCGAGTGTGGTTTCCCAAAGCTGCTCTGCATCCATCTCGCCAAGGCCCTTATATCTCTGAAGAATAAAGTTGTCATTATGCGTCTGCCTGTATTTTTCCAGTGCATTGTCGTCATAAAGATATTCTTCCGTGCCCTTTTTAGGGATTGCCTTATAAAGAGGCGGCGTTGCCAGGAACACATGCCCTGCGCTTATAAGCTCCGGCATAAACCTGTAGAAAAATGTGAGCAGAAGCGTAGCAATATGCGCGCCGTCCACGTCCGCATCTGTCATGATAATTATTTTGTTGTATCGTAATTTTGAAATATCAAAATCGTTTCCATAGCCCTCTGAAAAACCGCAGCCAAAGGCCTGTATCATTGTTTTGATTTCCGCATTTGCAAGGACTTTGTCTATGGATGCCTTTTCAACATTAAGTATTTTGCCCCTGATAGGAAGTATGGCCTGGGTGCGCCTGTTTCTGGCTTTTTTTGCGCTGCCGCCGGCGGAATCTCCTTCCACGATAAACACCTCGCACTCGTCGGGGTTTCTGCTTTCACAGTTGGAAAGCTTTCCGTTTCCTTCCATCACAAACTTGGATTTTGTAAGAAGGTTTGTTTTTGTTTTGGCCTCGGCCTTTCTTATCTTTGCGCTGCGTTCCGCGCATTCGATGGTCTTTTTAAGGTTTTCGATATTTTTATCATAATACCTTTCAAGCTCATCGTTGGTGATATCATTTGTCACCTTCTGGGCGTCGTTGTTGTCCAGCTTTGTTTTGGTCTGGCCTTCAAACCTAGGGTCAGGATGCTTTATGGCCACTATGGCTGTCATGCCGTTTCTGGCATCTGCGCCCGTGAAGTTTTCGTCTTTTTCCTTTAATATGCCAAGCTCTCTTGCGTACTGGTTTATTATTGTGGTGAAGCGGGTTTTAAAGCCGGTTATGTGGGCTCCGCCTTCCTGGGTGTAAATATTATTGCAGAAGCCAAGGATGTTTTCCTGGAATTCATTTATAAACTGAAAGGCAACTTCCACCTCTATGTTTTCTTCTTTGCCCTTAAAATAAACAATAGGAGCCACTGCCTCTTTTCCGGAATTAAGCTCTTTTATATAAGCCACTATTCCTTCAGGCTCGTGGTAGGTTATGCTTTCCTCTTCGTTAAATCTTTTGTTTATAAAATGAATTGTAAGTTCAGGATTTAAGTAGGCCGTCTCGTGAAGCCTGCTTTTTATCTGCTCTGCCTTGAAATATGTTTTTTCGAAAATCTCGTTATCCGGCAGGAAGGAAATCTCGGAACCTGTGTCTGCTTTTCTGCAGGTGCCTGTTTCCTTTAAATCATAACAAACCTTGCCGCGTGAAAACTTTTGATTATATATCTTTCCATCTGTACGTACATCAACGGTAAGCCACTCGGAAAGGGCGTTCACAACTGATGCGCCCACACCATGGAGGCCTCCTGATATTTTATAATTTGAGTCGCCGAATTTGCCGCCGGCATGAAGCACCGTAAACACGACCTCCACACCCGGTCTTCCTGTTTTTTTATTTATGCCCACAGGAATTCCGCGGCCATTATCTTTAATTGTTGCCGAACCATCGGCATTCAGTGAAACTGTAATTTCATTGCAGTATCCGGCCAGATGCTCGTCTACTGCATTGTCCACGATTTCGTAAACCAGGTGGTTAAGGCCCTTCGTGGACACACTGCCTATATACATACCAGGTCTTCTTCTTACTGCCTCAAGACCTTCAAGTATTGTAATGGCATCGCCGTCATAATTGTTGTTTTTATTTGCCATCTATTCCTCTTATCTTATTCTTTCCGGAAGGCCCACTTTTTTCTGAACTTTCCTTAAGGTTTTTGTTGCTACATAGTCTGCCTTCTCGGCATTAGCCTTTATTATGCTGTCCACGTAGTCCTTGTTTTTTGAAAGGTCAAAAAATCTTTCGCGGATCGGCCCTAAGCGGTCGGCAACGGCTTCGCCCACTGCAAGCTTGAAATCGCCATAGCCTTTTCCATCAAATTCTTTTTCTACTTCCTCTATGGACTTGTCCGTGACAGCACGGTAGATATCAATCAGGTTCATTATGCCCGGCTTATCCTCGGAATAAATAATATGCGAATCCGAATCCGTGACCGCGCGTTTGAATTTTCTGATTATTGTGTCCTTGTCATCTAAAACATAAACAACCGAATTCTGGTTTTCATCGGATTTGCTCATCTTTTTTGTTGGGTCTGCCAGGCTCATTATGCGGGCTCCGCTTTCTCCGATATAAGGCTCTGGTATCGTAAATACATCACCATAAATCGAATTGAAACGCTCGGCGATGTTTCTTGTAATTTCCAGGTGTTGTTTCTGGTCTATTCCCACCGGCACCACATCGGCCTGATATAAAAGAATATCGCAGGCCATAAGTACAGGATATGTAAAAAGACCTGCGTTTATATTATCGGCATGCTTTGCGCTTTTATCTTTAAACTGGGTCATGCGGGAAAGCTCGCCCATGTAGGTAAAGCAGTTTAAAATCCATGCAAGCTCTGCGTGAGCTGGCACCTGCGACTGATAATATATGCAGTTTTTTTCAGGATCCAGGCCAGCCGCTATAAACATCATAAGAACGTTTCTTGCCTTCTTTCTGAGTTCTGAAGGGTCCTGGCGCACTGTCAGCGCATGAAGGTCCGCTACTGCATAAAAGCATTCATATTCATTGCAAAGGTTCACCCAGTTTTTAAGGGCTCCGAAATAATTGCCGATGTGAATGACGCCTGTTGCCTGCATTGCACTGTATAAAACTTTTTTGTCTCCTAACATAAACTTAAAACCTCGATATATTTAATTATTTTTGTTTCGCTTATTCCTATGCCGTCTTAAAATCCGGCTATTTTAAATTAGCTATCTGGTCTTTTTCACCCTCAGCTTGTGGTATCAATACCAGCAGTCATAAAACCATTCTTCGTTTTCATTGGAAATATATTCGCCCGGCCACTCAGAGAGCCACGAAGCATATTCCCTGTAATACCAGCCTGCGCAGTAATAGTAATAATTGTGGGTTATATTTCCGTTTAAGGCTTCATAGGCTGCAGATAATGCCGATTCCATAGGGCCGTTCTGCAGATAATATTTATAATTATCCCAGTAAACCACATCAAACTGGCCCGGTGCATAAAGCACGGCCTCCACAGTATTTGGAAAGCTAGGGCTGTACACACGGTTCATTATCAGACTGGCTAATGCCAGCTGGCAGGCATAGCTTTCATACCCAACCTCCGCGGAAATCACGCAGGCCATCATATACGCGTCGCTGTAGCTTTGCTGCACCGGTTCTGTCGCAGGCTCCGTTGCTGGCTCCACATATGGTTCTGTTGCAGGCTCTGTGGTCACAGGTTCGGTTGTCACTGGCTCCGTAGTTTTTGGTTCTGTAGTTGCAGGTTCCGTAGTTGCAGGCTCTGTGGTTTTTGGTTCCGTAGTCGCAGGTTCTGTAGTTTGCTTCTCGGTTGTCTGATCTTGTGTAGTCTGGTTTTCGGTTGCCGTTTCCTTTGTGGTTTCTTCGGTTGATTCAGCCACGGTGCTTTCTGTGCCGGTCTCAGCATTCGTTTCAGTTTCACTTGTTTCTTCCGAAGATTCCTCCGCAGGCTGCCCTGCAGGTTCTTCTGATGTGCTTGTCTGCCCTGCGAAATAATCAGATACAGAAGTGTTTCCTGTTGTATTCTGGTAATTGATTACTTCCTCTACCACCTTGTTTAACTCCGCTTCATGTGCGGCTTTATACTCGGAAAGGATTGAAGAAATATCACTTTTTTCTATTCCGAATTTCGCCAGACCGTTGTTGATCGATGCGGCAAGCTCATTAGCAGAGGCAAACTGATTATTTGCGTTGTCCTTAAGAGCCTGAAGCTGCGCCTGTCTGTTGGAAAGATCATCTTTTAACCTGCTTATCTGCGCAACTGCGTCGTTGTACAAATCCAGCATTTCACGGTCGTAAGAAACTATGCTGGTGATAAAAGAGCACTTGTTTACAAAATCCACAAAGCTGTCCGAATTTAAGAGTGCCTCTGCATACCCAAGCTCATCTGTCTCGTACATGTACTGGATACGCTGCTTCATTTTCTGATACTGCTCTTCGGCTGCAGCCTCCGCTGCCGCAAGCAGCTCTTCATTTTCGGCGATTTTTTCATTCACTTCTGCAATCTGATCTTCAATATCCTCTATGTTGCGGGATGAAACCATCATGCTGACTGTGAATTCTTTAAGATAGTCCTCAAGGCCTTCAGTCTGTTCAAGCAGTTCGTCTAACTGGGACGCGCCATTAGGCACAACAAAGGCCAGCGCCATAACAACTGCCAGCATTGTCCCTGTTATTCTTTTTAAAATCTTCTTTCTCATAGGCATCTCGTTTTTCAAATCTGCTTCATTGCTTTAGCAGATATCAAATTTCCCTCCATATGATTATTTAGTATTTGGCTTCGGATGTATGTTTCATTACTCCGGATGATTATTTGTTCATTAAAGTCATAAATTATATTTTTCTTTGATTAATTATTCTGCCTTCATTGTCTTGATTTATATATCATCATATTTATAATCCCGAGTTCCTTGCTTTAGTGTCTGGGCTTTACGGGTTATATTCCTTGCGCCATTTTAAACAATTATCTGTTCTTCAGTGCTCCAAAGCGTACGCCATGCTTTACGGATTATATTCCTTGCGCCATTTTAAACAATTATCTGTTCTTCAGTGCTCCAAAGCGTACGCCATGCTTTACGGATTATATTCCTTGCGCCTTACATAATGTTTGAAATAATATATTGTGTCAAAATATGTCTGCTCTTCGGATTCGTCTGTCAAAACCCACTCCGGCATCTTGTCCATGTTTGGAAAGAACGCGTCGGCTGCATATTTGTAATCTATCCAGGTGACATAAGCCTCGTCACAATAATTAAGAAGGTTTTTAAAAACCTGCTCGCCGCCTAAAATAAAAATATCCTGCATTTCATTTTTTGCCAGCTCGAAGGCTTCCTCAGGTGTCTGCACCACTAAAGCCCCATCAGGCTTGTATGAAGTATCCCTTGTAACAACTATCGTCTTTCGGTTCGGCAATGCTTTTCCGGCAAACATGCTCTCCAATGTGTGCTTTCCAATTATAATAGTGCAGCCTGCCGTAGTATTCCGTACAAACTTAACGTCATCCGGAATCGTGATCAGAGCTTTGTTGTCCAGCCCTATTCCCCAGTTCTTATCCACCGTAACTAATATACTTACCATCTTGCCCTATCTTTTCCTGAATTTATTTAATCACTCTCGTTGATATTTCGCCTGCC
>R07__coassemble_17_pt1 | contig 70692 bp, 51 predicted proteins | sample R07__metabat2_low_PE_052 | metagenome-assembled genome bin R07
GAAAAAATGTAGTAAAATAACTCGGTTATGTATGCATAAAAATCAAAAATGTCTTTTTTGCGTACATAATTTTAAAAAGACATGGCTTATTTTGCAGAAATCCAAAATCTGCATTACATAAAATTAAAAGGAGAGAATTAAGTATGGCGAAATGGGTTTATTTATTTACAGAAGGAAATGCGGACATGCGCGAGCTTCTTGGCGGCAAGGGTGCTAACCTTGCTGAAATGACCAACATAGGTCTTCCTGTTCCACAGGGATTCACAATCACAACAGAAGCCTGCACACAATATTACAACGACGGCCGCGAAATCAACCCGGAAATTCAGGAACAAATCAACGCACACATCGAAAAACTTGAGGAAATCACAGGAAAGAAATTCGGAGACAGGGAAAACCCACTTCTTGTTTCAGTACGTTCAGGCGCTCGTGCTTCAATGCCGGGTATGATGGATACAATCTTAAACCTCGGTCTTAATGAGGAGGTTGTTAATACTCTTGCTGAAAAGAGCGGAAATCCACGCTGGGCATGGGACTGCTACAGACGTTTCATCCAGATGTATTCAGACGTTGTTATGGAAGTAGGAAAGAAATACTTCGAACAGCTTATTGATAAAATGAAAGAAGAAAAGGGCGTTAAGCAGGACGTAGAACTTGATGCAAACGACCTTAAAGTTTTAGCAGATCAGTTTAAGGCTGAATACAAAGAAAAAATCGGAGCAGACTTCCCGGATGACCCTAAGGAACAGCTTATGGGCGCAATAAAGGCCGTGTTCCGTTCATGGGACAACCCTCGCGCAAATGTATACCGCCGCGACAATGACATCCCTTATTCATGGGGAACAGCAGTAAACGTTCAGTCTATGGCTTTCGGCAACATGGGCGATGACTGCGGCACAGGCGTTGCTTTCACACGTGACCCTGCAACAGGCGATAAGGGCCTCTTCGGAGAATTCCTTACAAATGCCCAGGGCGAAGACGTTGTTGCCGGCGTGCGCACACCTATGAAGATAGCCGAAATGGAAATAAAATTCCCTGAAGCCTTCGAACAGTTTAAGGATGTATGCAGAATCCTTGAAGAACATTACAGGGATATGCAGGATATGGAATTTACAGTAGAGCATGGAAAGCTTTACATGCTTCAGACACGTAACGGCAAGCGTACAGCACAGGCTGCGTTAAAGATCGCCTGCGACCTTGTTGACGAGGGAATGCGCACCGAAGAAGAAGCAGTCAAGATGATAGACCCACGTAACTTAGATACACTTCTTCACCCACAGTTTGATGCAGCTGCACTTAAAAATGCAGTTCCTGTAGGAAAAGGCCTTGGCGCATCACCGGGTGCTGCCTGCGGAAAAATAGTTTTCTCAGCAGAAGACGCTGAAGAATGGCATGCAAGAGGAGAAAAGGTCGTTTTAGTAAGACTTGAAACCTCACCTGAAGACATCACAGGCATGAAGGCAAGCCAGGGTATCCTTACGGTGCGCGGCGGCATGACAAGCCATGCAGCTGTTGTTGCACGTGGTATGGGAACCTGCTGCGTATCCGGCTGCGGTGACATTGCAATGGATGAAGAAAACAAAAAGTTCACCCTTGGCGGAAAAGAATTCCACGAAGGAGACTTCCTTTCACTCGACGGCACAACAGGAAATATTTATGATGGCGCAATAAAGACAGTTGATGCAACAATAGCAGGTGAATTCGGCCGTGTTATGGGATGGGCAGACAAATTCAGAAGATTAAAAGTAAGAACAAATGCCGACACCCCAAGAGATGCCAGAAAAGCAAGAGAGCTTGGAGCAGAAGGCATCGGCCTTTGCCGTACAGAGCATATGTTCTTCGAAGAAGACAGAATCGCCGCATTCCGTGAAATGATCTGCGCAGATACAGTTGAAGAACGCGAAAAAGCGCTTGCAAAGATAGAACCATATCAGGAAGAGGACTTCTTCCAGATTTATGAAGCCTTAGAGGGCTGCCCGGTTACTATCCGTTTCTTAGATCCGCCTCTTCACGAGTTTGTTCCTACTGAAGAAGCCGACATCCAGAAGCTTGCTGATGCACAGGGAAAGACGGTTGAACAGATCAAGACTATCATCGCAAACCTTCATGAGTTCAACCCTATGATGGGCCACAGAGGATGCCGTTTAACAGTTACATATCCTGAAATTGCAAAGATGCAGACACAGGCTGTTATCAGAGCTGCCATCAGAATCAAAAAAGAACATCCTGAATGGACAAGCAAACCTGAAATCATGATTCCATTAGTTGGTGAGCTTAAAGAATTTAAATTTGTTAAGAATATCGTTGTTGCAACAGCAGACGAAGAAATCAAAAATGCAGGCTCTGACCTTGAATATGAAGTGGGCACCATGATCGAAATTCCGCGTGCATGCCTTACAGCAGATGCAATCGCAAAGGAAGCAGATTTCTTCTGCTTTGGCACAAACGACCTGACACAGATGACATTTGGCTTCTCACGTGATGATGCAGGCAAGTTCCTGAATGCATATTACGACACAAAGATTTTCGAAAACGATCCGTTTGCAAAGCTTGACAGAACGGGTGTTGGAAAGCTTATGGAAATGACGGTTCAGCTTGGAAAGCCGGTTAATCCATCACTTCATATAGGTATCTGCGGCGAGCACGGCGGCGACCCTTCAAGTATCGAATTCTGCGATGAAATCGGCCTTGATTATGTAAGCTGCTCACCATTCAGAGTGCCAATCGCTAGGCTTGCAGCAGCACAGGCTGCATTAAAATAAATAAAAATTAAACAGGAGAATTTACAATGGAAAAGACAATGGAAAAAATCGTATCTCTGTGTAAAGGCCGCGGATTCATCTTCCCAGGTTCTGAGATATATGGTGGTTTAGCCAACACATGGGATTACGGTAACCTGGGCGTTGAGCTTAAGAACAATGTAAAAAAAGCATGGTGGCAGAAGTTCGTGCAGGAGAGCCCTTTAAATGTTGGTGTTGACTGCGCAATCCTTATGAATCCAAGAACATGGGAAGCATCGGGCCACATCGGCAGCTTTTCAGATCCTTTGATGGACTGCCGCGAGTGCCACGAGCGTTTTCGCGCTGATAAGGTAATAGAGGATTATGCAAGTGCAAACGGCATCGAACTTGAGGGTTCTGTGGATGGCTGGGATGATGCAAAGATGGAGCAGTTTATAAAGGATAACAACATTCCTTGTCCAAGCTGCGGAAAGTGCGACTTCACCCCTATCAGGCATTTCAACCTTATGTTCAAGACATTCCAGGGCGTAACGGAAGATGCAAAGGATGTTGTGTTCCTTCGCCCGGAAACAGCACAGGGCATATTTGTTAACTTCAACAATGTGCAGCGTGCATCAAGAAAGAAGCTGCCTTTTGGTATCTGCCAGATAGGAAAATCTTTCAGAAATGAAATCACACCGGGCAATTTCACATTCCGTACCCGCGAATTCGAACAGATGGAAATGGAATTCTTCTGTGTGCCTGATACAGACCTTGAATGGTTTGAATACTGGAGAAGCTATTGCGTGAACTGGCTTAAGAGCCTTGGCATCAAGGATGAGGAAATCCGCTTAAGAGACCACGACCCTGAAGAACTTTCATTCTATTCAAAGGCCACAACAGACATCGAGTTTACCTTCCCATTTGGCTGGGGCGAGCTCTGGGGCATTGCAGACAGAACAAATTACGACCTTACACAGCACCAGACCTTCTCGGGCGAATCGATGGAATATTTCGATGAAGAAAAGCATGAAAAATACATTCCATACGTTGTGGAACCTTCGCTTGGCGCAGACAGAGTGGTTCTTGCATTCCTTTGCAATGCCTACGACGAAGAAGAACTTGCAGACGGTGATGTTCGTACAGTGATGCGTTTCCATCCGGCACTTGCACCTGTTAAGATTGGTGTTCTTCCTTTGTCAAAGAAGCTGAATGACAAGGCAATGGAAATTTATGCCCATCTTTCAAAGTATTATAACTGCGAATTTGATGAAAGGGGCACAATAGGAAAGCGCTATCGCCGTCAGGATGAAATAGGAACACCATATTGTGTAACCATAGACTTCCAGACAGTAGGTGACGGCACGGTGCCTGCAGATGACTGCGTGACAATCAGGGAAAGAGACAGCATGGAACAGGTAAGAATTCCTATAAGCGAGCTGGATTCATATTTCCTTCACAAGTTTGAGTTTTAATTTTCAATATTAACGATTTTTATTCAGTGAAAAGGTGCAAGGCAGCAAAAGCTGTCTTGCACCCGAAGTTTTGTGGCATTTATCCTGCGGAGATAAAATTTAATGGGCGTATTCTTTAAGAACAACGAATTTAAAACGGATTACAAAAAAAGACCGAACGACACATACAAAGCTGCGGTAAGCAAGCTTGATGAGGAAACAAAGAAAAAAATAGACAGGCAGAGGCAGATAGGCATGATTGTTATAGTTGTCTTTGTGTTTCTGTTTGTGGCAATTCTGGCAATAACAGGTATAGGGGTGGATAAGAGCAAGTCGATGTCGGGAAATGTTTTTTATGACAAAGAATCAGTTCTCCTTGAATGCTTTGGAGATTCAGTCACCAAGGGTGACACATTCAACGACACTGGGGTGACATATCCTTCTGCCCTTGGAGATAAGCTTGAGGAGCTCTTTAATGCTGATGGAAATTCCTATAAATGCAAACAGATAAATGTGAGAAATTACGGCATCAACGGAAGCATACTTGAGGATGATACCTATATGAGGCTTTCGGGAGAGGCAGATATAGTCGTTATTTTGTACACGGTAAACAACTTTATTTACGAAGAGGATTATGTGGGAACACTTGAGGCCAACATAAGCACGATAACACAGCAGGGCTCAAAGATATTCATGGCTAATTATCCTGTGGAAGATTCATCGGAATATGCTGACGCTGCGGCACAGGCAAATAATTACATTTCAAAGGCAGCAGAAAGCACAGGCGTCACATTGGTTGACCTGAATAGTTATTTTAAGGAAAACCAGGAAGATGGCCTGTTTGCAGAGGATGGCCTGCACCTTACAGATAAAGGTTACACGCTTATGGGTGAATATATAGCAGAGGCTATACATCAATATTATTTAAATCAACTATGAGACTATTATACGCAGAAGATGAAAAACAAATGTCCGAGGCAGTAGTGGATGTGCTTGAATATAACAAGTACATTGTGGATGCTGTCTATGACGGCCAGGAAGCATTGGATTTTTTAAGGACTGAAAGCTACGACGGAATAATACTTGACATTATGATGCCGAAATTAAGCGGCCTTGAGGTCCTTAAAAAGATAAGGGCAAAGGGTATAAACACACCTGTTCTGCTCCTTACAGCAAAAGCAGAAATTGAGGACAGGATAGTGGGGCTTGATTCGGGCGCAGATGATTATCTGCCAAAACCGTTTGCAATGGGAGAACTCCTTGCAAGGGTAAGAGCAATGCTGAGGCGCCGCGAGGAATTCACACCGGACATTCTTTCTTATGGCAACATAAAACTGAATACGGCAAATTATGAGCTTAGCACTGAAACCGCAGCCTTTACACTTCCTAAGATAGAATATCAGCTCATGGAGCTTTTGATGATAAATAAGGGAATATATCTTTCTACAGATGATATCCTTACAAAGGTATGGGGATATGATGCAGAAACTGAAATAGGAATCGTGTGGGTGTACATTTCTTACTTAAGAAAGAAGCTTGCTTCCATGAATTCAAATGTAGAAATAAAGGCAAAAAGAAATATCGGATACATGCTTCAGCTTAATGATGAGGCATAAGCTTTATGATTAAATCACTTCAGAAAAAGTTTATATTAACAGCAATGATAGCAGTAACCATACTGCTATTACTTATGCTTGGAGTGATTAATGTGGTTAATGCCATATCTATTGCTGAACAGAATGTTAATCTTCTTTCTGAAGTTACATCTTCATATGAAAATCCGGACAAGACTGGCGAGATTATTGCAGAAAATATGCTTTCAAACGAGGGCGAATCCGGAGGAGATTCTGCAGGTGATTCATCCATGGATGAAGCGGTGGATGAAAGCAATGATAAGGCCGTGGAAACTAATAATGTGGACGCTGAGGAAGAAAGCAGAGAAAACAGTGATGAAAATTCCGGCAGCGATGGAAATACTGATGAGGGAAATTCCGAAGGAGACTCCGGAATGGAACTATCAGAAAATGAAACCCTTGATGAAGGCGGCAGCAGCGTATTTCCAAGAAATCCTTTTGAAGGCCGAAGGCAGGGAGGGTTTATGGTGCCGGAGATTACTGCCAATGCCTTATTAGGAGCAGTATATTTTGTGGTGGACTTTAACAGCTCCGGTGAAATACTGACAGCAGACATGGGACGTGTGGCAACTGTTACTGAGGAAGAAGCCGTGGAAATGGCCGGACAGGCCTATAAAAAAGGTGAATCTACGGGAAAAATTGATGACTATCGTTATGCTGCTCTTAGTAATGATGTTGGAAATACTGCATTCTTTTTCCTGGACTGCACAAATGAAAAGACATCCACTTTAAGGATACTGGGGCTTTCCGCTCTTGCCGGCCTTGCCGGATGGGGAATAATGTTCTTAATTGTGTATCTGCTTTCAAAGGCAATGATTGTTCCTATCGCGGCGAATATTGAAAAACAGAAAAATTTTATCACAGATGCAAGCCACGAATTAAAAACCCCTCTTGCAATAATAATGGCCAATACCGAAGCAATGGAAATGCGGCAGGGCGAGAATAAGTGGACAGTTAATATAAAATCCCAGACGAAAAGGCTGTCAAATCTTATGACAAATATGCTTACGCTTTCAAAGGCGGAGGACCCATACTCGAAAAACGCTGCTGAGGAAGTGGATATTTCCGCTTTGCTCTCAGAATACACGGAAATGTTTATTGAGTCCGGAAAAAATAAAAACCTTAAGCTGAACAGAAACTGGCCGGATGCATGCCTTGTCAAAGGAAACAAGGTCCAGTATGGCCAGCTTTTGTCAATTCTTATTGATAACGCCATACGATACTGCGCAGATGGCAGCACTGTATCAGTGGATGTGGACACTGAAGAAAAACATGCTGAAATGCGGATTTCAAATATTTGCGACGCCCTGCCTGAATGTGAACCGGAAATGTTGTTTGAAAGATTTTACAGGCCTGATTCTTCAAGAAATAGTGAACAGGGCGGAAATGGCATAGGCCTTGCAGCGGCCAGGGCAATTATGAACCACTACGGCGGAACGATTAAATGCAATTTTGAAGATGAAAATAAAATAGTGTTTATATGTAATTTTAAAAGATGAGCAGGCTGTCTGAAAAGAATGTATTTAGCCAGCAGACAGAAACCCAATTAAGTATTTTCTGAACGGAGCAATATGTACGGACTTGGAACAATAATAAATACAATAGCAATCGTGGTAGGCGGGCTCTTCGGCCTGCTTTTCGGAAAAATGGTGCCGAAAAGAATACAGAATGCGCTTATCACCTGTAATGGCGTATGCGTGATGATGATAGGCATAGCAGGAGCCATGGCAGGTATGCTTAAGGTTAATTCAGATAGCCTTGATACGCAGAAATCACTTTTGCTTATTATTTCTATGGTGATTGGAACCATAATAGGAACAGCCTTTAACCTGGATGAAAAGCTCGAAAAATTCGGCGACTGGCTAAAAAAGAAATCAAAAAACACAAAGGATACCGGCTTTACGGATGCATTCATCACATCTTCCTGCACAGTGTGCATCGGCGCCATGGCAGTAATCGGCGCCATTAATGATATTTTATATGCGGATATTTCTATACTGCTTGTAAAATCTATTATCGACCTTATAACTATTTTTGCATTTACAAGTGCCCTTGGAAAGGGATGCATTTTCTCGGCTGTTTCCGTTCTGATTTTCCAGGGTGTAATTTCAATAATTGCTTATTTTATAAAGCCGATAATGACAGAACTTGCCTTAGCCGACCTTTCGTTTGTTGGGTCTGTTCTCATATTTGTTGTTGGCTTAAATCTTATCCGCGACAAAAAAATCCCTGTCACAAATATGCTGCCGGCGATTGTAATCGCTGTGGCGTTATCGTTTATTCCGTCGCTTAACTGACACAATATTTACATACTTCCTATATGTTGAAAACCCACATTTAAAAATATACGGTTCTCGTGCAATCAAAAAATGTCTGCCCATGGCATATTGACTTTATCATACCGAAAATATAAAATTCTTTTAGGAAATGGCGGGGCGTAGTGCCTTTGTTATTAACCTAAAAAAATATTGGAGGTATTTTTATGAAGACTTTAAAAAGACTTGTTTGCGCTATCCTGACATTAGCCATGATCGCAACAATGGCTTTTGCGGTTTTTGCTGAGTCTGCAGAAGGTGAATCTGCAGGAGAAGCTGCTATGGCAGAAGGCGAATCCGCAGGAGAAGCATCAGAAGGCGAATCCGCCGGTGATGATGTGGAAACAGCAGGTTTCGAAGCTCCTGTTTCAGGACAGGTTATTACAGAAACCCTTGTTTTCGAAGATGGTGTTACTCTTGAAGAAGGTAACCTCTACATTGCCGAAGACGGCTACTGCGTAATTATGTCAGTAGACGGCAAGGTTCAGACACAGGAACCTGGCACATACGAAGGCAAGGTTGTATTCGAGGTTCTTCCTTTAACAGAAAGCCACAATGAACAGGAACAGTATTTCAACACACAGTCAATCGTTACAAAGAATGCAGACAGCTTAGTAGTTGCTGAATCTGTTGTAGGCGATGCTGCAGATGAAAATGAACTTGCAGGCGTTGAAATCACAGCTGACCAGGCTAACATGAGCGTTGTAACAGTTACCGGCGGTGAATACACAGTTAAGGATGCTGTTTTCAACACACTTCAGACAGGAAACCATGAATCAGGCGGCAACGACTTCACAGGCGACGGCTGCGCAATCGCTGCAACAGGCGCATCTGTTCTTCGTGTTTACAACGTTGATGCAACAGGCGACGGCGTTACAAGAACAGTTCTCTACGGCGGCTTATCAGACAGAAACAACTATCCTACAATCTACGTTTCAGACTGCAACTTCACATCAACAGGCGATGCTGAAGGTGAAGACTGCGCAGTTTGGGTACTCGGACTTCATGGTGTAGTTCGTACATGCCAGTTCTGCGATTACTATGATGTTTACTACAACAACACAGTTATCAAGTCATTTGGCTGGGCATGCCTTTCTGTAGACGGAACAGAATATCCATGGGAAGAGGACCTCGAAGAACTTACAGCAGCTTATGTTGAAGGCGAAGGCTATGCAAATGCTGACGGCGAAATCATGGAACTCAACGAGCTTGCAGTAGCTCTTACAGGCCTTACAGATGAATATCTTGCACAGCTTGCAGCTGTAGAAACATCAGAAGACCTTGAAGCTCTTCCACAGACAAATGATTACTCACTCTACTACTTCCCAGGCAAGAACACACTCACAAACTGCGAGCTTACAATTCTTGATATGGAAGAAGGACGCACAGGTTATTCATCATACTCAATCGGCGCTAACATCAACGTATATTCTAACTGCCTCGTTAATGCAGACTACGGCAACGTAGAAGCAAACGAATATGCTTCATCAGCATATGTTAACGGCACAGTTGTTAACGCAAGAAAGAGCATCGTTATGTGCCATTCAAATGCAGGCGGCATCACATTCTGCTCTGATGCAGAACTTAATGCAGATGAGATTGCATTTGTTTACAAGGGAACAGGTGATGGATATACGCAGGATCAGCTTACAGAAGAAGGAACATCAGAAGGCGGCATGACATCAAGTGCTACAGGTTCTAACCTCTATGTTCGCAACTGTAAGATCAATGCTCCTGTTTTAGTTCTTGCATTTGACTCAGACGATCCGGGTTCATTAGGCGGCACACAGATCGTATTCGACGATTCTGTAGCAGGCAAGGATGAAAGCTTCGACGTAACTAATGCTAAAAGCTGGGGTCCTGCTTCTACCATGTGGACATCAGGTGTAGGCTATAACTACAACGCTGTTGTAGAGGCTTACTTTGAAGACTGCAAGGGCGAAACAGCTCTTGAAGGCGATATCTTCAACTGCCATCAGTACACATCAAAGAACCTTGTTCTCACACTTGATGATTCCGAAATCACAGGTATCATTTCTTCAGGCTGGTGCGAGCACGCTGTTGACGGCGTAGACCGTTCACTTGCATTTGGAGATGAAACAATCGTTGGCGAAGACGGCCTTACATATGGCTGCCGTGAAAACCTTGGCCGTGTAACGTGCTACCAGGCTGCAACAGTTAACAATGGTGTTATCGTAACATTAAAGAACGGTTCTGTTTGGAACGTAACAGAAACAAGCTACGTATCAGTTCTTGATGTTGATGAAACTTCAACAGTTAACGGCGTTATCACAGTTCTTGAAAACGGTATCATCCAGGTTGACCCGGCTGAAGGTGCTGCAGAAGGCGAATCAGCAGAAGGTGAATCAGAAGATGGTGAAACACCTCCAGAACCACCTACGAACGAAAATGGCGAACCTGAAACTCCTCCTGATGGATATAAGGGAACAGAACCATCTGACGCAGGTGCAGAAGAAGCAGCTGAAGGCGATGTATCAGAAGATGCATACAAGGCATACCTTAAGGCATTCGTAGCAACATGCGAAGATATCCAGACATCCGGAAACGCTGCAGAATTTGAAGCAGCTATCGATGCAGGCTCATACGCAGAATTCCCTGTAGAAATGCTTTTCGATGCTACATGGTTCGGCGAAGCAGCTATGACTTTCGAAGAATTCGTAGCAGCAGGCGGCGTATATGAAATTGGCGAACACGCATCAAACGGATCTATGCTTGACGGCACAGGTGAATGATTATAATTAATTTTATAACCAAAAAGATTTAAAATCCGGTGGGCTGCTTCCTTTCGAAGCAGCCCCATTTTTTAAAGAAAAAAAGGTTACATTTTTTTTTGCTCGGGTGTATAATATCTTCGGGAAAAGTGGTTTGTAATATCTGATTTCGTGTAATTTTTTGCATATACTTAGGTATTCTTTTTATATTATTAATTAAGTTAAAGGATTTTATGTTTAACATTGGCGATTTAGTTGTATATGGAAATACAGGCGTGTGCCGGGTTGTGGAGATAGGTCCTCCGCCTCTTAAAGGCCTGCCTGATGATAAAGACTATTATACTCTGGCTCCGTATTATTCAGAGAAAAGCGTGATCTTTACTCCATGCGACAATGACAAGGTGGTCCTTCGCTCAATTATTTCCATTAAAGAAGCAAAGAAACTTATAAAGATGGTAGAAAGCATTGCTTTGCTTGAAATCACCGACGAAAAGAAAAGAGAAGAAAGCTACAAAGAAGTTATGCGCTCATGCGACCCTGTGAGGCTTGTGAGCATAATCAAAACCATTCACGAAAGAAAAATGAAGCGCCTTTCTGAAGGAAAAAAGGTAACGGCAAGCGACGAAAAATATTTCCAGATGGCAGAGGAAAAATTGTATGGAGAGCTTGCAATTGTGCTTGACGTAGAAAAAAACGAAGTTAAAAATATTTTGTTTGTGAATGCTTGAAAACAGATAATTAAAATGTTCGTGGACAACGGACATTTTTTTTATTATAATAACACAGTATGTAAAAATTTGTGCCCGTCTTGCGGCAAAAATATTGGACATAAAATTTATTTTACGGAGGAATTACTATGGAAGGTCTCAACACAGATCTGTTCTTCACTCTCGAGGAAGAATTCCAGGGTGAAAAGATTGAAGCAATCTACAGACGTGCTCGTAAACCTGTAGATGACCAGGGTGAGGTCGATTTATCAAAATCAGACGACCCTATGGCTAGAATGGGTCAGGGCTTCTGCCCACCGTTCAACCAGAGAACATACGAAGCAGCACCTGGCATTATCTGCCAGCAGGATGTTGAAGTTGTTTTAAGAGATGGCTGCAAAATCTATACAGACATCTTTCTCCCGGCAAATCGCACAGAAAAGATCCCTTGCATCGTTTCATGGAGCTGGTTCGGCAAACGTCCGGGAGACGGCATGAGCGAATGGCAGATCATGGGTGTTCCACCTCACACAGTATCTAAGCTTGCAAAGTTTGAATCATCAGACCCTGCTTTCTGGTGCTACCAGGGCTATGCAGTTGCAAACGTTGACGTTCGCGGCGCAGGTCATTCAGAGGGTAATGTCCATATGTTCACACATCAGGACAGAGAAGACGGCTATGACTTTGTAGAGTGGCTGGCTGCACAGGAATGGTGCAACGGCAAGATCGGTATGACTGGTAACTCAGGCGTGGCTATGCATCAGTGGGGTATCGCTGCAGAATGCCCACCACATCTTGCATGTATCGCTCCTTGGGAAAGCACAACAGACCTTTATGCAGATTCTCTTTATGAAGGCGGCATCCCGGCTCTTTCATTCAACGAATTTATCGCAGCACAGGTTACAGGTTTAGGCGGCGTTGACGATCAGGTTGCTATGGCAAGAAAATACCCATTCCGTAACGGCTATTGGAATGACAAGGTTGCTGATTTCTCAAAGGTTCGTATTCCTGTATACCAGACAGCAGGATGGTCACATTTCCATCTTCCTGGCTCATCCCGCGCATATATCAGATGCAAATCAAGGCTTAAATGGTTCAGGGCACACCGTGACTTCGAGTGGCCTGATACATATGATCCTCGCAACCTTCAGGACCTTAAGCTTTTCTACGACCGTTATCTGAAGGATATCCACAATGGTTGGGAAATGACACCAAAGGTTCGTATCGACGTTATGGACGTTGCAGACTTCGACTTCCAGTCACGCCGTGCAGAAAACGAATGGCCTCTTAAGAGAACAGAGTTCAGAAAATATTATCTTGATGCTGCAAACCTCACAATGCAGGATAGCCCTGTTGAAGTTGAATCTTCAGTTTCATACAATGGCGAAACAGCAGAAGATGGCTATATTGACCGCGTAGAATTCGATATGGAATTCAAAGAGGATACAGAGCTTACAGGTTATATGTGGCTTCGTCTCTGGGTTTCATGCGAAGGCTATGATGACATGGATATGTTCGTTAATATCCAGAAGGCAGACAGCCAGGGCAACTGGCTTCCATGGAACACCCTCAATGAGCCTCATCCGGGCGCATGGGGCAAGATGCGTGTTTCTCGCCGTGCTTTATGGCCGGAAGAAATGGCTAAGTACAAATTAAAAGGTCAGCAGTACTGGCCAGTACAGGCAAATGTTTCTGAAGAAAAGCTTAAAGAAGGCGAAATCGTCCCTGTTGATATTGCTATCGTTCCATCATCACGTTTCTGGCACAAAGGTCAGAAGCTCCGCATCCAGATCGCCGGAAACTACATCCGCGAAGGCTGGTTCGAGCCTCTTTCATGGGATACAGACAACAAGGGCAAACACATCATCTACACAGGCGGACAGTATGATTCCTGGCTTCAGGTTCCATACATCCCACCTAAATTCGAAACAGACGGACACGTTTACAGATAGTCTGAAAGCGATTTAACTAAAAAGTAAAATAAAACAGCCGCCATGAATTGCAGAAATGCTTTTTATGGCGGCTGGTTTTTGTATGTTCTATTTAAATCGAAGATTTTTGATGATTAATGCAGGGTAATCCGAGTGCATAACGTTCCCATCAAGTTGAAATTTAAAGTTTTAATATTACATTTGATATAAACTTGTCAGGAGTGGCTTTCCAGGTAAAATCACCATTATATTTTTCGGAAAGTTCTTTTATAATTTGTAATCCAAAACCGTGCATGCTTTTATCTTCCTTTGATGTGATGAGTAATTTACTTTCACCAGGCTTTGTATCTGGTAAGTATGTGTAGCTATTTTCCACATTTATGACAAGATATTTATTCAATGTAAAAATTTTGATGTTGATGATGCGCTCCTCCGATTTAATAGCAGCATCTATTGAATTATCAAGAAGGTTGGATATGATAGACGAGATATCCAGGATTTCAATATTTGTTTTACCGATGGTATCCAGATTGAATTTAATTTTAACGTCATTTTTTTGAGCAAGCGCAATCTTGCTGAATATTATCGCATCCACGAGGCTGTTTCCAGTAGTTTGGTGTGTATTTATTGCCAGATTTTCAATATGCCCTATTGCTTTGCTGATTATTTCTGAAGCTTCAGGAATTTTATCATGTTCGATCAAAGAAGCAATGAGTGAGAGGTGGCTTTTCATGTCATGATGAAGTTCTTTGATTTTTACTGTATTTTCTGTTTGAATAATGAAATTTTCTTCAATAGACGCATAGCTTTTTTGAAGAATACTTAGCTTTTCTTCTTTTTCGGCAACAATACATATGTATGAGGAAAAGTGTATAATCAGTAAGCTGATAATATAGAATAAAATTGAAATTGCCAGATAAATATATTTCTTATCATCAAGTGATTGATATTCGGAAATTACACTCATAAAAAGCACTGTCATTGTAATGAATGTTAACATAACGATATTAAATTTGATATATATTTTTCTGCTGAAAATAATATGGATTTTTTTAAAGTCTTTATATACAAAATAGAATGTTATAACATTCAAAAGTTTTATTAGAAGGCAGATAAGCAGACGCTGCCAGAAGTTACTGTAATAAACCTGCAAAATGCTTTGACTTAAGAAAACGGATAAAATATTTCCTACTATTAAATCCGTAATTCCAAATATGTAGCTGAACATTATAAAGAACATACTGGAGATATAGAATTTAGTCTTGTATAGAAATGTGTTTAATAATGTACCCAAAACAATAAAGACAGGGATTTTTATAAGCAAGGATAAGTCAGATAAAAAATAAATCGAAAAAGAATAGACAAAAATAGCAATTAAGATATTATAAACATGTTTATACCTGTGTACAAGAAGCTTGTCTGAAAATATCAGACAGCAACAACTTTCTATTATACAAAGAAATATTTCAAGAATTGTATTTGCCATTAGTGTGATATTTCGACAAGAATTTTATTGTTAAAAGCTGCAATTAATGGCTTTAGACATCTGCGACTAACCGGGTAGATATCATTGTTATCCAAAATAATGGAATCGGCTTTTATTTCAAGTATCCGGTTAAGATTAACTATATATCCCCGGGCACTTTCAAAAAAGCCTTTAGGGATATAAACATCTTTAATTTTTTTAAAGATTGTTTCCTGGAGAATCATTTCTTTGTTTATTGTCTTAATATAAATATTTCCGCGTATCGTAAAAAATCCCAGTATATTGTTCAGTGGGATCTTTATCAGATATATTTCGCCGTTTTTGTATACATTTATTAATTCAAATTCTTTTTGCCTCTGTATCCTGTCATTTACAACACGCAATAGTTCTGAAATATATAAATCGTTGGTTCTATCTTTGGATATAAAGGCGGAAATCTGGTATTTTATTACATCGAAAATTTCATAAGAATAAGATGTCAAAAACACAAGAGAAAAATCCTTGTCGTACTCACGCAATTTATTTGCAAGTTCCTTACCGTCTATTTCAGGCATTTTTATGTCTAAAATCACTATGTCGGGTATATAACCTGATTTGAAATGTTCAATAAGTTCAATACCACTGTCATAATAACGAACAGAGAGTTTTGAAGCACAAACGGAATTTAGTTCTTTGAAAATCCCTCTTAATTTATTGACAACAAAATTTTTATCGTCATCACAAACGGCTATTGAAATCATAGTTGCCTCACCCTACATAACGTGCAATGATAATTGCCTGTGGCAAAGTTGCCCCTTAAGTTCTTATAAAAATATATTTCTATACGGTAAATAAATCAACTATATTTTTCATGAACGGCGAAAAATAACATATGAACGGTAGCATATTTAACCATAAGGAATATTATTTAGACCATTTGCTCAGCCCTTATTGTTCAATAGAGAACCTAATGATAGTATGGGAACGCGTTGACAATGGTTAATTTGTATTTTATTCTGCAAGGAGAAAAATATGAAAAGAAAGAAAAAATCATTTTTGTAGTTGTTACTATGATGCTGATGCTAGTTACTGCAAGTACTGCGTTTGGAGAACAAGGTTCTTTTTATTTGCAACCATTAAGAAATGGCAGCTCGGTTTATTCGCCAGCCTTGAAAAAAGAAGATACATATACTGCAGTGGCGAATGTGACACCCCAGCGTTATTCATCGTTCCAGGGGTATGTTTATATGCGCGTCAGGACATCAACAGGGACTGCGGCAGGCAATGTTGTTGATATTTCTTCACACGGGAAACAATATTTGCCATATTGGGCAGGGTATAATACTGTTGGATCATACAAAAGATTATATTGCAATTATGTAAGCGATGACACATATTATGGTGGACTGATTATAGAAGGAATATGGGAACCATAAATAAAATAACACAAATTATATATATGGCAGCGCTATTGGTAATTTTGCTGGTAGTGCTGTCTGGCTGTAACAGAACAGAATACCGTCAGGAATCAAATCAGGATCCTAACGCTGAAGAAAATGTGCAGGAATCAAGTCAAAATCCCTGCATTGAAGAAGACGTGAGTGAACAGTTTGAATTAAGGCAGCTGTCTGACAGGCTTTTTGCTGGTTATGATAAAAAGGATTATGAAGATGTCTTTTTGATAAAAACACATAGAGTAGATTATCTAGATGATTATCTTGAAAATTTTAAAAGCCAGAGGATAGATTTAACTGAAAATGATGTTAATGTTGGCAGGAACGATATTACTGGATCCGAGGTTGCTGCATGTTGGTTTTACACACAAAATGGATTTAAATATGACGATGCCGTTTTGTGTATGAAATTGAACAAGGGCATGTCTTTTTTTGACACTGAGGCTAAATTGTCATGTGCAACAGAGGAAGCGGTTGAAGAAGATATAAAGCAGGCATTAGAAGGATTTGGAATAGAGGAGTGTAATTGCTATGTTTATCCGGTGAGCAGGGAAATGTTTGTGGAAATATCAGAATTCTATGATGCATACTATGGCCCGTATGAAGATGGCGACACTGCCGCCTCCCTTTTTGGAACCTATAGTGAATTTTATTATGCGCAGGTAAAACCTACTGTCGATGGCATAGAAATTTATGACGGATTGACCGGAGATATAGATAAAGGCACAATGACATTTGGTACGGAAATTTACGTTATTTATACTGTAAATGGTATAGAGGCATTGTTTATGGCAAATGTTTATGAGACGTTTGACACTGAAAAAGAGCATATTGAGATTCTTCGTGCCGTTGATGCTGAAAAGCTGTTGATCGAGAAGTATAACAACATGATCGACTATGAAGAAACAGTGATGACAGAAATGAAAATTGTTTATATTCCGATTCCGTCTGAATTTTTCGACACGGGAGCCACTGCTGAATATTATACAATGACACCTGCCTGGTGCTTTTCCGATGCTGATGGAAATTACATTTTGTTTGATGCCGTGACCGGAAAGGAAATACTCTAGATGCCTAAACTAAGAAGGTGTATAAATCTCAGTGGTGCATATATACGATGCAACATATGCTCATTTTATTTTGCCGGGGCGGTTATTCTTTTTGCTTTTATCCTATACATATCAGTGGCTGATGACTTTGCTGCGGGTTTTGGTGAGGGAATACATTATTATCTTCATTTTGCGCTTCTTGGAAAATATAAGCCATTTCTTACATGTGTCTGTGCTGTCCCATCTATTTTGAATTTCTCGAGAGAATGGCGGAACGAGGCTTTTTTATATTATTACTCAAGAACCGGTAAAATATCATATTCATATGCTGTATGTATTTCATCGGCTTTTACATCATTTATAACGGCTGTGTCGGGCTGCGTAGTTTTTATAGTATTTCTTTCGTTTAGAGAACCTTTTTATCCGGGAAATGAGCTGCTGCTTAGTTCATGTATCGAAGGGTATAATTATGGCATTCTTATGCAAAGTGGGGATTATATACTTTATTATTTATTTACAGTATTGCTGCAAGGTGTCATGACTGCGTTCTTTTCTGCAGCAGCTGTGTGCATATCAACAGTTATTATTGATCCATATTTAAGCGTTATCAGCCCGATTATTATCAGCCCTTTTATAACAAAAGTTATGGATATAGTGGGAATTGCAAAAGTTCTTAATCCAGAGCATGTTTATAATGACGCAAGAATGTTAAGTAATTTGTTTAATCCGGATAAAACTTCCTCTTTGTCATTTTACGAAATTGCATATCCGTATATATATACAGTAGTGGCAATTGCTTTGTTTGGCATTCTGATTCATGTGTCCCTGAACAAAAAAACAGAGAGGGTGGCCCGCAGATGAAAAAAACCATAAAGATGCTGCCATACCATTTGATGGCTGGATTTTTTAATACAAAGATGCTGGTGGCATTGATACTTATAGCAACAATTTTATATGTGGACCTTACACCAATTATTAATGCATCTGACAGCTTGAATCTGAATATTAATTTCAGTGCTATTTCAATAGTATTGTCGGATAATTCAGCATGCAGCATTATTTTTATCGCGGTTTTATTTATATTTTCAAATTTGCCTGTAAAATATCCACAGCAGTATTATGCATTACACCGTTCTGGAAAACGCGCATGGCTTTTTTCTCAATGCCTTTATGTAATAATTACCAGCTTATTCCTTGTTATGTTTATTGCTGCATTTTATTTTTTGTTATGCAGCGGTCATATGTTTTTTGATAACAGATGGGGAAAACTGATTACAAGTATTTCAGAGGGACAAATAAACACATATTTTAAAATCGGGATTTCTTTAAGACCCAATATACTTGCGGAATTTACGCCGGTTGGTGCATTTATTTGGACACTATCAGGCACAGTGGTAATGATGGTTATATTTGGATTTTCAGCTGTGGTTTTAAATCTTGTAATAAATGAATTTGCAGGCACAATTCTGGATGGCTTAATGATATTCATGAATATGCTTTGCTGGCTTTTTTCGTCTTTTTTTAAATATTATTTCTCACCACTTAGCTGGTGTTCGGTGTCGGTTATCGATACAACAGGTCGAGGTGCTACGCCAGGAATTCCATTTGCGATAATTATGTGGTCTATGATTATTATTATACTTCTTCTTATTGCTTTTCTGGCTTCAGGACGTGATAAGGAAATAGTTAAAAATCTGGAAAGAGTGTAAATTATGGAACAGGTCATTGAACTCAAAAATGTCTTTAAAATTATAAAAGAACAGAAGCTGATAGATAATGTTAGCCTGTCTGTCGGAAAAGGGCAGACTGTGGGTTTTGTCGGACGTAATGGCTCTGGGAAAACAGTATTGCTTAAGCTTATATGCGGCATATACACAGCTACAAGCGGTGAAATTATTGTTAATGGAAAAACCATTGGAAAAGAAATTGACTTTCCGGAAAACATAGGCATCATTATAGAGACACCGGGATTTTTGCCGGGAATAAGCGGCTATAAAAATTTAAAATTGCTGGCCCGGATAAATAATAAAGCAAACAATGAAACGATAAAAAAATCTTTGGAATTTGTCGGGCTTAATCCTGATGATAAAAAAAAGGTCGGGAAATACTCGCTCGGAATGAAGCAACGCCTGGGACTAGCTCAGGCAATTATGGAAAAACCTGAAATATTGATTCTGGATGAACCTTTTAATGGGATGGATCAGGCTGGCGTTGCAGAAATGCGCAGCCACCTTAAATCCCTGAAAGAATTGGGAATTACAATGCTTATTGCAACCCATTCTACTGATGATCTGGAGCAGCTTTGCGACAGCGTTTATGAAATGAATGCCGGAAAGCTTAGGCATATCCGTTGATTTTTTTGGATACTGTATAAGCTGTTTCCGGCAAATTCTTTGTATTTTTATTATAAAACTATAAAACTTCACATGCGTGTAAGGCATCCTAAAACAAGCTTCGAAAATGCTGATGAGATTTTCAAAGCAGCCTCGGTTACTTCTTCACCGGTAAGCTTGTGATCTGCAATTCCGGAGGCCATGTTTGTGAGTGCAGAAAAGCCCAGAGTGTGCATGCCGCAGTGGGCTGCACATATTGCCTCGGGAACGGAGCTCATGCCTACTGCGTCGGCGCCTAAAATGGAGGCTGCTTTTATTTCTGCAGGCGTTTCATATTGCGGACCTGGGAAAAACATGTATGTACCCTCGCGAAGGGTGATGCCTTCTTCTTTTGCCAGCCCGGCAGCGATTTTTCCAAATGATTTGTCATAGCATTCTGCCATATCGTTGAAACGCGGACCGAACTTATCTATGTTGTCTCCTCTTAAAGGACTTTCAAAAACAAATTTGATATGGTCTTTTATAAGCATGATGTCACCGGCTGACCAGTTTTTGTTAACGCAGCCTGCGGCATTTGTGAGAATCAATTTGTCTGCGCCGAGAAGGTTAGCAAGCCTTACAGGAAATGCGACCTGTTCCATAGTATAGCCCTGATAAAAATGAATGCGGCCCTGCATTACCATCACATTTTTGCCTGAGAGGGTACCGAAAACAAAACGGGAGCTGTGGCCGATTACAGGCGCGGCCGAGACTTCTGGGTTAAGGGAATAATCTATATATATAGGATTTTCAACCATGTCGCCTATATAGCCGAGGCCGGAGCCTAAAATGAGAAGGACCTCTGGCTTAAAATCTCCGATTTTTTCGCGGATTATTTCGCAGTTTTTATGATAGTCTGAATAAGTATATTTCATGTTTTTGCCTCCCGTAGTGGAAAAATTTGTGTGATAAAATTGCGTGCTTAAGGCCGGTTTTTGGGTCAAAGCTGTGAAATTATTATAACAGTTTGATTATTGAAAATAAACTGTTATAATGCAAAAAAACAATCCCTCCAGCCTCCCGTTGGTCGGCCACCTCGCGCAAGCACAAGGGAGGCAGGGGGCTGTCACGCGGAACGCGTGACTGGGGGATTGTAAAATATAAACAGGAGAAATAGAATGGGCAAGAAAATAGTTATTATAGGAAGCGGACATGTGGGCTCCCATGTGGCCAGAGCGCTTGCTTACACGGAATGGGCAGGGGATATAGTTCTTGTTGATACAGATATGAACAAGGCCATAGCCCAGGCAGCAGATGTGGCAGACAGCCTGTCTTTTTCGGCCATGGAATCGGCTTTTTACCATAAACAGGGAGAAGATAAAGAATGCTTTGACTTTTCTGAAAATGTGGTGAGGGCAGGAGAGCTTAAGGAATATCTTGACGCCGATATTGTGGTAGTGTCTGTTGGGATGCCAAGAAAACCAGGTCAGAAGCGCCTTGACATGCTTGATGATTCGGCAATTATGCTTAAAAAAATGACGGAGGATATGAAGGCAGAGGCTTTGAAGATATATCCCGGCCTTAAAGGAAAAGAAGCTTTTGCCAAAGCTTTTAAGGGAATTGTGATAACCATTACAAACCCGGCGGACATTGTTGCGGATTATGTAAGGACATCACTTGGCATGGAACGTTTCCGCTGCTTTGGCACAGGGACGCTTCTTGACACCTTCAGAATTTACAGGGCGTTATCGGAAAGCACAGGAGTTAAGCGAAGCGACATAGAGGCCTATGTTTTTGGTGAGCATGGGGACTCTTCCACAGCACCAAAGTCTTTGATTAAAATTAAGGGAAATCCTGAATTTGATATAGACGATGTTATGAAAAAAACGCATGAAGGCGGTGATGTGATTATTCATGGAAAAGGCTCTACCGAATTTGGAATCGGGCAGGCTTTAGCTTTCCTTGCAAAGCAGGTGGTTTATGATACTGGCATAGTTCTTCCACTTTCGGTTCACCTTATGGGAGAATATGGTTTTGATGATGTGAACTGCGGTGTGCCGTGCCGCGTGGGAAAGGACGGAATTTCCGAAATAATAGAGATGCCTTTAAAGGAAAATGAAAGAGAACTCCTTGCAGCATCAATAGATGTTATAAGAAAGCACACGGAAAGAGCCTTTGAAATTGCACCAATAGGCGAGTAGGATTTTTGACACCAGGAGAAATATTTAATGGCAAAATATACAATAGACGGGCTTGAAGGAAAGGCTAAGGCCGCAACATTTGAGACTGTGCACGGAACAATAAAAACCCCGGTTTTCATGAATGTGGGAACTGTGGCAGCGATAAAAGGCGCGGTTTCTTCGGTGGACCTTCACGACACAAACACCCAGGTGGAGCTCTGCAATACGTATCACCTTCATGTGCGCCCGGGTGATGAAATCGTTAAAAAAATGGGCGGCTTAAGAAAATTTATGTGCTGGGACGGGCCAGTGCTTACTGATTCGGGCGGATTTCAGGTTTTCTCGCTTGCCTCTTTAAGAAAGATAAAAGAAGAGGGCGTTTATTTTAATTCGCATATAGACGGCCGCAAAATTTTTATGGGGCCGGAAGAGAGCATGCAGATACAGTCTAATCTGGGCTCTACCATTGCAATGGCTTTTGACGAGTGCCCTTCAAGTGTGGCAGAAAGAGATTATGTGGCGCCGAGTGTGGAAAGAACCACGAGGTGGCTTGAAAGATGCAAAGCAGAGCTTTCCCGCCTGAACAGCCTTCCTGATACTGTAAATCCTGAACAGATGCTTTTTGGAATAAACCAGGGAGCATGCTTCGAGGATATAAGAGTGGAGCATGCAGAAAGAATAAAAGAGCTTGACCTTCCGGGGTATGCGGTGGGAGGCCTTGCCGTTGGTGAGACCCACGAGGAAATGTACAGAATACTGGATGCGGTTGTGCCGCATCTGCCTCAAAATAAGCCTGTTTACCTGATGGGCGTTGGAACACCTGCAAATATATTAGAGGGAATAGAGCGAGGCGTGGACTTTTTCGACTGCGTATATCCAAGCAGAAACGGACGCCACGGTCACCTTTATACAAACCATGGAAAAATAAATCTTTTTAACGCAAAATACGAGCTGGACGAAAGACCAATCGAAGAAGGCTGCGATTGTCCTGCATGCAGGCACTTTTCAAGGGCCTACATAAGGCATTTATTAAAAGCAAAAGAAATGTTAGGAATGCGTCTTTGTGTCTTGCATAATTTGTATTTTTATAATAAAATGGTTTCCGAAGCGCGTGAGGCCATATTAGAAGGCCGCTTTGCGGAATATAAAAAAGCAAAGCTTTCCGGCTTCGAAAACGCAGAATAATACTTGGAGGAATTATAAATGAATTATCTTAACATGCTTCTTTTTTCATGCATGGGCACATCATCGACAGCTACCACAGCAACTGAAACCACGGAATCAGGCAGTTCGTGGTGGGTTATCGTAATTTATGTTGTTATCTTCGCAGCATTCATTTACTTCATCATGATTCGTCCATCAAAAAAGCAGAAGAAAGAGCAGGAGCAGACATACAGCTCAATGCAGGCTGGTGACAGCGTTCTTACAACCAGTGGCTTTTACGGAACAATCGTTTCTGTTAACGGTGACACAGTTATCGTAGAATTCGGCAACAACAAAAACTGCCGTATACCAATGGCAAAACAGGCTATCTCACAGGTTGAAAAGGCAGGCGCAGCCACAAGCGCAGATGCAGCTCCAAAGCAGAAATTCTTCAGAAAGAAAGCTGAAGAACAGGTTGAAGAACAGAAACCAGAAGAAACACAGGAAACATCCGAATGTTCTGGCTCTTGTAGCGAATCTTCATCATCAGATGAGGCTTCTAAGTAAACAATCGGATTTCAACACAGTTTAAGCAAAAAAATGCGGGGAAATCAAAAAATGATTTCCCCGCTTAAATTTTAGGAGGAAACAAAAATGGGCAGAGTTTATAATTTCGCGGCAGGTCCTGCAGTTTTACCTGAACCGGTGCTTAAGGAAGCACAGGATGAAATGCTCGATTACAGGGGCGCAGGCCTCAGTGTAATGGAAATGTCACACAGAAGCAAAGACTTCGACAAGATAATCGGCGATGCAAAGGAAAATCTGATTTCCCTTTTAAACATTCCTGATAATTATGAAGTACTTTTCATGCAGGGCGGTGCATCCACACAGTTTGCCGCTGTTCCTATGAACCTGATGAAGAACAAGGTGGCCGACTATATCGTTACCGGGCAGTGGGCTAAGAAAGCATTTGCAGAAGGCAAGCTTTTCGGACAGGCAAACAAAATTGCCACATCAGAGGACAAAACCTTCACATATATTCCGGACTGTTCAGACCTTCCTGTATCTGAAAATGCGGATTATGTTTACATCTGCCAGAATAATACAATTTACGGAACAAAATACCAGGAGCTTCCGAATACAAAAGGAAAAATTCTTGTTTCTGACCAGAGCTCTATGTTTCTTTCGGAGCCATGTGATGTTTCAAAATTTGGTCTGATTTTTGCCGGCGCCCAGAAAAATATAGGTCCTGCAGGTGTGGTTGTTGCCATAATCAGAAAAGACCTTATCACAGACGATGTCCTTCCGGGAACGCCTACGATGCTTAAATACAAAACACATGCGGATAATGGCTCACTTTACAACACGCCACCTGCATATGGAATTTATATCTGCGGCAAAGTGTTTAAATGGTTAAAGGATGAAGTTGGCGGCCTTGAAGTCATGAAAGAAAGAAATGAAAAGAAGGCAAAGATTCTTTATGATTTCCTTGACCAGAGCAAGATGTTCAAGGGCACTGTTGTTCCGGAATGCCGTTCTATTATGAATGTTCCGTTCGTTACTGATTCAGACGAACTCAACAATAAATTTATCGAAGAAGCAAAGGCAAACGGCCTTGTGCAGCTTAAGGGTCACAGGACAGTCGGCGGCATGAGAGCATCAATCTACAACGCAATGCCTTATGAAGGCGTTGTGGCACTGGTTCAGTTTATGGACAAATTTGAAAAGGAGAATGCATAATGTACACTTACAAATGTTTAAATCCAATTGCAGGGATTGGCCTTAAAAACTTTACTGCAAATTATGAAAAGGTTAATGAAGACGAAAAAGCAAACATCATCCTGGTGAGAAGCGCTAAAATGCACGACATGGAATTTGATGATGATCTTTATGCCATTGCCAGGGCAGGTGCCGGCGTTAACAATATTCCATTGGATAAATGCGCAGAGCAGGGCATAGTTGTTTTCAACACACCGGGCGCAAATGCAAATGGCGTTAAAGAGCTTTTTGTTTTTGCTGCTATTGCAGGCGTGCGTGACATCATAGGCGGAATCGAATGGGTTCAGAAGGAATATGCAAATCCTGAAATCGCAGAGCTTACAGAAAAAGAAAAGAAAAAATTTGTTGGCCACGAAATCATGGGAAAGACTCTGGGCATTATCGGCCTGGGCGCTATAGGCGTTAAGGTTGCAAACATTGCTGTAGAGCTTGGCATGAAGGTTATAGGATACGACCCATATCTTCCTGACGCTTCAAAGGCAAATCTCAATTCTGTGGTTGAAATTGTTGAAAATATTGACGATCTTACATCAAGGGCAGAAATGATCACAATCCACGTGCCTGCAAATGCAAAGACAGTGGGCATGGTAGATGCAGGCCTCTTAAGCCGCTGCAGGGATGGCGTCATCTTCATCAACCTGGCAAGGGATACTCTGGTAAACACAGATGATATGAATGCAGCGCTCAACCTGGGCAAGGTTTCCAAATACATCTGCGACTTCCCAACATTCGACACATGCAAGATGAAAAACACTATTTTCATCCCTCATCTTGGCGCATCCACAGAGGAATCGGAAGATAACTGCGCAATCATGGCTGTACAGGAAGTGGTTGACTTTATGGAAAATGGAAATATTAAAAATTCCGTTAACTTCCCGACAGTTGACATGGGACGTGCTCCTGAAGGAATCAGAATCTGCGTGACACACAAGTCTTCTGTCAAGGCTTCTGACATAGTTAACAAGCTTACCTCAATGGGTTCAAGTGTGCGCGGCATGGCCACAAAAGAAAAGGGAGATTACGCATATTCAATATTCGACATAACAACCTGTCTGGCACAGCCTGAAGGACAGTTGAATATGGATGGAGTATTAAAGGTAAGAGTAATTAAAAAATAATTTTCAGGCATTCGAAAGCAGAAACGGATTGCTCCTGAAAAATAAGAACAATAAAAAACATTTTTTGCGGGCGGCTTTAAAATAAGCCGCCTGACTTTTTAAGCAGATATTATGGCAAAAATAAAACCATTTAAGGCCGTAAGGCCTAAAGAACAACTGGCAGAAAAAGTTTCCACGCTTCCTTATGATGTATATTCAGAAGAAGAGGCCAGGGATATTGTGCAAAGAAATCCATATTCTTTTTTAAAAATTGTGCGGCCAGAAACATTGTTTCCGGATGATGTGAATATTTACGACAGCATGGTTTATGAAGCGGCGAAGGGTGCTTTGCAGGAGTTTATAGACAATGGAACGATGATTGCGGACGACCAGGACTGCTATTATGTTTACAGGGAAATTATGAACGGCCGCAGCCAGACAGGGCTTGTTGCCTGCTTTTCGGTAGATGATTATGAAAACGGCGTGGTGAAAAGGCACGAATATACCAGACACGAAAAAGAAGACGACCGCACGAAACATATAGATGTGTGCGGTGCAAATACGGGGCTTGTTTTCCTGGCATTTGAAAATGAAGCGAATTTAAAAATCCTTCTTGAACAGGCCACGCACAAAGAGCCTGTCTATGACTTCTGGTCGGAAGACCAGGTAAGACAGCTTGTGTGGAGAGTGGATGAACCTGAAAAAATTAAAAAGATAACGGAGTGTGTGTCAAATCTGGACAGGCTGTATATTGCGGACGGCCACCACAGGTGCGCGAGCGCTGCGGCTGTGTGCAAGATGCGCAGGGAAAGGCTGGGCACATATACAGGCGAAGAAGAATTTAACTATTTTCTTGCTGTTGCCTTTCCAAAAGACCAGCTTCTTATTTATCCATACAACAGGGTGGCAGCAGACCTTAACGGGCTTTCAGTAAAAGAATTTTTAAAAGCGCTTACGGACGCAGGCTTTGAGGTGGAAAAAGTGAGCCGGCGTTTTACCGCACGGGAAAGACGCCATGGCGTTTACCAGCCAAGACGAAAGGGCGAAATAGCAATGTACCTTGATGGACACTGGTACAGGCTTACAGCCGGCGAAAAGCTTTTATCCGAAGACCCGGTGAAAAGCCTTGATGTGTCTTTGCTTCAGGACAATGTTCTGGATAAAATACTTGGGATAAAGGATCCAAGGACCGATAAACGTGTGGATTTTGTAGGCGGCATAAGGGGCCTTAAGGAACTTGAAAAACGCTGCCATGCAGATTCATGTGTAGGCTTCGGAATGTACCCGACATCAATGGACGAGCTTATAAATGTGGTGGAAGATAACAAGGTGATGCCTCCTAAATCCACATGGTTCGAACCAAAGCTTCAAAGCGGTCTGTTTGTACACCGTTTCTGAATTTAAGATAATTCAGTTAAATCCCATGCTGTAAGACCTTGCTGATTCCTATATCGGCTTTTTTTCAGCCGTCTCTTGAAATACATACTTTAAAGTGTTATAAAAAGAGGTGGATTTGGAAACAAATTTTAAATTTTTAGCTAAAATTTTAATGAACTATTTTTACGGAGGAAACAAAAAATGTTAGATGCAAAAGCTATGAAGAACAAGACAATCATCACTGTAGCTCCTACAGGCGCTTGGCCAAAAAAGAAGGATAACCCAAACGTTCCTATGGATCCTGAAGAAATCGCTGAAGAAGTATATCAGTGCTGGAAAGTCGGAGCAGCAGTTGCCCATCTTCATATGAGAGACGAGAATGGCAACGGTAAGATGGACCCTGTAAGATTCAAAAAGACAGTAGAACTCATCAAGGCTCATGAAGACTGCGATATCATCCTTAACCTCACAACATCAGGCGATATCCTTGCAGATGATGAAATCCGTGTTGCACACGTTAAAGAATTAAAGCCTGATATGGCATCTTACGACTGCGGTTCTATGAACTGGTTAAACAGCGGCCTTTTCATCAACAGCCCTAAGTTCCTTGAAGACTGCGGTCTCCTTTTCCAGGAATTAGGTGTTAAGCCTGAAATCGAAGCTTTCGACCCTGGTATGATCGGCAACGCAGCATACTACATCAAGAAGGGCGTTCTTAAGACACCTGTACACTTCCAGTTCTGCATGGGCTGCGCAAACGGCATCGCAGGCACAATGAAGAACCTTGTATTCATGAAGGAAGAAGCTGACAGATTAGTTGGCGCTAACAACTACACATGGTCATGCTTCGGTGTTGGCCACTCAGCAATGGAAATGCTTTACGGCGCAGTAGCACTTGGCGGCAATATCCGTGTTGGTATGGAAGACAACGTTCTCTTTGCTAAGGGCCAGCTTGCAGAATCAAATATGCAGCTCGTTCAGAGAGCAGTTGATGCTGTTAAATTGTTCGGCAAGGAAGTTGCAACTCCTGATGAAGCTCGTCAGATTCTTAACCTTGCACCATACAACAAGGCTGAATAATTGCCGGATATGATATTTGCGGATTTTCCAAATATCACATGATCAGGCATTATGCCTGAATATTCAGAACAATAATTGTTTAAAAGCTATGGGCCGGCTTATAGCCGGCCCGGCTTATTTCAAGGAGGAAAGACATGACCTGGGGAGCTCAGTACATGTGCTACGAATGCAAAAAATGCGGAAAGAAATATAAATACGCAGTCGACCTTATAGGCGACTTTGGTGAAGAATATGGCCTTTGCCCTGTGTGCGGGAGCGAAGGAAAGCTAGTTTTTGAAGGGCCGGTCTCACCGGAAACATCAGCATTCGAAGAAGTCGAATAATAAAAAGAGGTCTTGACTAAAGAGGCCACGTAAAGAGATTTTAAGCTTAGAAATTCGGTGAATATAAAAAATTAAACTTGTCTTGATGGATTTATTGTGATATTATCCAAACGTCTTCGAGTTCACAAGCCTAAGACAAAAGGTTATGGCTTGTGAAACGGTTTTTAAAAACCCGGGGCTGGAGAGGGAAACCTTCCAACCTTCCTAATTGAAAAGGAGGCGGCATACATATAATATCGGCATAGGTCCGAAATTTTGTAATCCGTCGATTGAGAAGACGGATTTTTTATTTTGCAATAAATCAATGGACACAACGAAAACTATGGCAAATTCCAGAAGGACGGGAAAGACCAGGATGACATTTATAATCCTGGCTATTATTCTTGTCGTTGTTTTTCTGGTTTCGTTTATGCTCGGCAGGTACCAGGTGACAGTTATTGATGTTTTAAAAACATTTGCCGACAAGCTGGTCAGGGCTTTCGGGGCCGCCGGCATAGATGGAGTCACTCCGGAAATGGAAGCCGTGGTATGGAATATCAGGCTTCCGCGCATCCTGATGGCCTGCCTGGTGGGGTGCTGCCTTTCATGCGCAGGCGCTTCTTATCAGGGCGTCTTTCAGAACCCTATGGCATCACCTGACATACTGGGCGCTTCAAACGGGGCGGCCTTTGGAGCAGCAATTGCCATTTTAATCGGCATGAACAACAAAATGATAACGGTAGCTGCCTTTGTGTCCAGCATAATCACGGTGGCAATTGTATTTCTGGTTGCAAAGTATGCGCCGGGGCAGAAAACAATGAACCTTATCCTGGCAGGCATTATGATAGGCTCGCTTTTTTCGGCGGGGACAAGCTATGTGAAACTGGTGGCCGACCCGTCTAACCAGCTTCCGCAGATAACGTACTGGCTTATGGGAAGCCTTTCGGGCGTTAAGCTGAGCGATTTTAATGTGGTGGTTGTGGGGGCCATGGTTATAGGGTGCGTGGTTATATTTGCTGTCCGCTGGAAAATAAACCTGCTTACCTTAGGCGACGAGGAAGCCAGAAGCCTCGGAATAAATACAAATAAGCTGAGGCTGGTGGTTATAATAGCATCTACATTTGTGACCGCGGCAAGTATTGCCGTAAGCGGTGTAATAGGCTGGGTGGGGCTTGTAATCCCGCATATAGCCAGAAAACTTGTAGGCAGCAACTACAAGGACCTGATTCCGGCGTCGATGATTGCAGGGGCAATTTTTCTTCTGCTAGTCGACAACATAAGCCGCAATCTTCTTGCCACGGAAATTCCGATTGGAATACTCACGGCATTTGTGGGCGCGCCATTCTTTGTATATCTGATTTTGAAAAGGGCTAAAACATTTTGAGCATACAGGCAGACGAACTAAAATTTTCATATGGAAGAAAGGTTGTTCTGGACGGAGTCAGCTTCGATGTCCCGGACGGATGCCTGTGCGCTGTGCTGGGCCCTAACGGCACCGGAAAAACCACGCTTTTTAAATGCATCCTGGGAATGCTGCAGAAGTATACCGGAGAGATAAAAATCGACGGGACTGTCACTAAAAACCTTTCCGCAAAGGAACTTGCCCACAGGGTTGCGTATATTCCCCAGTCACATAATCAGACCTTCGACTACAGCGTGCTGGATATGGTTCTGATGGGGACGGACCACAGCCTTTCGGTGTTTGCGGCGCCGGGAAAAGATGAAATCAAAAAAGCCGAAGATGCCTTAGAACGTGTGGGAATATCATACCTTGAAGGAAAACTATTTTCGCATCTATCAGGCGGCGAACAGCAGCTGGTGCTTGTGGCCAGGGCGTTGGCACAGGGGTCGCATACGCTTCTTATGGACGAACCCACATCAGCGCTTGATTACGGCAATCAGAGTATGGTGCTTGAACAGGCGCGCACACTGGCAGACACAGGGTACTGCGTAATACTTTCCACGCATACCCCGCAGCAGGCGCTTTGGTACGCCGACATGGCTCTAGCCCTCAACAAAGGAAAGGTGGCAGCCTTTGGAAGCCCGAAGGATGTGCTGAATGAAACCCTTATCGAGGAATTGTATGGGGTGAAGACCAGATTTATCGAAACCGAAGACGGGACTCTTATAAGTCCTGGACTTAAAGATAGGCAATAATTTAAAGAAAGGAGGATTTGTTTTACAGGACGCGAATATCTTCGAGTTCATGAGCCTAAGACGACAGTTACGGTTTATGAAACGGTCCTTAAAGGACCCGGGGCCTAAGGTGGGAAACCGCTTGGCCTTCCATATTAATTTGAAAAGGAGATTAAAAGAAATGAAAAAAATTATCAGCTTGATTTTGGCATTATGCATGGTGCTGGGCCTTTCTGCAGGAATAGCCTTTGGCAGCGAAAATGCAGGTGCTGACACAAAGATCTTCACGGACTCTCTTGGAAGAGAAGTGGAAGTTCCGGCCAGAATCACAAAGGTTGCGGTGAGCGGACCTTTTGCGCAGATTGTGCTCTTTGCCATCTGCCCAGACCTTTTAGTGGGCACGGCAAACGGATGGGATGAGAGCGCGGCGGAATATATTGATGAAAAATATTATAATCTGCCGGAGCTGGGGCACCTTTACGGTGGAAAGGGTGATTTAAACCCGGAATCCCTTTTGGTAAGCGGAGCAGAGGTCGTAATCGATGTGGGCGAGCCTAAGGATTCTGCCAAAGAGGATCTGGACGCCCTCCAGGAGCAGACGGGTATTCCTTTTGTTCACGTGACAGCAACACTTTCAACTTTTGCAGACACTTACAGAATGCTTGGAGAACTCCTTGGCATGGAAGAGGAAGCAGAGGAAATAGCAGCTTATCTTGAAAAAATTTATGACAAAACCAGGGAAATTTCGGAAAGCGTCGAAAAAGTAAATCTTCTCTATATTACAGGCGAGGAAGGCCTTGGCGTAATTGCCAAAGACAGCTACCACAGCGAGGTTATAGATCTCCTCTCTAACAATCTGGCTGTTGTAGACGAACCTTCAAGCAAGGGTACCGGCAATGAGGTCGACATGGAGCAGATTCTAAACTGGAATCCGGATGTGGTTCTTGTGGCAACCGAAAGCGTTTATGACAGCATAGGCGGAGATGAGACCTGGCAGCAGATAACCGCTATAAAGAATGGCGCCTATTATGAAGTTCCTGAAGGACCTTACAACTGGATGGGATTTCCACCTTCTGTGCAGCGCTACCTTGGAATGCTGTGGATGGCGAAGCTCCTTTATCCGGAAGAGGCTGATTATGATTTATATGAAGAAGTTGCTGAATATTATAGGCTGTTCTATCACTGCGAACTTACAGAAGAGCAGTATGAAAACCTGGTTGCAAATTCAATAGGCAAGGCAGCAGGTGAGAACCTTAAGTAAGCAGGATTCACAGCGCACAATTAATTTTACCTTTCTGATTCTGTAAAAAAAATATATAAATAATAGGAAATCTTTTTGAAGTGGCGGGCTGTCTTTGACGGCCCGCCAATGTTGATAGGAACATTAAACTATATTTTTGTGAAAAGCCACTGGCCGGACTCGGACCGGCCACCTCATCATTACGAGTGATGCGCTCTACCGGATGAGCTACAGTGGCACGCGTCTTAAAAATCAGACACCGCTACAAATTATCACAAAACAGATTATTTTTCAAGATGCAGAACACTCTTTTCGTCCAAACATACGCATTTTTTTATTCAAATGTTTTTATAAAATTTTAGCCAGAAAACCTATGGTCTTTAGATGATGGGTAGTTCACACAATCTTTCTTTAATGAATACATGAAAACTTGCGGAATTCTGTCTTATAAATAATTGAATGAATCATCTGCTTGCGGTATGATATATATGTCTTTTTGGACCTGAACATATGGAGAATTCAACAAAAGTGGGGATTGTAAATCCGCCGTAATTGAAGCTTGGTACAGGTTCCTGGGATTTGTTTAAAAATTAACGGGCGGTGGCTTGATGAAATCGATAGAAATAAATGATATAAAGAAATTTACACAGGCTTTATTTGTGGGGGATGCTTTCGACAAGTTTAAATTGATGGAAGCATCTTTTGATGTTTTGACCGGGGTGAAGATTGACGGGCATATAAATGATGGCTTTATTTCGGATGAGGAGAGGAACCAGCCTGAGTACAGGGAAGGGCTTGTGTCTTGGGGAAGAATTAAGCAGCTGTGCTATGATACGATTAAGGGCAGGAAGGTGCCTTTAAAGTTTAAAATTGTTTTGAAGCTGCCGGATTCGCTTGTGCCGGGATTTATTTCACAGAGAGGTGTGAATTTTAAGGCAGAGGAGTGCCTGGGACTTTATGCTAATTTTACTTTTCAGAATAATGCACTTTCGTGTGTGACGGGGATAGCACTTAAGAGTTTTGTGCTGGATAAAAGTCTGGAAAATTCGTGGGATGATTTTGTTGCGGCGTATGTTGGAAGATGCTGCGGGGAAAAGTAATTTTCTACAATTGTTTGCGGATAGGGCATAACTATGTTAAAATTATGCAGTTGATTAAAAAAAGCAGTGATGAATAATCGGTAAAAAATTATAGGTATACAAAAAGAGTTAAGGCGATAAGGGAAAAAGATTCAGATAAATACTAATAATCGGGACGGTTATTAAAAACTCCGGGAGGAATTTTGTATGTTTTTCAATAATGAACTTTTTATAGCAAAGAATGAAAATCCTGTTTATCTTTTAAATAGAATGGCGAACCGCCACGGGTGCATTACGGGCGCCACGGGAACAGGCAAAACAACGTCTGTAAAGGTGCTTGCGGAAAGCTTTTCGGATGCAGGTGTGCCAGTGTTTCTTTCGGACATAAAAGGCGACCTTACAGGGCTTAGCCAGCCGGGCGTGGATTCGGCGGACATGCAGGAAAGGATTGCAAAATTCGGCCTTGCAGAAGCGGGCTTTATGTACAAGGCATATCCTACAACATACTGGGATGTGTTCGGAAAAAAGGGAATTCCTGTGCGTGCCACCATCTCGGAAATGGGTCCTTTGCTCCTTTCGAGGCTTATGAATCTTTCGGAGGCCCAGGAGGGAATATTAAATATAATCTTCAAGATTGCTGATGACCAGGGGCTTTTACTTCTTGACCTTAAGGATTTAAGGGCAGTTGTGCAGGCCGTGGGCGATCACGCATCTGACTATAAGACTTCATACGGAAATATAACCACAGCTTCAATAGGTGCAATACAAAGAGGCCTTCTTTCCCTTGAAAGCCAGGGAGCAGACAGCTTCTTCGGAGAGCCTGCCCTGGATATTATGGACTGGTTAAGGTGCGACTTTAACGGCCGTGGAATGATAAATGTGCTTAACTGCGAAGAGCTTTTCCAGAGGCCTGCGCTTTATGCGGCATTTCTTCTCTGGATGCTTTCTGAACTGTATGAGCGCCTGCCGGAAGTTGGCGATGTTGAGAAGCCTAAGATTGTTTTCTTCTTTGACGAGGCACACCTTTTATTCGACCTGGATTCAAAGGAACTTATGAATAAAGTAGAGCAGGTTGTGCGCCTTATACGTTCAAAGGGCGTGGGCGTGTTCTTCATCACCCAGAACCCGGCAGATATTCCGGACGCAGTATTAGGACAGCTTGGAAACAAAATCCAGCATGCGCTGCGTGCGTACACACCATCTGACCAGAAGGCAGTGAGGGCAGCAGCACAGTCGTTTGCGGTTAATCCTGCATTCAAGACGGAAGAGGTTATCCCGCAGCTTGAAAAGGGAGAGGCGCTGGTGTCTTTCCTGGACGCAAACGGTGCGCCATCAATGGTGCAGCGCGCAAATATACTGCCGCCTCAGTCGTTCATGGGAATACTGGATACAAACGCGCTTTCGCAGCTTATTCAGACTAATGATATGTATGGAAAATATATTCAGCCTGTTGACAGACAGTCGGCTTATGAGATGCTTAATATGAACGTGGCACCAGGAAATGCAGCGCCTGTACAGCAGGCAGGTGCAGCCTTTAACCCATACCAGACACAGCAGTATGCAAACATCCAGCCGGCAGCTCAGGTGCAGCAGCCTGCGGGCACAACGCCTCAGCAGCAAATTTACGCTCAGCCTGTGCAGCAGGCGCAGGTCTATAATGCAGCGCCTGTACAGCAGGCAGCAGGTGCACCTTCGCTTGTGGCATCGGTTATGGCAGAACAGGGCGCAGCTTCAGCATCACCGGATGATGTGGTGCTTACAAAAGCCCAGTTAGAGCTTCTTCAGAAAGAGGCCGTGAAGCAGGCAAAGGAAGAACTTAAGGCAGAACAAAAGTCCGAAAAAGCAGCAAAGAAAAGTGAAAGTAGCCTGGAAAAAGCCGCAAAATCAATCGCAACAAGCGCAGGCAGAACTGCAGCAAACTATCTTGTGCGCGGCATTTTAGGAAACCTTCTCAAAAAATAAAAAGAGGCAGACAAATGAAAGTAACTTACAATCACAAAGAAATCGAAAAGAAATGGCATGACATCTGGGAAGAGCATCCGATAAATGTGGATGATGGCAAAAAAGAAAAATATTATTGCCTGGATATGTTCCCGTATCCATCAGGTTCGGGGCTGCACGTGGGCCACTGGAGAGGATATGTTATCTCTGATGTGTGGAGCCGCTACAAACTTATGCAGGGCTACTACCTTATTCATCCGATGGGCTGGGATGCCTTTGGCCTTCCTGCAGAAAACTATGCAATCAAGATGGGAATCCACCCTGCAAAGACAACGGCAGATAATATTTCAAACATAAAAAGGCAGATCAACCAGATTGCGGCAATTTATGACTGGGACAGAGAAGTAAACACCACAGACCCGGACTTTTACAAGTGGACACAGTGGATATTTGTGCAGATGTTTAAAAACGGTCTGGCATATGAAAAGGAAATGCCTATAAACTGGTGCCCAAGCTGCAAGACAGGCCTTGCAAATGAAGAGGTTGTGGATGGCAAATGCGAAAGATGCGGAGCCGAAGTCACAAAGAAAAATCTGAAGCAGTGGATGCTTAAGATAACCGCCTATGCAGACCGCCTGCTTGATGACCTGAAAACTCTTGAATGGCCTGAAAAGGTTATAAAGATGCAGACAGAGTGGATTGGCAGATCCTACGGCGCAGAGGTGAACTTTAAAATAGACGGAACCGATAAAGAAATAACAGTTTATACCACACGCCCTGACACGCTTTACGGCGCAACCTTTATGGTGCTGGCTCCTGAATATAAGGGCGCGATTGAACTGGCAACAGAAGAAAACAAAAAAGCAGTTGAAGATTATATTTATAAAACATCCATGAAGTCATCGGTGGACCGTCTTCAGGATAAGGAAAAAACAGGCGTGTTTACGGGAAGCTATGCAGTTAATCCGCTAAGCGGTGAAAAACTTCCTATCTGGCTGGCTGATTATGTTCTGGCTGATTATGGCACAGGCGCAATTATGTGTGTGCCTGCCCATGATGAAAGAGACTATGAATTTGCAAAGAAATTTAATCTCCCTATTATACCGGTCATTGCGCCTGAAGATAAAGAAATAAATATTGAAGAAGAGCCATACATAGGCACAGGCAAGGTTATAAATTCAGGCGAATGGAATGGAAGGGATTCTGCTGAATTAAAGAAAAATGCCCCTCTGGAAATAGAAGAAAAGGGACTTGGCAGAAAGAAGGTTAATTATAAATTAAGAGACTGGGTGTTCTCACGCCAGCGTTATTGGGGCGAACCTATTCCTATCGTGCACTGCCCGAACTGCGGAAATGTTCCGGTGCCTGAAGAAGAATTGCCGCTTCTGCTTCCGGATGTAGAAAAATATGAGCCAACCGGCACAGGCGAGAGCCCGCTGGCTGCAATTGAGGACTGGGTTAACACAAAGTGCCCTGTGTGCGGAGCAGACGCAAAGAGAGAAACCAATACCATGCCTCAGTGGGCAGGTTCTTCGTGGTATTTCTTAAGATATGTTGACCCTCATAACAAAGAAAAACTTGTGGACAGGGAAAAAGCAGATAAATACCTCCCTGTGGATATGTATATAGGCGGCGTTGAGCATGCGGTGCTGCATCTGCTTTATTCACGTTTCTATACCAAATTCCTTAAGGACATAGGCGTGATTGATTTCGAGGAGCCATTTAAAAAGCTGTTTAACCAGGGCATGATTACCGGAAAGAACGGCATAAAGATGAGCAAGTCAAAGGGCAATGTTGTATCACCTGATGACCTTGTGCGCGATTATGGTTGCGACTCCTTAAGGCTTTATGAGCTTTTTGTGGGCCCGCCTGAGCTTGACAGCGAATGGGATGAAAGAGGAATCGATGGCGTATTCAGGTTTATCTCGCGCTTCTATTCGCTTGCGCTTTCAAGCCTTGAGGCTGGTGTAAAAGAAACGCCTGAGATGGTGAAATTAAGAAACAAACTCGTGCGTGATATTACAAAGCGTCTTGAAGCTTTCAGCCTTAATACTGTGATTTCAGGTTTTATGGAATACAACAACAAGCTTTCTGATCTGGCAAAGAAAGAAGGCGGAATAGACAGAGAAACAATAGAATGTTTCGTAAGGCTTCTGGCCCCGTTTGCCCCTCATGTTGCAGAGGAAATCTGGCAGGCTTATGGTCATGAGGAAAGTGTATTCTCCAGCGAAATTGGCTGGCCATCCTATGATGAAGAACTTTGCAAGGATGATGAAATAGAAATAGCTGTCCAGATAAATGGAAAGCTTAAGGCCACAATAAAGCTTCCGGCTGATGTTTTAAAAGAAGCTGCTATCGAAGCTGCAAAGGAAAGCCTTAAGGATAAGCTTTCGGGAAACATTGTCAAGGAAATTTATGTTCCGGGCCGCATTGTTAATATTGTTGTAAAATAATTTATGGCTGGAACAGTTATTCAAATAATTATAATAATAATTCTTATAGGATGCTCGGCGTTTTTTTCGGCAAGTGAAACCGCGCTCACAACTATAAGTCCGCACAGGCTGAGGCTTTTGCTGGACGAAAATGTGAAGGGCGCAAAGACCCTGGAAAAGGTTCTTAACCGCCGCGAAAAAATGCTGAGTGTCATCCTTATCTGCAACAATATCGTGAATATTGTTGCATCTGCCATGGTTACGATTGTTGTGCAGGACATCTGGGGAAATGTGGCCGTCAGTATAGGCACAGGCATTCTGACGCTTGTAATCCTGATTTTTGGCGAGGTAACGCCAAAGACGATTGCCACATACAAGGGCGAAAAAATTTCGCTTTTTATTGCGCCAATCATAAATATTCTTATGTACATATTTACCCCGTTGGCCATTGCCATCAATTTTGTATCATCAGCTGTGATAAAGCTTCTCGGGGTTGATAAAAACGAAAAGAAATCTTACACGGAAAATGAAATCCGTTCTATTGTGAGCGTGTCATCGGACGAGGGTGTTATAGAGGACGAAGAAAAAGATATTATTAATAACGTCTTTGATTTTAACGACACCGTGGTAAGGGAAGTGATGGTTCCGAGGATTAACATTATTTCTGTCAAGGAAGATTTTGATTATGGCCGGGTTTTAGATGCCTTCAACGAGGGGCAGTTCACAAGAATGCCTGTTTATGATGAAGATGAAAAAGAATTTATCGGCCTTTTAAATGTTAAGGACCTTCTTTTGTTTGATGAAAAGAAAATAAGCAGTTTCTCTGTGAAGGACATAATGCGGGAGCTTGATTATACCTTCGAAAACAAGCACCTGTCAGAGCTTTTTATGGAAATGAAGAGCAAGCATTCCGGCATGATGGCCGTTATGAATGAGTATGGCGAAACCGTGGGAATAGTGACAATGGAAGACCTTATAGAAGAAATAGTTGGCGACATAAGGGACGAATATGATGAGGCCGAGGAAAAGGAAATAGTGAAATCGGGTCAGAATTCATACGTGATTTCAGGCTTCGTGAGCCTTTATGACATAAATGACCAGCTTAATATAAACCTCGAATCGGAAAATGTTGATTCAATCGGGGGTCTTTTGATAGAAAAGCTGGACAGACTGCCAAAGCAGGGCGATTCTGTCACAATCGGAGATATAAATTTAACAGCGAAAAAGATGGACGGAAATAAGATAGAACAGGTTACACTTACAATTTTGAGAAAAAGGGCATGAATTCTGATACTGAAAAGAAAATCAATATAGGTCTTACAAGCGCCGAAGTAAAGGAAAAGACAGATAACGGGCTTGTGAACACGGGCGTTTCTGTCAAGACGAAAAGCTATGGAAGGATTATTTTCAACAATGCTTTTTCTCTTTTTAATTTGATAAATGTTATTCTGTTAGTGTGCATTTTTATCTCGGGGGAGATTAAAAATGCTCTCTTCTTTTTAGTGGTGCTAAGCAACTTCCTTATCAGCTGCATTCAGGAAATAAGGGCAAAAAAAATAATAGAAAAGCTTTCACTTATTTCTGCGCCTAAGGCATATGCACTGCGCGATGGAGAAATTAAAGAAATCTCTGTAAACGAGGTTGTGCTTGGTGAAATCTTAAAAATCAAAAACGGAAACCAGGTATGCTCGGACTGTGTGATATTATCAGGAGACTGCCAGGTGAACGAAAGCCTGATAACCGGTGAAAGCACGCCTGTGAACAAGCAGCCGGGAGATATGCTCCTTTCCGGGTCTTTTATCGTGGCAGGAAGCGTTCTGGCTGAAGTGTGCCATATAAAAGAAGACAACTACGCAACAAAAATCACTTTGGGGGCAAAGTATTATAAAAAATCCGAATCGGTTATTATGCATTCGGTTAAAATGATTGTGAGGATTATCGCCGTTGCTGTGCTTCCTTTAACCGGGCTTCTGGTATGGACAAATTTCTTCAGGCAGAGCCTGGAGTTTTCTGATGCAATGGTGCATACGGTGGCCGCTGTTTCAGCAATGATTCCGGGTGGGCTTGTGCTCCTTGTCAGCATTATGCTGGCCGTCAGTGTTATAAAGCTTTCAAACCACAACACTCTGGCACAGGACCTTTACAGTGTGGAGAATCTTGCCAGGGTGGATATGATGCTGCTGGATAAAACGGGCACCATCACTGAGGGCACATTAAAGGTGGACGAAATAATAGAAATAGACCCGGATAATTCCGACGAGGAATTGCTCCTTAGTGAGTTTGCCATGGCAATGGATGATGATAATGCCACCATGGAATCCATAAGGGAATATCTGCATATAGAAAAAACCGACGATGTAAATGTTCATTATGATACGGAAGAAATTTTCACGGTGCCGTTTTCTTCTGAAAGGAAATGGAGCCTTTTGTATAAAAAAGGCCAGGGATCGTTTATCCTTGGCGCCACAGAATTTGTTCTTAAGGATTCATATAATACTGAAGGCAGAAACGGAATGCTTTCAGACATCCTGGGAGGGTATACCGAACGGGGAAAAAGAGTGGTGCTTTTTGCAAAGGCAGATAAAGCGCCCGAAAAAACAGAAACAGGGGATTACATGCTCCCTCCTGATGTTAAGCCTTTGGCTCTTATTATTATTGCTGACAAGATAAGGGAAGGCGCTGTGGACACCTTTGAATATTTCAGCAAGGAAAATGTGGGAATCAAGGTTATTTCTGGCGATTCGGCTGAGACAGTCTCGATGGTTGCAAAACAGGCAGGCCTTAAGGGCGCGGAAAAATGGGTGAATGCGAGCGAGCTTGATACATACGAGAAAATCGAAGAGGCAGTTGATGAATATACAGTTTTTGGCAGGGTTTCGCCTTATCAGAAGCTGGATATAGTGAAAGCCTTAAAAGCTAAGGGCCACACAGTTGCCATGACGGGCGACGGCGCAAATGATGTGCTTGCATTAAAGGAAGCGGACTGCTCTATAGCCATGCAGAATGGCTCGGAGGCTGCAAGAAATGTGTCCAGTCTTGTCCTGATAGATTCCAACTTTGCCTCACTTCCTGTCGTGCTTTCAGAAGGCAGAAAGGCCATAAACAACCTGCAGCGTTCGGCAACCTTGTTCCTTTCAAAGACGACATACTCATTTATCCTGAGCATCGCATTTTTGTTTATTACATCAATAGTATATCCTTTCGAGAGTATACAGATTTCGATAATCGGATCTATCACGATTGGCATACCATCGTTTATTCTTGCATTAGAGCCAAATAATAATAGGGTGGAGAACAGGTTCGTTTATAATGTTCTTAAAAGGGCTGTGCCTACCGGTGTGCTTATGTGTATAGCGATAACCTTCTGCGCTTTCTTTGCCCATTTCAGTCTGGGTGCCGGAAATGCTGAGGTTTCGACTATTGCAACCTACGTTACGCTTATAATAGGGCTTATGGTTATAATAAATATATCAGGAAGGCCAAATCTCTGGAAGATAGCCCTGATAGCCGGGCTTTCTGTTGCGGCGTTTAGTCTGGTGGTGCTTTTTCCGGAGCTTTTCAGCCTGGTTGAACTTACAAAGGATATGTGGATTGTGATTTGCTCTGTGGCTGCCATTTTCTTTGTACTGCATATTATGGTGATAAAACTTCTGGTGCCTTTTATAGATAAAAAATTCGCAGAGTGATTGCGAGATGAGAAAAAATTAGAAAGAATTATGTTCTGATTGAGTAAAAAAAAACAGTATTGTATAATCCCTTTGGTGTTTAATCAGAATTTTTGAGAATCAGGAGGCTGAAGAATGAAACTGGGAATCGTGGGACTTCCTAATGTGGGAAAAAGCACTTTATTTAATGCCCTGACAAAGGCGGGCGCAGAAAGCGCAAATTATCCTTTCTGTACGATTGATTCAAATATAGGCGTGGCAATGGTGCCTGATAAACGGCTTAAGGTGCTGTCGGATTTTTACACATCTGAAAAAATAACACCGGCAACGGTTGAATTTGTTGATATAGCAGGCCTTGTTAAGGGCGCGTCTAAGGGAGAGGGCCTTGGAAATCAGTTCCTCGCAAATATAAGAGAAGTGGATGCAATAGTTCATGTTGTGCGCTGCTTCGAGGACGACAATGTGGTTCATGTGGACGGTTCGGTGGACCCTGTACGTGACATAGAGACTATTAATCTGGAACTCATCTTTTCTGATCTTGAAATCATCGAAAGAAGGATTGCAAAGTCATCAAGGGGCGCAAAAAACGATAAGGCCCTGGCAGCAGAGGTTGCCCTGCTTGAAAAAATAAAAGCCCATCTAGAGGGCGGCAATATGGCGGCAAGCTTAGAACTTTCTGATGACGAGGCAGAAATCGCAAAGGATTTTAATCTGCTTACAGATAAGCCTACTATTTTTGCGGCAAATGTATCTGAAGATGAGCTTTCAGATGACGGCGCCGGAAATCCCTTTGTTTTAAAGGTTCGTGAATATGCATCTGCAAATAACTGCGAGGTATTTGTGGTATGCGCAAAGACAGAAGAGGAACTGGCCGAGCTTGATGACGAAGAAAAAGAAATGTTCTTAAGTGACCTGGGCCTTACTGAATCGTGCCTGGACAAGCTTATAAAGGCAAGCTTTTCTATATTGGGGCTCACATCCTTCCTTACTGCAGGGCAGAAGGAAGTGCGTGCATGGACAATCAAAAAAGGCACAAAGGCTCCGCAGGCAGCAGGAAAAATCCACTCTGATTTTGAAAGGGGCTTTATAAAGGCAGAAGTTGTAAACTACGACGACCTTATAAGCCTGGGCTCTTATAATGCGGCAAAGGAAAAAGGCCTGGTGAGGATTGAAGGCAAGGAATATGTGATGCGTGATAATGACATCGTTTTGTTCCGCTTCAATGTGTGATTTATGAACGCGCCATCAATTATTTTCCCGCATCTTAATATAGAAATTAATTACCTTCCGGACGGCTTTGATATTTTCGGCCTCCGGATTAATTTCTATGGAATTTTAATCGCAATAGGAATGGTGCTTGGTGTTCTGGTGGCTCTGAGCCGTGCCAAAAAAACGGGGCAGCGGCCGGATGATTACATAGACATTGCAATTTTCAGCATTATATTTGGCATTATAGGCGCAAGGCTTTATTATGTTCTTTTTAACCTGGACTATTATCTTAAAAATCCATTGGAAATTATAAACATAAGGCAGGGGGGCCTGGCAATATATGGCGGTGTGATAGCCGGCGTTATAACGATGTTTGTTATATCCCGGATAAAAAAGATTTCGTTACTTATGGTACTTGACACATGCGCTCCCGGTGTGGCGCTTGCGCAGGCCTTTGGAAGATGGGGAAACTTTTTTAACCGCGAGGCCTTTGGTGAATATACTGATTCTTTGTTTGCCATGCAGATTAAGTATTCCGAAGTGGGAAATGGTATATCGGAAAGCATAAAAAATAACATAATAGAAAAGAATGGGACAGAATATATCCAGGTGAGCCCGACATTTCTTTATGAGAGCGCATGGTGCCTTGTTTTGTTCATTCTTATAATAATCTTCAGAAAATTCCAGCAGTACAATGGAGAAGTGATTCTCTGGTATGTTGGGGGATATGCACTTGAAAGAACGTTTGTAGAGGGGCTGAGAACAGATTCTTTATATGTGGGGGATACAGGCATCCGGATTTCGCAGCTTTTATCAATAATACTTCTGGCAGGATCATTTATTGTCCTTGTTGTCATGCGAATCCGGATTTGGACCGGGAAAATGAAAATCGAGTAAATATTGACAATGGTTATATGGGAAAGTTAAAATAAAAAGACATGTAAAGATTGTGAGAAACTTAATGGATACTCACCGGAATATGAAAATATTCTGAGGGGGGGAGTAGACATGAAAAAGAATTCGGATAACAAAAAGACAGCGAAAATTCAGGAACCTGAGCTCAAGTATGATTGTGAAAGAGATGCGTTGATTGCAGCTCTTTCAAAGGAATATGACGAAGTGCTCAGGGTTAATTTTGATACGGGAAAAGAAGTTGCCTATAGAAGTCATAATCAGTTCGAAAGACCGGATGACAGCGCAGAGGAAAACCTGGATTATCAAAAACGCGTGGATAAATTTGCCAACAGCTATGTTGTTCCTGAAGACCGTTTTTTCTATGTAGCTTCTATGAATGAAAAGCAGATAAAAAAAGAAGTAGAAAAAAACGGAAGTTTTTCATTTAAATACAGGGTGCGGATTAATGACGAAATATTGTGGTTTGAATCCAGGGTTATAGATAAAGACGCGTTGCTGAACCACAATGAGCTGGTGCTTGTTACAAGGAATGTTGATGAGGCAGTAAAAAAAGAAGAGCACCGCCTGGCACTTTTAAAAATGCATGAAATGCGGGAAATTATAGATGCATTGTCTGAGGAATATTCCTTAGTTGTATATGTTGACCCTGCGACAGAAGAAGCGAGCATATACAGGTGGAATGAGTCTATATTGGGAAAATCTGATGCTGTCATGCAAATCCGCAGCTTTTCAAGGCTTGCCGGACTGATTGCGGACAGCCTTGTTTATACACCGGATAAAGAAGCCTTTATAGAAGCAACCCGAAAAAATATTGTGATGGAGGCACTGAACACCAGCGGAAGCTACAAACACAATTTCCGTATAAAAGGTATAGGCGGAAGAATTGAAAACTGGCAGATGCGTTTTATCTATACAGATTCAAACAAAGGAAAAGCAATCTGTGCTTTCAGAAATATTGATGCGGAACTGGAAACAGAAATAAAAAAACGCAAGGAAATCGAACGTCAGGTAATAGACAGCACCGAGCAGCTGAAAGAAAAGATAGTTACCCTGAACAAAATAAGCGATGGTACTTTGGAACTCTTAGGAGAAATAGTTGAATACCGCAATGTAGAAAGCGGAGAACATGTAAAAAGAGTTAAGCAATATACCTTTATTCTGGCCGATATGGTGCGCATGGCTTTGCCTGAGTATAAGCTTACAAAAGAGGATGTAGAGCTTATTGTCATGGCAGCAGCTTTGCATGATATCGGAAAAATTGCTATCCCGGACAGTATTCTTTTAAAGCCGGGAAAGCTAACCAATGAAGAATTTGAAATCATGAAGCAGCACAGCGTAAAAGGTGCCGAGCTTATAAAAAGAATGGAAGGCTGCTGGAGCGATAGGTATGTAAAGGTCGCCAGCGACATATGCCTGTGCCATCACGAAAAATGGGATGGCAGAGGCTATCCGAAAGGGCTTAAGGGGGATGAAATACCTATATCTGCCCAGATAGTTACTGTGGCGGATTGCTATGATGCATTAACCACGGAGAGGGTATATAAGCGTGCATATACGCCGGAAGTGGCTTTTGAAATGATCATCCGTGGTGAATGCGGAAAGCTTTCGGAAAAAATCCTTTCCTGCCTGCAGCTGTGCAGGGTGCAGTTTGAAAATCTGGCAAGGAATGGCTTGGAAGCTGTGGAAATACCTGAGTTGGAGGCAAGAATCTACGAAGGTGCCGACAACAAGATTTCTAATCTTGCGGGAAATGTCTTTACTGCGCAGGAGAGAAAAAATGCTGTAATTGCCGGAATAGCCAGAGACTATGATTATGTCTGCCATATCAATACAACATTAAAACATGTGACGCCATATCATATCAGCGAGCGTTTCAAAAACGAATATGGTGGGATTTGGGCAGATGGTGACTTTCTATCTGAGAAGCTGGACCAGTTTTTTAATATTTTTGTATTCCCGGAGGACATGCCATCATTTATGGTTCCGCTGGAGATAAAAAGTGCCGCGGCCTATCTAAAGATGAAAGGGGTGCTTGTTCATCGCTTCAGAGGTCTGGTGAACGGGCAGGTGCGTTATTTCGACATCAAACTGGTTGCTGATGCATCCGATTCAAGCCACATAATTATGTGCATACAGGATGTGGATGCGCTTGTAAGAGAAAAACGCAGGCATATTGAAACCAGAAGCAAATATACAAGGCTTGCCATGGAAAGAAAGCAGGATTTAAAAGGCAATATATCCGATATCTTTCTTAATAATTACCTTGGCGCATATTATATATGTCTTGAGGACAGAAGCCTGATAATTTATAAACAAAATCCGCTGATTACAGACAGATATGGCGAACCGTCTGATTACAGGGAATTTCTGAATGTATATGTTGAAAATGAAGTCGCCAAAGAGGACAGGGAGCTTGTATATAAAACGGTTTCCGAGGAGTTTATGCGGGAATACCTTAAAGAGAGGGATTCCTTCAATCTGATTTTCAGGGAAATTGCCGCAGACGGATTTAGATGGGTACAGCTGAATATTATCAGGGGCTTAGATGATGACCATGTGGCCCTGTGCTTTTCGGATGTAGATGATTATGTCAACAAACAGAAGGCCTTCGAAGAGATGGAAACCCGGATGATGAAAGATGACTTAACAGGCGCGGGAAGTATTATGGCATACAGGGAAATCACCACAACTATAGACCGGGTTATTAAATCCGGCATTGTGCCTAATACCGCCCTGGTTTTCTGCGACATAAATAACCTTAAAGATATGAATGACACATACGGGCATGCAGCAGGCGATGAGCATATTAAGAAATGTTTTAATGCTATGCAGTCGGTTTGCGAAAACAGCAAGATATTCCGTATAGGCGGCGATGAATTTATTATTTTGCTCGAAGGAAAAGACTTTGATAACAGAGACATTTTGGTGCAGAAACTTAAAGAAATAGAATTTATTGCGTCGGGCATGGCAGTTTATGACCCGCTTAAGGATGTGTCAATCGAAGATACACAAAAGAGAGCTGATGAGGCAATGTATGCCGACAAAAGGCTGAAGGAGGAAGACAATGGCAGGCAGTAAGAAAAACTCTTCTACGGAGCTTGAACAGGAGCTTAGTATCATAAGGAGCCTTTCCGGGGAATATTCCGCTATATTCCAGCTGAATCTTGAAAATCAGAATGTGAAATTTATTGTGAAAAACGACCGCCTTGAGGACAGACTGGGCGCAGGCGTTTATGATAAAAATTACAGCGCTTTGGCTGATATGTTTGTTCAGCATATGGTTTTACAGGACGACAGGGAAATTATGAAAGAAGCCATGTCCCTTTCCTATATGCAGGCACAGCTTAAGGACCATCCATATTACAGGGTTACCTACAGAAACGAACTGGATGAATATTGCGAAATCAAATTCGCAAGGGAGAATACGGAAGATGGCGAAAGATTTGCGGTAATAGGAATCTCTTTAAATGACGAACAGATAAGGGAACAGAAACAGCTGGAGCTTGAAAGCAAGCGTAATTACGAAATAATCGAGGTTCTGGCCTCCGAATATTCTTCTGTGTACCATATAGATCTTACAACAGATGAGCTTAATCCATATTCTATGAATGCAGATACGGAATCTGTTTTCGGCCAGATATTCAGAAGCGGCATCCGTTATTCCGAAGCTTTCCGCATGTATGTGGACAGTTTTATATTCCCTGAGGACAAGAGCATGATGCTTAAAGCAGGGTCTATCGGCAACATAATGATGCAGCTTAAAAACAAAAAAACTTTCCTTACAACTTACCGTTCCAATATTGATGGAAAACCGCGATATTGCGAAATGAAATTTGTTAAGGTGGGAGACGGCGGCATTCCCGAAGAAGTAGCCCTTGGCTTTGCAGATAAGGATGATGAACTGCGTGCAAAGGAAGAAGAGGCCGTGGCCCGCCAGAGAAACGTAGATATTATCGAGATTCTGGCTTCGGAATATTCGTCTGTTTATTATATAGACTTAATTACAGGAAAACTGACGCCTTATACAATGAACGAGGAAACCGAGTCGGAATTCGGTCAGATATTCAGAAGCGGCATTCAGTACACAGATGCTTTTAATATGTATGTAAATACGCTTGTTTACGAACCGGACAGAGCCATGATGCTGAAGGCCGGCTCGATATATAATATTTTAAATGAGATGCAGGGAAAGAAAACGTTTTTAACCCAGTATCGTTCCGACAATGAAGGAAACCCACATTATTGCGAAATGAAATTCGTTAAGGTAGGGGATTCTGACAGCCCGCACGCTGTGGCCTTAGGCTTTGCGGATAAAAATGAAGAAATTCATTCGGAAATGGAAAGAAAACAGGCAGCAGAAAAGAACACGGCTATTATTTCGGCCCTTGCATCCGAATATACATCGGTTTATCTTATAGACCTTGCAACGGATGAGCTGACACCTTATTCCATGAACCGTGACACGGAAACGGCTTTTGGAGAGGTTTTCAGAAGCGGAATCAAATTTTCGGAAGCATACGATCTGTATGTTGACCGTTTCGTAAAAAATGAATATAAAAAGCAGATGAAGGAAGCAGGGTCCCTTTCCAACATCACGCGTCAGCTTATGACACGAAAATCCTTTACAACAACATACCAGAACCATATGGACCATTACAGCTGGATGAAATTTGTTAAGGTGGACGAGGAATCAAAGGCACCTTCGGTGGTTACTCTGGGCTTTGCAGATAAGGATGAGGAAATCCGCAAGGAAATGGAAAAGGAAGCTGTTATCGGCGGCCTTTCAGAAGACTTTGGCTGCGTTGTTTATGTAAATACAGATACATACGCAGAGACACATTACCGCTTTGACCAGTTCTTCGACCAACACATCCCGGGCTGGCAGAAGATAACCAATTTCAGCCTGCGTCTTGACAAGCTTATGAACACAATCATGCATCCTGATGACAGGGCAGAATTCAGGAGCGCCACGAGGCTTCCAGTGATAAGCAGAGAAATTCATAGGGAAAATGCTTATTTCGTAAACTTCAGGACATTGATTGATGGCAATATCACTCATTATCAGGCAAAATTTGTTAAGGATGAGACAACAGATAACCATATAATCGTAGGCTTCCATAATGTTGACGAAGAGACAAAGCGTGAAAGGGAACGAAGAGAAGAGCTGGTGAGCGCGCGTAAAAAAGCGGAAGCAGCCAACAATGCAAAGTCCACATTCCTGTTTAATATGTCACATGATATCCGCACGCCGATGAATGTTATTATGGGATTTACGGATCTGGCAATAAGCGAACTAAGCGACACTGAAAAGGCCATGGACAGCTTAAAGAAGGTGAAGACCTCCAGCGAGCACCTCTTATCACTTATAAATGACATCCTGGATATGTCCAGAATAGAATCCGGAAAGCTGGAGCTTAATGAATCTCTTGTGGATATCCACACTTTGGAGCAGAAGGCCATATCCATAATGTCTGACCTTGCTGAACGCAAAAATATTAAGCTGATAACGGACATAAGCGGCATAATAAATCCATTTATTTATACGGACTCTTTGCGCCTTAATCAGGTTATCATAAATATTGTTTCAAATGCCATCAAATACACACCTTTTGGCGGAACTGTGACGCTGACTATAAGCCAGAAAGATGGGCCTGAAAAGGATATAGGGGTTTACAGTTTCACAATAAGTGATACCGGTATAGGAATGAACAAGGAATTTTTAAGCACTGCTTTTGATGTTTTCTCACGGGCAAAGACATCTACAGTAAGCAAGCAGCAGGGCACAGGCCTGGGCCTTACAATCGCAAAAAGCATCGTGGAAATGATGAATGGCACAATTACGGTGGACAGCGAGGAAGGCGTTGGAAGTACATTTGTCGTAGAAATTCCATTCAGGATGCGGGAAAATGTTATCGAGGAAACCAGCCAAGCCCATGCAGCTGAGGAAATAAAAGAAAATCTTAATGGCGTTAAGATTTTGCTGGTGGAGGATAACCTCCTTAACATGGAAATTTCTGAAAAACATCTCCTGCGTGCAGGCGCTGTGGTGGATAAGGCCGAAGACGGGTGCGATGCCGTGGAGATGGTTCAGGATAAGGGTCCTGACTATTACGACTGCATATTGATGGACATTCAGATGCCTGTTATGGACGGATATGAGGCCACAAGAAACATAAGAAACCTGTACCCGGACAAGAAGATTCCTATAATAGCTCTTTCGGCAAATGCTTTTGAAGAGGACAGAAAGGCTTCGTTTGATGCCGGCATGGACGAACATATACCAAAGCCTATTGATGTGAACAAAATGATAAAAACCATCAGGAAATTTTTGTAGGACATAGGTGGGCTAAATAAATCAGCTAAGTAAAAAAGTGTTTATTAAAGTGGTTAAAAGTTAAAAACAGTAGTGCTTCGTTGCAGATAAAGCATTAAGCAGCTGCTGATAGGTGTCATAGGGGAAGTCTCTGGAGGCACTAAAGGAGAAACATGTTTGATAATCTGATGAATAAGATCGTCATTAAAAAATTAATTCGTGATGGCAGAAAAGTTAAAAGAAAACTAGATGATAATTCTCTTAATGCGGTAGATGTAAGTGAGGATTTTCTGCTGAAGCTTTTAGCTGAAAATAAGGACACTGAGTACGGCCGGTTATATAATTTTGATAAGATAAAGAGTATCGGGGATTATCAGAGATCAGTGCCTGTTTCTGTATACGATGATTATCAGCCTTACATTAAACGTATGGTTGATGGCGAGACGGGCATTCTTACCAGTAAAAAGATCGTACATTACGCGCTTAGCTCGGGCAGTATAGGAGTGCCGAAGCACATACCCGTTTCTGAAGAGGAATTGGCAAAATACAAGAATTATGGACTCGCGCTGCATTTTTCTATAGGGGATGAGTATTATAAAAATACCGCGGGCAGATCTCTTAGCTGCGGAAGAGGCTTTAATACGGCAGAAATAAGTCCCAGGGTCACTGACCTTGGTGTATCTAAGGGAGCTATTTCAGGTACCGTGTTATCGTCAAATAAAAAATTTCTGCCTTATTTATTCAGCTCTCCATGGGAGTTACTGTGCCCGGAGGGGGGCTTCAATTTAAAATATATGAAGCTTAGATTTGCCTTGCAGGATGAAAGTATTATGTTTATATATTCAGCCTTTATGACTTCCATCGTTGATCTCATGGATTATCTTAAAAATAACTGGGAAATGCTCTGTGATGATATCGAGGCAGGTGTTATTAACGAGGATGTGAATATAGAGCCTGAAAAGAGAGCAAAATTCGAGCAGATGCTAAGGCCGGATAAGGCCAGAGCCGACAAATTGAGGACAGAGTTTGAAAAAGGCTTTGACACCCCGGTAATTCCCCGCATCTGGCCTAATCTGAAGCTTATCGGCGCTATTGGTACAGGCGGTTTTTCGGCGTACAGATATAAGATGTGGAATTATTCAGGGAAGCGCATTCCCTATGACAATCTAAGCTATGCCGCCAGCGAGTCTATGATAGCCATAGCCCGTCATTTTGGAGATACCTCTTTTGTTCTGATACCGGATGGGGGCTTTTTTGAATTCATTCCGGAGAAAAAAATGGATGACCCTGATTTCACCCCGCTTACAATAAAGGATCTTAAGGAGGGGGAGTCATATGAGATTCTGGTGACAAATCTATCCGGATTATACAGATACAGGATCAAAGACGTCGTTCAGGTTACCGGATTTTACAATGAAGCGCCTATGATAAGATTTATGTACAGAGCTAATCAGGTCTTAAGCATAGCGGGAGAAAAGACAAACGAAGAAGCTATCCGCTGGGCGATGGAACAGTTTATCAGGGAATCCGGTATTCAGATCAGTGACTATAGTGTATATGCCGACATAGATACAGAACCCGGTCATTATGTGTTTTTGATGGAGCCTGATGAATATGTACCGAAGGAGCGACTGGACCGGCTCAGGGATATAATAGACGCGAAATTGTGTCAGGCAAATCCGTCCTACGGATCCAAGGTAATTACCGGAGTGCTGCAGCCGATGGAGCTGATATTTGTACAGAAGGAGACCTATCAGCTGTACAGAGATATGATGATTATGAAGGGAGTTTCACAGAACCAGCTAAAGCCGGTAAGAGTTATTGATACGCTTGTGAAGAAAAAATTCTTTTTTGGATTAAAAGAAAGCTATGAGGATTAAGAGATGAAAAAAGTATTCCTGTTATTAAAATCCATGCATCAGATCGAAGGAAAACCCGGAAAGGTAATGACCGCCGTGGCAGGGAAGCATGGCCTGGAGCTTGTTCCCGTAGAAGCAAAGGACATCAGAGTTACATTTTCCATGGAGGGCGAGGACGCGATCTATGTAAAGGGCCAAAAGACAGAGGTGCCGGAGGCTGCATTTGTATACAGCAATTTGACTGATTATAAAACCCTTCGCGTGCTGACTATGCTGGAGAGCATGGGTGTTCGCATTTGCAATACAGCTGATACTATAGAAAAATGCGCTGACAAGCTCCTGGCGATGCAGCTCATAAAAAAAGCCGGGCTGAGCGAGGAATATGGGATCCGGCTTCCTAAGACAGTCCTTATAGATAAAACAACAACAGCAGAGGAGCTTCAGGAGGCCCTTGGGCTGCCAATGGTCATAAAGGTGCTCGATGGCTACGGCGGCAATGGTGTTACCTTACACAATGATATCGAAAGCGTTAAAAATACCCTTTCAATCATTCAGGCAGGGGAGCTTAGCTGTCAGGTAATAGCCCAGGAGGCAATACTTACTTCCAGAGGCAGGGATCTCAGGACTCAGATCATCAATGGAAAAGTTGTGACCTGCTTCGAAAGGATCTCTGATGATGGATTCCGCTCAAATGTCCATCAGGGCGGCCGTTGGATTTTCCTGGATGCGCCGGAAGCGGTCAAGGCCGGTGCACTTAAGATAGCTGAAATCCTGGGCATGCAATTTGGCTCTGTTGATTTCCTTTACGGCGCGAAGGAGGGAGAATATTACTTCTGCGAGGCAAACAGTATGTCAGGCCTTGATTATGTAGAGGATGATGAAGCTATAGCAGGAACAATAACAAATGAGATAATAAAAGCGCTCAAGGGAATCCGGTAACATGTTTGTTAAGCTGTGTAAAAAATATTTGCCAAAATATAAGCTGCAGGTATTTATGGTGTTGCTGTTTGCTTTGCTGCAGGTTTTATGTCAGCTGATACTCCCGCAGATGACAGATCGGATCTTAAGGCAGGGAGTGGCAAACAGTGATATGAGCTTCATATTAAGAACAAGCCTTAAGATGTTTGGCATGACGATTTTAGTCGGAATCAGCACCATCGCCGGCGGATATTTCAGTGCCTATGTTACAGCGGGGGTTCTCAGCGACTGTCGGCGGGATATTTTTTACAATGCTGTATATTTTTCCGGAAATGACTTTGACAGGTTCAGCATTTCCTCCATACTGAACAGGACAACCTCCGATATGACTGTCGTTCAGATGCTTTTGATAAATGGCTTAAGGTCGGCGCTCCTGATTCCCTTTACTGGAATTGGCGCTTTGATAGTGGCCTTTTCAATGAATACAGAATTGACAGTAGTAGTGCTGGTCTCATTTGTATGTACTGCTGCTTTTTTAGTAATATGCGGAAGAATAAGTCAGCCGCGTTTTAAAAAGCTGAACAAATGTTTGGATAAAAGTAATGGTCTGGTCAGGGAAAAAATACTTGGAGCCAGAAGCATAAGGGCCTTTGGAAGGCAGACCTCAGAGGATGATATTATATCTGAGGCTAATGAAAGTATATATGATACTGCCATATGGGCCAACAGGTCAGTTAACTTTATGTCACCTGTTATGCAGCTTATTATGAACCTTGTCATCGTGGCTGTATATTATTTGTGCGCAGGCAGGATACAGCTGGGTAATATGGACTCTGCCGCGATCATAAAGTTTATGCAGTACATTCTTAATTTTATTGCATCCCTCACTTCGATCGTAAACATAATTAACGCTATGCCAAATGCCGAGGCTTCATCAGAAAGGATACTGGAGATCATAGAATTTGCGCCAACAATTGTTGATCCCGAGGGGCCGGAAGAGCCTTTAAAAAGAGATGGCAAGATAGAGTTTAAAAACGTCAGTTTTAAATATCCCGGCTCAGAAAAAAATGTATTGTCTGATATCAGCCTTACTATGGAGCCTGGCACCACCACAGCGATAATAGGTACGACAGGTTCCGGAAAATCCACTTTATTGTCTGCGATATTAAGATTTATTGATATTACGGAAGGCAGGCTTTTAATAGACGGTGTGGAGATAAAAAACTGGAACTTAAACAGTCTTCATAAAATAATAGCCTATGCGCCTCAAAAGGCTTTGGTTTTAAATGACACAGTTTACAATAACCTGAAAATGGCAGATCCGGGTCTTAACCGGGAGGAGGCTTTAAGGGCTTTGTCCAGGGCAGAGATCCTGGATTTTATAGAAGAAACCGGTCAGGGTCTGGATTTTGTTTTGGAGCAACAGGGAAGGAATGTGTCAGGAGGACAGCGTCAGCGCATATGCCTTGCCAGAATGTTTGCCAGAAATGATGCTGAGATCTTTCTTATGGACGATACATTCTCCGCGCTTGATATGAAAACAGACAGTCGGATCAGGGGAAATATCAATAAGTATCTGAAGGGTAAGACAAAGGTCTTTGTAGCTCAGCGCATAGCCACTATCCTGGATGCCGATCAGATAGTGGTATTAAAGGATGGAGTTGTCTGCGGAATCGGCAGGCATGAGGCGCTTCTTGAAAGCTGCAGTGAATACAGAGAAATGTGCGTTACACAGCAGATCATTAAGGAGGAGGCATAATGAGTAAAAAGAATGGAAGCTATTCCAATGTCTTTATTTTTAAAAGACTGCTGCGGTACCTGAAGAAGGACAGGTGGGAGATCTTCCTGCTGTTATTTTTTATATTCTGCGAAAATACCAGCCTGACTATTGCCCCGATGCTTATCAAAAATATTACAAATACCCTTCAGGAAGTGGCAGGAAGCGGCGGGGATAAGATGAGCGAGGTCATCAGCCTTCTGATTCTTCTAAGCCTTCTATACATTTTTGGAAATCTTTGCTTATGGCTTGACAATATATTGAGCGTAAAGCTTACTCAGATAATATTAAGGGGACTTAGGGAAAAACTTCAGAAAAAGCTGAATAAAATATCAATTTCATATCTGGATTCACATCCGGTGGGAGAGATCTTATCTATCTACACTAATGATATGAATTCTCTCTCTACAACCCTGTCCGGCACTATAATTAAGATCTTAGGCCAGGTCATAACTGTCGCGGGCGTAATTACAGCCATGCTTATCATGGATGTGAGACTTACTTTTGTATATATAGTCATGCTGGTGATCACCTATTTTGTTATGAATATCATAAGCAAAAAAATGAAGCCTATGTTTAAAAATCAGCAGAATATTGTTGGGACGCTAAACGGCTGCGTTAATGATATGATTTCAAATCACCAGATCATCACGGCCTATGGATATGAAGAAAGGGCAAAGGAAAGCTTTGAGATCCACAATAAGGAATTTTTCAGATCATATGTAGAAAGCCGGTTCGTGTCAGGCTTTATAGCGCCGGTCACTAAGCTTATCAGCAATCTGGCATATATTTCATTATGCCTTATCAGCGCAGTCCTGATCATGCAGGGAAACCTTACTCTGGGGGAACTGATGGCATTCATTATTTACGCAAATATGCTGTCATCTCCAATTCTCACACTTGCTAATAATATTAATGGAGTCCAGCTTGGTATGGCAGCAGCTGAAAGAATTCTCACACTCATCGATACAGAGGATATAGAGAAAGAAAATCCTGTGGCCTTTCTGGAGGCAGATAATGTAGCGGGAAATGTGGAATTTGATCATGTCACATTCCGATATGAGGAGGATACTCCTCTTATGGAGGATGTTTCTTTCGAGGTCTCAAAGGGCCAGATGATCGCCATCGTCGGGCCCTCCGGCGCGGGAAAGACTACCGTCATAAATCTTCTTATGAGATTTTATGACGTGAATTCCGGAAAAATAAAGGTCGACGGAGTGGATATAAATGACCTGAGCAGAAATAATCTTCGTCAGATGTTTGGACTGGTGCTTCAGGATGCCTGGATCTTTGGAGGTACTGTAAGAGAAAATATTGCTTTTGGAAGGCCTGATGCCGGCAACGAAGAGATAGAGGAGGCAGCTGCAGTCTGCGGCTGTGATTCATTTATCCGAAAGCTCCCTCAGGGCTATGATACAGTTATAGATGAAGACCACTGCAGCCTGTCGGCAGGAGAAAAACAGCTCCTTACCATTGCCAGAGTATATCTGGCTGATCCGGTCATATTGATACTTGATGAGGCCACTTCCCAGGTAGATATTAAGACTGAGGTAGCCATAACCCAGGCTATGAATAAGCTTATGAAAAACAGGACCTGCTTTGTTATAGCCCACCGCCTTTTTACCATAAAAAACGCGGACAAGATCATGTATATGGAAAAGGGCAACATAAAGGAAATAGGCTCACATAGTGAGCTCATGGAAAAAGACGGGCTCTATGCAGCTATGTATAAAGCAATGCAGCAATAACAGTTAAAAGAAAAGGAGCGTTTGCTGATGAAGGCAGAATTCGATGCTATGGTCAGGGATAACCAGATGACAAAGGTCCTTCTTGGAATGGACGATTACACCTTTGTAAAAACAGAGAAGGATATTTATGCTGATTGCAGAGGTACCCAGGAGAAGGTCCTTCTTGAAATGCTTAAGGCAAATGCGGATACAGAATATGGCAGGAAATATAATTTCGCGGGTATTAAGTCTGTTGAAGAATATCAGGCAAAGGTCCCCGTTACAGACTGGGAGGACTATATTGAATATTCCCAGCGTATGCAAAGGGGAGAGGAGAATGTGACCTTCCCGGGGAAAGCCACCTTCTTTTATCGTACCTCCGGAACTACTTCAAGCTACAAGCTGATCCCGGAGAGTGTCAGGGAGAGAGTGTCCCGCGGAATGATTTCCCGGGGACGGATCACAGAGATGATCTTGCACTTAGGCCCGGAGGTTCAGGAAAGAGTGTTTGCGTTTTTCAATAAGTCAGCTCTTGATATGACAGAGGGAGGTATACCCTATGGTACCGCTTCCGGACGCAGCAGCGAAAACACTTCACCGGATATGGTAAAGAAGCTTACTTATCCGCCTCAGCTGGTAAATGAATTTGAGGGGGATGAACTAAAATATATGATGCTGAGATTTTCCCTCTGCTATGATAATGTTTCAGCAATTCTGGGAAATAATGCCCTCATGCTGAGGACTCTTATTGATTTTGGAAAAGCTCATGCTGAGGATCTGATAAATGATATAAGAAGGGGCGTAAGCAAATATCCGGTTTCTGAGAAATTAAAGGCCGCGGTGGGAGATCTGATGGACCCGGATCCGGACAGAGCGGATGAATTAGAGAAGCTCTATAAGGAAGACAAATTCATACCAAAATACTACTGGAAAAAGCTCAGGGCAGCGGCTTTCTGGCTGGGCGGCAGTGTTGGCGTCTATGTGAAAAATATAAAAAATCTGCTTCCCGATACAACACAGTATTATGATGTGGGCTATGGCGCAAGCGAGGGAAAAATAAATATTCCTATTCTTCCGGGCACACCTGCCGGCGTCCTTGCGACTATGTGCAACTTCTATGAGTTTATTCCTGAAGAGGGAGGCGCCCCGATCACTGCAGATAAGCTTGAGCAGGGCAAAAATTATGACCTGATCATTACAAACAATGCCGGCCTTTACAGATATGATCTGAAGGATCTCATTCATGTAGACAGCTTTACAGGAAACACTCCGAATATCTATTTTTTATCAAAGCTTGCCGATGTAGCAAACCTGGCGCAGGAGAAGATACCCGGCGTAATGCTCATTGAGGCTATTACCGATATCATGCGGGAGGAGAAGATAGAATTTAAGATGGCCCAGGTATTCCCGGACCCGGAAACTCAAAGCTATATAGTATGTCTGGAGCCGTCAGATGAGTCCGCGATAAATGCGGAAAATTATGAAGCCTTAAAGGAAAAATTAGACAGCGGCCTCAGAAGCAGATTGATCCAGTACGATACCTATAGAGGAAAGCTGCTGAACAAAACCGGTCTCGCGGTTATGAAGACCGGCTGGGCAGACGAGATGATAAAAAAATATACCCGAGGCAACGCCACCTCAGCTCAGGTCAAAGTCCCGGTGGTAGCCAACAAAATGCCTGTCATAGTGTCATAGGGGATGGTTCTCGTTGACAGAGGCCCTTTACATTTTCCTTCCCTGTCGGGCAACTCCGGGCCGCCAGGCACAGGCAGAAAGGACAAATATACGGAAAATGTTGTAAGAATCTGTGAATTTTTGATGCTGTGTATACCTCATTTCTACTGCGGATAAGAGGCAATATGAATAATACAGTGTATTAATCCGGAATGTAAGACTAAATTCAGTTAGAGGTGGAATTTATTTTTTTATTTAACAGCTAAGTAAAAAATGCAAATCGGCTGTTGCTGAAATGATTTAGTTGTGGTATAGTACATAAGCCTTCGGCGTGTGGCTCAGTTTGGTAGAGCGCTGCGTTCGGGACGCAGAGGCCGCAAGTTCAAATCTTGTCACGCCGATTAATAAAAAAGCAGAGGTTTCCCTCTGCTTTTTTTAGTGGGTCAGTTTTTTAATCCATGTATATTTTCTGAAGTGCAGGAAGGCCGGCAGGCATTTGAAAATCTGGTCGGACTGCACGCACACCACAACCCATTCCACAGGAAGCTTCCACCAGAAAGCAGCCATAAAGGAAAGAGGCATAACTATGCACCAGGTGCTGATTAAATTTACCGCCATGTTAAATTTGGAATCGCCGCCGCCCTGGATGATGCCGAAGCACACAGGCATTTCGTAGGACATGCCTACCATGATTATGGACATGATGATCATAATATTGTTTGCGAGTTCAAAGGCGCCTTCGGTGAAGGAATCCTGATAAAGTGAGAGAACAGGATTTTTAAGAATCAAAAGAAGGCCACCCATCACAACGCCTATCAGCACACAGATGACAGACAAGGTGCGGCCTTCGGCTTTTACACGCTCTAAATTGCCGCGTCCTATGGCATTTCCAATCATGACAGCCGACGTGGATGAAACAGCCTGCACCACAACTTTTAAATACTGATAGAAGGTTGTGGCAAGTGAATTGGCTGCAATGGCGTCGGCTGAAAGGTGCCCTAAAATGGCGGTCTGCATAGGAACCGATATGCCCCAGAGAACGGATGCGCATAAAATAGGGATGCTTACCTTTATGTAATCTTTGAAAAGGGCATTGTCGTGCTTTAGCCAGCCCTTTGTGAACAGATGAATTTTTTTATCGAATTTTGCAAGGTAGATGATGACTATCAAAAGCTCTATTATTCTGGCGATAAGCGTGCCTATTGCCGCGCCTTCGATGCCCATTTCGGAAAAGCCCAGCTTTCCGTAAATAAGAACATAGTTTATGGCAACATTCACGATCAGTGAAACGACAGAAATATAGAAGGAAATGTTTACGGTTTTTACGGCTCTAAGGGATGCTATCAGTACCTGTGAAAGGATAAACAGGATAAATGTAGGCGCCACTATGTGCATGTATTTAACGCCTTCGGTTATGATTGCCTCATCTGATGTGAATATGCGGATTATATTTTCCGGGATTATGAGGCAGACAGCTGTTATTATAACTGAAACAGCAAGGGAAATTTTTAATGTGATGCTTATTATACGCCTGATTGGGCCGGTTTCATTTTTGCCCCAGTACTGTGAGGCAAGGACAACAGTTGCATTTCCGAAGGCAATTGCAAACTGCTGGATTATGAAAAATATCTGATTTACGGTTGCCGCGCCTGAAAGGGCACTTTGCGAGTAGCGTCCAAGCATTATGTTGTCGGCCATGTTTACAGAATATGCCACGAGATTCTGCAGGGCGACTATGATAAGCATTGAAAAAAGTGTTTTGTAAAATATCTTGTCTTTGACAAAAAATGATGTCTTTTCCATGTGTTTACGCCTTCTTAAAAAACCTTAAAATTTAAAGAAAATTTACCTATATAACCTACCACAAAAAAATAAAAAGTGTTATTATATTTGTGAAATTTTTGGCCAAATTCCGACGGCGTAATAAAGATGCGTAAATTAAGGAATCCAAAATACTGTATAGTTTGATTGGGAGATAATATTTTATGAAAGAAATAAAAAGGATAATGCTTAAGCTTTCCGGCGAAGCCCTGGCAAAGGACGGAAGCTACAACGACGAAGAAATAAAGCGCGTGGCTTTGCAGGTGAAGGCACTTTATGATGAAGGTGTTGAGGTATGCGTGGTTATAGGCGGCGGAAATATCTGGCGCGGAAGAACGGGCACGCAGGTGGACAGGCCTAAGTCGGATTCCATCGGAATGCTGGCCACGGTTATGAACTGTATTTACGTATCAGAATTTTTCAGATATGCCGGGATGAAAACAGCAATAATGACCCCGTTTATCTGCGGCAATTTCACAACACTTTTTTCAAAGGATGCGGCAAATGAATTGTTTGCCGACAAAAAGGTTTTGTTTTTTGCAGGCGGCACGGGCCATCCTTATTTCACGACAGACTCTGCAATGGCACTCCGCGCCATCGAGATGAACTGCGACATGGTGCTTGCGGCAAAGGCAATAGACGGTGTTTATGATAAGGACCCGGGAAAATACCCTGATGCTAAGCGTTACGATAAGATAAGCATCGAGGAGGTTGTTGAAAAACAGCTTGGGGTTATAGACCTTTACGCTTCCTGCCTTTTGATGGACAACAAAATCCCTATGCGTATATTCTCGTTGTATGAGGAAAATTCCATTGCAAATGCGCTGAAGGATGATTTTAACGGAACAGAAGTTACAGTTGACTGATTAACACATTAACACGGATAAAAAGAAAAGGAGAAGAAAATTATGGCAAGCGAAAAATTACAGAAGTACGAAGAGAAAATGAAAAAGACCATCGAAAGTCTTGAAGCAGAATACCAGGGCATAAGGGCCGGCAGGGCAAACCCGCATATCCTGGACAAAATCCGTGTTAACTATTATGGCACGGAAACACCTCTGCAGCAGGTGGGAAATATCACTGTTCCTGAACCAAAATGCATTGTTATTTCTCCATGGGACGCAACCCTTGTAAAGGAAATTTCAAAGGCAATCCAGGCATCAGATATCGGCATCAACCCATCAGATGACGGCAAGAATATCCGTCTGGTTTTCCCTGACCTTACAGAAGAACGCCGTAAAGACCTGGCAAAGGATGTAAAGAAAAAAGGCGAAGACTCCAAGGTGGCTATCAGGAATATAAGACGCGACGCCGTGGATACCTTCAAAAAAGAAGCAAAGGCCGGCGAATATTCTGAAGACACAGGCAAGGATTACGAAGACGAAATCCAGAAGCTGACAGATAAATTCGTGGCAGAAATAGATAAAAAGATTTCAGAAAAAACATCGGAGATAATGACGGTTTAATGGCAGATTCAAAAACGCTTAAAATCCCAAACCATGTTGCCATGATAATGGACGGAAACGGCAGGTGGGCAAAGGCCCGCCATATGCCGCGTACCTTTGGCCATGCAAAGGGGGCAGAAAGGCTCGAGCAGGTTCTTGAAGACTGCGACAGCCTTGGAATTAAATATCTGACAGTTTATGCATTTTCCACGGAAAACTGGTCAAGGCCCGAAGAAGAGGTTCAGGTCATAATGAACCTCTTAAAAAATTATTTTATTAAAAATGTGGAAAAGTGCATGAAAAATAATGTGCGCTTCAGGGTAATAGGGGAGCGCTCCCGCTTAAATAGCGAGCTTATTGCCGCAATCGAAAACCTGGAAGAAAAAACAAAAAACAACACAGGAATAACCTTTATTGTTGCGATAAATTATGGCTCGCGTGATGAGATAACCAGAGCGGTTAAAAAAATGGCAGATGACCTTGAGAGTGGAAGGATGAATCCTTCGGAAGTAAGCGAGCAAAAAATAGCAGGATATTTAGATACTGCGGAGTTTCCAGATCCGGATCTTGTAATAAGAACCAGCGGCGAGGAGAGGATTTCCAATTTCCTTTTGTGGCAGCTGGCTTATTCGGAGCTTTATTTCACGGAGAAGGCCTGGCCGGATTTTGACAAAGAAGAGCTTTTAAAGGCAATTGAAAGCTACACAAACAGAGACCGAAGGTACGGAAATGCAAAGTAAGATAGAAAAAGGAAAAAGCAAAGTTCAGGAACTTATTGAAAGCAAGAGCTTTTCAACGCGTCTGGTTACAGGCATTATTGTTGCGGCAGTTGTTGCCATCGGTTTTATATTCGGCTACACAATAATGCTTGTTTTTTTAGGCATCCTGTCGCTTATCGGGCTCTGGGAATTTTACAGGGCAAATAATTTGCTGTGGCAGCCGTTTGCTGTAACAGGCTTTATTGCGGACATTCTTTATTATATTCTCATACGCTTTTACGGCTCTGAATATACGACAATTTATATGGTCCTTTTGTTTGCGTTTTATGCAATTGCGGACATTATTATATTTGTTATCAAATATCCTAAATACAGCCTGCAAAGCTTGTTTACATCATATTTTGCCGTTATCTATGTGGGGCTTCTTTTTTCCTTCCTTTATCTTATCAGGGTGCACAGCTGGGGAGCATATCTTGTGTGGCTGGCTGTGATTGCCGCCTGGGGCTGTGATATATGCGCCTATTTGGGCGGCATGATTCTGGGAAAGAGAAAGCTGTTTCCGGTTTTAAGCCCGAAGAAAACCTGGGAGGGATGTGTTTCGGGCGTTGTAGGCGCAGGGCTTTTTGCCTTTATTTATGCGCTTATTGTGAGCCCTATCATAGAATCCAACAGGCACGACTACCTGCTGTTCCCGCTTATATGCATGGTGGCAGCTGTGATAGGAATTTTCGGCGATCTTTTTGCATCCGCCGTTAAAAGACAGACAGGAATAAAGGACTACAGCTCGGCGCTTCCGGGGCATGGGGGCATCCTTGACAGGTTCGACAGCCTTATAGTTATAGCGCCTGTTGTTTATGCTGTAACAATTCTAATCAGATACTGGTCTTAACATGAAAAATATTTCAATTCTTGGATCGACTGGCTCTATAGGCAGAAATGCCCTGGAGATTGTGAGGCGCAACAAAGACCTTAATGTCGTTTCAATCAGCGCAAATAAAAATATTGATTTACTAAAAGAACAGGTTTTGGAGTTTTCTCCAAAGCTTGTCTGCATATATGACGAAGAATCATATCTTAAATTTAAAGATGGTATCAAGGGCACGGAGCTTGACGGACGCTTTAAGCTTGTAAGCGGAATGGACGGCCTTATTGAGGCTGCAACGGTTAAAGAAACTGATATTGTGCTTACAGCCGTTGTGGGCATGGTAGGGATACGCCCTACGGTGGCCGCCATCGAGGCAAAAAAAGATATTGCCCTGGCCAACAAAGAAACCCTTGTGTGCGCCGGAAAACTTATTATTGACTTATGTTTAACACATGGAGTTCACATATATCCTGTAGATTCAGAACACAGTGCTATTTTCCAGTCTCTTAATGGCGAAAACAGGGGTGAGGCGGAAAAAATCATCCTTACCTGCTCGGGCGGTCCGTTCAGGGGAAAGAGCTTAAAAGAGCTTGAAAATGTATCGGTTTCAGACGCGCTTAACCACCCTAACTGGAAGATGGGAAAAAAGATAACCATCGACTCGGCTACTTTGGCAAATAAGGGCCTGGAAGTTATGGAAGCGTGCTGGCTTTTTAATATGCCGCCTGAAAAAATAGAAGTCACCGTCCACCCGGAAAGCATTCTTCATTCGGCGGTGCAGTTTAGGGATGGAGCAATAATAGGGCAGCTTGGCACGCCTGATATGAAAATTCCTATTCAGTATGCATTTTATTATCCCGAAAGGAGATACCTTGAGGGAAAAAGAGTGGACCTTTTCGAGCTTAAGAGCCTGACCTTTGAAAGACCGGACATGGATACTTTCAAAGCCCTTAGCCTTGCATATAAGGCACTTGAAATGGGAGGCACAATGCCATGTGTGTTTAATGCGGCAAATGAATATGCTGTGAAGCACTTCTTAAATGGCGAAATAAAATTCACTGAAATAGCAGACATAATAGAAAGAAAAATGAAAGAACACAGGTTAATTAAAAACCCATCCCTTGACGATATTATCAGGGTGGGAGAGGAAATAATAAATGAGCTTTGTTAGTATTATTTTAGCAATTGTTATTCTTGGAATATTGATAATCATCCACGAATTCGGTCATTATCTTCTCGCAAGGAAAAACGGGATAACGGTGACCGAATTTGCAATAGGCTTTGGCCCTAAAATTGTGGGTCATAAAATGAAAAACGGCACGGAATTTGCGTGGCGCGCCATTCCTTTCGGCGGCTCCTGCCGCATGCTTGGCATGTTCGAGGACGAGGAAGAGGGCACAGACAATGAAAGCTCATATGACAGCAAATCTGTCTGGGCAAGAATAAGCGTGACGCTGGCCGGGCCTTTTTTTAATTTTCTTCTGGCCTTTGTGCTGGCAGTTATCGTTATAGGAACGGTCGGATATGACCCTGCTGTGGTGACCTATGTGCAGGAAGGGTCTCCTATAGAAGAAGCCGGCATATCAGTTGGCGACACCATAAAATCCTATAATGGCAGCGCCATAACCTTTGGAAAGGAAATTTATCTTCAAAACTATGTTAACCCGATAACAAGCGACTCGAAGGCTATCGACATAACATATATTCACGAGGGGGAGGAACACACTGTAAGCGTGACCCCGAGAAGATATGATTATTATGCCATTGGCCTTTCCTATTATGTGGACGGCGGCCCTGCAAGGGTTGCGGAATCGGACGAAGGGCAGCCATGCTATGAAGCGGGAATCAGAGAGGACGACATAATAAAATCAGTTAACGGAACTGAAATTTCTGAAGGGGAAGACCTGGAAAATTATTTTAACGAGCATGAAATTACAGAGGAACCTCTGGAGATAGAATTTATCAGGCATGAAAGCGTGTACAGCACAACAGTTTATCCTGTGGCGGCAAGCGCATATAAACTTGGATTTTCTTATAATACAGCAAATGTAAAGGCTTCTGTGTGGGAGACAATAAAATACAGCTTCGCGGAAATTGGATATGAAATAAAATCTGTTTTCATGAGCCTTGGTGTGCTTTTTTCAAGCAGGGGGTCTTTAGACATGCTTTCAGGGCCTGTGGGCATCGTGGAAGTTATTGGGGAAACCTATGATTATTCAGTAAGTTCAGGCTTTTTATACACTCTTATGAACATGCTGAGCATCATGCTTATGCTGAGCGCGAATTTGGGAATTGTTAATCTTTTCCCTATTCCGGGCCTGGACGGCGGCAGGTTTATTCTTTTGCTTGTAGAAGCCGTGACAAGGAAACCTGTACCTAAAAAGTTCGAAGGCGTCGTGACCTTAATAGGGGCAGGCCTGCTTTTCATATTGATGATGGTTGTGCTTGTTAATGACATTACAAAATTCTTTTAACGGGGTTTATGCTTTAAATTATGAATCACAGAGAGAAAACTAAAAAAGTATATATTGGAAATGTATGCATAGGAGGCGGCTCTCCTGTGCTTATCCAGTCCATGACAAATACAAGGACTGAAGATGTAAAATCCACAATAAATCAGATAAAAGCGCTTGAAAGGGCAGGTTGCGATATTGTGCGTGCTACTGTTCCAACTGTGGAGGCCGCGCTTTCATTTAAGGAAATAAAAAAAGAAATAAACATCCCTTTGGTTGCAGATATACATTTTGATTATAAGCTGGCAATAAAGGCAATAGAAAATGGCGCAGACAAAATCCGCATAAACCCGGGCAACATAGGCGGTGCGGAAAAGGTGAGGGAAGTTGTGCGGGCTGCTTCTGAAAGGAATATCCCGATAAGGGTCGGGGTGAACTCGGGCTCTCTTGAAAAGAATCTGATCGAAAAATATTCGGGCGTTACGGCAGAAGGGCTTTCTGAAAGCGCACTTATGCAGGCCGCCCTGATAGAGGACCTTGGCTATGACAATATTGTTATAAGCATAAAAAGCTCGGATGTGCTTATGTGCGTAAAGGCGCATGAAATAATAGCAGAAAAAACGCTTCACCCACTGCATGTGGGAATCACGGAAGCAGGCACGGTTTTTTCGGGCGCAGTAAAGTCGGCTGTGGGCCTTGGCATTATTCTTTATGAAGGAATGGGCGACACCATAAGGGTTTCGCTTACCGGAGACCCGGTAGAGGAGGTTAAATGCGCAAAGAAAATATTGCGTGATCTTGACTTAAAAAAAGACGGAATTCAGGTTGTGTCGTGCCCTACCTGCGGCCGCACAAAAATCGACCTGATTTCACTTGCAGGTAAAGTGGAAACTCTTGCGGAAAATTATGACCTTCCTATAACTGTGGCTGTGATGGGCTGCGTGGTGAACGGACCCGGCGAGGCGAAGGAGGCAGATATAGGAATTGCGGGAGGCATAGGCGAAGGCCTTCTTATAAAACGAGGGGAGATTGTTTCCAAAATCCCGGAGGATAAGCTCCTTGACGCATTGAAATACGAACTTGATAACTGGGGTAACTGATGAAATTTTTTGAAGTTTTTAAAATAAATACGGATGATGAGCTTTCTTATGCCTTTCTGGACGCAGAGGTTGTAAGCGTTAATAAATTATCTAACACAAATTCAATCAGGGTGAAAATAGATTCACCTGAAATTTCAAACGAAAACATACGCCTGATGGAAGAGACGATTAAAACAGGGCTTTTAGAAGGGCTTGTTAATGTTGAAATTATAAATGTGAGGAAAAATGAAAGCCCGATTCCAGGCGGAAATTCCTTAAGCAGTGCTTTTTTTGCCCCGGAAGCATCTTCTGATTATGAATATGCCGAGCCCGGCTCGGGAAGCTATGCAAGGCAAAGCACTGATACGCAGCAGCACAGCGAGGCGTCAAATGGAAGCACGCCGCGCAAGCAGTATGGGCAGCAGAAAACATATACAAGAAAAAAGAAAAAGACAGACGAGGGAATGCTTTACGGCAGCAGCTTTGAAGGAGAACCCGTAAGAATTTCGGACCTTGAAGGCGCAAGGCGAAATGTGATAATAAACGGCGAAATTTTTGAAAATGAGCTTATAACAACAAAAAAAGGAACAAAGTTTTTAAAGCTTGCGCTTACTGATAATGAAGACAGTATAGGAATGAAAATGTTCCTGAACGAGGGTGAAGAAGAACTCGAGGATATACTTCATGTGGGACTTCAGATTTCTGTATGCGGCAGGGTGGATTTTGACAACTTTGAAGGTGAGCTCGTTTTGGGCCCTGTTACCGGAATAAAGGAAACAAAATTAAGCCTTAATAAAAGGATGGACGATTCCGAAGAAAAACGCGTGGAGCTGCATCTTCATACGCGCTATTCGGACATGGATGCCATCACCGATGTGGAAGCCATGATAAAGCAGGCAGTTAAATGGGGCCATAAATCCGTGGCAATCACAGACCACGGCGTGGTGCAGGGCTTTACGGATGCTTTCCATGTGCTGAGGGACATGAAGGGAAAGGACCCGGACCTCGATTTTAAAATTATCTACGGAATGGAAGCATATCTTGTGGATGATTCTGATATGCCTATTGTACGCGGCGATGAAGAGGTAGACATAATAAGAAGCAAGGATTTGTCAGACGGGTCTTTTGAAATGGACCAATATATGGCAGATGCCATTTCAAATGTAAAAAAGAAAAAATATTATCATGCGGTCCTTCTGGCAAAAAATGAAATCGGCAGAATAAATCTTTACAGGCTGGTTTCGCTTTCTCATATAAATTATTTTAACAGAAGACCAAGAATACCAAAAAGCGTTTTAAGCCGCTACAGGGAAGGCCTTATTTTAGGGTCTGCCTGCGTGATAGGAGAGCTCTATGATGCGGCACTAGACGGCCGCTCTGACGCCGAACTGGACGAAATAGCGCGCTTTTATGACTATCTTGAAGTGCAGCCGCTTGGAAACAACGAATTTCTTATAAGAGAATATGCGAAGCCAAACAGAAAGGGGCATGCACTTAAAGATTTTGACGCAATTAAGGATGTAAACAGGAAAATAATAGAAATCGGCGACAGGCTTGGAAAGAAGGTAGTTGCCACAGGCGATGTCCATTTTTTAAACCCCGAAGATAAGCTTTACAGAAGCATTCTTGAAGACGGCATGAAATATGACGACGCTGATTTTCAGGGGCCTTTTTATCTTCACACCACACAGGAAATGCTGGATGAATTTTCATATTTAAGCCCTGAAAAGGCGCATGAAATAGTAATAGAAAATTCCAATTACATAGCTGACCAGATTGAATATATAGAGCCGGTGCGGCCTGATAAATGCCCGCCTGTGATTGAAAATTCCGATCAGCAGCTCAGGGATATCTGCTATGCCACAGCCATAAGCCTTTATGGTGACCCTATTCCTTCAATAGTAAAATCCAGGCTGGATAAGGAGCTGGATTCCATTATTTCTAATGGGTATTCGGTTATGTATATTATAGCCAGGGAGCTTGTGCAAAAATCTGTATCAGACGGATACCTTGTTGGATCGCGTGGGTCGGTAGGGTCATCCCTGGTCGCAACTATGTCGGAGATAACAGAAGTTAACCCGCTGCCTCCGCATTACCGCTGCAAAAAATGTAAATATAGTGATTTCGAGTCTGATGTTGTGAAAAGCTTTGCGGGAGGCTCGGGCTGCGATATGCCGGACAGAATCTGCCCGGTATGCGGAGAGCCCCTTTATAAAGACGGGTTTGACATTCCATTTGAAACCTTCCTTGGCTTCAAGGGCGACAAAGAGCCTGATATAGACCTTAACTTTTCAGGGGAATACCAGAGCGAGGCCCATGATTACACGGAGGTAATCTTTGGCAAGGGCCATACCTTTAAGGCAGGAACCATATCCACACTTCAGGATAAGACAGCCTATGGATTTGTTAAAAATTATATGGAGCACAGGGGAAGGCCTGCAAAAAAATGTGAAATGAACAGGCTGGTTAAAGGTATGCTTGGCGTTAAAAGAAGCACGGGCCAGCACCCGGGCGGCATTGTCGTGCTTCCTCATGGCGAGGAAATATATTCCTTTACGCCGGTGCAGTACCCTGCAAATGACGCGACAAAAAATGTGGTAACAACCCATTTCGAATATCACAGCATAGACCACAACCTCTTAAAGCTTGATATATTAGGGCATGATGATCCGACCATGATTAAAGTGCTGGAGGACCTTACCGGTACATCGGCAAAGGATGTGCGCCTTGACGACCCGGCTGTTATGAAGCTTTTTGAAAGCCCCGAAATAATAAACCTTACGCCGGAGGAAATTTCCGGATACCGCACAGGCACACTAGGGATTCCTGAATTCGGCACAGACTTTGTTATAGGCATGCTTCTTCAGACAAAGCCAAAAAACTTTTCGGACCTGGTAAGAATTGCCGGGCTTTCACACGGCACAGATGTGTGGCTTTCAAATGCGGAGACGCTGATAAAAGAAGGAAAGGCAACGCTTTCTTCATGCATATGCACCCGTGATGATATCATGATGTATCTGATTTCAAAGGGCGTGGAGCCTGCGATGTCTTTTAATGTTATGGAGGCCGTAAGAAAAGGAAAGGTGGCCAAGGGAAAGGAAAAACGCTGGGAGGAATGGGAAAAGGTTCTTAAAGAGCATAATGTGCCTGACTGGTACCTTTGGTCGTGCACAAAGATTCAGTATATGTTCCCGAAGGCCCATGCCGTTGCATATGTTATGATGGCCTACAGAATAGCTTATTACAAGATTTATTATCCGCTGGCATATTATGCGGCATTCTTCAGCATAAGGGCTTCTTCTTTCGATTACGAGCTTATGTGCCAGGGAAAGGATAAGCTTGTCGAAAATATGCAGAGAATCCAGGCACGTATTGACGACGGCACCGCCACCCCTAAGGATTCTGATCTTTTAAAATATATGTATAACTGCCTTGAAATGTATGCCCGCGGTTTTGAATTTATGCCTATAGATTTATACAGGGCAAAGGCTTCGAGGTTTCAGATTATTGATAATAAAATAATGCCGGCTTTTGCGTCTATCGACGGGATGGGAGACAAGGCTTCGCAGATGCTTGAAGAGGAGGCGGCAAAAGAGCATTTTACTTCAAGAGAAGATTTGAAAATAAGAACAAGGCTTTCTTCCACATTGACTGATAAGCTCTACACGCTTGGCATATTAAAGGATATGCCGGCTTCAAGCCAGATGTCGATTATGGATTTTCTTAAATTTTAAGGCAGTTTAAGCCGGGGGTTTGGAATTAATATAATTCCCTAAGGTTGTCGCAAACCGCCGCGCTGTTTTTCTAATGATTGACGGAGCGCCCTGCACAAGCAGTTCTAGGGGCAGACTTACGCAGTTCAAAAACTAAAGGCCTGGCAAAATGATATGATCCCTCTAAAGTAGACAAGGTAAATAGCTAAATCTACTTTAGGGGGATTTTTTATGTCTAAAAAGAAACATAGTGCGGAGTGGATGATTGACAGAGATTTTTTGCTGGTTTTTATGACTTTGTGTTTAGCTTCAAGATCGATTTTGCCGAAAATACGCTTGTTTGTCGATAAATATCGGCAAAGAAACGCCATTTTACGAAAATGCAAAATTGTAATACAGACTTGGTTCTGATATAATAAGTAAAATTGTATCCAAAATTCAAAATTGAAAGATGACATTTGAGAACCTCGGTCAGAAACTGCATTTTGACATGATGATGTTAGTGAACAACCGGACAATAAATAACAGTAACGGAGAGTGAAAAAATGGCAGAAAAGAACACCGCCAACATTGGCTTTGAAAAACAGATATGGGATGCGGCCTGCGTGCTGTGGGGCCACATTCCGGCAGCAGAATACCGAAAGGTTATTATCGGTCTTATTTTCCTGCGCTACATTTCCTGCGCATTTGAAAAACGCTATCAGGCGCTTGTGGCGGAGGGTGATGGATTCGAGGATGACCGTGACGCTTACACCGAGGAGAATATCTTCTTCGTTCCGGAAAATGCCCGCTGGAGCGTAATATCCGCTGCGGCTCACACACCGGAAATCGGAAAAGTAATCGATGACGCCATGCGAGCAATAGAGGCAGAAAACAAGAGCCTGAAAAATGTTCTGCCGAAGAACTACGCAAGCCCGGACCTGGATAAGCGGGTTCTGGGTGATGTGGTTGACCTTTTCACAAATAATATCGATATGGACG
>R07__coassemble_24_pt1 | contig 63552 bp, 48 predicted proteins | sample R07__metabat2_low_PE_052 | metagenome-assembled genome bin R07
TGAAATTTATTGAAATTTCAGGGATGGTTTATACTATTCAATTATCAATGTACGGTGGCTGCGTTCTGACGTTTTTTCTTTTTTCAAACCCGTCTCTTGAGCGACAGCTTGTGCATTATAAGCCTCTGCCAAATTAAAGTCAACAGTTTTTTAATTTTTTTGGCGTCTTTTTTTTCGTACAATTTCACAGGCTTGAAGCACAGTCCGAATTGCCTCTAACTACCATTTAATTACCATAGATAAGCTGTTCACCAGGCATTCAAAGGATAGTTATTTTGCCGGCATTTACCTTTGCAGTGATTCGTAGTAACGGATTGCCGCGTCAGCCGCAAACGATGGGCCCTCGCTTTTGTGCATCTTCTCCTGGAAGGCGCTGATATTTTTTCTGTACTCTTCGTTTTCAAGAAGGTCTTCTATGCCTTTCTTAAGCAAAGCCGCATCAGGCTTCACCGGAGGCAGTATGCAGTCGCCTATTTTAAGCTCCTTTACCCTGCCAGCTGTCACGCACTGCTCGTCCATCTGAGGGATGCAGAATGTTGGAACGCCAAGCCATGTGGCTTCCATGATGCTGCCTATACCGCCATGGCTTACGAATGCGTCTGTAGTCTGAAGCACCTTAAGCTGCGGCAGGAATTTGTATAAATAAACATTTGAAGGAATTTCACCAAGGTCATCCGGGTTTACCATATTTCCGATGGAGCAGATAACATTAACATCCATGTCCTTGACAGCCTCGAAAACCATAGGCCAGAATTCCGGCAGATTGTTGAAAACCGTGCCCAAAGAAACATAGACATTTTTCTTTCCATTATCTATTGCCTTCCATTCGGCCTCGCCTTTTCTCTCTGCAATCTGTGGGCCGGCAAAGAAAAAGCTGTCACCAAAGGTTTCCTTTGCAGGCTGGAATTCCTTGTCAACGGTCACAATATTATAGTCTCCCGAACCCGCAAAAATCTCTTCGGTTGTAAGGAGCTTTCCTCCATATTTTTTCTGAAGCTCTGTTGCCAGGGCAAGCGCTTTTTTCCTTGGCTCGGTTTCCTCAAGCTCTTTCGGCCAGTGCATACAGGAATTGAAATGTTCATTTGCCGCGAAGCTTGTGAAGAACTGAATGCGCGGGACATTTAAATAGCTTGCCACGAGGCGTCCCGCCACAGCCATGGTGTCATTGACAATAAAATCGGGCCTGTCATTTTCAAGAACCTTCACAATTCCGTCAACACCCGCTGCTGCCTCACTTAAAAATCTGAGAGGAAGCTCTGCCAGGATGTTTTCGGCTGCGTTTTCATCTCCCTTGCCGCCCTTGTTTAAAGGCGATTCGACAGCATAAAAATCCACGCTGAAAGGCTCGGCCTGTTCTCTTATAAATTCTGCCGAAAAGAATGAAACCCTGTGGCCCCTTTCCACCAGTTCCTTGCAGAAAGGAAGGCTTGCCAGTACATGTCCTAATGCTCCCATTGAAATAAACGCTATATGCATAATTCATCCTCCGAATGTTTTTATTATTTTTTTAACTCCGCCAGACGCAAGACTGCCATAAACTAGTACTCCGTCTTCAAATTAACTAGACCAACTGCTTGCCCAATTTTCCGATAGCACGGATTCAAAAATCCTCAGCGTAGCCCGCTTGCCACAATTTTGCAATTAAGGGCTTTTTTATCTGCCCTTACCATAAATTTCCATGAGCTGGTCCTTAAACACAAAGGCGCTTGCTTTTTTATATCTTATGCGCACGAGCTTCTCCGCAACCGGATCCATGGAAATATACGGGTGGTCAAGCCTGTCGCATATTTCAGTTTCTCCCGAATACACTCCGTCTACAAGCCCCACAAAATCATCTATATATGAATGATCCAGAGGCGACCCATTGTGATTTCCTATAAGCCAGTCGGAATCTTTTATAAGCGACTTTACCTTTAAGAGATTTTTTTTGAAATTATCAAGCACGGCTGCGGTGTCAAATTTCGCGGCAGCTTCCTCATCATTTGAGTTGTCATAAAGGAGCACCTGCCACGAATCCATCTCATCTCCCATAAAGAAAAGGCCTTCTTTACTGTCGAACAGATAAAGGCTGGAATTTGAATGGCAGTTTAAAGGTTCAATTACTTCTATCTGTCTGCCGCCAAGGTCTATCACATCCCCATCCTTAACTTCTTTCTTTTTATAATCAGGATAAGGAAGCGCTGCCGGGTCACCTACAGTTTTTAATATGCTTTTTTCATCTTTTTTCCAGCCCGGGCTCACATAAACACTTTCCCACTCCCCGTTGCCTCCGGCATGGTCAGGATGAAAATGCGTGTTTATAACCTCTATCGGCTTATCCGTAAGCTTTTCTGCAAAGCTTCTTAAATTTCCGATGGCATAGCCCGTGTCTATAAGAAGGGCTTTTTCATCCCCTTCTAACAGAAACAAAAACTGTGTGCCTTCCATAAAACTGATGAACCATGTGCCGGGCTTTGCAAGCCATGCAAAATATTTTCCGAAAATCTGCTCCGGGTTGAATTTTTCTTCCATAAAAGACCTCCGTTTAAAGCCTCTGAATTTATATATTTTTCCGGCTGCCCAAAACCCCTGCTGCCAGCACGCTTATCTTTCTATCTCAACGCCTTCCGGTGCGGTTATTTTTATATCTTTTCCTTTCCACAAAACCTCTATCGGCCCCAGCACAGACTCAAATCTTATGCGGCTTTCATTCACACCAAATGCGCTTAAAAGTTCTGTATCCGGTGCGGCTTTTATTTTCCTAAAGCCGGGCTCCAGGCATTTTATACCGCCTATGTGTTCGTATATCCAGCGGCCCACGCAGCCATAGGCGTAGTGGTTGTAGGAAAAGTCCGTAATTTCACCATCTTCCCTTATGGCATTCCAGTTTTCCCAGATTGTTGTGGCGCCCTTTGTTATCATATAAAGCCAGCCCGGCTGCCTTTTATTGAATAAAACCTTAAAGGCGGTTTCCTTAAAGCCGTTGTCATACAGAACATCCAGAAGATACGGCACGCTGGCAAAACCGGTGTCAAGGCAGTAGTTATTTTCTTTTATAAGTTCCACAAGTTTTAATAAAACTTTGTTTTTTAATTCAGGATTCGCATCAAGCGCCCCCGATTTAACAGCAATTACATACGCACCCTGAAGCGTTCCGTTAAGCACACTGCCGTCTTCGGAAACATAGGTTTCAAGAATTTTTTCTCTTGTTTCTTTTAATTTTAATTCGTATGGTTTTTCATCTTCAGAAAGTGCATGGCAGATTTTAACCATCTTTTCAAGTGTCATTGCATAATAACACCAGGCAACCAGTTCCTTTGTGGCAAAGGCTCCCTTCATAGGGCCTTCCGGGTCCTCCCTTAAAGACGGGATAAGCCAGTCGCCAAAATGGAAAAGGCTTCCCCAGTCAACTGATGCCACATATGAAAGCCACTTTTTCATCATGGAAAAATTGTCTGATAAAACCTTTTTATCGCCATAGAGCATATAAAGGTCCCATGGAAGATGCACGCACACATCCGACCACGCCGCCGATGAGCTTGTGCCGCTCAGCATTTTCTGCATCGCTTCCTGTGCAGGGTGGTTCGGCACCACCACAGGCACCTCGCCGTTTTCAAGCTGGTCAAGGCGCACCTGGTAAAGCCAGGTCTCAAGAAAATTTTTGAGGTCAAACAAAAATCCGCCCGTAAAACCAAAGGCTAATATATCTCCCGTCCAGCCCATACGCTCGCGCTGCGGGCAGTCCGTAGGCACGCTCATCATGTTGGAAATCTCGCTCCACTCTATTGCATGCTGAAGCGCGTTCAAATCTTTATTGTCCGTGCTGAACTCGCAGGTCTTTTTAAGAGGCGTTCCAATCACCTTCGCGCAGGCTCTTTTTATATCCTGCGCGCCGATTCCCTTCACGCGCACATAGCGGAAGCCATGGAAGGTGAAACGCGGGCTCAACGCTATGCCCGATTGACGCTCATCCAGAACAAAAACATCCTGCTGGCCTTTAAAACGGCCGATAATATTTTTTTTGAAATTGCCTTTTTTATCAAGCACCTCGCTGTGGTCTAACACTACCACGGTTTTCTTGTTCACCGATGCTTCAAGTTCAACAACACCTGCAAGCACCTGACCAAAATCCAGAACCGTATCCCCTTCGGGTGTGGTTATAATTTCCTTCAAAGGAAGTTCTTTAATATATTCCATAGCAGGGATGGCCTGCGGCCTCAAAACATCCTTTGGATAATCCACTTCAAAACAAGGCTGCCATTCGCCCGGTTCTTTGCTGATGTCCCATTTCTCGCCAATGTAAATGTCGGCATATTTTATGAAGGAATCCCTGGATTTTGCGTTCTTATCCACAGGTATTATTTTACCGCCTGCTTCAATCTGGCCTATAAACGCAAGCCTGTTTCCATATTGGCAGCTTTCGCCGTTAAGGCCTATTCGCCCTGTATACCAGCCATCTGCCAGAAAAACCAAAAGCTCGTTTTTTCCTTCTTTTATAAGGTCCGAGATATCTATTTTCTGATACCAGATGAGCTTGTTATAATTAGTGGTTTCAGGTGCCAGCACATTTTTTCCGGCCTTCTTTTTATTAATATAAATTTCATAAACGCCATGGGCCGATGCATAAACAAATGCATCTTTGCCCACGGCGTCTTTTTCTAAATCAAAATCAAATTTTATTTCTTTAACAGGTTTTAAATTTTCCGTTCCGTCCGTGAAATGCTCAGCCGGCATCACCGCTTCCTCAAGAGAAAGCGGCTTTTCCGTGATTGCTTCCTCTTGAAGCGGTTCTATCCAATTTGCCTGCCATATAATGTTTTCCATAAAAAGTATTCTTTAAAAAGGGTTATACCAATGCTCCTTCTGCATAGCTTTTAAGGTTCTTTGCCTGCTCTGCTGCCAGACGCTTTGCCTTGAACATCTTCACTTCCTCAAGCTTGTAGCTGTTGGATGAGTAAATCAGGAAGATACATACAAGAACGCCTATTATTACCTGCTGCCAGGAGTTTGAAAGGCGCATTATGCTTAAGCCGGCGAAGATAAATGCCTGCGTAATGGATCCCATGAAAACCGCAATCGGCTGGCTTGTGTATTTTCCGAAAATGGAGCCGATGAACATAGGAAGGAATGCATTCATAAAATATGAAGATGAAGCAAGACCTGTGGATGGCTCCACGAAACCGATATTGCTCATATATACAAGGCCTGCCATGCCCATTAACGCGCCTGCGATTATGTAGCAGTAAACAGCATTTTTCTTTTCCTTAATGCCGACATCAACAGCAATCTTCTGGCCGCCTGCAAGCGCACGCCTGTTATAGCCGATTTTAGAATAGTCATAAACTATAACCAGAAGTGCCACCACAACAACCATAAGAATTATGCCATAAGGCCACCTAGACCACACAAGTATGTTAATCTTACCGATCATTCGGATGCCTTTTGACTTGTTCACCATAAAGCCGACCGCTTCGTAGATCATTGCAAGGCCAAGCGAAACAACCATAGGAGGCAGATTAAGAAGAACATAGACAAGGCCTGAAATAAGGCCCACAACAGCCGCAATTGCCACAACTATCACAAAGAACCCCATGCAGCCTGCACCTATGTCCTTTGCTATGTTGCCGCCGATTATGTTGGATACCACAAGTGTGGCGCCAAGTGCAAAATCGAAACGACCGGTCTGCAGGTTTATGGTCATGGCCTCTGCCACAAGACCTGAAAAAACAGCCGAGTACATCATGGATTTGATGTCGGAGCCCACGCCGTATCCTTCAAAGCCAAGCGCCCTTGTAAGGATAAAGAAAAAGAGGTATGTGCCCACCGGCAGAATCAATGTTATTCCTATATTCTTTAAAATCTTAAGTGCCTTCATAAGATAATCCTCTTTAAAAAGTATTTCTTAAAAACAGCCTGCCGATATGGCCGAATGCGTCTTTTGCATTATGGCAAAACGCATCAGCTCATATCCACTGATGGGCAGGGGCATTAAAAGCCCCCGCCCTTTTTGATAAAATTACTGAATGTTTTCTAATGCCTGTTCGAGGCTCTGCTTGTAAAGAGCGATTTCGTCTTCAAGTGTAGCTTCTGGGTTGTAAGCCTTGATTACGCTTGCAACCTGCTCTGCTGATGCGAAGAAGTTGCCGTCTGCGTGGAAGTCATAAACAGCGTCGAATTCTTCAGGTGTTGTGATGAGCCAACGTTCAACAGGGAGACGAAGTGGTGTGCCGTCTTCGTTCTGTGAAAGTTCCTGATTTCCTAATACAGCGTTCATAATCATAGCAAAGTGGCATCCGAATACTAATTCTTCGCAGTCATAAACCAGTGCGTTGATTGTGCCCATGTCCATGAAGTCTTTGTATGTGTCTGATACTTCGCCGATAGCTGCCATTGCGAATGGTTCTTCGCCTGCGCCAAGTCTTTCACCTTCAGCCTGGAAGAATAATGCAATGTTGAATGAAGAAGCAACAGCGTCATAATCCTGTGCTAACATCTGAGCCTGAGCGATGAACCATTCGTCGCCTTCTGGGAAACCTTCTAAGATGTCTGTTTCTTCGTTGAAGTTTTCGTAGCCGCCGTCCTTAAGGCCCTGAAGGAAGCCTTCCTGACGATCCTTGAAGAACTGAACGAATGCAGCGCCGCCGTTGCAGTACATAACGTGCTCGCAGCCTGATTCAGCGATAGCCTTGCCTAAAAGGTATCCGCCATAGTAGTCGCCGTTAACTTCTTCGCCGTTAACTTCAGCTGTAAGCTTGTAGCAGCCTAAGTAGTATGGGTTGTCGATAACATCATCATATGCATCGCCTGTGCCAACATAATACATGCCTCTGTCTGTGCAGGCATTGATTGTGTCTGCGAGGCCAAGGTTGTAATAACCAAAGAATGCCTTGCAGCCTGCGTCTGCGCATCTGTTAACGAAGTCAAGTTCGCCTTCAGCGTCAAGGATTGATTCTGAATACATAAATTCTACGTTGAAGTGTTCTTCAAGGTAATCAAAGTATTCCTGGATTGCCAGCAGCTGTTCATCGGTTGTGTCATAAACTTCCACACCGATTTTAACTGTTTCTTCCGGCCATGTGCCGTCAAGTGCAGGTGCTTCTTCTGCAAATGCAGCAAATGAGAAACAGCATACAAGCATTCCGACTGCCATGATAACAGCCATTAACTTTGCAATAGTTTTCTTCATAAAAATTTTCCTCCTTAAAAATATTGCCTTTATTTTTTTATTATCTTGGCAGCAGCCGGCCGCGATAGCTTAAGCTGCTTACCAGAACAACAACGATGAAAATGATGCCTCTGATTATCTGAATCTGGCCGGTGTCGAGGCCCATCATGGTGAGGCCTGTGTTAAGCACCGTGATTGTGACAGCGCCCACAAGGCCGGCGCTGATTTTGGACTTAGGTCCGCCCGAAAGAGGCATGCCGCCAAGAACCAGGGCAACCATAACATTATTGCCCAGGGCACCACCTGTGGAAGATGTGACTGTGCGGGTTCTGATCATGATAAGGAATGCTGCAATGGCCACGCCCACAGCACCGATTATAAATACAAGATATGTAACCTTTTTTGTGGAAATGCCGCTCTGCTTTGCCGCGAAAATATTTCCGCCCATGTTTTTGGCTTCAAGGCCCAGCGGAGTGTAGTTGAAAAGGAACACGCAGATGATAAAGAATATTGCAAGCACTATCACACTGATAATGGAAATTTCCGTGAATGAATATTCTTTGATTGGCTGCGCTGCGTTTTTAAGATATATTGTTGTGTCCTTTCCCATCATGGCAAGCGTAAGAGCGCTGAAGATGGAGCCCAAGATGATGGTGAAAATAAAGAAAGGCACGTTTACATGTGTGGCAAGTATGCTTTTTATTATGGCGATTGCAACCGAAACGCCCAGAATAACAAGCCCTCCTAAGAGAAGGCTTCCGGTGGAAACCGTCACCATCGAGCCAAGCACAGCCGACATGCAAAGGCTTCCGCCTAAGGACATATCAAAATAGCCCGCCGAGAAAATGAACACGGCGCCGATTGTGCAGATGGCTGTTGTCATCACGCTTGAGGACATACTCTGCAGACTGTCCACGGATAAAAGTTTCCAGTTTGTAAGGAACCCAAAAACAATTACAACCAGCACCAGGCCTGCATATGGGGCAATGTCGCCGATAAGCTGTTTGTTGACTTTAACTGCCTGTTTTTTGTTTAATGTTTCTTCCATGGCTTTCTCCTAGATCATTACATCTATTATTTCGTTTTCCGAAAGTTCCCTGCTTCTTAAGAATTCACCCGACTGCTCACCATCTTTTAAGATAATGATGCGGTCGCACATGCCGATAAGCTCTGTCATTTCTTCGGAAATCATCACTATAGAAGTGCCTTTTTTTCTCATGTCGTTTATCAGGGAATACATGGCTGCCTTCACGCCGATATCCACACCACGCGTAGGACAGTCAAGAATCAGGATGTCGCAGTCGCGGCCCACCCATTTGCCGAAAACAACCTTTTGTTTATTTCCGCCGGAAAGATACTGAACGTCCTGCCTTATGGATGCGCATTTTATGGAAAGGTCGTTAACTTCTTTCATGACATAATCCGTGCAGGCTTTAGGGCTTAAGTAAATGCCCTTCTGAAGCTTGTCAAAGCCGGCTGCAAGGATATTGTCTTTTATGCTTTCGGTAAGAACAAGCGCTTCTTTGTCACGGTCCTTTGAAACATAGCCATAGCCTTTAAGAAGTGCCTGGCGCGGGCTGGTAATGTTTTCGCCCGATTTTACGTCTATAACCCGGCCGCTTAATATGGCGGCCTCACCAAAGCAGGCTTTTCCAAGCTCGTGCATGCCGCAATGAGAAAGACCGCCTATGCCAAGGATTTCGCCCTTATGAAGCTCCATTGAAAAATTCATCAGCATTCCCTGGCCCGTGGTAACATCATCAAGCTTAAGCACCACTTCATCAGAAACCTGCTCGCCGTAATCGCTTCTGTAATAATCACCGGACATTTCGCGGCCTACCATGTATTTTTTGATTGCATTTTCGTCAAAATCTTCTTTATCTAACGTGGCAATAAGATGGCCGTCGCGAAGCACCGTAAGGGTGTCGCAGGTTTCCATAAGTTCTTCAAGGTCGTGTGAGATAAAAACAACTGCTTTGTTATTATCCCTCATGTCCCTCATTATTTTATATATTACTTCACGGCCCCTCTGGGAAAGCGCTGTTGTGGTTTCGTCCACCACAAGCATTTCAGGGTTCATGTAAATCGTTTTTGCGATTTCCACAAGCTTCCTGTCCTGCATGTTTAAGGATTCTATCGGAGCGCCCGGGTCGATATCATCAAGGCCTATGGCTTCAAGGGCCTTCTTTGCTTCCGCGCGCATCTTTCCCTTGCTGATGAAAAGCTTGCCGAACTTGCTTTCTTCCCCAAGGAAAATATTTTCAGCAATAGAAATGCCAGGCACAGTTCCCTGTTCCTGGACAATCATTCCAATGCCTAATGCAGTTCCTTCTATCATAGTGGATGGCTTGTGAGGCTGGCCTTTGAAAAACATTTCGCCGCTCGTGGCCGGCTGCATGCCCGCAGCTATGGATGTGATGGTGGATTTGCCCGAACCATTTTCTCCGATAAGGCCTGTTATCTGGCCTCTGTAGACTTTAAAATCGACCTCGTCAAGGGCAACCGTAGGCCCGAAACGTTTCGTCAATTTCCTGGATTCAAAAATAAGATCGCCTTTTTCCGACATAGAGCCCTCCTATTTAAAAAAACAAGTTTCTTTCCCTCGTGTATCTTACTATAAAAACACTTCGGTCACAACAAAAAAAGACGGCTTTTTTTGCATAAAGTACGGAATATTTTTACCTTATCTTTTATCTATAGTTTAAGTTTATATTTATATAAGCAGAACGTCTGCACGTTTCCGTGCGTGCTGGATGAGTACCTATTTAACCTTCTCTCGAGCTCAGATTACGCACTTGCTAACGTCTGCACGCTTGCAGTGATTTGAATCAAATCACCGCAAGCTCCCGGCATCCGTGTCGCAAGATGCTCCATATTCGCTCTCGAGAAGGTAATATGTACTCCTCCATCACGCACGAAAACTCCCGCAGCCGTTCTGTAGTCTAGTCTAAGAAAAAATTATTTAAGCCATTAAAAGAAATTGGAAATATCCCGCTTTCTGCAAAATGCGGAGATGCCGGGAACTGGAACATACAATGATAAAAATGGGCCGTGACAAGTCACGGCCCGGATAGGATATTATTAGTTAAGGTGATTTCAGTCTGTCGGTGTCCATACCTTAGGGTTCATGTCCTTGCCCTTCTTAACATTGCTGAAGAATTCTTTTGTAAGCTTAACAACCCTTGGGCTGAGCACGATAAGTGCAATAAGGTTAGGTATGGCCATGCAGGCATTAAGGATATCTGCTATGTTCCATACATCGCTGAGGCTTAAAGTTGAGCCCACGATTACGAACAAAACGAAAATGACTTTGTAAATAGTGGAAACGACCTTATTGTCCCTGCACAGGTACTCGCAGCAGCGAACGCCATACAAAGACCAGCTGAGGATTGTGGAAAGAGCAAACAGCGACAGGCAGACTGCCAGAATAACTGCACCGACAGGAGCCGAAAGGATGGAACCTAAAGCGCCCGATACGATTGCAGCGCCGCCCGATGTGCCAAACTCGAATGTTGTGCCGCCCGATACACAGTAGTTGGAAAGTACAACAAGGCATGTAAGAGTGCAGATAACGATTGTGTCCATGAATACTTCGAAAATACCATAGAGGCCCTGGCGAACAGGATTTGTTTCAGATGTAGCTGCATGAGCTATAGGAGCCGAACCAAGACCTGCTTCGTTGGAGAAGCACCCTCTGCCTACGCCCTTCTTCATGGACTGAAGAACCGTTATGCCCAGCACACCGCCGCAGACAGCCTCCGGTGAAAAAGCACCTACGAAAATCATTCTTACAACTTCGCCGATAAAACTGATATCAGCAAAAACTACGATCAATGCAGCGATGATATAAACAACAGCCATAAAAGGAACTATTTTTTCTGTAACCTGGCCGATAACCTTGATGCCGCCGATGATAACAACAGCAACAATTATTGCAACAACGATGCCTGTGATAAGGTAGCTGAGGCTGAACTCATGGCCTAAGAACTGAAGCATTTGGGCTCCTGTGTTTCCGCCAAGTGAATCTATAGCCGTGCTCACTGCTTCTGCGATTGAGTTAACCTGTGTGGCATTTCCGATACCAAAGGCTGCAAGGCCGCCAAATATGCAGAATAAAACACCAAGCCATTTCCAGTTTTTGCCCATGCCGTTTTTGATATAATACATAGGTCCGCCTACCCAGTCGCCATCCGCATTCTTTTCGCGGTAGCGAACCGAAAGCACAACCTCGCAGAATTTTGTGCACATACCGATGAGGGCGCTCACCCACATCCAGAAAACAGCACCCGGTCCGCCAACGATAATGGCGCCCGTAACACCTACGATATTTCCTGTGCCAACTGTGGCCGCAAGAGCAGTGGTCAAAGCCTGGAAAGGTGTAACCTCGCCTTTCTGCGCTTTATCTGTCTTCTTGAAAACCATTCCCATTGTGTGCTTCATAGAGAAGCCGAACTTACGGAACTGAACAAAAATAAGTCTGATGCTTAAGAAAAGACCTGTTCCCACAAGAAGAATAAGCAATGGATAACTCCATGCCCAGTCGTCGATTACTCCAATAATCTCGCTGAATGTCATAATTTTTCTCCCCTTTTCTTTGGATAGAAATATTTTATATATGGCGTTACCTGTTGTCAACAAAAATATTTTATTGCTTTAATGCGGTGAAATGAAGATTAAGATGTTTTTTATTACATTGATACTATTAGTCAAAAGTGTCACAAAAATACTTGACCACAACATCCATAATCTCTCCGTCTTGGTATAGATTTCGGAGTCTGAGTCGAAAAATATAACAATATTGATTAACAAGGTTAAGCATGTTATAATTTGCCCCATGGAGGAGATTGTGAAGTGGAATTCTTAAAATATTTGATTGATGCATTCGGATATAATGAACCGATTTTTTTAGGCGAAGTTTCGTTTGATGGCTACTCAAAACCGTGGATAAACAAGGAACTTGGCAAATTATGTGATTCCGGAGATATAATTCGATTTGATAAAGGCGTATACTATGTCCCAAAGAATACTCTATTGGGACCGTCAAAATTAAATCCTTTGAAAGTAATCGAAAAGAAGTATATTTCCGGCAACGATGTTCAGAACGGCTATTATTCTGGAGCAACATTTCTAAATAAAATAGGCTTGTCAACGCAAGTGCCTAATATAGTAGAATTATATACGAACAACGAAACGGCAAAAGTGCGTGAAGTCGTAGTGGGAACGGTGCGTGTACTGTTAAGGAAATCGCGTATTAAGATAGATAAAACGAATGCGCCGGTACAAAGTTTTCTTGAACTTATGAATAGCATGCCTTCATCGTTCTTTGATGCAGAAAAAAAGCAAATTGTAGAGAAATATATAAAAGCCAATAATATTACCAGAAGCAATATCACTAAATACGCTTCCGTGTTTCCGGATAAAGCAATGAGAACTTTAGTAGAAAGCGAGATTATTTATGATGTTTCTGCACAATGACAAAGACCTTTTTGAAAAAGTGATTCTCGACACATCCGAAAAGTATAACATCGTTCCCGTCATTATCGAAAAAGACTACTTTGTGACGCTGTTTTTGAAAGAGCTTGTAAAGCGACAATCGAATATTATTTTCAAAGGCGGAACATCGCTTTCTAAATGTTATAGTTTAATCAACCGTTTTTCCGAAGATATCGACTTAAACATTGACTCAGACGGAAAACCGACAGAAGGTCAGCGTAAAGCGCTTGTGACAAATGTAAAAAATATCATAGCCGACTATAATTTTGAATTAAAGAATCCGGATAATATCAGAAGCAGACGGGATTTCAATCGATTTGAAGTTGATGTACACGCACTGTTCTCATCCGATTATATTAAGCATGACCTGGTTATTGAAACGGCAGTATTTTTGCGTTCCTACCCAAACGTTAAAAAATCAGTATCCTCGTATGTTTATGAGTATCTAAAATCCATCGACAGAGTCGACATAATAGAAATGTTTGAACTTAATTTGTTTGGAATTCAAGTTCAGTCAGTTGAAAGGACTTTTATTGATAAATTGTTTGCTATATGCGATTACTACATTGATGGGAAAACAGCTGAGCATTCAAGACACCTTTATGACTTATATAAAATGTCAGGTGTTGTTGCTATTAATTCAAATTTAATAGATTTGTTCAAAGCGGTACGAGAAGAACGAAAGAACCATAAAATTTGTTTTTCGGCTCAGGATGGCGTTAATATAAAAAAATGCTTGCAGGAAATAATTGATAAGGATATTTATAAAAACGATTATGAAGCAATCACAGCCCCTCTGATTTTCGACAAAGTTTCTTATGCCGCCGTCAAAGACAATTTGCAAAAAATCGTTAACAGCATTCTTTTTGTATGACAGAAAGAGTGTCATCTAAGTATCTGAACAATTATTTTGTGTGGCATAACTTTGTAAACTATTGTCTAAATACCTGTTGCCCATAGCTTACCCTATCAATTCAAGATAATTTCAAATCAAAAGCGCCCCTGCTCAACTTCATTTTTTAGGAATAAGTACAAACTTGGGAATTGCCAACATCCAAAAAAACAATCCCTCCGGACCGCTCTTCGCGGCCACCTCCCTTTGCACAAGGGAGGCTGTGGGCTTTCACCTGCCCTGTTTGAAACCATATCCGCAAATTTGCATGAATCAACACTTCTCAACCTTAAATGGTAAGTAAGGCTTTTTTCAATTTTTTCCGGTCCAGCGGGCAATTTCCTCGTCGGTGCCGAGAACATAGTGGGCGCCATCTATCAGGTGCATGGAGCCCAGGTCATAATCTATGCCGCTTGCGGCATAGTCGTAGGCTTCGGCCCTGCGGCCTTTTTCGGCCTGCGGGTTAGGAGACGGGATAGCCGAAAGAAGGCTTTTTGTGTATGGGTGCACAGGATTTGCGAAAATCTCGTCCGTGGTGCCGGTTTCAAGCATGCGTCCCAAATGGAGCACGCCTATCCTGTCGGAAATATATTTAACCATTGAAAGGTCATGGGCGATAAAAAGATATGCGGCGCCGGTTTCATCCTGGATGTCCTTCATAAGGTTTACAACCTGGGCCTGGATGGATACGTCCAGCGCGGAAATACACTCATCCGCAATTATAAGCTCCGGGTTCATGATGAGGGCGCGGGCGATTCCCACACGCTGCCTCTGGCCGCCGGAAAACTGATATGGATATCTGTCATAATGCTCTGCTGCCAGGCCTACCTTGGCAAGGATATTGTCTATCTTTTGTTTTCTTTCTTCCCTGGAAGAAAAGTTGTGATGGATATCGAGGCCTTCGCCTATGATATCGCCTATTTTTTTACGCGGGTTTAAAGATGCCATCGGGTCCTGAAAGATCATCTGCATTTTTGTGCGGAGTATGTCTTCCGTTTCTTTGTCCATCTTTCCGGAAATGTCGCGGCCCTTAAAGGTGATGGTTCCGGCTGTAGGCTTGTAAAGCCTTATTATGCCGCGGCCTATCGTGGTCTTGCCGGAACCGGATTCGCCAACCAGACCATAGGTTTCACCCGGGTATATTTCAAAGCTCACATCGTCCACAGCCTTGACTGTGAACCTGTTGCTTTCCTTAAAATACTGCTTCATATTTTGAACTTTTAAAATCGGCTCAGCATCATAATTAGCACTCATCTGCTTTTGCCTCCTTTATTTCTTTTGCTTCTTTAAGCATACGTTCTATTCGCTTTTTCAGCTCTTCAGGCATTTCCACCTTAGGGGCGCGCGGATCCAGAAGCCAGGTTGCGGCATAGTGGGTCTCGCTCACCTTGAACATAGGCGGCTCTGCCTTGCTGTCTATCTTGAGGGCATATTGGTTTCTCGGTGCAAAGGCGTCACCCTTTACTTCGTGCAGAAGATTAGGAGGCGATCCCGGAATTGTGTAAAGCCTTGCGTCGTCTGTCTCAAGATCAGGCATTGCGGACAGAAGGCCCCAGGTGTAAGGGTGCTTCGGGTCGTAGAAAATTTCGTCTATATTTCCAACCTCGACAATCTTTCCTGCGTACATAACATTTACATAATCGGCCACCTTTGCCACCACACCAAGGTCGTGCGTGATGTATATAACCGAAATGCCTCTTTCCTTCTGAAGGAATTTTATGAGCTCCAGGATTTTTGCCTGGATAGTAACATCAAGTGCTGTTGTAGGCTCGTCGCAGATTAAAAGGTCCGGGTTGCAGGAAATGGCAATGGCTATTACCACACGCTGCCTCATGCCGCCGGAAAGCTGGTGCGGGTACTGCTTCATACGCTCTAACGGATTGGTTATGCCAACTTCTTCAAGAAGGCTTATCGCGCGTTTTCTGGCCTCTTCCTTTGAAAGGCCTAAGTGCATACGCATGCCTTCCATAAGCTGCTTGCCTATCGTCATGGTAGGGTCTAAGGATGTCATCGGGTCCTGGAAAACCATAGAGATTTTACGGCCGTTTATATTTTTCCTGATCCACTTTGTTTCTTTCTGAAGGAGGTCAACAGTTTCTATTTCACCATTATCATTTTTATAAGAGAACATTATGGAGCCGGAGTTTATCTTTGCGTTGCCCGCCAGAATGCCCATAACCGTTTTCATGACAACCGATTTTCCGGAGCCTGATTCGCCGACTACGGCAACAGTTTCGCCGCGCTCTAAGTCTATGTTTACGCCGCGGATTGCATGCACCGGTCCTGCAGTAGTTGAAAATGTAAGGTCTAAATTTTTGATGTCTAATATTTTATCTGCCATTTTTATTTCCCCCTTACATATCTTCGATTCTTGGCGCTAAAGCTTCTCTTAAGCCGTCACCCACAAAGTTGAAGGCAAGCATAAGGAGCGCAAGCACAATAATAGGGAAAAGGATCTGGTATGGCAGCGTGGTTATGTTGTTGAAGCCGTCCTCTATGAGGGAGCCAACCGAGCACTGCGGAAGCATGATGCCTACGCCTACGAAGCTTAAGAAAGCCTCTGTAAAAATAGCCGTAGGAATCGAGAACATCATCTGCGTGATGATAGGGCCTATTGTGTTAGGGAGCACGTCTTTAAAAATTATGGTGCGGTTCCTAGCGCCCAGCGTGCGGCTGGCCATAATATACTCCTGCTCTTTTATCTTGAGCATCTCTGCCCTGGCTATCTTGCTCATGCCTATCCATTCGGTCAGGATAAGGGTGATGATAACAAGGCCTATACCCTTTGTCATGAAAGTGGCAAGAACGCCCACTATAACCAGCCTCGGGATGCTGTTTGCAATCTCAACAAAACGCTGCATCACATTGTCTGTGATCCCTCCATAGAAGCCCGATATAAGGCCGTAGCTCATGCCGATGATCATGTCTATTATAATGGTCACGAAGGCAATCAGCAGCGATACCCTTGCGCCATACCACACACGTGTCCAGAGGTCACGGCCTAAAGAGTCCGTGCCGAAGATGAATGTGCAGTCCTTAAATTCGTCGTCGTATTCCTCGCCCGTGAGGAGCTTGTGGAGCCATGGAATCCTAGGTGAAAGGCTGGTCGCCGAAATTTCCTTGCCGTCAACCTTCACGGAAATAATATCGCTGTATTTGTAATTATTTATCATAGGCCCGAACAGCGCCAGCAAAATCACAAGCACTATTATCACAAAACCTATCATGGCCCTGGTGTTTTTGTAGAAGCGCAGGAACACGCCCCTCCAAAAGCCCACAGAGGCAAAGTTTCTGTCAGTTGTTATGTCGTTTGTATCATCCAGCACGAAATCCGCATCTGTTGGAACATAAGCGTTTTCCGCTGCCAGGGTAACCTCAGGCACTGCACGCTGCTTTTTGCTCATTGTTCAATGCCCCCTCTCCATTATTTTTTGAATTATTTTTATTTTGGCCTGCTTTCTGGCGCTTTGCAGCGCCTCCTCCGGATGAAACCCTTATTCTTGGGTCCAGAAGGCCATATGCTATATCAAGAACCAGCATAATGCCGATATAAAGTGCAGAATATAAAATGCCAAGGCAGAGCACGTAGTTGTAGTCTATGCCTTCGCCTGTGATTGCATCAACCATAAGCTTTCCTATGCCGTTGATGCCGTAGATTTTTTCAACAACTAAAGCGCCTGTCAAAAGGTCGACAATCAAAGGCGCGATAACTGTTACGATTGGGATAAGCGCGTTTCGCAAAATATGCCTTGTAACAAGCTTTGTGCCATACATGCCCTTTGATGCGGCAAGAAGCACATAATCAGAATCCATGACTTCAACCATTTCGTTTCGGGTGAAACGCGCAACGGTGCTCATGGAGAAAAGTGACAGCGAAAGTGCCGGCATAACCGCCGATAAAAGGAACTTCCGCTTGTTAAAATAAAACGGGAATATCGGAATCTTGAAGGCAAAAAAGTATTGCAGGAAGATCATGAACACATATGACGGTATGCACACGCCGATTATGGACAGCACTGTACAGAAAACATCCCAGAATTTCCCACGGTTTAGGGCCGCCGCAATTCCAAGCACAAGACCCACGATAACACCGAACAATATGGCAATGCCGCCTATACGGAAGGAGTTGGACACAGCCGTCGGAAGAACCGATGAAATAGGGGCGCCGTTGTAAAGAGACGAACCCTTTCCAAAGCTGCCTGTTGTGATGATTTCTGAAATATAATTTCCAAACTGAACCAGAATCGGGTCGTCAAGGCCCATTTCGGCACGTTTTTTCGCTATCGCCTCGTCCGTCATACGCTCTGAAGGGAACGGATTGCCCGGCATGACACGAACGAGCAAAAACAAAAGAAACGTTATTATAAATAACGTCACGATAGCCATTATGACTCGTTTTACAATATACTTTAACATCTTAAAAGACTCCTGATGGCACAGCCATAAAAAGCAACGTGATAAATAAAACCTGTGCCATATTACCGGCAACCCACCGGGGCTCGACATGCATGCCCGCTATAAGGCAGATTGCTTCATCTGCATAAACAATTTGTCAGGGCGGCCTTAAGATTCAAGGCCGCTCTGACATTTAAAAACAATTTTTATATTTTAATGATTAGTTGAGTGTTGCGTTCTTGTATACACGGTTAAGTGCTACTGGGTGGAATTCTACGCCTTCAAGACCGTCAACGATAAGGTTTGCATTTGCCTTTGTGTACAGAGGAGCGATAACAGCTTCCTGCATAACAAGTGTTTCTGCCTCATAAAGTGCTGCCCAGCGTGCATCATAATCTGATACATATGCGCCTGTTGTGCAGTCTGCGATGAGCTGATCATATTCAGCATTGCTCCAGAAACCATAGTTGTTTGCATTGCCTGTTGTCCACATGCCAAGGTATGTCATAGGGTCAGCATAGTCAGGGCCCCAACGTGTGAGAGCTATGCAGTAGTTGTCGTTCTGCATCTTTTCAAGACGTTCTGCCTTTGTCATAGCCTGAAGATTGATTGTGATTTCAGGAAGAGCTGTTTCTACCTGTTCCTTAACAGCCTGTGCAACCTTAGCAACTTCGTCGCCTTCGTTGTTGCCGTAGATCATTGTGAATTCGAATGAATCAACGCCGAGTTCTTCGATAGCAGCTGCTAAATAAGCCTGAGCCTTTTCAACATCATATGAGCAGTATTCGCTGAACATTTCCTGGTCGCCTGAGAAGTCTTCACCTGTTGTTGAAGATGCTGCAAACTGTGGAGGAACTGCTGTGTATGTTGCAAGAGAACCGTCCATTACGTAGTTGTCTACGATGGATTCACGGTCGATGGCGTTTGAAATAGCAAGACGAAGGTTTGCATTTCCAAGTGAGCCGTCGCTGTCAGCATTTACTGTCTGGCTGAATGAAATGTACCACATATAGCCAGCGCCTGTAACCTTAAGGTTTTCTGATAATGAAGGGTCGTTCTTTGCTGCTACAACCTGATCACCTGAAATAACAGCAATGTCAAGGTTGCCGCTCTGGAAGCCTGTGAGGGCCTGGTCAGAAGATCCAACTACCTGGTATGTGATGGCATCAAGGCTAACCTTTTCAGCATCGTAGTAGTCTTCGTTCTTAACAACTGTAAGCTGAGCTGTGCCAGGAACATAGTCATCAAGAATGTAAGCGCCGCATGAAAGGAATGTGTATGGGCTTGTGCCGTATTCACCGTCGCCTAAGCTCTCATAGAAAGCCTGGTTGATTGGGTAGAATGTTGGGAAGTACATAAGTGATGGGAAGTATGAAACAGGAACTTCCAGTTCTACCTGGAGAGTCTTGTCATCGATTGCAGTGATACCTAATGTGTCAGGATCTGCACCATCATAAAGGATGGCATCTGCATTCTTTACTGCGCCAACTGATGAGTCGAACATGTAGTTGTACTCAACGTTTGCTGTCATAGCAAGCTTCCATGCAAATACAAAGTCATTTGCTGTAACAGGATCGCCATTTGACCAGAAAGCGTCATCCCTGATGTAGAATGTGTATGTGCATCCGTCTTCAGAAACATCCCAGCTTTCTGCAAGTGCAGGAACAGCTGCGCCGTCTGCGTCCATCTGTGTGAGACCATCGATGCAGTTAGCGATAACTTCGAATGAGTCACCGTCTGTTGCAAGGTTGGTGTCCAGAGACATTACGTTTGTGCCAAGCATTACATAGATTTCGCCGCCGGCTGCAAATGCAGAAACAGCGCCAATCATAGTAACAAGCATGCTTGCTGCGAGAATCGCAACGATTAACTTTTTGATTTTCATTGATTTACCTCCGTGAATATTTTTTATCTGCAATAACACATTATCACTTTAATGCATTATAGAGATGAACATAGGAAAGAGTTTACACCAAAAGTTGCATTATTGTCAATCCCATATTTAAAATTATGCACTTTTTTATGCATTTTATTCGTTTTCAATGCATAAAATGCATTTTTATATTCTTTTTATTAGCTCCGGCAGAACCTTTTCAAATTCGACCCCATACCAATGGCCCGGTCTATCCGAAACCCTTGAAAAGGCTGCGCCCACACCGCTCTTTTCCGTATCCTTATCCTCGTTTGTGGCTATTATGCAATCCACCGTAAAATCAGCTGCTATGCAGGCTGCCTCCACGGCGCCCTTGTTTTTAAGAAGCGTGCCCACAAACGCAGAAGCATAAACATCGCCCGTGCCATGGCAGCCCTCGCTTATCTTAGTATGCTCATAATAAGAATAAAAGCCGCCCTCATAAACAACAACGCCCGTTGCACCTTCCCTGAAGCCAACGCCTGTAAGGATTATGCACTTTGCTCCCATGGAATCAAGCGCGGAAAGCACATCCATAATATACTGCTGGTCATACTCGGTTCTGTACTCGCATCCCGTCATCATGCATGCCTCGGTAAGGTTCGGAAGAATCACATCCGCCTCTGCGCACAGGTGCGCCATGGCCCGCACATACTCTTCATCAAAGCCCGTATAAAGCTTTCCATTATCAGCCATTGCCGGGTCCACCACCTTTATGCCTCCAAGCGCCAGCATATCATCAAAAAAATCCACCACATACTTTATCTGCTCCGTGCTTCCAAGATAGCCCGTGTAAATACAGTCAAACTTAACCCCTTCCTTTTTCCAGTGCTCATGTATCTTCGGAATCTCCGGTGTAAGGTCCATAAAAGTGTAGCCCGTAAAGCCGCCCGTGTGCGTCGAAAGCACTGCCGACGGAAGCAGGCAGCACTCATGCCCGCACGCCGAAATAATAGGAAGCGCCACCGACCCCGAGCACTGCCCCAGACACGAAATATCCTGTATAGTCAAAACTCTCTTATAACTCATAACCCTGTCCTTCTTTCTTAGAAAATTCTTTATGATTAATTTTATAACTCTTCATGATTGCCGGAAAAATATTATTTTGCGGGCGTATACGTAGACCGCCCTACAAATTATACCTTTTCGATGAGTCAGCACAGCACGCTCTCTACCCGCGGCGGAGTCCTTAGCCCGCAAAACAATATTTTTTCAGGCAATCTGTAGATTATTTCAAATTATCATCCTCCACCAGATTAACAATCCACGTCTTAGACCTGAGCATAAAGAACCCAATCCCGCACTTCACAATCTCCAATGCATTCACCAGCGCATACATAGGCACAATCGCCATATCCGTATATCTCGAAAGTATAAACGCCAGCAGCACAAACCCGCACCACGAAAACACACTGTCAAACAAAAACGTAATTATCGTCTTTCCGCCCGTCCTCAGCGTAAAATAACACGAATGCGTAAACGAATTAAACGGCAGCAGCGCCGCAATTATAAGCATAAACTTTGTCGCGAGGTCGTACACCGTTTCAGTCGTATTATAAAACTCCGCCAGAGGCCTTGCGCACAACGCCAGGATCCCTCCTATCACTATGCACATAACAAACGAAAGCGCAATTATCTGCTTATCCTCCTTTTCGGCCTGTTCAAGGCGCCCCGCCCCTAAATGCTGCCCGATCATAATAGTGATTGCCGAACCCGTCGCATACATCCCGCAATAAAAAAGATTACTTATAGTAGAAGAAATATTGCTGGCCGACACAACCTCCAGCCCCCGCAAAGAATAACACTGTGCCTGCATTGCAACACCTGCCGACCATAAAAGCTCGTTCAAAAGCAAAGGCGCGCCCTTTTTGGCAATCTGCTTCACCAGCACGTAAGGAACCTTCAGGGAACTAAACAGCTTCTTAAAGCATGGAAACCGTCTCGTGTTCCGGTGCGAATAAACAACCAGTATGCCGCACTCCACAAAACGCGAAACAACAGTGGCGATGGCAGCTCCCTCCACGCCAAGTTCCGGCGCTCCGAAATTGCCGAAGATTAAAATATAATTTCCAATAAGGTTCACAAAAATAGCCGCAACACTCGCTATCATCGGCACCATCGTTTCCTGCACTTCCCTTAAAGTTGCCGCATACACACTCGACACGGCAAAAGGCAGTAGCTGAATCATCATCACATGAAGATAATCAAACGCATAGCCATAAGTAGCCGAAAGGCTCAGGCCCTCCTCGCCCTCGTGAAGGTACTGGGTGATAAGCTCGCCGCCAAACAGCCAGAAAATAAGTGCAAAAATAACCGTTACAGAAAAAGCAATAAAAAGCTTCATCCTGATTGTATAACGAATGCCGTTATTATCTTTTTTACCATAATACTGTGCAGTATAAATTCCCGCACCTGAAATGCCCCCGAAAATGCAAAGATTGAAGATAAATATAAGCTGGTTGGCAATTGCCACGCCGCTCATAGGCTCTGTGCCAACCTGCCCGACCATAACATTATCCAGAAGGCTTACAAAATTTGTGATAACATTCTGCAAAAGCACAGGCAGCATTATCTTAAATATTCTGTGATAAAATTCTTTTGTTCCAATTAATGACTTCATCTCATTCTCCCTTATCGACAAAGGATTATAACATAAGGTATTATTCTTTCAACACACAAAAAGAGCCGCCCGTATGCCGGCAGCCCTCTTTTTTATTTTTAATTTCTGATTACGCAGTTTTTTTTAAGCCACCCGGTTCAGGATATTTTATATCTCTGATTCGGCATCTTCCTCTACTGCAGGTTCGGTTTCGATTTCGATTTTGGTGATTGCCTCATTCTTTATCCAGCCTGCATTTCCGTTGTAGGTGATATATGACCAGCCTTCCTGGATGCCTGTGACAGCCACAATAGTTCCGGTTGGGACTGCGCCAAATGTAGCCGTTTCATCTGTAGGGGCGATTCTGAGTTCTGTATCCTCTTCACCGCCGGTAACCTCGTATGGGGTTTCAGGAAGATTAGACATAGGTTTCTCTGATTCGTAGTAACCCTGAGGTGACAGGTACATTGCGTACATATAGCCTTCATCATCGTTATATTTTACTGCAGCCCAGCCGTCTGCGATTGCAGATACCGTTACTGTGCTGTCGGCAGGAACCACCATAAGGACTTCTTCGTCTGTGCCCGGACCGCTTCTTAAGGAAAGGCCATCAGGAGCGTCATAGACTTTGAAGATTGTTGTGCTTTCCTGTTGTGTGGTGGTTTCTTCTTCGGTGGTGGTTTCCTCAGTTGCTTCCTCGCCCTCTGCATCAGTTCCTTCATTCACAATAACCTGCTGTGTCGGTTCCTCTGCAGTTTCGGATTTCTTTGTGCTATTTGCGATTATGATTATCAACACAACCGCAACAACAACTATCGCAACGCACACTGCCCAGAATAACAATGTAGGTTGATTCTTTGTTTTTTTCCTTGGTCTGTTTTGCTCTGCCATGCTGATACCTCCTTAAAATTAGTACGAAATGCAGCCGGAATATACCCAGCCGTATATGCCGTTGTAAGATGTGTATGCCCAGCCGTCCTGATATGCTGTAACCGTGATTTCCTCGCCGTATGGGATGCGGCCGTAAGACGGATACTGAGCACCCGGCGCCGACCTGTAGTCTAAGGCTTCGCCGTCGTTGGTGATGGTGTGGATTTCAGGCTCCGAAAGCTCCGTTGCAGGCTGTGTTGCCGGGTAGGAATCAATAGGGGTTGTATACCTCATGTAAACATATCCAACATATGCGCCATAGCTTGCATAGCCCCATCCTGTTGTATCCATGCTGTAAACTGTGATGATCTCGCCTTCAGGAATAACTGTGATGCGGTCATACCAGTCATCCGGGCCGGCTTTCAGGGAAAGACCTTCCGAAGCGTCATAAATCCTAAAGTGTGTGCCCGATGTTACAGGATTTTCATTTTCTTCTTTTACAGATGCGTCTATCACGCTCTGTACCTGGGAGTTCTCCATGCCCACAGGAAGGATGAAGCCGTCATGCGACCATGTATAAAGTGTCCAGAAATCCTGTGCATAGGCATCTATCTTTTTCATTACTGCATAATAACGGGTAGTCTGTTCAGGGAATGAACCGCCGCCGTATTCTAAATATGCATCGTATGCGATAAAGGTGTAATCATCGACATTGTATGCTGCCGCATATGTAATCACCGTATTAATGCTTGCGGAGATTGCGCCTGACTCACGATAGAATTTTCCATTTTCATAATATACCGGATAGTATGGGTCGCCTTCTGAGCCAAGGGCTTCTATCGCGTCAATGGCTGCCTGGTCGCAGTGGAAAATATTCTGTGCAACCCATTCCACGCTTACACCGTCGTAAGCGGAAGCGCCCATCTCAAAGCGCCCGTCATCGTAGGAATACACCGGATATACACCGGTTGTGCGGTATTCATCCGGAACATTAACCGGATACAGGGTCCAGTCAATAATAGGCTGGTAACGGGTGGTGATTTCACAGATTATGTCATAATCGCCCGACATGGTGTCGGCGTAATTATAATAGTCGCGCCTGTTTGCTGAATAGGTCATGTCGTCGCTGTATAATTTCGCGTTGCCGTAATATGCTGTGAAGCTGTTTAAGAAATTCGTGAGGTCGGAATCCTCGCTTATCACAGAAAGGCAGTCTGAAATTGTGAGCTCGGCAAGAGGCTCTGTCTCGGGCTCCGTATACTGTGTGGCATCAGCGGAAGCTGTGTTCTGGGTCACATCGGTGAACACCTTTTTGCCGCTATTGAAGAGCATGATGTACACGCCCACAACAACGGCCAGCAAAAGCACAAGGACTATTGTCCATACCCAGCCCCTTGTAGGTGCGTGTTTTTTCTTAATAACTTCTTTATCCTGGTTTGTGTAATCAGACATAACGGTCACCCCGAAAAAAATTCTTTGGGTGGATTATAACATACCTAAAGAAAATATGTTGGAAATTTATGCAAAAAAATTTATGAATTCTTTGTGTATATTTACCATATGACAAAGCTTTCCCACTTAAGGGGTTCTTCCCAGCCGGTGGTATCAAAAGCTTCTCTTATGGTTTCGCATATATATTTAAGCTTTGCGTTCACATGTATATTTTCAAAAAATTCCGAAGAAGGCCTTATTTCAGGGCACATGGCGCATTCAAAAATCCGGGCCCGGTCCTCTTTTGCGCTTGTCCTTGAATATGGGTCATAATAATAAATTTCCCTTGAAGTGTCTTTTGTGAAGGTGTATCCGGTAAGAATCCCGAAATTTGCGGCAGAGCCTGCATAAACCACACCCTCCGGGTTCAGCTTATTCCATTCCCCGTCAGAAAAAATACGCCGGTCTTTTTTCTGTATCTCCCCCTCAATGGCATGAAATATTTCATGGTTCATTGTCACCTCAAGATTTGTGGCAGTGACATTCAGCGCAATATCAAAGCTATCTTCCCCCTCACTTTCGAGGCCCGCTGCAGTCACATCACCCGAAAGGCCTGCAATAAACAAGAAGCGGATTCCATAGGCCTTTGTGCCCCTGCACTTTATCTGCCTGAAAAAGCCATCAGGATAATCAGAAAGCACCTTTTCCAGTAAATCAAGGGCATCTGTTATAGCTTTTGCCTCATCAAAGCCGCCGCTGTCCGGCGCTTCGCCTTCGCTTTTATTTTTATCAGCATAAATTTCGGTGGTGGTTATTTCATATTCCTCGAAGGTGTCCACGCCCTCACACTGACCCGAAATAAGAATCCGCACGCCGTATTCTTCTTCAATCGAATCTGCCAATGCTCTGGCGGCCTTCAGACTTTCCGGAAATTCATAATCATCTCCGGCATCGGTTTTTTCAGACATTTCTTCATCATTTTCTGAAGCTTTAGCCGAAAGCAGGCATGAAAAAAAGCCCGTGCAGAAAAATGCACAGGCTATCAGAAAAACTATTATGTTAAAAAAGCCTTTTTTTGCTTTCATCACTTACAAACGTCCATTACTCCGCCCAAATGAAGACGAATTGACGAAATAGCGGAGTAATGAACTCTTCAAGTTTTGGGGTTTCACCCATGCGGAATTATAGCACCCAATAATAAAATTTTCAACATGAGATAGCACAAAACTTAATTTTACCTTAAAATTTTGTTTTTTATTTCCCGGTTTGATGCCTGCGTTTCAATACCGGCTTTTCAGGTGAATTGCGGTGCCTTAAAGTTCAGGACCGTTTCCCTGAGCAACTACATATACGGCTGAACCGGTCCTTCCTTTGCACGGTTGACAAATCGTGTGAACATAGGCTGCCATACCAGCTTCACTGTGCCAATAGGGCCATTCCTCTGCTTTGCGATAATAACCTCTGCTATGGATTTGTCCTCTGTGTCCGGATTGTATACCTCGTCCCTGTATAAAAACATGATAACGTCTGCGTCCTGCTCGATGGCGCCGGATTCACGGATATCGGCCATCATTGGGCGGTGATCCGGCCTTGTTTCCACGGCGCGGTTAAGCTGCGACAAGGCGATAACCGGAATGTTGAGCTCCCTTGCAAGCGATTTTAACCCTCTGGAAATTTCAGAAAGCTCCTGCTGCCTGTTGTCTGATTTGGAGCCGCTGCCGGCTGTCATAAGCTGCAGGTAGTCTATTATTATAAGGCCTATCTGTTTGTCATTTTTGTATTTGCGGCTGCGCGAGCGTATGTCGGCAACCGATGCTCCCGGGATATCATCGATTATTATCCCTGATGTGCCAACGGATTCGGAGGCGTACATCAGCTTTTCCCATTCTTCTTCTGTTAAGCTTCCCGTGCGCAGCTTCGACGCATCGATTTTTCCCTCCATCGAAAGCAGACGGTTTGCCAGCTGCTCGTTCGACATTTCCAGAGAAAAAATAGCTACCGGGATTTTCTTTTTTATTGATACATAATCCGCTATAGAAAGGGCAAAGGCCGTCTTTCCCATAGAAGGGCGGGCCGCAATAAGAACAAAGTCCGAATTCTGGAGGCCCGAGAGCTTAAGGTCCAGCTCTTCAAAACCGGTTGCAAGGCCCGTTATATTATTTTTCGACTTGGAAGCCTCGTCGATATTCTTGAGGACATTTGTTACAACCTTGTCGATAGGCGTGTATTCTGCATTACTTCTTGCGTTGGCAAGCTGGAAAACGCTTTTTTCTGTTTCCTCTAAAATATCGTTCAGCGGTTTGTTGCCCATATAGCAATCCGCAGAGGTGTTTTCCGACACATGAATAAGCTTTCTTAAAGTGGATTTTTCATAAACAATCCCCGCATAAGCCTTTACGCCCGAAGAAGAAGGCACGCTCATCAGAATGTTTCTGATAAATTCCGCGCTCTGCATTTCCTCCGGCGCCCCTTTTTCTTTCAGGCGGTCTGCAACGGTGAGGACATCAACAACCTTTTTTTCTTTGTAAAGCTCACTTATGCATTCAAAAACCAAACCATTCTGTTTGGAATAAAAATCCTCGCTGCACACAATTTCTGTAATCTGGTCTATGCAGGAATTATCCACAAGCATGGCACCTAAGACTGCCTGCTCGGCTTCTAAATTATGGGGCACTGTTTTTTTTATTAGTTCTTCCTCTGCCATGTTTCGCAAAATCCTTTTTTGAAAATTGTATTAACCCGCTGCTGATATTTTCCGGTATATCATTTATAAATTAACCATACCAATTATACTTAATATTTCCCAGGGGCGTGTGCCTGTCCTAAACTTGCTTGCCGCAAAATCGGTTCCCAATTTTAGGTGAATTTTCCCTACATTTCCTCTACGGTTAATTTAATCATGGCTGCCACATCCTTGTGGAGCTTGATTTTTATTTCGTAATTTCCCACGGCCTTTATAGGCTCGTCTAAAACTATCTTTTTCTTGTCAATTTCGATTTTGTGCTGCGCATAAACAGCATCTGCAATATCCTTGTTTGCAATGGCGCCATAAAGCTTGCCTGCGCCGCCCTGCTTAACCTTGATAACTATCGGGCTTTTTTCGAGACGCTCTGCCATATCTTTGGCAAGCTCTAGGTTTTCCTGTGCAACCTTTGCATCGTTTGCAATCTTAAGCTTTAAGGAATTCAAGTTTGCAGGTGTTGCCTCTATGCCCTTTTTCTGAGGCAGGATAAAGTTTCTGGCATAGCCTGTTGAAACCTCGCACACATCGCCCTTGTGGCCTAACGCTTTAACATCTTCAAGTAATATTATTTTCATGAGATATCTCCTTCATCTAACATTTTTTTAATTGTTGCTTTAAGCACCTTTTTTGCGTCCTCTATATTTGTTTCGGAAAGCTGCGCGCCGGCCATATTAAGATGCCCGCCGCCTCCAAGCCTTTCCATAACAAGCTGAACATTTGTGTCGCCCTCTGAGCGGGCGCTTATGTGAACCACATCGCCCACAAGTGTAAGCACAAAGCTGGCCTTTATGCCCTGGATATCCATAAGCTCGTTGGCCACCTGGGCTGCCACGACAGATGGGTTTGCCACTCCTTCTGTAGGGCTTACCGTCATTACAAAGCCTTCGGAAATCTGCTCGGCCGCTGCCATGGCTGCGGCCTTTAAACGCGCGGTTTCCAGAGAATCGCTGAACCTGCCCTGCACCTTCTGCACATCCACACCGCATTTTTTAAGGTATGCGGCTGCCTCGAAGGTTTTTACGCCGGTGTTGTTTGTGAACGAGTCCGTGTCTATCAGAATTCCGGCATAAAGGCTTTCGGCCTCGATGCGCAGGATATGCTGATTCTCCGAGAAATACTGAAGCAGCTCCGTCACCATTTCACAGGCAGAGCTTGCGGTAGGTTCCACATACTGAAGCGTAAGATTTTCTATCTTGTCGCCGCTTTGCAGGTGGTGGTCTATCATAATCACCATGTCCGTTTTTTCAACCAGCTCTGGGCACTCGAAAATATCACTTTTGTTAACATCCACTATCACAAGGGCCGTTCCTTCATTAACATAGGCCTCGGCCTGCTCAGGTGTGATAAACACACCCTGCCTGTAATTTTCGTCCTGCTTTGCCGCATCCATAAAAGGCGCTACCGAATCCGCCTGGTTTCCTACGATAATATAGGACCTCTTTCCCATCGACCTTGCCGTGTTGCAGATTCCAAGCGCTGCACCAAAGCAGTCTATATCCGCGTTTTTGTGGCCCATCACAACGATACGGTCTTTTTCTGCGAAACATTCTTTTATATTTTGTGCCATAACACGGGCACGCACACGGGTGTTCTTTTCTGCCTGCTTGGTCTTGCCGCCATAGAAATAAGTGCGCTCGCCTTCTTTTAAGACAGCCTGGTCTCCACCGCGGCCCTGCGCCAGCTCCAAGGCTGCGCCTGCAGCATCTGCCACCTGGGCATATTCCGAGCCCACGCCAAACCCTAAGCTCACGGTCACCTGGAGGTCGTCTCCTATATCAAGCTTTTTGATTTTATCCAGGATTTCAAACTTTGACCGCTGAAGCGACTGCAGGTATTTTCTTTTGAAGATAACAAAATAGCTGTCCTTTTCGAGCTTTCTTACCACTCCGCCTACAGCCGAAAAATAATTTCCGATTTCCTGGTCCACCAAAGCGGCCGCCATAGAATTCTTGACATCAAGGCTGTGTTTCGTTATTTCCTCGTAGTTGTCTATGCTGATGCTTCCGATAACAATCTGATCTTCCACGCCCTTTTTAACCATACTCACAATCTCTGTTTCATCAATAAGATAGAATGCGTAGATTGTGAAGTTGTGGCGCGTGAGCAGGGCAATTTTTCCGTCAATCAGCTCGTTTGTGACAGGGATTCTTTTTATGCAGAGCCTGTAATTTCTGTTGTCATAAACCACGGAAATGTTGTTCGTGTCGCCCTCGAAAGAAAAGTCCTCTGCCGTGACTTCCCTGAAAATCTGGCACACATTGTCCCTGCCGGCCGTTTCGTCATATATGCGGCTGAAGATTTTGTTGTAAGCCAGGATTGCGCCATCCGGGTCCGTCACAACATAAGGCAGAGGAAAGTTGCTGATAAGCTCACCTTCAAGGCCGCCATATTCTTTTGCAAATCTCACAAGGCCTTTTTCCAGCCTGTCGTTATTTATTGAAAAGAAAATAAAAAGGGCCACCAGGTAAACCAGGAAGAACAGACCCATCCAGAAGGCTATACGGCCATTCACGAAACAAAGCACCACAAATAGTGCCAGCAAAAGAGCTGCGAAAACGCAAGGGAAAATAAAATAGCCCTTAAGCACCAGCCCCATCTTCATATTTGATTTGATTTTTGTTTTTAGTATATGCATAGTTTGATGATTATACAATATTACTCCGCCAAGGTCAAAGGTATGTGAAAGGACTGTTGACTTATAAAACAATCCCTCCGGCCGCTTACAGCGGCCACCTCCCTTTGCACAAGGGAGGCTTGGGGCTTTCGCTGCCCCTTTGTGTTGGCAAGCCTCAACTCTTAAGGCCCCCTTGTGAAAGGGAGGCTTGGGCTTGACTTAAGGCCCCCTGTGAAAGGTAGGCTAGGGGCTTGACCTAAGGCCCCCTGTGCATGCGGGGGCTGTCGCCCGTAGGGCGACTGGGGGATTGTAAACTAGCACTTTCCCACGACCTGGAGAATTGCCACCTCCAAAAAAAAGCTGCCACAAAAGTGGCAGCTTTTTAAACTTCAATACCAGTATTAAATTATTCTACTGTGTATGGCATAAGTGCAAGGTGACGGGCACGCTTGATTGCTGTGGTCAGCTCGCGCTGATGCTTTGCGCATGTGCCTGTGATTCTTCTTGGGAGAATCTTGCCGCGTTCAGAAACATATTTCTTTAATGTGGCAACGTCCTTGTAGCTGATAGGCTGTGACTTTTCTCCGCAGAATACACAAACTTTTTTACGTCTTCTGATATTGGTGCGGCGCTTCATAGGTGCGCCGTCTTTGTCTGTTTTGTTAAATGCCATTTTACGACCTCCTTAAAACGTGTGTAAACACATAAACTTTAGTTAAATGGCAAACCCTCGTCTTCTACTCCGTCAGGAATATTCATAAATCCGTCATCTGCTGCCTCTGTAGGAACCTGCTGAGGAGCTGCCTGTGGCTGCTGGTAGTAGCTGCCCTGTGGCTGTGCGCTGTAGCCCTGCTGTGGAGCGCTGTACCCACCCTGCTGTGCAGCCTGCTGCGGCTGCTGGTATGAGCTCTGGCCCTGGGATGCTGCTTTGCTTTCAGCAAACTCTATGTTTTCTACTACAACATCAGTGGTATAAACCTTTTTGCCCTCTTTGTTGGTGTAGGAACCTGTCTGGATTCTTCCCTCGATGGCAAATTTAGTTCCCTGCTTTGCAAACCTATCCACGAACTCTGCTGTTTTTCCGAATGCAACGCACCCGATAAAATCTGCTGTGACCGCATCACCTTCACGCTTGAAGCGGCGGTCCACTGCCAGAGTAAAACGTGCAATCGCCATGGTGTTGTCACCTGATGCATAGCTTATAATCGGATCTCTGGTCAATCTTCCTAAAAGTAAAACCTTGTTCATATAATTCTCCTTTATATGCCGGGTTTAGTGCCAACGCCTTTTACTCTTCGTCCATGCGAACGATCAAATACCTGAGAACGCCGTCCATAATACGAAGCTGCTGTTCCATTTCATTCGGGCAGTCAGAGCTGTCGCTTTCGAAATGAAGAAAATAATAGAATGCTTCGGTTTCCTTCTGGATTTCGTAAGCAAGCTTCTTTTTGCCCCAGTCGTCAACATCCGTAACTGTGCCTTCGTATCTGGCAATAAGTTCCTTGATCTTGTCAACAACTGCTGCGCGTTCTTCGTCTTCGAACTTAGCACTAACAACTGCGGCTAATTCATATTTGCTCATGTTTCTTAACCTCCTTCTGGTCTCTGGCCTTCCGCCTTACGGAAAGCAAGGAATTTATTATCACGAATTTGCATTTTAGCATGTGATTATTCTGTTTGCAAGGTTTTTTTGAAGTCTATATTGTCACATTTTAGCGGTGTGCTTTTTTCTTTAACAGAACAACGGCTGCAGCTGCAACAGCAAGTGCTGCCACGATGATAACGATCCATAAAACCATGTTGTTTTCATCGCCTGTCTGAGGTGTTCTGGAAGCAGGCTTGGTTGTTGGCTGTTCATCAGGAACAACCTCTTCCTTTAAATTAAAGGTGCGGCTTCCCACTTCGATCGTCTGTGAACCGGAGCCGGCCTTGTATACGCTGAGTACGAGTGTGTAATCAACACCCTTCTGAAGAGGCTCGCTTGAGTAAACGATTACCGACCCATCCTCGCTGAAGGTGCCGTCGTTGTAGCCGATAGCTTCGCCGTCTTTTTCAAGGCGGAGGTTGTAGTCGTGGCCATCACCTACATTAACCACACCTACTTCGATTTCCTTGTCGCCTTCGTCGGCCTTATAGCCAGCGATCAGGGCGCACTTTGTTGCGTTGAATTCAAGTTCATAAACCTTTGCGCTCTGTGAGCCGGAAACCATTTTGTAAAGCTTTGCTATATAAGTTACATCTTCTTTTAATGGATCGGAAAGATATACTTCAGCCCAGCCTTCTTTGGTGATTTTGCCGTCGGTTGTTCCAAAATAGCCATCCTCAGACCAGATTTCTACGAAATATTCATCACCTTCCTGAACGCCGCCCACATAAACAGCGCCTTCCTTAAGGCCTGCGATAATGTCTGTCTTCTGGATGATGGCAAGGTCTTCTTCGTTAACAATGCTGTAGGAAACTTCTGTGTCCTTATAATTCATGTTGAGTGAATAAGCATTAACTTTATAATTGCCAGGCTGTGTCTGGGCAGCTACAGTGCCGCCACCGATAGAAAGATTATAATCCACACCAGTTTCAAGTTCTTTACCTGCTGCGTTATAAACCTTAACGGTTTCTGCAAGGCTGATTGCCTTTCCTTCTTCAGGGGTTGTGTATATTGGCTCTACGCCTTCGATAACAAAGCTGGCAGGAACGATCTTGTAGGTTATTTCTTTGGTGCCTGTAAAGTTGCCCATACCCGTAAACGTAAGTGTGTATTCACCGGCATCAACGCCCCATTTAGCTGAAACAGCTTCGCCTTCGGCGTTTATTCCTGAAGCAGAGAAAGTGTAATCCGTATCCTGTTTAAGCTCTGCATCGTCCGGGCCAACCACATAATATACAGGGCACTGGGTTTCGTCTTTGCCGTTGTATACGATTTCGATATTATCAAGACCAACATATGCATCGCCTACTAATGTAAGCTCTGCAGGAACGATCTTGAAGTTAATTACGATGTCATCCTGTTTAGCATCACTGAACATGTTATGGAAAGTGTATGTGTATTCACCCACTTCAACACCTACCATGGCATTAACTTCTTCGCCCTTCCAGTTTTTGCCGCTCTTTGAAACAGTGTAGTCAATATCCTGCAGAAGTTCTCTCCCGTGCTGGTTAGTCACTTTATATTCAGGCCCCTGTGAAACTTCCAAGCCCTTGAAAGTGAAGCTCTGGTTGTCTTCGCATTCAACTGTAATTACCGGTGCGTCATCGTCCGGATCGCCTTCGCCGGCTGGCGGTGCTATAGGTTCTTCAGCAAATGCTGCCGCAGGGACAAGCATGATAACCATCATTGCTGCAATTAAGAGTGCTAATATTCTTTTAGTCATGATACCCTCCTGTGAAAATTTGATTGTCGTATTTTAGCACAGCCAACCGTAAATAACAATGTCAACAGTAAAGAAAACGGGGGCCTTTGCCTTAAAAACTTCCATGGTTGATTTAAAAATAACATTTCACGGGCGTATACGAAGACCGCCCTACAAATTATATCCTTTTGATGAGTCAGCACAGCACGCTCTCTTCCCGCGGCGAAGTCCTTAGCCCGGGAAATGTTTATTTTTAAATCAATCTGTAAATTATTTTACAATCCCCCAGTCACCCTGCGGGTGACAGCCCCCTTTACACAAGGGGGCCTTGGGGCATTGACTTAAGCCCCCACTCGCGAGCCTGTCCTAAACTAGCTTGCCGCAAAATCGGTTCCCAATTTTAGATGAATTTTTCTTATATGAGCGAGTCGATGTGAGTGCATCGATGAGTGAATATAAGGAAAATTCGGCAAAAGTGGGAATCGTGAATTGCGGTAATTGAGTTTTCGGACAGGCTCGCGAGATTGTCAGCAGATTCTTGGGAGCTGGCTGCCGGAAAGGCGGGTCAGGAAGCGTTCGCCGCCGAAAGCATTTTTAAGCACAACACGGCCCGGGTATCTTTTGCCTACGGTGCCGATTATCGCTGCAGATGCGCCGGCTTCATTTAAAGCCTTAACTGCCTCTAAGGCCCGGTCTGCATCCACCACCGCCGTGATACGCCCCTCGCAGGCGCAGTATAAAGCATCCAGCCCAAGTATATCGCAGGCTGCCTTTGTGGCAGATGAAACCGGGATTGATTCCTCGGAAAGTTCTATGGAAAGGCCGCTTCCTTCAACGAACTCGCAAAGGGTAGTCGCAAGGCCGCCACGCGTAGGGTCCCGCATAACCTTAAGAGAGGACCCCAGCTGCATAAGTGAAAAAGCCTCATTTTTCACAACTGCACAATCTGATAAAAGATTTCCCTTCAAAAGGCCCGGGTTCCTTGCCATCATCACCGAAATGCCGTGGTTCCCCACAGGCCCCGACACCAGCACCGCATCGCCTTCCTTTATATTTTTCTCTGAAAGCCCCGGGCATTTTAAAAACCCGATTCCGGCGGTGTTTATGTAAAGGCCGTCTCCTTTTCCTTTTTCAACCACCTTTGTATCGCCCGTCACAACGAAAACGCCTGCGCTTTCAGCCGTCTGCCTTATCGATTCAATAATTCTTTCAAGGTCTTCCATAGGAAAACCTTCTTCTATAATAAAAGACAGGCTTAAATATTTCGGGTCACCTCCGGCCATACAGATGTCATTCACCGTTCCGCACACAGAAAGCTTTCCTATGTCGCCGCCCGGGAAAAAACAAGGGTTCACCACAAAACTGTCGGTCGAAAAAACCAGTTTTTCTGCGCCGGAAAGCACGGCCCCGTCGGAAAGCTGATTTAAAGCGTCGTTATTAAAGGCCGGCACAATCAGCTTTTCAATCAGCTCTGCCGTCTTCTTTCCACCGCTGCCATAATCTAATGTTATATATTTATTTCCCATCGTATCATACCTGATTGTGAACCACCCACAAACTAAAGATTCGTGGGCTTTTTTAAGAGGTTTGCCGCAAAATCACTCGGCCTTGAAAACCCCGGCGGCTCCCATGCCGCCTGCTATGCACATGGTGACCAGCGCATATTTTCCGCCTGTTCTTTCAAGCTCGGAAAGGGCCTTGCAGGTAAGGATGGCCCCGGTTGCGCCAAGCGGATGCCCAAGCGCCAGTGCGCCGCCATTAGGGTTCACCTTTTCTGGGGCCATCGAAAGCACATTTATGCAAGGGATTGCCTGGGCCGCGAAAGCCTCGTTCAGTTCTATAACATCCATATCCGAAACCTTAAGCCCGGTAAATTCCATCACCTTAGGAACTGCTGCCATAGGGCCCTCGCCCATAAATGCAGGGTCTATTCCTGCCACGTTAAAGCCCACCATGGAAGCAATAGGCTTCAGGCCAAGCTCTGCCGCCTTTTTTCTGCTCATCATCACCACAAAGCCGGCGCCGTCGCTCACCTGTGATGAGGTTGCAGCGGTCACAAGACCGTCTTCCTTAAAGCAGGTTTTCATGGAAGATAGCTTTTCCATGCTTGTGTCGCGGCGCACACCCTGGTCGGTATCAAATATAATTTCATTTCCTTCTTCGTCCACACCCGGAAGCGGAATTATCTGGTCCTTAAAGCGGCCTTCATCTATTGCGCGGGCTGCTTTTTTGTGGCTTTCCAAAGCAAAGGCATCCATTTCCTCACGCGTGATGCCGTATTTTTCGGCAACGTTTTCGGCAGTAAAGCCGTTTCCGATATATTCGTCCGGATCATTTTCCTTAAGCCAAGGGTTGTGATATATGCTTCTGTCAAAAGTCATAGGAAGGGCTGTCATGCTTTCAATGCCGCCGGCCACGATTGCATCTGCCTGGCCCGCCTCTATCTGCCATGCGGCAATTGCGATGGCATTAAGAGATGAAGAACAGAACCTGTCCACCGTAAGGCCCGCTGCCGTTTTAGGAAGCCCTGCCCTTGCAGCTACCAGCTTTGCCGGGTTTAACCCCTGCGTCTCTTCCGGAATGGCGCAGCCCAAAATAACATCTTCTATGCATTCCTTCGGAATTTCCGGATGCTTTTCAAGAAGTCCTTTAAGAGTTAGGCCACCAAGGTCCACCGGGTGCATATTTCTTAATGCGCCTTTCTTTCCCGCCTTTGCAACGGCGCTTCTTCCATAAGCTACAATAACTGAATTTTCTAACATGATTTTCTTCTCTTTCCTCTCTGCATTATCAAAAATTTTCTATCGTTTCTCAATTTTACGGCAAAAAACCACCAGACAGTTTTGCACTTTATAAAAATATTATATCCGAAAATCTTTTCATCCTCACAGATTCACAATGCCATTTTATTTTTCCAGCACAGGCTTTAAAAACTGCCCCGTGAAGCTCTGCTTTGCGTCGCATATTTCCTCCGGCGTTCCCTGCGCTATAACTGTGCCGCCTTTGTCCCCGCCTTCAGGGCCCATGTCGATTATATAATCCGCCACCTTGATAACGTCAAGATTGTGCTCTATCACCACCACGGTGTTGCCGCCGTCCGAAAGCCGCCTTAAAATCGACACAAGTTTGTTTACATCCTCGAAATGAAGGCCCGTGGTCGGCTCGTCCAGGATGTACATGGTGCGCCCGGTAGGACGCCTTGAAAGCTCCGTGGCCAGCTTGACGCGCTGCGCCTCGCCGCCGGAAAGCGTGGTGGAGGACTGTCCAAGCCTGATATACCCCAGGCCCACCTCGTAAAGCGTTTTTATCTTAGCATAAATCTTAGGAACATTCTTAAAAAATTCCAGCGCCTCTTCCACCGTCATGTCCAGCACATCAAAAATAGTTTTTCCCTTGTATTTAACTTCCAGCGTTTCTCTGTTGTAGCGTTGTCCGTGGCAGGTGTCGCACTTCACATAAACATCAGGCAGGAAATGCATTTCTATTTTTATTATGCCGTCTCCCGCGCAGGCCTCGCACCGCCCGCCCTTCACATTAAAACTGAAGCGACCTTTGCTGAAGCCCCGCACCTTTGCATCCGTTGTCTGGGCAAAGATATCCCTTATCAGGTCGAACACGCCTGTGTATGTGGCAGGGTTGCTGCGCGGGGTCTTGCCTATCGGGCTCTGGTCTATGCATATAACCTTATCGAGCTGGTCAACCCCTTCTATCTTTTTATGTTTTCCCGGCGCAATGTGCGCCCTGTTAAGCGTGCGCGCCAGGCTCTTGTATAAAATCTCGTTTACCAGTGAGCTTTTTCCGCTTCCCGAAACGCCCGTCACGCAGGTCATGATTCCAAGCGGGAACTTCACGTCGATCTTTTTTAAATTATTTTCCTGGGCTCCGACCACCTTTATAAACCCTGTCGGTTTTCTTCTTTCTCCAGGAACCTCTATCTTTCGTCTGCCTGCAAGGTAATCCCCCGTGATGGAATTTTTGCATTTCATGATTGCTGCCGCATTTCCCATGGCCACGATTTCGCCGCCGTGCTCGCCGGCCCCCGGGCCTATATCCACGATGGTGTCGGCCTCCCTCATAGTGTCCTCGTCATGCTCCACCACAATCAGGGTATTTCCCTGGTCGCGCAGCTTTTTTAATGTGGATAAAAGCTTTGCATTATCCCTCTGGTGAAGGCCTATGCTTGGCTCATCCAAAATATAAAGCACACCGGTAAGGCCCGATCCTATCTGCGTGGCCAGGCGGATTCTCTGCGCCTCGCCGCCGGAAAGCGTGGAAGCATAGCGCGTAAGTGTCAGATATTCAAGGCCCACATCCAAAAGAAACTGAAGCCTGGCCTTTACTTCCTTCACAATAGGCCCCGCGATTTCGCCCTGCATTTTTGAAAGCTTAAGCCCCTCAAAAAATTCAAGGCAGTCCCTTATGGTCATGTCGGATGCCTCATGAATATTTTTATTTCCAACCGTGACGGAAAGGCTTGTCTCGTTAAGCCTTTTTCCGCCGCAGGCCTCGCACGGGCTTATCCGCATATATTCTTCATAATCCGATTTAAACGAATCAGGGCATTCTTTGTAACGCCTTCTGGAATTTTCTATCAGGCCCTCGAAAACAATTGGGTAAACTCCCGTGCCCCGCATTCCCTTGTAATGCACATCCACCGAAATATTATCGCCATACCAGAACATATCCCTGATATTTTTAGGCAGCTTTTCGAAAGGTGTATCCAGGCTGAAATTGTGGGCCTTTGCAAGCGCCTTTAAAAGCTGGTTTGTGAAGCTTCCGTCTTTTTTTGCGCTTCCCCAACCGGTGATGGCAATGGCGCCCTCGTTTATTGAAAGGCTTTTGTCCGGCATGATAAGCTCAGGGTCAAACTCCATCTTATAGCCAAGGCCCGCGCACTCCGCGCATGCGCCGAATGGATTGTTGAAAGAGAAATTCCGGGGCTCTAATTCGGCAATGCTTATGCCGCAGTCGGGGCACATATAATTGCTTGAAAAGTGTATCTCGTTATTTTCATCCACAGGAAGAATAAGCTTTCCGTCCTCTGTGCGTGAAACATTCTTTTTGGATGACTTTGGCTTTACCGCCCCTTCGGGCCAGGCAGCCACCTGCACCGTCATCAGGCCGTCCGAAAGCTTAAGCACTGCCTCGATAGAATCATTAAGGCGGGAGTCTATTCCCGCTTTCACCACAAGGCGGTCCACAACTATGTCTATGTTATGCTTGTTATTTTTTTCAAGCTTTATTTCCTCATCCAGTTCGTAATTAATTCCGTCTATCCGGGCGCGCACATAGCCCTGGCGCCTTGCGCTTTCAAGAAGCTTTACATGCTCTCCTTTCCTTCCCCTTACCACCGGCGCTAAAAGCAGAATTTTTGTGCCCTCCGGAAGTTCCATTACGGAGTCGGCCATCTGGTCCACACTCTGCCTGGTTATCTCGCGGCCGCACTTCGGGCAATGCGGCGTTCCTATGCGCGCATAAAGAAGCCTTAAATAATCATGTATTTCCGTAACCGTTCCCACCGTGGACCTTGGGTTTCTGTTTGTGGCCTTCTGGTCTATCGATATCGCAGGCGAAAGCCCTTCTATGGTTTCCACCTTCGGCTTTTCCATCTGCCCTAAAAACTGCCTTGCGTAAGACGACAGGCTTTCCATGTAGCGCCTCTGCCCTTCCGCGAAAATAGTGTCAAAAGCCAGCGAGCTTTTACCGCTTCCTGAAAGGCCCGTAAACACAACCAGCTCGCCCCTCGGGATATCCAGGTCTATATTTTTAAGATTATTCTCGCTCGCTCCTCTTATTTTTATCAGCTTTTGTTCCTTTGCCATTTATATGTCCTCTGTAATATGTAATACATCTCCTAAAGACTGCCCCGAAAATTAAAATGCAGTGAAGCCCCGGAGAAATTTATTTTTCTATAATCACGCCTGCCTCTGCTTTTTAAGCTCCAGCATCTTATCTCTCAGCTCTGCTGCCGTCTCAAAATCCAGATTAGAAGCTGCATATTCCATCTGCTTTCTTATGCGGCCTATCAGCTTTCCGAACTCTGCGTCAGTCATGGATTCAGGATCTTTTTCTATCCTGTTTGCCGCGCTCTCTGCCTCCTTCGAAACGCTTATCAGATCCCTCACTGCCTTCTTTATCGTTTCAGGCTTTATGCCGTGCTCTTTGTTATATTCCTCCTGGATTTTGCGGCGCCTTTCGGTTTCGTCGATGGCCTTTTTCATGGAATCGGTCATCACATCGGCATACATGATAACATGGCCCGACGCGTTTCTTGACGCCCTTCCTATGGTCTGGATAAGCGAGGTTTCGCTTCTTAAAAAGCCTTCCTTGTCCGCATCTAAAATAGCCACCAGGGAAATTTCAGGAATATCAAGGCCCTCTCTTAAAAGGTTTATTCCCACAAGCACATCGAAAACGTCCAGCCTCATGTCCCTGATTATCTGCGTTCTTTCAAGTGCGGCAATATCTGAATGCAGATACCTGACCCTAACGCCTGCTTCCCTTAAATAGGAGGTCAGACCCTCTGCCATCTTTTTTGTGAGGGTCGTAACCAGCACTTTATTTCCTTTGCCCACTTCTTTATTTATTTCCGAAAGCAGGTCGTCTATCTGGCCGTTTACTGGCCGCACGGAAATCTCAGGGTCTAAAAGACCGGTAGGCCTTATGATCTGCTCTGCCCTTAACATCTCGTGGGCCTCTTCGTATTTTCCCGGGGTGGCGCTGACAAATAAAAGCTGGTCCACCTTCTGTTCGAACTCTTCGAACCTGAGCGGCCTGTTATCCATGGCGCTTGGAAGGCGGAAGCCATATTCAACCAGGGTTTCTTTTCTGGAATGGTCGCCGTTATACATGGCACCCACCTGGGGCACCGTCATATGGGACTCGTCTATAATTATTAAAAATTCATTTTTGAAAAAGTCGATCAGGCAGGCAGGGGGCTCTCCCGGCTTAAGGCCTGTTAAATGCCGGGAATAATTTTCTATTCCTGAACATATGCCCGTTTCCCGCATCATCTCTATATCAAAATTTGTGCGCTCGTAAATTCTCTGGGCCTCTAGGAGCTTATTATTATTTTTGAAATATTCAACCTGAAGTGAGAGCTCGGCCGCAATATTTACAAGGGCCCTTTCCATCTGCTCAGGCGGCACCACATAATAAGACGCAGGCAGTATCGCCGCGTGGGTAAGCTTTCCTTTCACATTTCCGGTAACCACGTCTATCACGCTTATACGGTCTATCTCGTCGCCAAAAAATTCTATCCTTAAGGCATCTTCATTTGCTGCCGCAGGAATTATTTCTATTGTATCCCCACGCACGCGGAAAGAGCTTCGCTTGAAATCCATGTCATTTCGCTCGTACTGGATTTTTATAAGTTCCTTTATAACCTCGTCCCTGTCCTTCTTCATGCCCGGCCGCAAAGACACGCACATCCTTGCATATTCATCCGGGTCACCTATGCCATAAATGCACGAAACAGACGCAACAATTATAACATCCTTCCTCTCCACCAAAGATGCCGTGGCCGAATGGCGCAGCCTGTCTATTTCGTCGTTTATTGAAGCGTCTTTTTCTATATAGGTGTCCGTGGACGGCACATAGGCCTCCGGCTGATAATAGTCGTAGTAGGATATAAAATATTCCACCGCGTTATTAGGAAAAAATTCTTTGAATTCGCTGTAGAGCTGGGCGGCCAAGGTCTTGTTGTGGGCGATAACAAGTGTGGGCCTGTTAAGCTTCTGTATTACATTAGCCATGGTAAAGGTTTTGCCGGACCCGGTAACGCCCAGAAGTGTTTCAAACTGGTTGCCCGCTTCAAAGCCCTTCACCAGCTTTTCTATTGCCGCCGGCTGATCGCCTGTTGGCTTATATTCTGATATAAGTTCAAAATGATCCATTATATTCACATTTCCTCGTCCGGTGTTTCTATTCCTTCGGCCGTAAGCTTTTCCATTTCTTCTATTGTGAGGTCGCAATAAATAGCCTCGCGCTCATAGTCGCCTGTTTCGTGCGCAGCCTCCACCTTTGAAAGCATGCTTCCCATATGGCCTAGCGCTGCAAAAGGGGCAAACTGCTTTGCCCTGTCCTCGCGGCTCATTTTCGGTCTTACGTTTTCAGGTCTTTTATCCCTCATCCGCTTCTGTGCCCGCCTATCTGGCTGTTTCTTTCTATGGCTGTTCCTGCTTTATCCAGGTTCATGCCTTTTAATATGGCATTTTTTCCGAATTTATCTTTTATTTCTATGGCCGCCCTTGTAAGCTCCCTGTCTTTTTTCGCAGCCACCGGGTCTGTAAATAAATCATACTGTTCAAATTCTTCGTCCGTCAGGTTTTCGAAGGCAATATTCACATAACGATAGTATAAATCCTCTCTGGCGATTTCGTCAAAAACTTCCATCATGCAGTCTTTTAAAATGCGGTTGGAATTTGTGGTCACCGAAAGGGTGCGGCTTTTGGACAAAGACGGCATTCCGGCCGCATGGGTGTGGCGGCCGTCAGGCAGGGTGTAGCCAAGCGACAGAGAAATCCGCCCCGTCACCTTTCTGTGCTTTACAAGGCTTGTCACAAGGATGTCGCACATTTCCTTTACTATAAGTTTTATTTCACTATAGCTGTAGTCCCTCGAAAGAACCTGGCCGTTGGATATGGAAGTGGATTTTGTTTTGTAATTTTTTATGTCCGAAATCTGCGTGGTTTCTATGCCCCATGCATGGTCCATTATAAGCTCTGCGTTCACGCCGAAAAGCCTGAACAAAAGCTTTTCATCCGACATGGCTATGTCGCGCATTGTGTGAAGGCCAATTCTCTCCAGCCTTTTTACAGTGCCCTTTCCTATCATCCAGAAATCCGTTAAAGGCTTGTGGTCCCAGAGCGTGCGTTTAAATTTTTCTTCGTCGAGCTCGCCGATAAAATCAGCCGCGTGCTTTGCAGTTATATCCAGGGCAATTTTTGCCAGATACATATTTGTGCCTATGCCGCAGGTGGCATAAAGCCCAAGTGTATTTCGTATGTCATCTAAAATCGTAATTGCCAGCTCTTTGGCGGTTTTCTGATAAAGCTTTAAATAATGCGTTACATCTAAAAAGGCTTCGTCCACTGAATAAACATGGATATCCTCCGGGGCAACGTATTTTAAATATACATCATATATTTTTGCGCTGTAGTCCAGATACAGCTGCATCCTCGGGGGCGCCATTATGTAATCTATGTTTTTGGGGATTTCGAAAACCCTGCAGCGGTTTTTAACGCCCAGCTTTTTTATGCCCGGCGACGCCGCAAGGCAGATGGTTTTTTCGGTGCGGGTGGGGTCGGCAACAACAAGGCGCGCGGTCATCGGGTCCAGGCCTCTTTCCACGCACTCAACAGAAGCAAAAAAGCTTTTAAGATCGATTACAAGAAAATATTGTTCGTTCAAGATACTTAAACCTTTAAATGACCATGCCGATTAGATATATCACCGCCAGGTGCAGGGGATAAAAAGCATAGAAGAAATATTTTAATTTCAGGCTGCCCCTGGTCCCGTCATAAATCCACAGAAGCGGCACCGCAAGAAGCGACAGCCACTGAAAGGCCATGCTTTGCATAAGCTGCACCGAAAGAAGGCATATCCCGGCAGAAAAAAGCACAAATCTCTGTATTTTTTTGCTGCTCTCTATAACCATGGCGCACCACGGAAGCATTATCCCCATAAAGCCATAATCCACACAGACTGAGAACCTGCTGCCATAAGCTGTGGTAAGCAAAGGCGCAGTGCCCAGCACATCACTGCCCGGAAGAACAAAAACGCCCTGCGTGTAATTTGCAAAAACGCACAATGCGGCCGAAAAAATCACCGCAACAATAAAAAGATAAAATTTCTTCTTGTCCCTGACTGCCTCCTGCCACGACCAGCACACCAGAATGGAAAGCGCAAATGTGAAAAGAACATTTAAATAAAGCTCGTCAAAGCTGTGTTCGATAAATATGGCGTCGGCCACATAAAAAACCTGGCACACCAAAGCAAGCGCCAGCACCCTTAAAAAATATTTCAGCTTATCTGAAGTATGTATTACGCCCTCTGCAATAAAGAAGGCGAAGATAGGAAAGGCCAGGCGTCCAACATACCTAAAAGCCAAATCACCCGGGAACAATATTGCCCCCAGATGATCCGTAAACATTGATATGCATGCTATTATTTTCAGTGCGTTTGAATTAATTTTCAATAATCTATTTCCTCTGCCATTGGCTTTTCAAGAAGCTCCGGGTTTGCAAGAAGCTTTTCAAGAAGCCTTAAGGTCTTTGAATAGTAATACCCGTCGGCAATGCGCTCGTCCACTGTAAGGCCAAGGTCCACTGTCTCCTTCACGCCAATGCTGCCGTCTTCTTTAACATACGAGCTGTTTTTTATTTCGCCCACGATGCAGAATATAGAGCAGGTGCCCCAGTTTGTGAGGTGGTGGTATCCGCTTTTAAGCTTTAACGAGCCAAGGTTTGAAAGCACAGCCGATGTATAATAAGGGTCTGTTTCTATAAGGCCGCGCGGGCATTTGCCTATTTTGTCCAGGAAGCAGCATATTTCACAGAATGCCCTTGCCAGCCTTCTTGGCATGCGGCTTACTATGTCCATGCTTTCCGAGGACTTGTCGATAACATCGCTGCGGCTTACGCTTATCTGTTCAAAAAGGGTCTGGTGAATTGATTTTATGGTGTCATCAGGTTCGCCCTTTATGATTGCCAGGGCCTCAGCCCCATCATCGGTGAAAAGCTTTTTAACCACAAATGAAACCTTCACATGGTTTCTCTGGTACATCAGCTTGTTTGCCACATAACGGTTGATTTTCGGCCTTAAGGTGATGGTTTTTATAAGGGCCGTTGTTATGATGTGGAAAGGTGTGTAAGGAAATTCCTTTTCATCTGCATTTAATTTTTCAACGTAGGCCCTGATAGGTGCCATGTCTATTCTGGCGGATATATATGCCTCGTTGTCGCACCGGTTAGGATAAAGCACCGGGCATATCACCTGCATCGGGTCGGGATTTTTTAAAAGCTTTCCATCGTGTCTGTCGCCGAATTTGCGGCGTTCCTTTTTTTCTGACATTTATATTTCCTCTTCCATCTTAGGGACGTCATCGTCTTCCATGCCGTCAGCCATTTCGTCAATTTTTTCTTTCATTGTCACAGCAGCATCCGGCTTTTGCTTTTCTTCTTCGGTGGCTGCCTGCATTTTTTTGATTTCTTCTTCTTCCAGTATTCTGTAGGCAACCTTTCCAACCAAAGTTTTAGGAAGCTCGTCTCTGAATTCTATGTCATATGGCATTGCGTATTTTGCAATATGCTTTTTGCAGAATGCCATCAGCTTAAGCCAGGTGTCTTCGTTTTTCTCGTAGCCTTCCTTGAGGACAACAAAGGCCTTTACCTTCTGCATCTTGTAGGAATCAGGCACACCAATGACACAGCTTATCTGCACCATTTCATTTGATTCTAATATGTTTTCCATCTGTGCCGGATAGATGTTGTAGCCCGAGCTGACTATCATTCTCTTTGAACGGCCCTTGAAATAAACAAAGCCTTCGTCGTCCATGTAGCCAAGATCGCCTGTGTATACCCATGTAAGGCCGTCTGCGTGCTTTCTTAAAGTCTTCGCGGTTTCTTCTTCGTTGTTCATATAGCCCTTCATGGCTGTAGGACCGGCTAAGAGTATTTCGCCTTCCTCGCCATATGGCAGCTCTTCGTCTGTGTCAGGCTTCACAATTTTTATGAAGCAGTCCGGGAACGGCACGCCTATGCTGCCCTCCTTAAACATATGAGGAGGCGTGAGGCAGCAGGCGGTAACAGTCTCTGTGGTGCCATAGCCCTCGCGCACCTGTATGGCAGCGCTGTGGTCGTATAAGAATTTGTCGAGTTTTTTCTTGAGTTCTATTGAAAGCGAATCGCCGCCGGAGAAAACGCCCTTCAGGCAGCTTAAATCCGCCTTTTCCATGGAATGAAGCCTCAAAAGCGCTTCGTAAAGCGTAGGCACACCTGCCATAAAGTTGCATCTGTATTTTGTAATCAGTTTTGCATAGCTCTTCGGGGTGAACCTTGGAACCAGCACGCAGCGTCCGCCGTTAAAGAGCATGGAATGGATGCACACGCCCAGACCAAAGCCATGGAAAACAGGCATTGCGGCAAGCATCCTGTCGCCCGGCCTGAACATAGGGTTCGTGGCTATTATCTGTGTGGCAAGCGAGTTGAAGTTTCTGTTTGTGAGCTCTATTCCCTTGGTGGTTCCTGTGGTGCCGCCTGAATAAAGCACAACTGCCGTGTCGTTTGCGTCTTTATGTATTTCGTAATTCCAGAAACATGCCTTCCCGATATTCATGAAGGCATCCCAGCGTATCACCGGTGCGTCCTTCGGAATTTTCTGGATTTTTCTGCCCTCTGTAAGCATATAACCCGCACGCACAGGCTTTGAAAGCTCGTCCTTTATACTTGCCAAAACCACATTCACAAGCTTTGTGTTCTGGCGGATGGCTTCGAACTTATTGTAGAACTGATCCAGTGTGATGACCGTGATGCTGTTAGAGGCATTAAGGTAAAACTCCAGTTCCTTTTCGGCAGATAACGGGTGGACCATATTTGCTATGGCGCCGATGCAGTTCAGGGCATAAAAAGAATATATTGCCTGCGGGCAGTTCGGAAGTGCAATCGTGACATGGTCGCCTTCCCTCACGCCAAGTGTTTTTAATGACTTTGCGCACCTCTGTATTTCCATAAGCATTTTCCTGTAGGTGGTAGGAACGCCCATAAAATCAAATGCAACATTTGCAGGATATTTTTCTGCGCATGCCTTCACGCCTTCATATATGCTTCCGTCGAAATAGTCCAGATGAAGAGGGATGTCTTCTGTGTGGCCTATCCACGGCATCTTCGCCGTGACAGGGTCGCTTGCGGTTTCCGTGTTGACCCACGCTGCCTTTTCTTCAAATTTTTCCATCTATAATAACCCTCCGGGATAATAATTTATCTGTATGCCGGGCCTTGCCTAGTTTTCTTCTGCCTTACAAAGGAAACTCCTTTGGCCCGGATTTTTATTTTTATGCTTAATGTTCTGCCCTTCAGGGCAAAATCTATTGTATTTTACCTTTTTAAAACTGCTCGGTCAATCAGTGAGCAAATTCTTAATTTTTATGTAATATATCGAAATATTGGCGGCGCCGAAAATTATAATATTTTCAAACCTGCTCTAAAATATAATCCTTCACGTCGGTAAGGCCGCTCTTCTTCCATTCGCCTAAGGCTTCCTTTTCCGCAAGAGGACATACTATATAAAAATCCAGCGCCTCCCCTTCCACGCGGCCGCTCCTTTTCGGGTCATAAAAATTTTCACGCCACTTTTCTTCGGTGGCATCTGTATATTCATCGGGTTTAAGGAAACGAACCTGGCGTTTTGTGGCAGAAACAAATGCTTTTGCTGCCAGAGGAAGAAGCTTCTCATATTCGCCCGCCTGCACATCACAGAATATTTTCGGAAGCTCGTCTTTTTCTATGTGCTCATTTTCCCGGTTGATTTTTATGCCCATGGCATCGAAGGAAAAATTATCTTCACTGAAATTGATTTTTAAGACCACGCCTTTTTCAGTATCAAACTGCGCGCGCTGATATGGCGTGTCGAAAATAAAATTTCCGAGGGAATAAAAAATGGCTTTCCCCGGAAATGTTTCGTAATTCATCGGCACATGAGGATGGTGGCAAACTATTATATCCGCGCCCATCTCAAGGAATTTTAAATACCTGTCTCTGGTATATGGCATCGGAAGCGACGTGAATTCCTCGCCGCCATGGGAAACAATCACGCACCAGCGGCATTTTCTTTTTATCTCATCAATATTTTTTTGTATTATATCAAGCTCGGTCCAGTTAAGGCAGCCGCCCTTTTCTTCGGATGCCGGCTTGCAGCCCCTTCTGTATCCCACAGAAAAAATGCCTATGCCGCCGGCTTCGTCGAGGATTATCGGCCTTGCGGCTTCTTCTATATTCATACCGGCACCTATTGTTTTTATGCCTGTTTTTTTTGCCAGGGCAAGCGTGTCAAAAAGCCCCTCCTCGCCGGCATCCATTATATGGTTGTTGTTCAGGTTCCATATATCGGCCTGCATGCTAGACAGCACAGACATGGCTTTCGGATTTATGGTGTGAAGAAGCGACAGGACGCTTGTCTGCCCCGGCTTCTTTTCCATGTCGGACACGGGCCCCTCCACATTGGCAAGGACATGGTTTCCGCTGTGCAAAAAATGAAGAACCTCTTCTGAAAGAAGCCCTTCATCCTCCCATTTTCTGTCCATAAATTTATCAAAGCCTATATCGCCAGTAAAAACTATAGATGTGTTTTTCATAATTATTATCCTGTCATAAATTGCAATTGCGACAATTCCCGGTAGGCATTTTTAGCAACCGTCAGAGCTTTACTCATGTCCTCTTATATATTTTTCAAAACCATAGCAAGCCTGCCTTAAACTTCAGTTGCCGCGGATTCCCGGTCCTATCTTTTGCTAAATTTTTTATATTAAATTAACTCAGCCTTGCAAGTTCTGCGAAACAGTCACCGCGCTCCTCGAAATTTTTAAAGTATCCATATGACGGCGCTGCCGGTGATAAAATGCAGGCCCCGCCTTCCGGTGTGATTTTTTTTGCAAGTTCGACCTGGCCTTTAAGGTCCTCCACATAATGGCAGTACGGCAGATTCTTTACTTCATCAAAAATTCTTTTTCCCGATTCATAGGCCATTATGTAATTATACCCGGAATGTTTTTTTATAAAATCCACAAGCAGCTCATAATGGATATGCCTGTCCATGCCGCCAATCAAAAGCGTGGCCGCGTTTTTTATGCTTGAAAGCGCCTGAATGGAGGCCTCCGGTATGGTGGATATGGAATCGTCATAAAAATCTATGCCGCCTATATTTCCCACAAACTCCAGCCTGTGTTTAAGTCCCTGAAATTCTTTTATGCTTTTCCGGATTTTTTCATCGTCGAAAGCAAATATGTCCCTGCAGATTTCATAAACAAAGCGTGCATTGTACTGGTTGTGCGTGCCCTTTAGCTGCATATCAAAATCGGCCGGTGCTTCCGGATTTTTGCTTTTGTCAAAGAAAATTATTTTTTTTCTGGCACGGGTTTCAAACTCAGGCACCTCATCGCCGCAGAAGAAAAAATCTCCCTGTCCCTGATTAAGGGTTATATTTTTTTTGGCCGCAAAGTATTTTTCAAAGGTGCCATAATAGTCCAGATGCTCTTCATATAAATTTAAAAACACTGCAATGTGCGGCGACACCCTTAAGTTTGACAGCTGATGGCAGGACATCTCGAAAACCACGACCGAATTTCTGTCGATTTCTTCGTAATAATCAAGGCACGGATAGCCAATATTTCCTACCAGCAGCACCCTTTCTTCCAGGCAATCTGAAAGCACGCTGTAAAGAAGCGATGCCGTTGTGCTTTTTCCCTTTGTGCCGGTCACGCCTATTGTCTGGCTGCCAAATTCTTCCAGGAAAAGCTCGGTCTGTGATGTGTACTTTTCATTGTAATGCTGAGCCACAATACCCGGGCTCTTGATTATATAATCATATCTGCTCTCGTCAATTTCATCCTGCTTCCCCTCGAAAATAACAAGGTCTTTTACCTCGCAGAATTTTTTTATAAAATTTTCCGTAGACTTTCCTTCCCGTCCATATCCCCAGACAAGAATTCTTTTGTCCTTTAATTTTTCTGTGATAAACACTTTTTCACTCCTGTTTAAAATATATCACTATGTGTACCAGTCCGCACCAACGTCAATACTAACTCTCTATTTTCAATTTATCTCATACTTCATCGTTCAAATCTTTCATGAGTTCATCCACCGAATTAAATCGTTTCGCATACGGGTCTTTAGCTATTTTTTCGGCTTCCTTCATTGCTGCTATTGTTTCTGCGTTTGGTGTATTGACTGAGATTTCAAAAGGGATTCTACCTTCACGTACTGATTGCGAAAGAAAAATTTTATATGCGGTTGCCATGCTCATTCCAAGTTGTGAAAACAACGATTCAGCATCTTTTTTTAGTTTAGAATCCACTCTGAAGCTTATACTTGATAATGTACTTGTATTAGCCATGTTTCATTCCTCCTTTTGCCACAATTATAGGCATTATGCATTTAAAATGCAAGCATATTACATCAGTTTGTGTACCGCTGCAGGGCAATCACCAGAACGGGTATGGCCACAAGCTGAATCACTATTCCCGGGATGGCATTTAAAAAGGCGCCCGCCATAAAGGCCGCCCAGCCAAACTCATAGCCGCCAAGGCCAAAAAACACGACCCTTGCGGCTCCCCACACGATGCGGCCCGCAAGCATGGCGCACACAAGCGTGACATAAATATAAATTTTCTTTCTTGGAAAAGTCCTGTATAAAAGGCCGGTTACCATCCCATAAGCCGAAAGCTCCAGGCACATGGCAATTCCCTTTGGAACCAGGACCGGCACTCCTGAGATTAAAAATCTAAGGAGCGGCGCGGCTAGCCCAATCGCAGCCGCATACCATGGCCCTGTAAAAAAGCCTGCCAGTATTACCGGTATGTGCATCGGACAAAGAGCATTTCCTATCTGCGGAATCTGTCCGGTGATAACCGGCAGCACCACCGCAACTGCCAGAAAAATCCCCGCCAGTATCATCCGGTATAGTTTATTATTTTTTAGTGCAGGAGCGCCCTGCCCCGTTATCTCCGACATAAGTTTCAAGAGCCAGGCAAAAACATCAAATGTACCGTAGCCATCCATATGTGAGGACTGTCCCCTGGCACCGCCTTTAGTTTTTGCTTTTTTGATTTTGGTTGTTTTCCACTTACCGGAGAACAATTTTCTTGCAGGTTACTATAGCTGAGCGTCCTTGACTGCGCCAACCTTTTTGTTGATTTCATCGCACTTGGCTTTGAATTTATCATACCAGCCGTCAAGGAAAAACTGGCAGGTTTCTTCATCTATGGCAAGATAATCCATAGTGCCTGTCTGCACCGCAACTGCACGACAGCCGCCAAAACAATTGCCAATATATTCGCAGTCCTTACACTTTTTGTTATGCTCTGTAAGGTCCTTCACAACACATGATGAACATTCGATGTAATATCCCTCGTTAAGAATATCGTGAAGGGATTTCTCCCTTAAAGACGAAAATTTTTCTGCAATAGGAGTATCTATCATGGACATACAAGGCAAAACCTTTCCTTCAGGAGAAAGATACATGCCCGTCCTTACAACTCCGCACAGCGAAGCGCCCATACACTTTTCGTCATCTTTTCCAACTATGTTCCATCCCTTATCCATACCAACAATGGCCTTGTTTTCCTGTTTGTCGAATGTGAATTCTCCGGCTTCTGCAAGAGTTATCGGAAAACCGTCCTCGACATATTTATCTATATAATCCAGATATATCTGCCGGCATTCAGCTGCTGAAAGGCTGTAATCTCCCTGCTTGCTCCAACAGCCAAGGTCAGTTGCCCTGCCAAGCTTTAAAGAGCTGCATCCAAGCTCTGCCAGCTTGTTTGCACTTTCACGGATTGTGTCTGCATTATTTTTATGTACCACCATGGTACAGGCCACCCGAAAGCCACGTTTTTTTAGCAAAGTGATGGCATCATATACTTTCTGTTCTGCACCCGGAATACCCCTCAGCCAGTCGTGCCATCCCACACCATCGAAACTTATCTGGAAAGCCGGCCTGGTGTTCAATGCATCAAGCCCATCAAGAAGCTTTTCATTCACAAGCGCTCCATTTGTATAAATCGTTGTAATCACAATGCCCTTTTCCTGCATATGCCTGATAAGCTGGAGAAAATCTTTTCTGACAAGCGGTTCGCCGCCGGTAATGCCGGCCTTTCTTATACCGCAGTCAGCCATCTGATCTATCCAGTCGAAAAGCTCTTCCGTGGTCGGAATGCCAAACTTGGCATCCGGTGCCGACATAAAACAATGCTTGCAGCGGTAGTTACAGTCACCAGTCACGGAAAAGTGCACTTCCTCCTTAAAGCGGTTATCAAAGAACCTATATTTTTGGTAATCTTCAAGCTCTTCTGAATCGCTTGCCGGACGAATAATTTTTCTTTCTACCAATTCTTCAAAATACTCACGGATTTCCTTCGGCTGTTCTTCAGGGCTTATCTCGGTTTTTCCATCACAGTCCAGAATAAGCGCATACTTTTCTCTGTCCGTAAAGGAAGTTCTTCCATTAGAAACATCAAAATACGCGAACGGAAGATTTTTATACCCGCATAATAAAATATTTTTTTCTAAAATGTATTTCATGTTTTTTCTCCTCTTCTAAAAATTATTGGGGAACATATTTACTGAGTACCTACCGCTTGGGTTATTGCTTTCATTGCTTCTGTTATAATTATTATACATTATACACAGATTTGCCCGATAATCATAGCAAAAAATCACGAACACAAGGGGCCTTAAGCAAATTTTACTGATTCACTAATACCAATTTTAATGTTAAAATACTCTAGAAGGAAATATAAGCACAACATATAACAGCAGTGCTGCTGATTAAGATATTTTGTAAAAATGGGATAAAAGGTGTTTAGTATGAAAAAAAATATCAAAAAATTTTTAGTAGTTTTTGTATCTTTGATGGTGGCCATGACCGGCCTTTTTGCATCAAATGCCATGGCGCTGGAATATGAGTATGAAACCATATGGGACAGCATATACGATATAGACCTTTCCAGCTGGATGACGGACCTTCCGGATGATATCTACATCAACAAAATAAACATCCCGGGAACACACGACAGCGGCACAGCCCATGTCTACGGCGGCGTATCGGGCTATGCATCCTGCCAGGACTGGCAGATAGACGAGCAGCTCAAAAAAGGCATACGGTGCTTTGACATAAGGCTGGATATCCCCGGCATAGATTTTGAGGATTCCGACGTAAGTGATTTATATCTGTATCACGGTGTTTTCCCATGCACGAAATCCATCTGGTGGCTTCCGCGTCTTAACCTTGAGGACGTTTTTGAATACTGCAACAACTTTCTTAATTCCCACCCGGGCGAAACAATAATTCTTAAACTTCAGAATGAAAACGGCAGCTCTGTGGTGAAAAATGTTCTTTCAAATATGTATTATGAGTACAATTACCAGTACGACGGCCACTACAGATACTATCACTATGGAGATCCTATTCCAATGCTTTGGGAGGTAAGAGGATGCATAGTGCTGATAGACAACGACACAAACCCTGGAACCTACACAAAATATGAAGACCACTTCGAGGCTAAAACCGAAGATAAAGTAACCCTCGTACAAAGGGCCCTTGACACCAGCGATGAAATAGCAAATGTGCGGGACGGCGACTATTTTTACAAGGACAGCTATGTAAACGAAATCGGGAAACTCGGAGAGCCAACAGTTAAATGCATTTTCACAAGTGCCAACCGCCTCGGCGTGGATTATCTGAAGGCCGACACAATCCACACAGTAAGCAACCTGGTAAACAGAATGCTGTGGGGTTATGATTTCACTCCGGGTGTCCGCTATGGATGGATATTTATGGACTTTCCTGACGTGGAAACTATTTGCAAAATCATTTATTCAAATGCTATACCTGTAGTAGAAACAGACGAAGAAGAGGAAGAAGAAACCATCGATGAATTCCCTACCATGGACGCGCCGATAGAAATGCCGACAGAAGAAGAAACCACCGAAGTCTTCCCTACAGAAGAATATCCGACGGAGGAATTCCCAACAGAAGAACCTTACGAGGAAGAATCTTCTGAAGAAGAATCTTACGCAGAAGAGCCATCCGGAGAGGAGCCATCCGGAGAAGAACCATCTGAAGAAGAACCATCCGGAGAGGAGCCGTCTGAAGAAAGTCCATCCGAAGAATCGTCACTGGAAGATCTCACACCTGAAGATGACACGCCTGAAGAAATTCCTTCTGAAGATATCCCGCACATAGATGAGCCGGCTGAAGAAACACCTGTCATCGAAGAACCTTAGACCCATATAAACGCGAGCCTGTCCATCAAACGGGGCAATCTGCTCACTGAATTTACAGATAAATTCAATGAACAGATTGCCCCGATTTTAAAATATAGATAACGCTTACGTTATTACTTTGCTTCGGTAATCGTCACGTACTGTGTAGGCTCGGTGAATGTGTGCCCTTCCGTAAGCCACTTTCTTAAAAGGTCGCGCTGGCCTATTCCATTACCCTCTTCGTCGGCGATTGTCACGGTGCCGTCAAAGCCAATCCACTCGCAATCAAGAGTTGTGTCGCGTTCCGTGATATAGAACATTTCCACACGTCCTACCATAACGCGAAGTGTGGTATCAAGAGGCAGCTCCTCGCCGTCCTTTATGATTCCTGTGCAGACATAGCAGGTAGGATAGTTATCGCGGTTTGCCACATCGCCTGCGTTGGCGTTGTTTGGTGTGAACGGAAGCTCTTCATCGGTTAAACCATCCTCATATTTTTCCACCTTATAAGACGCACCTGCCATAATTGCAAGGCCATCATCAATCCTGTGGAAATAATAGAACGAAGTATTGATATACTGAATCAGCTCTTCCACCGTCATGGTTGCCGAATAAACCTGGCGGGAGCTGTTCATAAGGTAAATAAAGTTGCTGGAAAATCCCGAAACCGAATCATCAGCATCCGCATAATATGCGGTTTTCCGTATTGGAGCTCCGGAAACATTGCCTTCCATCAAAAGGATATCAAACTGCTCGTCGCCGTATTCGTTGTACATATCAAGGAGCGTATTTACAATGGCAGAGCCCGCTGCATTGTTGTGGTTTTCATCCGTGATATTGGAATATTCCACATCACTGGTAAAGAATACTGCCGACGCATCCTTGTCGTTAAGGCCGCCACCTTCGGTATCCTGTCTGTTTTCCAGTATTTTTTCCTTGCATAATTCATAAGCGGCATCAGCATCCAGATTTTCATCAAACATGCTGTGTAATGCGGCTGAAAGGCCGTTTATAAGGCCGCCGTTCTGATCCTGCATCTGCAGGAAGGTGTATCCGCTGGAAACTACGTCCGAAAGTTCCGAAAGCTCCTCCGGAAGCGCGGACACATCGTTATTCATAGGAACCACACCGCCGCGGGATTCCTGATAAGCATTAAATGTGGTGGTGGAAATATAGGCCTCCAGCACTTTAAGCACATCATCCATTCTGTCATCTGAAACATTGCTTGAAATACCAACGCGCAGGTTCATATACAGAGGCAGCCATGAATCCCCGTTCGCATCAAACATAGGAAGAACTGTATAATCCGTGTCCAGAGTAGTAAGGTTTACCGTGTTAATTAATGCAATGGCACTCTCGCCGTCGCTCATATAATTAACAGCGTCAACTGCAGATGTTTCCATATCTTTTTCATCCACAAGGCCTTCTTCAAAAGCCTGTTCGAAACGGCTGAAAATTTCAGGCCAGATTGTTTCATCCAGTGTATAATCCGAACCCGTTTCATTGGCTGCATAGGCGTTTTTCCACATGATTCCGTCAATAGAATTTAAGAGGTCTGCGCCGATTGCCATCGTAAGCTGCATAGCAGAATATGCATAGTTGTCGCTCATCGGCCAGCTTACGCCATCGATACCCAGTTCCTTAAAGGCCTTGTCACAGGCTAACAGGCTTTCATAATCATAAGGGAGTTCAATTCCATTTTCTTCAAACAGCTTGTTGTTTGCAACGAAAACCATTCCGGTTCCCTGGATCGGAAGCCAGTAAAGGGCACCGTTTTCATCCTTAAAACTGTCTATCAGTGTCTTTGAATAATTTCCGGTAATTTCGAACTCAGATACATCCTTGAGATATGAACCGGCATTTGCAATCTCGTCAATATAATACGCCTGACGGATTAAAATATCCGGTGTGTCGTCCATACCTATATAGGCATTTTCATGCACCTGAGAGGAAAGATACCACTTGATATTGATGTCCGGGCACTGTTCCTCTATTGCCTTCAGCATATCCTCGCAGGTGGATAATGCCTGCACTGTAACAACCGGCCTGTCATCTTTTTCGGATGATGTCCCACCGTAGCTGACAAGAGTGGCACATAGCATAGTAAGTATAAATAAAACAGCTGCTGCTTTTTTCATAATTATTCTTCTCCTTCCGACCACTTAAAGAGTCATGTCCTTGCTTAAGGTTTCGTAACTTCCCAGCGTTTCGGTGAACACATTCAGGAAATCATCCACATCGATAAATTCCACGCTTCCAAGCTCGGCCAGTTCTTCCGTGTAATTTCCGGGAACGGTGGCAACCTCGTATACTGTATCATCATCAAGTTCTTTGCCGTCGCGGACAGAGATCACATACTGGTAGATATCGCCGTCGCCATACTGGTCAAAGCCGTTTTCCACAAGTTCTTTAAGCTGCGCGCCGGTTAAATGCAGGATGGCAATGCTGTCCGTGTTGGAATAGGTTCCAGGAAGGGCAACCCAGGAATCCTCCTGCGTGATATTTCCTTCATAGAAAATTCCGTTTACGCCATATGGATTTACATTCAGGCCTGTTATTGAACAGGTCCTTCCGTCGATTTCATATTCCTTAAGCTCGCCCACGTGGGTTTCGCCCAGCGACATAAGCGCCACATCTGTGCCGGCCATTTTTGCGTAGACGCCGCCCACTATCCGTGCGCTTTCTTCAAGGGTGAGGTCACTATCGCAGGTGCAATATACCGGGGCACCGCCCTGTTCCTTTGCCTCCTGGCGGATTTCCTTCATGGCATCTATGATGCCCTGTCCGTCGCCCTCGCCGAGAATCCAGTTTTTAAATGCATCACCAACCGGGGTAATAAGGCCATATTCATTCCAGGTGGTGTATTTAAGCCTTTCCATACGGCCTTCAAGGCTGGCATTATAAGCATCATACAGAGGCGACCCGGAATCCACATTAGAGTCCTTCAGGATAGGGAAAACATCGGCATTATAATTTAATGCCTCCTGGCCGAGTTCTGTTGCATACAGTTCCAGAATCTTCAGGGCATTTTCAAGCTTTTCTTCATTGCCCTCTTCTAAGAGCTCATTGCTGATGCCGATAAACGAGCCCGGATTGTAGATATAATAATTGGCTGAGCCGTCTTCGCTGATAAATGGCATCAGGCCGAATTCATCGTCGGTAACATCTTTTCCACCATCCGGATTAAAGCTGCTCTGGGAAATGGCGAAAAGCGTATTTCCGGAATAAAGCCCGTTTTCCGTACTTGTGGACAGCGGATTTTCCTCAACAAGTTCAAAGAAGCCAATATCTATAAGCTTCTGCATATAGGCAAGGGTATCGTCCCATACAGAATAATCTACATCTTCGCCCGCAAGAAAAGCCTTTTCCCAGGCTGCACCGTCCGGCGTATCCAAGAAATTCATCTGGGCAATATTGGTCACAACCTGGAACAGCCCACCCGGAAGCTTACCCGACATAACGCACAGCTTAATGCCGCGCTCGTCGCATTTTTCCTTTAAAGCCACCAAATCATCATAATTCTGAGGCAGTTCTGCATCCATTTCTTCAAGAAGGGTCTTGTTATATGCTATTCCGTAAACAGTATTCTGAATCGGAAGCAGATAGATTTCGCCATCCACGCTGATGGTGTCCAGAATAGACTGTGAAAGCTTGCTCACGAATTCATAGCCCGACAGGTCAATCAGATTTTCGCGGCAGGCCTCGTCTTTACATTCGTTTCTGCTGGTGAAATAAATATCGCCCTGGTCTCCATGTTCAAGCACGTTGTTGGAATACTCGCTCCCATTTGCGCCCCTGAATGTCGTGATAGAAAGCTCTATATCCGGATACAGGTCCTTGACATAAGCAAAGAAAGGCAGAAACCTTTCGCCGGTGTTGTACACATCCACGGTAAGCGCATTGCCTGCAGGCTCCGCCTCCACAGCGGACGTATTGTTTTCAGGCTCCGCCTCCGTGGTAACCGTGTTATCCACGGATTCCGCTTCTGTGGCAGATGTAGTTTCGGCAGATTCTTCTTTCTTAGTGGTGCTGCAGGCGCAAAGTGCAAAAATCATCACAGCCGCAAGCATGGTACAAATTATTTTTTTCATCATACGCGTCTTTCTCCCTTATTTTTTTACAAATATTCCAAGTGTCTTTATCAGTTCCGCTATATTTATTGGTTTCGCCAGGTGCGCGTTCATTCCCGCTGCAAGAGATTTTTGGATATCTTCCTCAAAAGCATTGGCCGACATGGCAATAATAGGTGTGCTTCCGGCATCTTCTCTGTCAAGCTTCCTGATTTCCCCCGTTGCCTCATATCCATTCATATTCGGCATCATGATATCCATCAGCACTGCATCGAAACTATAAGGCTCTGATTTTTTGAATGTTTCGACCGCAATCAGGCCGTCTTCAGCGGTCGTTACCTCTGCGCCTTCATCCGAAAGCAGTTCTAAGGCTATTTCCATATTCAGCTCATTATCCTCTACTAAGAGTATGCGCATTCCGCGGATATCGTTAATAGCGGCCTCTTTTGCCTGCACTGCGGCCGCATCATGGTTTATTTCAAGAGGAATTTCCACCGTGAAGCAGCTGCCCTTTTCAAACTCGCTGGTGACACGGATTTCACCGCCCATCAATTCCACAAGTTGTTTTGTGATGGACATCCCGAGGCCGGTGCCTTTATAATTTGTGCGGGATCCGCTGTCTTCCTGGGCAAAAGCCGTGAAGATTTCTGACAAAAACTCAGGCTTCATGCCTATTCCGGTATCTTCAAACCGGAATACGAAACGCGCTGTGCCTTCATTTTCTTGCGTTTCTGATGCTGTGACGGTTATGCTGCCGCCGTCCGGCGTGAATTTGACAGCATTTCCTAATATGTTAATAAACACCTGCCTGAGGTGCAGTTCATCACCCAGCACATGTGGATGTTTTATACCGTCGAAATTTTCTATATAATTCAGGTTTCTGCCGCTCATCTGGCCTTTGATGATTACACCACAGCTTGAAAGCAGTTCCTGTATGTTCATGGCTTCATGCGCGATTTCTGTCTTGCCCCGCTCTATGCGGCTCATATCCAGAACATCATTAATCAGGCTCAAGAGATGAGCCGAGGCTATATCTATTTTTTCAAGACAGTCTTCTGTTTTTTCGGAGTTGTTTTGTTTCAGCGCGATGGCAGTCATGCCCATGATTCCGTTGATAGGGGTGCGGATATCGTGGCTCATGTTGGAAAGGAACTCTGTCTTTGCCCGGTTTGCTTCCTCCGCTGTCTGAACAGCCTCCTTAAGCTGGTCGTTCAGATTCCGGATCCTTTCATTTTCTTTTTTATCATGCTTTTTTTTGTCACGCAGAATAAAGAAGATAATAACAGCCGCTGCGGCTATGATAATTGCCACAAGCACGAGCACGTACCAAGTGGTTATCTGAACCGCGTTATCCATTCCGGAACCAATCGTATCAGCTTTGGCAAAAAGCAGGATGGTCCAGTTGTTTGAAAACAAGGCGCTGTTTGCTACGAAATAATCGACCCCGTCGTTGTATGTGAACTGGCAGGCCGTTCCGACGCCTGTGGAAACTCCTTCCATCAATTCTTCCACAGAATCACCATCTGAAAATTCACAGTCCTTTAAGGCGCTGAACACATTATAGCCTTCAATAAATTTGCGGTCGTCAAGCTGAGTCTGCTTGAAAAGGACACGGCCGTCCTCACGGATGATGTAGGTGTAGCCAGTTTCGCCAAAGCTGTCCACCACAATCTTTTTGCTGAAGGTGTCAAGGTCGACTGCCGCAATAATAAAATCAGCCTGCCCGTTCAGACATGGAACGGTAACACTTTTATTTAATATGAAGAAAATAAACTGCTGCTCACTTCCCAGATGAGGGATTGTGCCGATGTAGATGTTGTTGTCCTCCAGGGCATTTATAAGCTCGGAAACATCAACCCAGTGGCCGGTGTGGCCATCTGAACAAAGATAAGAGGATCTGCCATCGATGATTATCGTCTTAAGATTTCCGCCAAGAAGAGGGTCGGCTATGTTGGATAAAAGCTCTTTCACATCCTCTTCGTTTTCCAAGGCTCCGGATTCCAGCTGCCCTGCTGTAATCTCGGTAATCGGAAAGTACGTCTCTGCCATAACATTTACGACCTCTCCGGCTTTATCAGCAATCTCTATCAGGGCGGAAGACTTATCCTGATAAATTGCGTCTTTTTGATATTTAACAAAACGGACAAGAATAAATGCCGACACCGCAATTACAACCAGCGCCACAATCAGCAGCCCTGCAATCATTTTTGGATTTTCAAAATGCCGACGCTTTTTATCCTTCATAATGGCAGAATCAGCATGCTGTGCTGCTGTGCTGCTGTGCTGCTGTGCTGCTGTGCTGCTGTGCTGCTGTGCTGCGCGATTTTAGCGGTGCTAGGCATGCCTGTCAAGTCCTTTCTGCAAAATTTAATTGCTAAAACAAAAATCTTAAAAATTTGGGCTTATTATACCAAAAAAAGCTTGTGCTTTTCAACTGTAAATTTATGAAGCAACAGGTGAGCAAGAGCTGAAAAATGTGTGCAGCGAAGCTGCGGACACATTTTCAGAGCTTGCGGACCATCAGCTGAGGACGGCGCTGTCGCTTAAGGCTCCGCCTATGGAGGAAAATTTTTCCATTAAATCCGAAACCGTAAGTTTCTTTTTATCTTCTCCTCTTATGTCAAATATGACCTTTCCACTATGAAGCATCACGAGACGATTGCCATAGTCAATGGCATTTTGCATATTATGGGTGACCATCAGGGTGGTGAGATTGTTTTCCCGGACTATCTTATCTGAGAGGTCAAGCACGGTAGCGGCGGTTTTTGGGTCAAGAGCCGCGGTGTGTTCGTCAAGAAGCAATAAATCCGGCTTCTTCAGGGTTGCCATCAGAAGGGTTATTGCCTGGCGCTGACCGCCGGACAGAAGGCCGACCTTCGTTTCGGTGCGGTTTTCAAGGCCAAGTCCAAGTCTGGCAAGCTGCTTTTTGAAAAACTCCAGCTCTTCCCCTTTTGCTATGCCCCATTTAAGAGAGCGCCTGTCTCCCCTTCGAAGGGCAAGCGCCATATTTTCGCTTATCCACATATCCGCGGCTGTGCCCATCCTGGGGTCCTGAAAGACTCTGCCTATGTGTTTGGAGCGGTGCACATCTGATAGGAAGGTTATATTTTCACCGTTGAGGGTGATTTTGCCGCCGTCCGGCAGGATTGAACCGGAGATAAGGTTAAGGAGAGTGGATTTTCCGGCGCCATTGGAGCCTATTACAGTGATAAAATCACCGTCGTTAACTTCAAGATTAAAATCGGAAAAGATGACCTTTTCGTTGATTGTGCCTGCATTAAAGGTCTTTCTCAAATGTTCAATTTTAAGCATCAATGTTGCCCTCCTTTATGTAGGCCTTGACTCTTCTTTTGAAGCTAACCTTATCCTTCCAGACCGGTATAGCCAGAGCCGCTGCGACTATTATTGCGGTTATTATCTTAAGGTCCGTTGCCTTCATAAATGGCAGCGTCAGCACACAGGCTATGATGGTTCGGTAGATAATAGCGCCCAGGGTAATAGCCGTCATCTTGAAAGCAAAGTTTTTCTCCTTGTGGATAAACAGCACCTCGCCTATTATTACAGAAGCAAGCCCTATGACTATGGTGCCCTGACCCATATTAACCAGAGCCGAGCCATAGTCAAACTGGGATATGAGGCTGCCGGATATGGCCACGATTCCGTTAGAGATCATAAGGCAGAGAACGGTCATAAAGTTGGTGTTTATTCCGAGAGCCCTTGACATATTGATGTTGCTGCCTGTGGCTCTTATCGAGCACCCCAGTTCGGTGCCAAAGAAGATATACAGGGCAATAATGATCACAGCGCATGCGATGACTCCTACCGTTATGGAGAGAACATTAGACTTTACTCCCTCAGGGAAAATGGACGCCACAACCTTTTTAAGGCTGTCTCCACTTATTGCCACGGTGGCCTTATCGCTCATAATGCGGATATTTACGGAATAAAGGGCTATCTGGGTGAGTATTCCGGAAAGAATAGCTGGTATCTTAAATTTTGTGTGCAAAAATCCGGTTACAAAGCCCGCCAAAGCACCGCAGAGAAATACAATGATCAGGACAAGAAGATTGTTCATCCCCTTATTTATTAAGACAGCGGTTACCGCTGCGCCGAGGGGAAAAGTCCCCTCGACGGTAAGGTCTGCTATATTAAGTACACGGAAGGTAAGGTATACGCCAATGGTGAGTATCCCCCACATAAGGCCCTGGGCTATACCGGATTCTATTGTAAGTAGCGAAATCATTTTTTATATACTCCGATTTATCAATATTTTGTGGCTCTTTGGAGAATGCTTTCAGGGACAGTGAGTCCGAGGGCCTCTACGCTTGCTTCATTGATGGCTGTCTCACAGCCGCTGGTCTGAAACTGCACCGGCATCTTGCCTGCAGCTTCGACTGGGTTAGAGGCTGAAAGAATTTCCACAGCCATCTTTGCGGACTGCTTTCCGAGTTCGAAGTAATCGATACCATATGTTGCGGTGCCGCCGTTCTGAACCTGACCCGGCTCGCCAACTATGGTAGGAAGACCACATTCATTTGCCGCTGCCGCTACCGTTGCCATGCCGTCAGAGAGGACATTGTCGGTAGGAATATAGATAGCGTCTACGCTGCCGCGAAGGGATTCGATGGCTGACTTGACCTCATCAATGGAGGAAACTGTCTTCTGGACGCATACCATACCAAGCTGTTCTATCTGCTCTTTAGCCATCTCATACTGGGCTGCCGAGTTGGACTCAGAGGAACAGTAGAGGACTGCAACAGTCTCTGCGTCTGGAAGAAGTTCCTTAAGAAGATCAATCTGCTCTGCAACCGGGTTCATATCCGAGGTACCGGTGATGTTTGCACCTGGATTTTCGTTACTTTCGATAAGGCCGGAGGCAACCGCATCAGTAACTGCAGTGAACACTACCGGGATGGTGGTGGTCTTTTCTTTTATGCAGGACACCGAAGGGGTGGCGATGGCAAAGATAAGATCGCTGCCGTTATTTATAAGGGTATCTGCAATGGTCGGGCAGTTCGAGGTGTCTGCTGCAGCGGATAGATATGTTATCTCTATGTTTTGTCCATCAACGAAGCCTTCCTCCTCAAGGCCCGCCTTAAAGCCCTCGTATGCATTCTGAAGGGCGGTAAACTCGCCGAACTGCATAACGCCTATTTTGATGACCTCCTGGGACTCGGTAGACTTTTCCGTACTGCTGCTGCCGCAGGCGGCGAGGGAGAGAACCATCATAAGTGAGAGAATAATTGTAATAAACTTTTTCATTTTTTTGCTCCTTTTAATAATAAAATAATACTGCAGGCTGTTTGCGCATCTCTTCGTGCTGACGACATCCGAACGACATTCGCAATCTCGCGTTCTGCGAACGCTTCTTGCTCATGTCTTTGGCGGTTCGCAAGCCCTGAAAATGTGTCCGCAGCTTCGCTGCACACATTTTTCAGCCCTTGCTCACCTGTTGCTTCATAAAAAAGAAGGGCCCGCACACATTGTGGCGAGCCCTTTTGATTACGCAAATAAAAATCAATCGTGTAAAGCGCAGGAATGACTCACCATAAGCAAAGTATAATAATAGTAATACTTACGAAACGTCATCCTATTGTGCTCCTTTCGATTTATTTTTTATAATGCGTACTTTAGCACTTAAACGCGTTAAAGTCAAGAAGTATTTTTCAGAACGGCTATCGCCTATTATTTTCAAAAATGTCATAATCTTAAATCCCATGACCTACTTATTCTCTTCGCCATTCGAAACTTTTCGCCTTTTTGCCTTTTTGTTTCGAATGCCGCGCCTCTCATTTCATTCTCCACATAAACTTCTCGAAAGACATCCCAAGAGCGGACTTACGCAGTTAAAAAAATAAAGCCTGCCAAAGATGCTGGGGCTAATGTTTCAATTATTTTAGGACATTTTCGAAAATGCTTGACAACACAAGCTGATTTTTTTAATGAACTTAAAAGAAAAATCGGGGGCCTGTGTGGCCGTCACGACCTTTGGCTTGCCACATTTCACGAGCAGAATCTTATTTGCGAGAATAACATTCACTGTGTGTTTACAGCATAAGGCGGGAG
>R07__coassemble_28_pt1 | contig 60095 bp, 58 predicted proteins | sample R07__metabat2_low_PE_052 | metagenome-assembled genome bin R07
AATTTGTATTATCAGGGAAGAAAAAATTATTTAATAAAAAAATTTAAGATTACAGTTATTCTCAAGGACTAATAAATGGATACAAATAAAAAAAATAATTTTATGGTGCAGGGGGCAATTCTTGGAATCGCTTCGATACTTGTGAGGCTTATTGGCCTTTTCTATCGTATACCTCTCACAAATATTTTAGGAGATAAAGGAAATGCCTATTATGGCGTGGCATTTCAGGTTTATAACATTCTTCTGCTTCTTTCATCCTACAGCCTTCCTTTGGCTGTTTCCAAGATGGTGTCAGCAAGAATGGCATTAAAGCAATATAAAAACACGCGCAAGATGTTTATCTGTGCCATATTTTTTGGCCTTATAGTTGGAATTGCCGCATTCTGCATTTTGTTTTTTGGGGCGGATTTCTTCGCAAATCTTATGGGCTATCCGCAAAGCGCCATCCCTCTGAGGGTGCTTGCATTCGGCCTTGTAATCCTTTCTGTTTTAGGAACTTTAAGGGGATATTTCCAGGGCCTCGGCAACATGGTTCCGACTGCTTTTTCAAATATAGTAGAGCAGATAGTTAATGCTTTTGTTAGCGTTATCGCCGCATCCATATTATTCAATATGGGAGCTTCGGTTGCAGAAGGCACTTTTGCTTTTGAAAATGTTCAGGAAAGTTATGGCGCCGCAGGCGGCACACTTGGCACTGTTGCGGGTGCATTCTGTGCGCTCATATTTATGTTGATTCTTATCCTGCTGCAAAAGAAAAGAAATGATGCGCTTGTTGCAAAGGATAATACAAACGAAAGCGAACCGGTTAAGAAAATCATCAAAATACTTGTTGTTACAATTGTTCCCGTTATTTTAAGCACGGCTATTTATAACCTTACAAGTGTCATAGACCAGGGTATTTTCGGAAATGTAATGCTTGCGAAAGGAATGGACTCCGATCTTAAGGATTCTTTGATGGGCATGTACACGGGAAAATATTACCTCATTATCAGCATACCTATAGCCCTTGCATCCGCCCTTGCTTCATCTCTTATTCCTTCTGTTGTATCATCAAGGACAAAGGGCGACACCAAAGGCGTAATCCAAAAAGTAGAATCTGCCATAAAGCTTACTGTGCTTGTGTCTTTCCCGTGCACAGTGGGAATAGGGATACTTGCAAAGCCTATTATAAACTTACTTTTCCCTTCGAGCGACGACCCGGAAAAGGTGGCTCTTATGCTTCTTGCAGGCTGTCTTACTGTCGTGTTTTACAGTATATCCACAATCACAAATTCAATTCTTCAGGGAATAGACCATATGCGCCTGCCGGTTATTCATTCGGCAATTTCTCTTGCGGCACATGTGATTGTTTTATTTGCCCTTTTATATCTTACCGACCTTGATATTTTCAGCGTGATAATTTCAGATATGTTCTTTGCAATTCTTATGTGCGTGCTGAATGCTTTTTCCCTGAAAAAATATCTGACCTACAGGCAGGAAATAAAAAACACATTTATTATTCCTGCATTATGTTCAATAATAATGGGTGTAATTGCCTTTGTGTTAAATTATATTTTCGATCTTTTTATCGGAAGAAGTTTTATGGTTCTTGTGACTATAATAATAGCTGCCCTTGTTTATGCGGTGCTTTTGCTTGCGCTTAAGGCAATAGGGGAAGAGGAGCTTAAGTCGATACCTGGAGGAAGGACCATTACAAGATATGCAAAAAGATTTAAACTGATCAGATAAAAAATTGCAATAAAAAAGCGGCCTGTAAAACAAAAGCCGCTTTTAAAGTTTTTTGATGATTATGCGCGTTCTACTTTGCCGCTTCTTAAGCAGGAAGTACAAACATGAATTGTCTGAGCACCGCCGGCTGTTTTAACCTTAACGGATTTGATGTTTGATTTCCAGATTTTGTTAGAACGTCTGTGTGAATGGCTGACCATATTTCCAAAATGAACGCCCTTTCCACAAATATCACATTTTGCCATATCTATTGCACCTCCTTTTTAGGATAATTCTGCTTTCGCACACAAGGGGCATTTTAACAGATTGATATAGCATTTGCAAGGGAAATTTGTTATAATCGAAACACATAATTTAAGGAGGCCTTTTTATGAAAGGTAATTTCAGCACAAAACTTGGAAAAGTTGAAATAAATAATTCAGTTATCGCCCGGCTTGCGGGCATAGCCGCGCTTGAATGCTTTGGCATCGTCGGGATGTCTGCTTTAAGCACAAGCGATGGCGTCATCAAACTTTTAACCAGAAATTCAATTGCAAAGGGCATAAAGATAAACGTAGACAACAACGAGGTGTCATTAGAATTTCATGTCATTGTTGCCTATGGCGTAAGCATACCTACTGTTGCCCAGAACCTGATTGAAAATGTGCAGTATCAGGTCGAACAGTCAACAGGCTTTAAAGTTAAAAAAATCAACATCATCGTTGACGGCGTGAGGGTTATCGACTAAGGAGGACTTTTATAGTGCTTAATTTTATAGATGCCAAAACATTCAAGTTGATGTTTCTGGCGGGTGCTAAAAATCTTGAATCCAAAAAAGAATGGATTAACGAATTAAACGTTTTCCCGGTACCTGATGGTGATACCGGTACAAATATGACATTAACACTTCTGTCTGCAGTTAAAGAAGTGATGAAGCTTTCTGAAAGCGCGAATCTCACAGAAGTGGGTAAAAAGATTGCTTCCGGAACATTAAGGGGCGCAAGAGGTAATTCGGGCGTTATTATGTCCCAGCTTTGCCGTGGCTTTTCAAAAGCTGTGGAAGGCACTGACATAATCGACATAAAGCTTCTTTCAAAGGCCTTTGAAAGGGCAGTGCAGACTGCCTATAAGGCAGTAATGAAGCCAAAAGAAGGAACCATTCTTACGGTCGCAAAAGCTGTAGCTACAAAAGCAGGCGAGATATGCAACTCCGACCTAACACTTGAAGAATTCCTTGTGCAGGTAAATAGCTATGCAGAACTTGTTTTAAGCCAGACTCCGGATATGCTTCCTGTCCTTAAAGAGGCAGGCGTTGTGGACTCAGGCGGGCAGGGCCTGGTTGAATTCCTGCATGGTGCCTTTGATGCGTTCGCGGGAAAAGAAATTAATCTTGATTTTGAATCGGCAGGGAATATGCCTGAGCCTGGTTCGTACGTAAGAAAAGTCGACAGCTCAAATCTTGAAACATCAGATATTAAATTCGGCTACTGCACTGAATTTATCATCCTTCTTGACAAGGAATTTTCAGAAGCAGATGAGAAAGAAATGAAAGCTTTTCTTTCTTCACTCGGAGATTCAATTGTCTGTGTCAACATGGACGAGGTTGTTAAGGTGCATGTCCACACAAACCATCCCGGCGAGGTCTTCGAAAAGGCCCTTACCTATGGCCAGCTCACAAGCATGAAGATAGACAACATGCGCGAAGAACACAATGAAAAGCTTATTACCGAATCCGAAAAACAAAAAGCCATAGAAGAAGAAAAACAAATTCAGGAAGAAAAATTATTAATCGAAGAAACAATAGGCCCTAGAAAGGAATATGGCTTTGTGGCTGTATGCGCGGGCGATGGCATAGCAAAGGTATTTAAGAGCCTGAGCGTTGATGAAGTCATCGAGGGCGGCCAGACAATGAACCCTTGCACTGATGATATCTTGGAAGCTATCAATAAGATTAATGCAGACTGCATTTATGTTCTTCCTAATAATGGCAATATTATCATGGCAGCAAACCAGGCAAGGGATTTATGCGAAGATAAAAAGGTTATTGTTATCCCTACAAAAACTGTCTGCCAGGGAATAAATGCCGTTATCAATTATGTTCCGGCAAAAAATATTGATGATAACGAAATAGGCATGACAAAGGCAGCCGCTGAAATAAAAACCGGAGAAGTTACCTATGCTGTCCGCAACACAAAGATAGATGGCAAAAAAATCAAAAAAGGCGATTATATGGGAATATCCGACGGCGACATGCTTTCAGTTTCTAAGGATATGATCCAGACCACCATAGATATGGTTAAAGCCATGGTAGACGAGGACACAGAAATAATCACCATATATTACGGCGCAGACACCGACGAGGAAACAGCAAACCGGATAAGCGAAATGCTCGAGGAAGACTGCCCGGACGCCGATATCATTGTGACTTATGGCGGCCAGCCGGTTTATTACTTTATTTTATCTGTTGAATGAAGCTTACCGAATTAAAAGGAATTGGAGAAAAAACCGAAGAATTATTTTCAAAACTGGGCATATCTGATGTTGAAGATCTGCTCATGTTTTTTCCACGGGATTATGAAATGTTTTTCCCGCCTTCATGCATTTCTGAAATCGGATATAAAACCTCTGCAACCATAAAAGGCGCCTTCGTGCAGAATATGCGCGAACGAAAGGTGAACAAATTAAAAATTTCATCCACAGTCTTCAGGGATGAAATAGGAGGAAGTATTGCGGTCACCTGGTTTAATTCGCCATTCATGAAAAATGCGCTTGATAAAAGCGCTATGTATGTGCTTAAAGGCAGGGTGAGCCGGAAATACAACATCCCCGAAATAAGCCAGCCAAAGGTTTACAGGCTTGATGAATACCAGGCTCTTATTGGAAGCAAGCAGCCTATATACCCGCTCACGAAGGGCCTTTCCAATAACCTGGTGACAAAGGCTGTGCGTTCTGCACTTGGAACAGGTGCATTTTTTAATATTTCATTAGAGCCTGCTTTGCCTTTATCTGTCGAAGAAAAATTCGGCCTTTTGGACAGGGCATCCGCAATAAAAAATCTGCACTTTCCGGAAAACGATGATTTATTCAAAAAAGCTCTTACAAGAATGTCCTTTGAGGAAATTTTTAAATTTATCTACCTCACAAAATCGAATGGTACTGTTGAAAAAAATGACAGCGAATATCCGGTAAAGCATTCAGAAAAAACAGAACAGTTTATAAACGAACTTCCTTTTAAACTGACCGAATCCCAGAAAAAGGTTTTCAAAGAATTATCGGATGATATGGCATCCGGCAAGGTGATGAACCGTCTTTTAGAGGGGGATGTTGGCTCAGGAAAAACAATTGTTGCCATACTTTGTCTGATGGATGCCTGCTTTAACGGATACCAGGGAGCTTTGATGGCCCCAACCGAGGTGCTTGCGGAGCAGCATTACAATACTATATGTAATTTTTTCAAAGAGCATGACATAAAGCTTAACGCCGCGCTCCTTACAGGTTCCATGTCAAAGCTTGAAAAACAGGTTGTGTATGACGCACTTTCCGACGGAAGGGCCAACATTGTTGTGGGGACACATGCGCTTATTCAGGAAAAGGTTAAATATAAAAACCTTGCCCTTGTAATAACAGACGAGCAACACCGTTTCGGCACAAATCAGCGAAAAGCCTTAAAAGAAAAAGGTAAGGAGCCGCATTCCATAGTTATGTCTGCCACCCCGATTCCCAGAACCCTTGGCCTTATTATTTACGGCAACATGGACATTTCCATAATAGATTCAAAACCGGAAAACCGTCTCAGAATAAAAAATGCCGTCGTGGATGACAGCTTTCATGAAAATGCCTATAGATTTATTGAAAAACAGGTAAGATGCGGACACCAGGCATATATAATCTGTCCGTTGGTTGAATATACAGAGGGAATGGAAGCGCAGAATGTGGCCGATTATGCCGAAATGCTTAAAGGCATAATGCCGCCCGATATAAAAATAGGCCAGCTTACCGGGCCGATGCCGCCTGAAAAGAAAAATAAAATCATGACCGACTTTAAAAATAAAGAAATAGATATTCTTGTTTCTACCACTGTTGTAGAAGTTGGTGTGGATGTTCCTAATGCAAGTGTTATGATGATAGAGGATGCAAACCGCTTCGGCCTTGCGGCCCTCCATCAGCTAAGGGGGCGTGTGGGAAGAGGAGAGCACCAGAGCTACTGTATTTTTGTTTCTGATGATAAATCAAAAGAGGCAATTCAGAGGCTTAATATACTTAATGAATCAAATGATGGTTTTAAAATTGCGTCACAGGATTTTAAAATGAGAGGACCCGGAGAGCTTTTCGGCACAAAACAAAGCGGCGCGCTTTCTTTTAAAAACTTTGATATTTCAAGGGATGAACAGATAGCAAAAGACGCTCTTTCAGCTGTGAATGGTTTATTAGATGGAAGCCTTAGCTTTACGGCATATGAAAAAAGTTATTATGACGACCTTATAAAAAAGCTTCAGGGTGGCATATTGCTTTAAACTGTGATATTATAGCCAAAAATTCAGGAGTTATTTATGAATATAGTTGTATTATGCGGGGGTGTGAGCACGGAAAGGGAGATTTCGCTCCGCACTTCCACAAAGGTTTCCAAGGCTTTAAAATCAAAAGGGCATCGCTGTATTATGATTGATGTTTTTTTTGGAACAGAAAAAAAGCCTTGTTTTGATTATGAACAGGATTTTGACTTTACAGCTGATGAACTCAGGGCCAAAACAAGCCTTATTACTGATGAACTGGTTGCTAAGACAGGATTGTTCGGACCAAATGTCCTGGAAATATGCAAAGAGGCTGATATTGTTTTTATAGGCCTTCATGGGGAAAATGGCGAAGACGGAAAGGTGCAGGCGGCCTTCGATAAAGAAGGAATAAAATATACGGGTTCTGACTCTGTTTCTTCAGAAATAGCCATGAGCAAGGATAATACAAAAAGAAAAGTTTCTGAACATATCAGAATGCCGAAGGGGATTACGCTGAAAAAAGGCGAGCCGGTGCCGAAAGATATTTCTGTTCCGTGCGTTATCAAGCCAAGCAATGGAGGAAGCTCGGTTGGCGTTATGATCATCGAAAAAATGGCCGATCTTCTGCCGGCATTAAATGAGGACTTTAAGTACGACGACACAATACTTGTGGAGGAATATATAAAAGGGCGCGAGCTTACGCAGGGCGTTCTGGATGGCAAGGCACTTCCTCCGGTTGAGATATGCCCGGATAAAGATACCTGGTATGATTATTCAAATAAATATAATGGAAAGACAAAGGAAGTTTGCCCTGCAGAAATTCCGGAAGATATTTTAAAAGAAATGTCGGAATCTTCGATATTATTTGGAAATATTCTGGGGCTTTCTGTTTATTACAGAATTGACTATATACTGTCAGACAACGGGCTTTTATATGCCCTCGAGGCCAACTCGCTTCCGGGTATGACAGACACCTCGCTTGTTCCGCAGGAGGCAAAGGCTGTAGGCATTGAATACCCTGAGCTCTGCGAAAAAATAATTGAAATATCCTTAAAAAAATATAATTAAAAAAAGGGAAAACCCATGAAAAACATTACTTTAAGAAACCTTCAGGATGTTACAAAAGGAAAACTGTTTAATGCAAAGGATGTGATGGATATTGAAATCACGGCCATCATTTCTGACAGCAGAAAGGTGAGGGATGAAAGCCTTTTTCTTTGCATAAAAGGTGAGAGAGTGGATGGCCACGACTTTGCCGCCAAGGTTGTTGAAGAAGGTGCTCTTGCTGTGTTATGTGAACGCGTAATAGAAAATTATAACGGCCCTTATCTTCTTGTGGATTCTGTTTTCGAGGCTACGCAGGCTATTGCCGAATATTACAGACGCGGCCTTGAAATAAAGGTTATAGGTGTGACAGGAAGCGTGGGGAAAACCAGCACAAAGGAATTTATTGCTGCTGTCCTTTCAAAAAAATTTAAAGTTCACAAAACAAAAGGGAATTTTAATAATCAGTGGGGCGTTCCTTTCACAATTTTCGGAATTGATAAAGACGATGACGTGGCGGTTATCGAAATGGGAATCGGTGATGTGGGAGAGATGGACAGGCTTGCAAGGATTGCAAGGCCTGATGTGGCTGTTATCACAAACATAGGAGAAAGCCACATGGAATTTTTCAAATCACGGGAGGGCATTCTTAAAGAAAAAACAGATATTTTCAATTATATGAATTCAGATGGTTCCATCATTTTAAATGGTGACGATGATAAGCTTGCGACCATATTAAGCGCGCGTGGAATAAAGCCTTTGTTCTACGGCTTCAGCAAAGAATGCACGGTTTCAGCAGAAAATGTTTTGGATAATGGCCTTTCGGGAACAGAATTTGACATGGTGATGCGCGACGGCGGCGGCAAAATGAAGATACATGTTGTCCTTCCGGTGCCTGGCCTTCAAAATGTATATAATGCGCTTGCAGCAACGCTTGTGGGGCTTGAACTGAATATTGCGCCTCTTCTTATTAAAAACGCACTTCAGTCCATGAAGGGCGCGGAAGGCCGCAATAATATAATAAAAACCGAGCGTTTTACTATACTTGACGACTGCTATAATGCGGCTCCAAAATCGATGTCTGCCGAAATAGATATACTCAAAAATTCCACAGGAAGAACAGTGGCTATTATGGGAGATATGCTGGAGCTTGGAGAAGATTCCGACAAATTCCATTTCCAGACAGGAAAGTATGCAGGCAAGGCCGGCATAGATCTGATAATCTGTGTTGGGCAGTCAAGTGAAAAAACTTACATGGGAGCAAAGATGGGATCAGATAAGCAGGTGGAATATTTCAAAACCAACGCCGACTGCATCAGAAAGCTTCCGTATGTCCTTAAAGACGGTGACACCATCCTGGTGAAAGCCTCAAACGGAATGAAATTCTTTGAGATTGTTGATGCCATCAAAAAATTATAATGAAAACAGAAGAACATATTTTAGAATTTATACCGGACTATAATATAAGAAACATTTCTTCACCAGAGGAAATGCTTCTTTTTGATATAGAAACCACAGGCCTTAAGAAAGAAATAACCATGGTCTATCTTATAGGCTGCGTGTATTTCAAAAATGGAAACTGGGTTATAAGGCAGTATCTTGCGCAAAGTGCCCTGGAAGAAGAGGAAATACTGGAAGCCTTTATCAGCTTTTCTGAAAATTTCAAAACACTCGTGCATTTTAACGGCGACAAATTTGACATACCGTATATCGCTTATAAATCAGAATATTATGGACTGGATTTCAGCCCCGAAAGATTCTTGAGCTTTGATATTTATAAAAGTGCAAAAACAGCAAGGAAGCTTCTGGGAGCAGAAAGCATGAGCCAGAAAGCAATCGAAGAATTTTTAGGAATATACAGGGACGATAAGCTTAATGGCGGCCTTCTTATTCCGTACTATCTGGAATATGAAAAAAACCGTGATCAGCAGCTTGAGGTTTTTTTGCTTCTGCATAATTTTGACGACCTTCAGGGTATGCTTAAAATCCTCCCTGTTTTATCTTATACAGAAATTATAAAAGGCGGCTTTTCTTTTTTGTCTGTTGAAGAATTTGACGGCACTGCCATATTTAATTTCAAACTGGATAATAATGTGCCGGTGCATGTTGAAAACCTGGCTGGCACAAAGGATATAAAAGACATAGGAATCTGTATCGAAAAAGACCTTCTTCAGTTTAATGTTAAAATATATAAAACGGAAGGGAGGTTTCCAATTCCTGATTATGAAAATTATTATTATCTTCCGATGGAAGATAAAGTTATTCACAAGGACCTTGCCTGCTTTGTTGACAGGGACAAGCGAAGGAAAGCTACGAAATGCAACTGCTTTATAAAAAAAACAGGGCAGTTTATCCCGCAAAACAAGGTGCTTTTTGAGCCTGCCTTTTTATGCGGGAAGGATATAAAAAGGACATATTTTGAATTCGAAAAAGTATTTGATGAAAGTGCCCCGGAAAAATTAAAGTTATGGGCTCAGGATATTATTTCGGGTTGTTAATAAGTATTTTTTTTTGTATAATGAACGTGCGTGTCAAAAAACATGCTGTTTTTAATATGTAAAAACGGAGGTTAAAAGATGAATATTTTATTTTGTCTGACCCCAAAAAGCGAAGTGGACTTTGTCTACGACGATTCAACATTGTTTAAAGCAATCCAGACTCTGGAAAAGCATAATTATTATGCGGTTCCGGTGATCAATAAAAAAGGCAGGTATTTAGGCGTTATCACAGCAAATGATATTCTTGGCTGTATAAAGGAAAATTTTGATTTATCCGTAAAAAGCAGTGCGGATTTTCCTGTTAAGAATGTTAACAGGCTGAAAGATGTTAAGGCAATAAATGCAAACACAACAATGGAAGAAATCGTTATTGTTGCTATGGATCAGAACTTTGTGCCGGTGATCGATGACGATGGCAATTTTATCGGAATCATCACCCGAAAAGAGATTATCAACTGGATGCACGATACATACACTAAAGAGCATCCGGACGAATTTAATAATGCATTACTAACCGGAGGAAAAGAATAATGTCAGAAAATGTATACGACATACTCGAAGAAAGAGGATTTATTGCACAGTGCACGCATCCTGAGGAGCTGCGCGAACTTCTTGGAAAAGAAAAAGTGAAATTTTATATTGGCTTTGACGCGACAGCGGATTCGCTTACAGTTGGTCACTTCCTTACCATAATGGCAATGCAGCACATGCAGAGAGCAGGCCATATTCCTGTGGCACTTATGGGCGGCGGCACAACCATGATAGGCGACCCGTCCGGAAAGTCAGATATGAGAAAGATGCTCACTGTCGAAACAATAAATCATAATATAGAAAGATTTAAAGAACAGATAAGCAAATTCCTGGACACATCAGAGGATAAGATGCTTTTCAGGAACAATGCAGACTGGCTTATGGATCTTAACTATGTTCAGCTTTTACGTGATGTCGGCATACATTTTTCAGTAAACAGGATGCTTTCTGCCGAATGTTATAAGCAGCGCATGGAAAGAGGTCTCACATTCTTTGAATTCAATTACATGATAATGCAGTCATATGACTTCTGGAAGCTCCATGAAACAGACGGCGTTGTGCTTCAGATGGGCGGAGACGACCAGTGGAGCAATATTATAGGCGGTGTTGAGCTCATCAGAAGAAAAGAGCAGCAGCCTGCATATGGCCTTACATTCACGCTTCTTACCACTTCTGAAGGGGTTAAGATGGGCAAGACTGTAAAAGGTGCTTTGTGGCTCGACCCTGAAAAGACATCTCCATACGAGTTCTACCAGTACTGGAGAAACATAGAAGATGTTAAGGTTGAAGAATGCTTAGGCCTTCTCACGTTCCTTCCTATGGATGAGGTTCGCCGTTTAGGCGCATTAGAAGGCGCAGAAATAAACAAGGCAAAGGAAGTCCTTGCTTACGAAGTGACTAAAATTGTTCACGGTGAAGAAGAGGCCATAAAGGCACAGAATGCTGCCCGCGAGGTCTTCGGCGGATCAGGCATCAGCGCCGACATGCCTACAGTAACCTTCACAAAAGAGCAGTTTGCCAATGCAGATGTAATCCAGGCTCTTGTGGACTCGGGCCTTGCTCCTACACGTTCTGAAGGCAGACGCCTTATTGACGGCGGCGGTGTTCTGGTTAATGACGAAAAAGTAACAGATAACAAACGCCCATTAAAAGAAACAGACCTTAACGATGGATGCTTTATCCTTCGAAAAGGCAAGAAAAAATCAATTAAAATTGTTGTTGAATAATCCGGAGGCAGTTATGCATAAATCATATGGTGTTAATGAATTAAGAAAAATGTTTTTAGACTTTTTTGAAAGCAAGGGCCACCTTGTTATGAAGAGCTTTTCTTTGGTTCCTCATAATGACAAGAGCCTTCTGCTTATAAATGCCGGCATGGCGCCTTTAAAGCCATATTTCACCGGCCTTGAAATTCCGCCAAGAAGGCGTGTTGCAACCTGCCAGAAATGCATACGTACGGGCGATATCGAAAATGTAGGAAAAACAGCAAGACACGGCACATTCTTCGAAATGCTCGGAAACTTTTCATTTGGCGATTATTTCAAAGAGGACGCGCTTAAGTGGACCTGGGAATTTTTGACAGAAGTTGCAGGCTTAGAACCTGACAGGCTTTATCCTTCCGTTTATCTTGACGATGATGAAGCCTTTGACATCTGGAACAAGCAGATAGGAATTCCTGCAGAGCGCATTTCCCGTTTTGGAAAGGAAGACAACTTCTGGGAGCACGGCGCAGGACCTTGCGGCCCGTGTTCAGAGGTTTATTATGACAGAGGCGAAGAATATGGCTGCGGAAAGCCGGACTGCAAAGTGGGCTGCGACTGCGACCGTTATATAGAAGTCTGGAACAATGTTTTCACACAGTTCGACGGAGACGGAAAAGGAAATTATGTTGAACTCGAAAACAAAAATATAGATACTGGCATGGGCCTTGAAAGACTTGCCGTGGTTTCACAGAATGTAGATTCTATTTTTGACGTAGACACAATCTGTGCAATCAGGGACAAAGTATGCGAGGCAGCCGGCGTTGTTTATCACACGGACGAGAAAAAAGACGTTTCTATACGCCTTATAACAGACCATATCCGTTCGGCCACATTCATGATTTCCGATGGCATAAATGCATCCAATGAAGGCAGAGGCTATGTTTTAAGAAGGCTTATCAGAAGGGCAGCCCGCCATATAAGAATGCTTGGCATAGAAGACCATTTCATGCCAATTCTTTCTGAAACAGTTATAGAATGCTCAAAAGACGCATATCCGGAGCTTGCAGAGAAAAAGGAAATGATTCTTAAAACTCTTGCAGATGAGGAATCGCGTTTCTACAAGACTCTCGATGCCGGCATGAAAAAGCTTAACGAAATGATAGACGAATTAAAAGCATCCGATGAAAAGATTCTTAAGGGTGCTGATGCATTCAAGCTTTACGACACCTATGGCTTTCCACTGGATCTTACAAATGACTGTCTTTCAGAGCAGGGCTTATCCGTGGATGAAGATGGCTTCAATGCAGAAATGCAGAAGCAGCGTGAAACAGCAAGGAAAGCAAGAAAGAAGTCAAATTACATGGGCGCAGATGCAACTGTATATCAGGAGCTTCCGCTTGAACTTACCACGGAATTTACCGGATATGAAAAGCTTGAAGATGAATCTGTTATCACAGCCATCACAACTGAGGATTCCATCGCCCAGACACTTGCAGAAGGCGATGTTGGAACCATCCTTTCCGCAAAGACGCCATTTTATGCAACAAAGGGTGGCCAGGCATCCGATACAGGTATTATTATTTCCGAAAATGCTGAATTCGAAGTTAAGGAATGCATAAACCTTGCAAATGGAAATGTGGGCCATATAGGCACAGTTACAAGGGGACAGTTTGTTGTAGGCGACAAGATCACTCTTAAAGTAAAAGCCGAATCCAGAAAGAAAACAGGAAAGAATCACAGTGCAACCCACCTTCTTCAGGCTGCATTAAGAGAGGTTCTTGGAAATCACGTAGAGCAGGCAGGCTCTGATGTTAATGAAGACAGGCTCCGCTTCGACTTTACTCATTTCTCGGCCCTTTCAACAGATGAAATCAAAAAGGTTGAGGAAATAGTTAACGAAAAAATTGCGGAATTTCTGCCTGTAACCACAGAAGTTCTTGGAATTGAAGAGGCCAGAAAAACCGGCGCCATGGCTCTGTTTGGCGAAAAATACGGCGATAAGGTAAGGGTTGTAAGTATGGGAGACTTTTCAAAGGAATTATGCGGCGGCACCCATATAGACAACACCGGCGTTATAGGCCAGTTCAAGATTGTTTCAGAAGGCTCGGTTGCATCAGGCGTTCGCCGTATTGAGGCAATCACGGGACCTAGTGTTTTAAAATATTTTGCCGATATCGAAAGCAGGCTTAACGACGCTGCATTAAAGGCAAAGACAGAGCCTTTAATGCTCTCAGAAAAAATCGAAAGCATGCAGGCGCAGATAAAAGAGCTTCAGGCTGAAATCGCAAAAATGAAGAGCCAGCAGGCGAAGGACTCTCTTGGAGATATCGAAATCGAAGAAATAAACGGCATCAAGTTCACAGCACGTAAGGTTGAAAATGTTGACATGAACGGCCTTCGTGAACTCTGCGATAACATCAAAGATTCTATCAAAGAAGGCGTTATTGTTCTGGCATCAGTATGCGATGATAAAGTAAATCTTGTGGCTGTAGTTACAGACGAGCCTCAGAAAAAAGGCATTAACGCCGGAAAGATTATAAAAGAAATTGCCCCACTTGTAGGCGGTGGCGGCGGCGGTCGTCCTAATATGGCACAGGCCGGCGGCAAAAATCCGGAAGGAGTAGAAAAAGCCCTTTCAAAGGCCAGGGAGCTTCTGTAAATTTGTTGTTTTGTTTAAATTAAAAGAGGTGTGTTATGCGTTGTAATAAGTGCGGATACAAAGTAGAAGACGATAAGGCTTTCTGCCCGGTATGCGGGGCACCTATGAAGGTTACGGCCGATTATGATTATATTCAGGCTGAAATCGGAAATAAAGTTGACCAGTATATCAACTCAAACAAATATGACCCAACTCTTGGCGCAGCCGGAAATATAAGTAATACAGAACCCGTAAGCGTTACTGTTGTGCAGCAGCAGTCGAAAAGATCTGCCAATTCCGACGGCCTAAATGTTATTGGCGGAACTTTTTCAAAAAGCAATTCCGGGGCTTCATCCAGGCGTATTGATGACAGCATCAGTATGGCAAAAACAAAAAATATGTACAGCCGGGACACAATCTATGACGAAGATGATTATGATGACGACTACGATGACGAACCGGATGAAGAATATGAAGACGATTATGAGGATGAAGAAGAGGAATACGAAGAAAGAAGGCCAAGAAGAAGAGTAAGAGTAAGATACAGAGAAGATGACTATGACGATTACGACGATGATTATGATGACTATGATGATGACGGTGGCCGCAAATCGAAAATTATAATCGTTGCAATTATTGTAGCTGCCATTGCTCTTATTTTCGTTGTTCTTGCACTCCTTGGCGTTTTCAACAAAAAGCCCCAGGAAGTTAAAGAAGATGTAATTTCCTGCAGTGTTTCAAACGGCGGCAGCTATACGCTTCCTGTGACAATTACTCTTGCATCCCAGGACGGCAACAGGCTTTTCTATACTACAGACGGCACCGAGCCTTCTATTTCATCAAGCATATATACTGATGGCATAAAGCTTGAAAAGTCGGATGAGTCGCTTGTTAAGCTCCGTGTTGCTTCGTATACACAGTCTTCTATGAAGGCGGGCGAGCTTGTTGTGGAATTTAACGTAAAAGAAGAAGAAACTACCACAACGCAAAAAGAGACAACCACCAGGGAAACAACAACACGTGAAACTGAAACCACAACCATAGATGACAGTATTTTCTATGCGGATGATGAAGACGAAACAGAATTCACAGTTACCCCGCAGGATGAAGGAAATTATAATGTTTCCTCTATAACAGCATATAACAGCGTGTTAAGCATGCTTGCAAGCTATGGATATATTGCTGATTACAACGGAAATACCTATGATGGTGGTTTTGCCGATATTAGTTATCAGGGAACATTCCAGAATGAAAATTACACCTTCCATATTTTTAAGGTGACTTACTATGACGCTGCCGGTAATCTTTCATACAGCGAATATTACGGTGTTGGCGTAAACTATGGAACTGTTTATTCTATGTCTGTATATGACGGCGTATTCTATGTAAATTAACATAATGTTTATATCAAAAATAAAGGAGCAGACCTTATATGGCTATGGATGATAAACGGATAAAAATCTACGAAGAAGAGGGAAAGTGCGAAGTAAAGGTCACTGAAGAGGTAATATCCATAATTGCCAAGCTTGCGGCCTTAGAGGTGGACGGCGTTGAATCCATCGGAGGAAACGCATCGGGCGACCTGGCTACTAAGCTTGGCTGGAAGAATGCTTCATCGGGTGTTTCCATAAGCATGAACCAGGATATGATTTCGGTATCAGTTTCTCTGATAATAAAGCTTGGAGTGAATATACCTGAAATTTCTAAAAAGGTTCAGGAAAAAATCAAAAATGCAATAGAAAACATGACAGGGCTTTCGGTGGAAGCTGTTGATGTGAAAGTTGCAAATGTAAAAATTGATAACTAATTTTTCGGAGATTTATATTAAATGACTAGAAGATCAGAATTGCGTGAAGCCACATTCCTTATATTGTTCAGGGCAGATTTTTATGAAGCAGATGAAATTCCTGCTCAGGTGAAGGCTTTCTTTGAAGGTGAAGATGGCTTTACCGATGAAGAAAAACAGTATATTGGTGAAAAGGTTATCTCGGTTTGCGAACATATACCTGAAATTGATGCCGAGCTTGATAAAATAAGTATCGGATGGAAGGTTAAAAGAATGACAAAGGTTGACCTTACGGCCCTGAGGCTTGCATTTTATGAAATAAAATACGAGCCTTCGGTGCCTGTTTCAACCGCCATAAACGATGCCGTAGAGCTTTCAAAAAATTACGGAACGGATAATTCCGCTTCTTTCGTAAACGGAATACTTGCGACTGTTGCAAATGGTTCAGACAAATAAAAATATTTATACTGTTGGCCAGGTAAATTCATACATAAAAAGAAATTTTGAGGATGATTTTGTCCTCAAAAATATTTTTATCAAAGGCGAAATTTCGAACTGCAAATATCATTTTTCCGGCCATATATATTTTTCACTCAAGGACGAAACAGGCGTCCTTTCTGCTGTGATGTTTAAATCCAGCGCGTCAAAGCTTAAAATGCGTTTAACTGACGGAATGAAGGTTGTGGCACAGGGCCATATAGGCGTTTATGAGCGTGATGGAAAATATCAGCTTTATGCATCGGAAATTTTCAATTCCGGAACGGGAGATCTGTATAAAGAATTTGAAGAATTGAAAAAAAGACTTTCTGAATCAGGAATGTTTTCGTCTGAATACAAGAAAAAAATTCCGGCCTTTTCGATGAATATAGGTGTTGTCACAGCCGAAACAGGCGCTGTCATAAATGATATTTTCAATGTCGCTTCCAGAAGAAATCCATACTGTAAAATAACGCTTTACCCTTCGAAGGTCCAGGGTGACGGTGCCAAAGAAAGCATATGCAAAGGAATAGAAACTCTTGATAAGCTTAATCTTGACTGCATTATCATTGGTCGCGGCGGGGGCTCTATAGAAGATTTATGGGCCTTTAACGAGGAAATTGTGGCCCGGGCGATATTTAACTGCAGTACGCCCGTGATATCTGCAGTTGGACATGAAACTGATTTCACAATTGCAGATTACGTGGCTGACTTAAGGGCACCTACACCGTCTGCGGCAGCCGAGCTTGCTGTTTTTGAATATAGCCGTTTCTTAAGCGATCTTGATTCATATAAATTCACTCTTAAAAATTATATGAATAACAAGCTTAAGTCTTTAAATGAAACCGCAAGGCGGTATGGCCTTAATATGGAGGTCCTCTCGCCAAAGGGAAAATTGGTTCAGAACATCCAGAACTCAGATGATTATTTAAACAAAATAAATAATCTTATAAATGCAAAGCTCCATAAAGATTCCAAAACTCTTGTTATGCTCTCGGAAAGGCTTAACGGGCTTTCACCATTAAAAAGGCTTTCTGAAGGATATTCATTTGTGGAGGATAAATCCGGAAATTGCATAAAAAGTGTTGACCAGGTAAACAAGGGCGACAATATATATATAAGTCTTACAGACGGACAGCTTTCAGCTGAGGTTATTTCAAAAGAAAGTATTAAAAGGTGAAATTATGGAAAACAACGAAAAAACCATCGAGGAAAATTTCAAAGAGCTTGAGGAGATAGTTTCGAAAATGCAGAATGAATCAATATCTTTGGAGGAAAGCTTTGCCCTTTACAAAAAAGGAGTTGGCCTTGTGGAAGAGTGTAATAAAAAAATTGACAAGGTCAGAGTTGAAATAGAAAAGCTGAATACAAGCGAGGAATAGTTTTGGATAAGAAAATTTTAGAAGACCATATAGACGAGATAAATGAAATAATATATGAATTCCTTCCAGATGCTGATGAATATAATGCTCCTCTTACAGAAGCCGTGAATTATTCAATAAAGGCTGGCGGAAAAAGGTTAAGGCCGATGCTTATGCTTGAAACCTTCAGGCTTTTTTCGGATACCAGGGAAATTCCTGAAATGCTTAAAATCTTAATGGCATCTATCGAATTTATTCATACACACTCTTTAATACATGATGACCTTCCATGCATTGATAATGATGACTTAAGAAGGGGGATAACTTCAACCCATAAAAAATTTGGAGAAGCGCTTGGTGTGCTTTCGGGTGATGCGCTTCTTAATTATGCATATGAAATAGCTTTACGGGGCATAGATGAAAGCTCGGATCCTGAATATTATATGTGTGGGATAAGCTCACTGCGTGTGCTTTCGGAAAAAGCCGGTATGTATGGCATGCTGTCCGGGCAGTCTGTGGATGTTTATTCAGAAAAAAATGCTGATTTCACAGTCGGAGAAAAGGAACTTGGATATATATACAAAAAAAAGACAGCCGCTTTGTTTGAAGCGCCTATGATGATTGGCGCGATTTTTGGCGGAGCATCCGATTTGGAAGTAAAAATCATGGAAAAAGCAGCATGTTATATAGGCCTCGCTTTTCAGATACGTGATGACATTCTGGATGTAACCGGAAATACTGAGGAACTTGGAAAATCCACGGGAAGCGACGATAAAAATAACAAGGTTACATATGTGACATATTATGGAATGGAAAAGGCAAAATCCGATGTTGATAAATATATGGATGCAGCGCTTAATTTAATAAAACAGCTTAAATATAAAAATTCTTTTTTGATGGAAGTGCTTCAGCTTTTGTCGGGCAGGAATAAATAATGCAGTATGAAATTCTGGACAAAATAAATTCAATAGAAGATTTTAAAAAAATCGATATAAAATATTACCCTAAGCTTGCCGAAGAAATCAGGGCTTTTCTTGTTGAAAAAGTAAGCATGACCGGGGGACATATCGCTTCAAATCTTGGCATAGTTGAGCTTACAATGGCCTTGGTCAAGGTGCTTGATCTTCCTGAGGACAAAATTATTTTTGACGTGGGGCATCAGTCTTATGTGTACAAAATTCTTACCGGAAGGAAAAACGAATTTGATTCCTTAAGAACAAAAGGCGGTTTAAGCGGCTTTCCAAAAAGAAGGGAAAGTGAATTTGATTCCTTCGACACAGGCCATTCATCCACATCTATTTCCGCGGCTCTTGGAATTGCCCAAAGCTATTATTTGGATAAAAACGACGCAGCTGTTGTTGCTTTAATAGGAGACGGCGCCATGACAGGCGGCCTTTCCTTTGAAGCACTTAATAATGTTCAGAAGCTGGACAGAAATTTTATTATCGTATTAAATGACAATGAAATGTCAATTTCTAAAAATACCGGCGGGTTTCCAAATTACCTTACGAGATTAAGGGCCGGTAAAAAATATAATGATGTTAAAGCCGATGTGGTAGAAAAGCTTAATAAGCTGTCAAAAGGTGAAAAAATCATCGAAAATATCAGGAAAACAAAAAGCAGTCTGAAACAGCTTTTTGTTCCGGAAATGATTTTCGAAAATATGGGAATAACTTACCTGGGGCCTTTGGACGGATATGACATAGAAGAGCTTATATATATTATCACCGAAGCAAAAAAAATGGACCACCCTGTAGTGCTTCATGTTATTACAAAAAAAGGCAAAGGTTATGCGCCTGCAGAAAATTTCCCGGAAAAATTCCATGGAATTGCGCCTTTCAATCCTGAGACAGGTGATGTATTAAACAAATCCAAAAATAAATCCTACACAAATGTTTTTGCCGATGCCCTTTTAAATGTGTTCGAAAAAAATGATGATGCAGTGGCTATAACTGCTGCCATGCCGGATGGCACAGGCCTTAAAAAAATTGCCAAAAAATATCCTGAAAGATTTTTTGATGTAGGTATTGCAGAGGGCCATGCAGTTACCTTTGCAGCCGGCCTTTCTGTTGCCGGGAAAAAGCCTTTTGTGGCCATTTATTCTGCATTCCTCCAGAGGGCCTACGACCAGATTCTGCATGACGTCTGCATGCAGAATTTGCCGGTGGTTTTCTGTATAGACCGCGCCGGGCTTGTGGGAAAGGATGGTGAAACGCATCAGGGAGCCTTTGACCTTTCATACCTTTCGTCAATTCCTAATATGAATGTGTTTGTTCCAAAAAACGCTAGGGAACTTAAGATGGCTGTTGAATTTGCCTCTGATTTTGATGCACCGCTGGCAATCAGATATCCGCGTGGTGAAGCATACACAGGCCTTTCTGATTTTGCGGAACCAATAGCTTATGGAAAATCAGAAATAATTTATAAAGAAAAAGATATAGCAATTATCTGTGCCGGCCCTGTTATTGAGACAGGTAATAAATTAAGAGATTATTTTAAAAACAGCGGACGGAATGTGTCGCTTATTAATGCAAGATTTGTTAAGCCTGTTGATGAGGCCTGCATTAAGGAGCTCTCAGCTGACCACAGATTTTTTATCACAATAGAGGAAAATGTTTTAAATGGTGGCTTCGGCATGGCCGTGCTTAACTGCGTTAACCAAAATAACCTTGGCGTTAAGGTCCTGCCGGTTGCGCTTCCTGACGCCTTTATTGAACAGGGTACGCAGGACGAGCAGAGGGCAGTATGCAAAATAGATACAGATTCCTGCATACAAAAAATTGAGGAATTTATTAAATGAAGAAAAGACTTGACGTACTTTTAACAGAACAAAACCCGGATATGACAAGAAGCAGGGCACAGACCGTGATTATGAGCGGCGTGTGCTTTGTAAATAACCAGAAAGAAACAAAGCCTGGGTCGATGTTTCCTGAAGGTTCAATTGTTGAAATCAGAGGCGAAACCCTTAAATATGTAAGCAGGGGCGGCCTTAAGCTTGAAAAGGCGATGTCTGTTTTTCCTATAAAGCTCTCTGATAAAATCTGCATGGATATAGGCTCTTCCACCGGAGGTTTCACTGACTGTATGCTTCAGAACGGTGCAAAAAAAGTTTACTCCGTAGATGTGGGCAAGGGACTTCTGCATTATAAATTAAGAAATGATGAACGCGTTGTCATAATGGAAAAAACCAATATCAGATATGTTAAGCCCGAAGACGTGCCTGAAAAAATAAATTTTGCAAGCGTTGATGTTTCTTTTATTTCTCTTACATTGGTGCTTCCTGCCGCTTTAGAGCTTCTTGATGAAAACAAGGAAATGGTGATGCTTATAAAGCCTCAGTTTGAAGCAGGGAAAGAAAAGGTTGGGAAAAAGGGCGTGGTAAGGGACCCTGAAACCCACAGAGAAGTTATAGAAAAAATATATGATTTTGTTTCTGCCAGCGGCTTAAAAATACTTGGACTCGATTTTTCTCCGGTTAAAGGGCCGGAAGGCAATATAGAATATTTGATCTATATTAAAAATTCTGATGAAACTTCTATATCAAGGGATATTATAAATACTGTTGTCATTAATGCGCATATGGAGCTTGATAAATGAAAAATGTTGTAATAATTACAAATGCCACAAAGGACCCGGATGGGGCCATTTCCAAGCAGGCTGCAGCTATTATTGAAAAATACGGCTGTAAGGTTACGAAAGTTATCGTTTCAAACAAAAGTGAATCCGCATACAATAAAATTTCTGCCAAGTCTGTTCCTGCCGGCACGGATATGATTTTTTCCTTTGGAGGCGATGGAACATTTCTGCATGCAGCGAAGGATCTTATTAATTTAAAGATCCCTGTTATGGGAATAAACATCGGCCATTTAGGATATCTTACGGAAGTTAACATGGATGGCTTCGATGAGGCCTTCAGGCTTATTTCAGAGGACAAATACCATATTCAGGAAAGAATGGTGCTTGACGGAGCCATAATAAGGGATAGTAAAACAATATATGATGATATTGCCATAAATGACATTGTACTTAACAGAATAGGCAATATGAACATTATAAATTTTGATGTTAAAGTTAATGGAAATTTCCTTAACAACTATATGGCAGACGGATATATAATAAGCTCGCCTACAGGCTCGACAGGGTACAACCTTTCGGCCGGCGGCCCAGTTGCCCATCCTATGTCGGAAATAATAATAACCACACCAATTTGTGCACATACATTAAATTCAAGAAGTGTTATTTTTTCTGCAGATGTTCAGATAGATGTGATCATCAAATCCCGCGATAATGAGGGTAGCCAGAAAAAAGCTGTTTCGTTTGACGGGGATAAAGAAATTATTTTAAATAATGAAGATATAATAAGGGTAACACAATCAGAAAAAGTTTTATATTTCCTGACTCTTGACAGATTAAGCTTTGTGGAAAACATTGGAAAGAAAATGAGGTAAAACATGAAAAAACCAGTTGTTTTAATGATACTAGACGGCTACGGACTTGGTAAGGATTATGAAGGAAATGCGATTTCTAAGGCCAATACACCTGTGATGGATTCGCTTATGAAGGAATATCCGTTTGTTAAGGGAAATGCCAGCGGGCTCTTTGTGGGGCTTCCGGATGGGCAGATGGGAAATTCTGAAGTAGGACACCTTAATATGGGCGCAGGAAGAATTGTTTACCAGGACCTTACCAGGATAACAAAATCCATTAATGATGGAGATTTTTTTGAAAAGCCAGAGCTTCTTTCGGCAATTGATAACTGTATTAAAAATAACTCAGACCTTCATATTTATGGCCTTTTGTCGGACGGCGGGGTGCACAGCGAAATTTCCCATTTATTTGCGCTGCTTAAATTATGCAAGATGAAAAATTTTGACCGTGTTTACATTCATGCATTTATGGATGGTCGCGACACACTTCCTACATCCGGCATTGAATTTATAAAGCAGCTTGTTGAAGAAACCAAAAAAGAAACAGGAAAAATCGCTACAATATGCGGACGCTTTTATGCAATGGACCGTGACAACAGATGGGAGAGAATTGAAAAAGCCTATAATATGCTTACAAAGGGAGAAGGCATATTGGAAGCAGACCCTGTTGAAGCTATGCAGCATTCATATGATAATGGTATAACCGATGAATTTATCGAGCCTACAGTTATCACAGAAAATGGAAAGCCTGTGGCTGTTATAAAGAATAACGACTCAGTCATATTCTTTGATTTCCGCCCTGACAGAGCAAGGGAAATCACAAAAACCTTCTGTCTGGATAGCTTTGATGGCTTTGAAAGAGGAGAAAGAATTAAAACCTATTATGTGTGCTTCACAGAATATGATGCCACAATTCCAAATAAGCAAATTGTTTTTAAAGAAGAGAAGATTGAAAACACTCTTGGAGAATACCTCGGAAAATGCGGTCTTCGTCAGGCAAGAATAGCAGAAACAGAAAAATATGCCCATGTAACATTTTTCTTTAACGGCGGTGAGGAAGCACCTAATGTTAATGAAGACAGGTTCCTTATCCCGTCTCCTAAGGTAGCAACATACGACCTTCAGCCGGAAATGAGCGCAAGGGCTGTCTGCGATACGCTTTTAGAAAAAATTAATTCAAAAGAATATGATGTTATCATCATAAATTTTGCAAACCCTGACATGGTTGGCCACACTGGCATTATGGATGCCGTTATAAAGGCAATAGAAACTGTAGACGGCCTGGTAGGCGAGGTGGTAGAAGCTATAAAATCCACAGATGGTGTTATGTTCTTGTGCGCTGACCATGGAAATGCAGAAGAGCTTATTGATTATAACACCGGCAGTGCCTGGACAGCCCACACCACAAACCCGGTGCCTTTTATACTGATAAACGGTCCTTGTGGCGCAGCCTTAAGAGAAGGCGGCAGCCTCTGCGATATAGCCCCTACGCTGCTTGAACTTTTAGGCCTTGAAAAGCCTGCTGAAATGACCGGCGAAAGCCTTATAAAATATTAGTTGCATTAAATTCAAATCATTATTAAGTGCAATCTATATTAGAAATAAGTGACTTAAGCAGAAAAGTAAAAATACCGCTTGCCATGGAACTTTTTGTGTGCTAATATAGGCGTTGCCGATTGAATAGGAGGTGCATATTTTGTTTTACTTAATAGCTACGATTGTTATTTCAATAATTAGTGTTGTATTGGTTATTGCTATTTGCCTTCAGCAGGGCAAGAGCGCTGGGCTTTCAAGCTCTTTGGCTGGCTCTTCAGAAACCTATTGGAGCAAAAACAAAGGCCGTTCAAAGGAAGGCAAGCTGGAAAAGATCACCACTATTGCCGGAATCGTATTCTTTATCTTAGCGATTCTCCTGAACGTAGGACTTTTTGTTAAATAATCAAAAAAGCGCTCTCATCCGAGAGTGTTCTTTTTAGACAACACTGTGCCATTCAATTTTTAATTGAAGGGCACATTTTATCTTTATGTGTGAGTAATATATGCTATTCAGCTTATCATATTTTGTTTTTATATGAGCAAAGATAATTATAAATTAGTCTCTAATAATAAAAAAGCATATCACGATTATTTCGTTGAAGATACCTACGAGGCAGGTATTGCTCTTGTTGGCACCGAAGTTAAATCATTAAGAATGGGAAAATGCAGCATAAAAGAATCCTTTATACGCATAAAGGATGGCGAGGCTGTTATCTATGGCATGAATATATCGCCATACGAAAAAGGCAACATTTTCAACCGTGACCCGCTCAGAATCAGAAAACTTCTTCTTCACAAAAACGAAATAAGAAAAATAAATCAGAAGGTGATGGAGCAGGGCATGACAATCGTTCCTTTAAAGGTTTATTTTACGGGGAGTCTTTGCAAAGTAGAAATAGGAATATGCAAAGGAAAGAAGCTTTACGATAAACGGGAATCAATTGCGAAAAAGGATATCCGCCGTGAAGCAGAACGTGATTTTAAGTACAAAAATTTTTGATTATTGATTTATAATTTAACATAATAATTTCTGATTAAGGATCTGTAATTTATGATTTGGAACGAAGCAAAAGAATGTATGAGCAGGGATGAAATGACGGCGCTGCAGAGCGCACGTCTTAAAAAAGTGGTCAATAATGTTTACCACAACGTCCCTTTTTATCGCAAAAAGATGCAGGCAATGGGAATAGAACCGGGCGACATCAGAGGAATCGAAGATTTAAAATGCCTTCCTTTTACAACAAAATCAGACTTACGTGACAATTATCCTTTTGGTCTTTTTGCTGTTCCTCAGTCTGAAATCATAAGAATTCATGCTTCTTCCGGCACAACCGGAAAGGCAACGGTTGTTGGCTACACAAGGAAAGACATTGAAACCTGGGGTGAATGTGTTTCCAGATGCCTTTCCATGGCTAATCTCGGAAAAAATGATGTGATTCAGGTAGCCTATGGATATGGGCTTTTTACAGGTGGCCTGGGCGCCCATTATGGCGTGGAAAATCTTGGCGCAACTGTTGTGCCTCAGTCCACCGGCAACACAAAAAAGCTTGTTAATATGATGATAGATTTTTCTGTCACCGGCCTTATGTGCACACCGTCTTATCTGATGCATATTTGTGAAGTAATAGAAGAAATGGGTGTTCGCAACCAGATAAAGCTTCGCGCAACCTTAAACGGCGCAGAACCATGGACAGAGGAAATGCGTTTATCCATCGAAAAGCGTCTTGGCATCAAAGCCTTTGATATTTATGGCTTAAGCGAAATGATGGGGCCGGGCGTTGCGAACGACTGCGAATTCCATAAGGGCATGCATATCTTCGAGGACCATTTCCTTCCGGAAATAATTGACCCGACAACACTTGAATCTCTTGATGACGATGTGATCGGTGAGCTTGTTTTTACATCTCTCACAAAAGAAGGAATGCCTCTTTTAAGATACCGCACCAGGGACCTTACAAGCATTAATCACGAAAAATGTGAATGCGGCAGGACTCTTGCAAGGCTTTCAAGGTTTAAAGGCCGCTCGGATGACATGCTTATTATCCGTGGCGTTAACGTATTTCCATCGCAGATAGAAACGGCGCTTTTGTCAATAGATGAAACCACACCAAACTATCAGATAATAGTTGACAGGGAAGGCTCGCTTGACAGTCTTGAAGTGAGGGTAGAGGTCGATGAAAAATTCTTCTCTGACGAAATCAGGGAGCTCGATAAACTCACAAAGAAAATATCCTACGCTATCCAGCAGATGATAGGCCTCCAGACAAAAGTAAAGCTCGTGGAGCCTAAAACAATCGAACGGAGCGAAGGAAAGGCAAAAAGGGTTATCGACAACAGAAAGTTTGATTGAGGAGCAATCTTATGGCATTAAAACAATTATCGGTTTTTCTTGAAAACAGGGAAGGAAGGCTTGAGGACCTGTTCAGCGTTATTAATGATAATAACATAGCTGTGGAGTCTTTCAGCCTTGCAGAGAATGCAGAGTATGGCGTTTTAAGACTTATTGTATCCGATGCTGAGGCTGCAAAAAGTGCCTTAAAGGAAAAGGACTTTTCTGCATCAATCACGGATGTTATAGGCGTAAGGCTTAAAGGTGGTTTTAATGACCTTAAAAACGTGACCGACTCGCTTCCAAAGGACCTGAATATTGAATATATATATGTTCTTTCTACTAATGAAGATAGCCAGAGCATTGTATTCAAGACAAAAAAGGTAGAAGAGGCAGAAAAAGTTCTTAGGGAAAATGGGTTTGATATTATCTGACATTATGTTATACCCGGCAAAAAGCATGATTGAACTTTAAATTATGCAGCCGTGTTTATATATTTTTTGAAAGGGGGCTGTACAGGTTTCGACGGGGTTTCAGAAGTAAAATAAGCCACTGGCAGCGGGTATCTGCCTTAAAAGATCCAAATAAATTTAAACGCTAAAGATAACAAATTAGCGATTGCAGCCTAAGCGCTGCACGTCGGCCTCTAAGAGGCCCACAGCTTAAAGTCCGGCGTCATCCATTGTGGGAAACTCTATGGCCAAAGCCTGTAGGCCATAGAACATTTACAGGCTACCTTGTGTGAAAGTCTGTCGTTGGGGATTCATACCGGGGAATCAAAATTTCAGCGACTGTAGTGGAAGAAAGTTTTATGGACGAGATTTCGGACAGGGGTTCGATTCCCCTCAGCTCCATTAGGAGGCAGTCATCAGCAAAAATAAAAATTAAGCCTTGCTAATCAAAGACTGCGTTGCTATAATACATAAGCCTTTAGGGGCTATGCGGAGTTAGCTCAGCTGGGAGAGCGCTTCCTTCACACGGAAGAAGTCACAGGTTCGAGTCCTGCACCCCGCACTTAACAGAGAATTCTGTTAATTTTTAAAACTTTATATCATTTAATTGGCTGGGGGAGCCCATCGGGCTGAGATTAGCAAAGTGCTGATACCCTTATTACTTGATTCGGTTAATGCCGACGTAAGGAACGCTGACCTTAATTTATTCAGGTAATCTCCGGCAGCAAAGGAGATTTTTTTATGTCTAAAACATTCACTGTTAAGAAAATTGTTTTTTCTGCTGTTTTACTGGCGCTTGGGCTTGTCATGTCCATGGTAAAAATTATCGACCTTCCTATGGGCGGGTCCGTCACGCTTTTAAGCATGTTTTTTATATCACTTTCCGGCTATTGGTTTGGTCCTTCCATAAGCATTCCGGTCGCAATATGCTATGGAATCTTACAGTTTGCTTTTAACCCGTATTTCCTCACATTTCCGCAATTTCTGTGTGATTATATTTTTGCTTTCGGCTCGCTTGGCCTTTCGGGCTTTTTCTACAAACAAAAATATGGCCTTCAAATAGGATATGTTGTATCAGTATTCGGCCGCTTTGTTTTCTCGTTTTTATCCGGTATGATATTTTTTGCAGAGTATGCTGAAGGCTCCGGATATTCGGCTTTTATTTATTCTATACTCTATAATGGGTCGTATATCGGTCTTGAGGCAGCTGTTACTCTCATCATAATTTTCCTGCCTCCGGTAAGAAAAGCTCTTTCTTACGTAAAAAAGCTTGCTTTATCTTAGAAATTTTTAAGGCAGGCATTCTGGTATAATCATTAGATGTTACAATTCCGTATCTTAAATAACTGGACCAAATGCCTGCCTGTTTTTTCGATAGCACAGCTCAAAAAAACATTCTATGCATTTCTCCAGTTATTTTGCGAACGGCCTACTATGATAAAATTTCAAAATGTGTTATTATAAACTGCTGGCTGGTCTTTTTTGATTTTTAAAAATGCACAGGTTTGTTTTGTGAATTTTTGTAACGCTTATACAACACATGATTACGTACAATTATCAGAGATTACGACATACCAAGGCAGCCTTTATACAGAACAATGGATAAAAAAACAGGTTGTATATGACACATATTTCAAAAGAAATAATTAAAACAGAAGAAAGAACAGATGGCATAAGGCTGAATAAATTTCTGGCCGATGCCGGAATATGTTCGAGAAGAGAGGCCGACCGGCTTATTGAGGGAGGCCTTGTTTTCGTTGATGGGAAAAAAGCCGAAACCGGGCAGAGAGTTTTCGGAAATAACATTGTCGAATATAAAGGCAAAGAGGTAAAGCAGGATAATAATCTGATTATTATAGCTTTTAACAAGCCGGCAGGGATTGAATGTACAACCGATTTAAATAATCCTGATAATATAATAAGCTTTATTTCTTATCCATCGAGGATTTTTCCTATAGGAAGGCTTGATAAAGATTCTACCGGCCTTATTCTGCTCACAAACACCGGAGATATTTCCGATAAAATTTTAAGAAGCGCCAACAGACATGAAAAAGAATACGAAGTATCTGTTGATAAGGCTATAACAAAGGAATTCTTAAAATCCATGTCGGAAGGCGTGGAAATAGAATTAAAGGATGGCACGGAAAAAAGGGTAACTGATAAATGCAGGATTACAGCAACCGGAAAATGCACCTTTAACATTGTGCTGACACAGGGCCTAAACAGGCAAATCAGAAGGATGTGCGACGCCTTAGGATATAAGGTAATCTCGTTAAAAAGAGTCAGGATTATGAATGTTAACCTGGGAAATCTTAATGAAGGTCACTTCAGAAGGCTTTCTGAGGCGGAGATAAAGCGTCTTGTAAAGGATATAAACGGAGACTGAACATGGCAGAAAATATTGCTGAAAAAATAAAAGAGCTGGTTATAAAGCTTAATGAAGCTTCAAAAGCATATTATTCAGAAGACAAAGAGCTGATGAGTAATTATGAATATGATGCTTTATATGATGAGCTTTTAAGGCTTGAAAATGAAACAGGCCTTGTCCTTTCTAATTCTCCAACGCAAAGTGTGGGATACGAATCTTCTGAACAGCTTGTAAAAGAAAGGCACAAAAGCCCGATGCTTTCTCTGGATAAAACTAAAGAACCTTCTGTCCTTGCTGATTTTCTTGGAGAGCAAAAAGGGCTTTTATCCTGGAAACTGGATGGGCTTACTGTGGTCCTTACATATTCTGATGGGAAGCTTTTTAAGGCAGTTACGCGTGGAAATGGTGAAATAGGAGAGGTAATTACCGCAAATGCAAAAACCTTTATAAATCTGCCGCTTTCTATTTCCTATAAAGGTGAGCTTGTAATAAGAGGAGAGGCTGTCATAAGCTACCCGGATTTTGAAAAAATCAATTCCGAAATAGCCGATGCAGAGTCAAAATACAAAAATCCAAGAAACCTTTGCTCGGGCTCTGTAAGGCAGCTGGACTCTTCCGTCACTGCAAAGCGAAATGTGAGATTTTTTGCATTTTCACTAGAAAGTGCTGAAGATGTTGATTTTGAAAATTCAAATGAAAATAAATTTAAATGGCTAAAAAAACAGGGCTTTGAGGTTGTGCCATACAAGATAGTAAGTAAAGAAAGTATACCTGAGGCAGTAAAAGCTTTCTCTGAAGAAATAAATGATTTTATCATCCCTTCTGATGGACTTGTGCTTTTGATGGATGACATAGCCTATGGAAAAAGCCTGGGAATGACAGCAAAGTTTCCTAGAAATTCCATAGCTTTTAAATGGAAGGATGAAATTGCAGAAACTGTGCTTACGGAGGTGGAATGGTCGCCATCAAGAACAGGCCTTATAAATCCGGTTGCTGTTTTTGAGCCTGTAGAGCTTGAAGGCACAACGGTTACCAGGGCAAGCCTGCATAATATAAGCATTATAGAAGGCCTTAAGCTTGGGCTTGGTGACAGGATAACAGTTTACAAGGCAAATATGATAATTCCACAGATTGCGGACAATTTAACATGCTCCGGGAACCTTGCTGTTCCTTCTGAATGTCCGGCCTGCGCTTCGCACACTATTATCAGCAATGTAAATGACTGCAAGACACTTAATTGTCCAAATCCTTCCTGTCCTGCAAAAAAAATAAAGCTTTTTGCGGATTTTGTAAGCCGCAATGCCATGAACATAGAAGGAATATCAGAGGAAACCCTGGAAAAATTTATCGGCCATGGCTTTATAAATGAATTTGCAGATATATATAGGCTGAAAAATCATAAAGAAGAAATAGTTAATATGCCAGGCTTCGGCGAAAAATCATATGAAAATATTATCAACTCCGTTGATAATTCAAGAAAGACCGATGCCTACAGAGTGCTTAACGGCCTTGGAATTTTAGGAATAGGCCTTTCAAACGCTAAACTAATCGCAAATTATTTTGAAGATGATTTTGAAAAGATAAGACATGCTTCTTTAGGCGAACTTACAGAAGTAGAAGGAATAGGCGATGTTTTGGCCGCAAATATTGTTGAATATTTTTCCAAAGAGGAAAATAATATAATTCTTGATGACCTGCTTGGTGAATTGGAAATTATAAAAAAAGAAAAATCAGATGTTGATCAGAAATTAAAGGGATTGACATTTGTGATTACGGGAAGTCTTTTCCACTATGAAAACAGAGATGCCTTAAAGGCTGAAATTGAAAGCATGGGAGGAAAGGTTTCAGGAAGCGTTTCATCAAAAACAAGCTACCTTATAAACAATGACATAAATTCTTCATCGTCAAAAAATAAGAATGCTAAATCGTTAAACATACCGATAATCACTGAGGATGACTATATAAATAATATAAAGGGATAAAAAATTGCGTACTTTCCGCAAATCCTGTTTTAAAAAAGATAATAAAATAAGGGGACAGAGTAATGCCAATTAAAGTTCAGAAAGACCTCCCGGCAAGGGCAATAATTGAAAAGGAAAACATCTTTATAATGGACGAGACAAGAGCCTATTCGCAGGACATCCGCCCGTTGGAGATTGTTCTTGTTAATCTGATGCCTTTAAAAGAAGACACGGAAATCCAGATGATCAGAAGCCTTTCAAACACACCGCTGCAGGTGAATCTTACTTTCGTCGCTCCTGCAGAGCACAAAAGCAAAAATACACCTGTTTCGCATTTGAATCAGTTTTATGTGAAATTTGATGATATTAAAAATAAAAAATTTGACGGCATGATCCTTACCGGAGCCCCTGTTGAAGAAAAAGAGTTCGAAGAGGTTGATTACTGGAATGAAATCGTGCGCATAATGGACTGGTCGGAAACAAATGTGACATCTTCTATTTTCCTGTGCTGGTCATGTCAGGCTGCAATGTATCATTTTTACGGCCTTAATAAAAAGCCGGCTGATTATAAAATTTTCGGCATTTTCCCACACAGGGTGCACCACAGAAAAGAGCCGCTTGTTAGAGGCCTTGACGATATATTTAATGCGCCTCATTCTCGAAATACCGATGTCAGCCTTGAAGAAATAGAAAAGATTAAAGATATAACTGTGCTGGCAGAATCTGATGAAGTGGGATTTTTCATGGGAATGGCAGACAACGGCAAAAAGATTTTTATGATGGGCCATCCCGAATATGACAGGCTTACATTAGATAAAGAATATAAAAGAGATGTAAATAAAGGGCTTACATCAACGCTTCTTCCTAAAAATTATTACCCTGATGACGACCCTTCTAAGGAGCCTATTTTAACCTGGCGAAGCACAGGAAATATTATTTACAGTAACTGGCTTAATTATTATGTTTATCAGGTTACACCTTATAATCTGGATTAGTGTGGGACTGCATGCTTATGAAAGAAAAACAGATTCCAAGACGAATAATTCAATATATTTTTGGCCTTATCTGCATGGCCATTGGAATTGTACTCCTTAAAAGAGTGGACATGGGAATTTCCCCTATCACTGCAGTGCCGGACGCTCTGGCAAATATCACACCGCTTTCACTTGGCAATTGGACAATAATTGTCCATTCTCTCTGCGCTGTTGTTCAGATTGTTCTTCAGAAGAGGGTATCATTAAAAAGCATTTTATGCGTGGCTGTGGGATTTGCTTTTGGATACCTTGTGGATTTGTTCCTTATGCTGTGGAACCCGGGGCTTGTTTTGTGGCAGAAAATCATCTGCATGATCCTTGGCATTGTTATCCAGGGTTTCGGTGTGGCATTAATAAGCGGCTGCGACATGATTCTTCCGGCACCTGACGAACTGAATAACCTTATAAGCAAGCTATATGATAAAAAGCTTTCAAACGTAAAGAAAATTGCCGACCTTATTTATGTGGTTCTGGCTCTTCTTATAAATCTCCTTACATATCTCTTTGCAAGAGATAACTTCCATTTAAGCATCGGCATAAGCTCTGTGCTTTCTATTTTCTTCACCGGTTTCTTTGTGGGGCTGTCATTTAAAGTATTTCCAAAACTGAAAATGAGCTCTTTGTTTAAAATTAAATAACCTAGTGCCTTTTATGCACATTTTTCACTAAATATTTAATATTTTACATTAAATATTTAACAGGTTGACATGTGAACATTTTGTGTTTAAAATACATAAGTTGTATTTTGTACAATGAAAATTAAATAAGGAGGTGCTCCTCGTATGCCAGTTTGGTTAGCTATAGTAATCGCTGTAGTTGCATTCTTGGTAGGGGCTGTCATTTTTGGTTATTTGGCAAAAAAGAAAACCATTGATGATTACAATTCTAAAATTGGTAATGCCGATGAAAGGGCAAGAACAATTATAGATGACGCAATAAAGACAGCAGAAAGCAAGAAAAAGGAATCTCTCCTGGAATTAAAAGAAGAATCGATCAAGGCAAAGAACGATTTGGAAAAAGAAACCAGGGAAAGACGCAACGAATTACAGAAATACGAGAAAAGAGTTCTTCAGAAGGAAGAGGCTGTTGACAAAAAGAACGATAAATTAGACAAACAGCAGGCTAATTTGTCACAAAAAGAAGCAGTCCTTGACAAAGAAAGGGAAGAACTTAAAAATGTTACTGAACAAAGGACCAAGGAATTAGAAAGAATTTCAGGGCTCACCTCCGACCAGGCAAAGGAACTTTTACTTAAGAGTGTTGAGGAAGATGTCAAGATTGACACCGCAAGGATTATCAAAGAATCCGAAGTAAGGGCAAAGGAAGAAGCCGACAATAAAGCAAAAGAATTTATTGTATCTGCAATCCAGCGCTCTGCTGCCGATCATGTATCAGAAGCAGCCATTTCGGTTGTTCAGCTTCCTAACGATGACATGAAGGGCCGTATAATCGGTCGTGAAGGCAGAAATATCCGCGCACTCGAAACCCTTACCGGTATCGATCTCATAATCGATGATACACCGGAAGCTGTTATTCTTTCCGGATTTGACCCGGTTCGCCGCGAGGTTGCAAGAATTGCACTCGAAAAACTTATTGTTGACGGCAGAATCCATCCGGCAAGAATCGAAGAAACTGTTGAAAAAGCACGTAAGGAAGTAGACAAGGTAATCAAGGAAGAAGGCGAGGCCGCTGTCTTAGAAGTTGGCGTACATGGCATTCATCCTGAACTGGTTAAACTTCTTGGCAAGATGAAATTCCGTACAAGCTACGGCCAGAACGCATTAAAGCACTCCATAGAGGTTGCCATATTATCTGGTCTTCTTGCCGGCGAAATGGGTCTTGATGTAAGGCTTGCAAAAAGAGCGGGTCTTTTACATGATATAGGAAAAGCAATCGATCACGAAATCGAAGGCTCACATATTCAGCTTGGCGTTGAACTTTGTAAGAAATACAAAGAAAATGCTGTTGTCATAAATTCCGTGGCTTCACATCATGGTGATGTTGAACCTGAATCATTGATTGCATGCATTGTTCAGGCAGCTGATGCCATAAGCGCAGCAAGACCGGGCGCAAGAAGAGAAACACTTGACACTTACACAAACAGACTTAAACAGTTGGAAGATATTTGTAACGAATATCAGGGCGTTGAAAAAACCTTTGCAATTCAGGCCGGAAGAGAAGTCAGAGTCATGGTTGTGCCGGAGAAAATTGCGGATGCTGACATGGTTATCATGGGCAGAAATATCGCAAAGAGAATCGAAGACGAAATGGAGTATCCGGGACAGATCAAGATTAACATCATCCGTGAATCAAGAGTTACGGATTTTGCGAAATAGTCTCTAACATTAAAATTTAAGGGTTATTTATTTTAAATAACCCTTATTTTTTTATGTACAATTTTAAATTCTTATGCTAAAATTCCAACTTAAATATACATAAAAAGAGGTTGAAAATATGGCTCTTACATTATCAAAAAAAGCATTAGCAGTTAAGCCTTCATCCACTCTGGCAATTTCAGCAAAAGCCAAGGAATTAAAGGCAGCCGGCAAGGATGTTGTTGGCTTTGGCGCAGGCGAACCGGATTTCGCAACACCAAAACATATATGCAAAGCAGCAATAGAAGCAATCGAAAATGGCTTCACAAAATACACACCTGCATCAGGAACAATGGAATTAAAGGAAGCTATTTCCCAGAAATTTAAAACATACAATAATCTTTCATACCAGCCTGACCAGATAGTAATCAGCAGCGGTGCAAAGCATTCCCTCACGAATGTATTTTCAGCAATATTAAACGAAGGTGATGAGGTTCTGATTCCATCTCCGTATTGGCTCAGCTACCCTGAAATCGTGAAGCTTTCCGATGGCGTACCAGTATTTATTAAATGCGACAGAGAGGCTTCTTATAAAGTAACAAGGGCCGAACTTGAAAAAGCATATACCGAAAAAACTAAAGCACTTATCATAAATTCGCCTTGCAACCCTACGGGTATGATCTATTCAAAGGAAGAGCTTGAAGAAATAGCGGCATTCGCAGTGGAAAAAGACATATTTGTTATTGCTGATGAAATATATGAATTTTTGGTTTACGGCGGCAAAAAGCATGTGAGCATAGCATCACTTAATGAAGAAATTTTCAAAAGAACAATCACTGTCAACGGCCTTTCAAAGGGATATTCAATGACAGGCTGGCGTATAGGTTACACAGGTTCTTCCAAAGAAATAGCCAAGGTTATGTCAAGCGTTCAGTCGCACCAGACATCAAATCCTAACTCTATTGCCCAGAAGGCAGCCCTTGCAGCAATTACAGGCCCGCAGGAGTGTGTTTCTGAAATGAATGGTGCATTTAACGAAAGAAGAAAATTCATCACAGCCCGTGTTAATAATATTCCATACCTTTCAGCAATCGAACCATTAGGTGCATTTTATGTGTTTGCTGACTGCTCTGAAATGATAGGAAAAACCTACAAGGATAAAAAGATTGAAAGCGCAGCTGATATTGCGGCAATTCTTCTTGATGAATTCCTGGTAGCTGTTGTTCCATGTGCCGACTTTGGTTTTGATGACCATTTCAGGCTTTCATATGCGATTTCCATGGAGCAGATAAATAAGGGCATGGACAGAATAGAAGAATTTGCAAAAATGCTTAAATAAAATTATAAGTTGATATCACAAATTTTTGTGTTATAATTACTTGGCTGTTACAAAAGCAGCCAAAAAAGCGGGCGTGTCGGAATGGCAGACGAACCAGACTCAAAATCTGGCGGGGGCAACCTCGTGTGGGTTCAAGTCCCACCGCCCGCATTTTTTTTAAAGGGCATCAATAGCTTTTAGCAAAAGTTGTTGATGTTTTTTATTTGTATTTACCTTAAATTTACCTTAAATTTCTTATTGTCTATTCCGCTTAAATTTTGTAAACTAAACGATGATGAAAAGTGCTGTTAAAATAAATATTTATAAAAACAGGCATCTTAAAGATGAGACATAATTCTGATAAGAAAAATAGAATATTTAAAGGACTTGTGGCCTTATTTTCGTTGGCTTTGTTTTTTTCTATATGTTTTCAGCTTTTTTTAGACAATCACATTTCTTTGGTTTCAGATATAAATTCTTCGCTGCACAAAGCAGAGGCTGAATCCTCGTCTTTCAAGGATGCGCCTGAGCTTTACAATCTTACAATTTATCCGCTTGGTGTTTATTTTACTTTCGAAGAAATCCCCGGAGCAGACGGATATTATATTTACAGAAAATCCGACACAGATGAAAGCTGGATTAAGCTGGCTCTTTCAAATAAGCCTGAATATTTTGACAAAAGTGTTTCCCTTGAATGCAATTACAGCTACACTGCCTCAGCTTATTATGAAATGAGTAACGGGTCTCTGGAGAGTGATAAAAACGAGACCGGTCTTACATGTTACTTCACAGAAAATACCAGGGTGGCAGCAAAGAATGTCCTTGACCAGATTGGATGGGATATTTATTCGGCATATTACTGGTGCGTTGGTATTAACTACACCTCCGGTTATACAGGAGGTGTTGTCTCTGAAGCCGCTGATTATGCCTTTTCTACTTATGTGGGCGACTGCGTTGGAATGGCAAGTGCCTTCTGCTATCTGGCCAGGGAGCTTGGATATTATGCCAATGTTATATATGGCTATGTGCCTACGGCAAGCGGCGGAATAAGCGATCATGCGTGGGTGGAAATGGAATATGAAGGCGCAACTTACGTGTGCGACCCTGAATTTGAATCAGATGACGGGCTTAATGGTTTTCTTATTTATTATGGTCAGCCAAACACCTGGTATTACACATATGATTATATGATGTATGACTATTATGAAGGTGAGTGCAGCTGCATGGATTTTTATTACGAACCCATAAAAAATGATGTGGCCGAGCTTTATGTAGAAAACGAAAAATCGTTGTATGAAAAGCTTGATATACCTGAGGATATAAAAGACAGAACGCCTTTGCATAACAAAGAAAGCCGCGAAAAAAGATTTAAAAATGCAAGATGGAATAACCCTTATTATGATGGCCCGGGCGTCTCGCCTCCAAGGGATTATGCAAGACAGAATGAAAACAGTGAAAATGTGGTTATAAACGAAAGCCAGGATGGGGATGGCTGCATAGAAGACGGCCTTATGTGGTGAGAAAAATGTTTAAAACAGTTACTGATTATTTAGATAAAACGGCAGAAACTTTTCCTGAAAAAAAAGCTTTCTTTTTTGATAAAAGAGAAATCACATTCAGGGAAATTCAATCAGAAGCTAAAAAAATAGCCGGTGAGATAACCCGGCTTGGCATTTTTGATAAGCCTATCTGCATACTTATGGACAAAAGGGCAGAATGCATCTGCTCCATGATGGGCATCTTATACAGCGGAAATTTTTATACAGTGCTGGATGCTGATATGCCGCAGGCCAGAATGAATAAAATTCTGGAAGTTTTAAACCCGTGTGTGCTTATAACCTGCAGTGAATTCAAAGGTATGGCATCGGAGCTTTTTGAAAAAAACGCTTTCCTTAAGGAACTGATGATATATGAAGATATAATTTTATGTTCAGAAAATGATTTGGAAAAAACCGATGCAGCTATCAAAAAAGCATACGAAAAAATTGACTATAATGCCACTATGTTCGTGCTTTTCACTTCAGGCTCTACCGGTGTGCCGAAGGGCGTAATAATACAGCACAAAGCTTTTCCATCCTACCTTGGATGGTACAGTGATACTTTTAATTTTGACGAAAATACTGTTTTTGCAAACCAGACACCTTTTTATTTTATAATGAGCTGTCCTGACATTTTTCTGACTATCATGCTTGGTGCTTCCTGCCACGTAGTCCCTAAAAAGAGCTTTTCATTTCCTATGGTCACACTGGAGTATCTTAAAGAAAGGCGCGTAAACACCTTATACTGGGTTCCTTCTGTGCTTTGCCTTATCGCTAATTTTAGGGCACTTCCGGAGCTTCATCTTGATGAACTTAAGACTGTTATTTTCGGTGGAGAAGTCATGCCGTCAAAGCAGCTTAATATGTGGAAAAAAGAATATCCTGATGTGACATTTGCAAATCTTTACGGCCCAACAGAAACAACTGAAATGATTTCTTATTTTATGATAAACAGGGAAATAAAGGATGACGAATCACTGCCAATAGGCATTCCTGCTTCATATATAAAAGTTATGCTTTTAGACGATAACAATGAAGAAGTTAAAGATGGCGGCATTGGGGAGCTTTGCGCAGCGGGCATTAGCATATCACCGGGATATTATAATAACCCTGAAAAGACAAAAGAAGTTTTTGCTTTAAATCCATTATATAAAGATGGAGACGACCCTGATACAAAGAATATGTACCGTACCGGAGACCTTGCACGCTTCGATGAAAACGGCGATTTAATATACATGGGCAGAAAGGATTTTCAGATTAAGCATATGGGCAACAGAATAGAGCTTGGCGAAATCGAGACTGCGGTTTCTGCGATTGACGGCGTAGATTCAAACTGCTGCCTGTACGACACAAAAAGAAGCAAAATTGTATTGTTCTATTCGGGAAAGATTTCCGAAGATGAAATTAATGATAAACTTAAAGACCTTTTACCGAACTACATGATTCCAAACAGGATTGAACGGCTGAATAAAATGCCGGTAAACCTTAACGGAAAGACAGACAGGACCGCGCTTAAGGACATGATTTAGGAGGCTTTATGGAAATTGCGATTGCTGTATTTATTGGAATATGGGTCAGTTTTTTTTCAATCTGGGGATACTTTAGATTAAAAAAAGAGTATGCTTCTGATGCTAAAAAAAATGCCGGCAAAAATTCTGTGAAAGGGGATGTTAAAGAATGAACATTTACCTTTTAGGAATGATTATCGCCATGGCTGTTTTTATTGCCATTGGAATAATAGTAAGCAGAAAAGTGCGAACTGCCGAGGATTTTTATGTCGCGGGAAGAAATGCACCGGTTGTTCTTATTGCCGGTTCACTTGTGGCATCCTATGCTTCAACAGGCATGTTTATGGGCGACGCAGGGCAATGCTATGACGGCGTTTTTCCTATGCTTATGATTCTTTCGGGTATGCTTTGCGCCGGATATATTTTCGGTGCCATATTTTTCGGCCGCTACCTAAGGCGTTCGAAGGCTCTTACCATGCCTGAATTTTTCGGCATAAGATTCAATTCTAAAAAGCTCCGAAGCCTCGCCGCAATAACTGCAATCATAACGATGTGTGTATACCTTTTAAGCGTTATGCAGGGTATAGGCACTCTTATGGAGGCGGTTACCGGTGTGGACTATAAGCTCTGTATTATTATAGCTATTATTGTATTTACTTTGATTTCCGTGACGAGCGGAAGCCGCGGAGTTTTGATCACAGATGCGCTTATGGCCGCGCTTTTTACCATTGCCCTTATAATTGGTGTTGCTTTTATAGCAGGAGGCACAGGCGGATGGTTTGATACAATAAAATCTCTGGCTTCTAATGTGGACACTAATTCACTTTTATCATGGGCAGGAAAGAGCGGCGTCTTGTATGACAACGGCCTATCAAATGTGCTTTGGGGCATTATATATGGCATTGTATGGATGAGCGTATGTATGGTGGGGCCTTGGCAGGCAAGCCGCTATCAAATGGCAAAGTCCGAACATGTTGTTGTGAAAAGTGCCTTCTGGTCGGCCCTTGGTGTATTTTTGCTTCAGTTTTTAAGCGGCATGGGCGCCGTGCTTGTTAACCGGGTTTATCCTGACATGGCTGATTCCACCCATGTTCTTATCTGGGCCAGCATGAACCTGATGCCAAAGGTGCTTGGTGTGATTCTTCTTACGGGAATACTTTCCGCAGGAATATCATCTGCTACTACCTTCCAGTCTTTAATTGGAAGCATGGTAGCAAACGATGTGGTAAAAGCAATCAAAAGTGATTCAGGCGAAGATAAGCTGCTAGATAAAAAAGCAATTAACATCGGCCGCATAACCATGGTTGTGGCTGCTTTAGTTGTGCTTGTGATTGCGCTTACAAATCCGCCTGCATTATTTATTATCATGTATCTTGGCGGCGCAATGATTGCAAGCTCCTGGATGCCTGTGGCAGTTGGCAGCATATTCAGCAGCAGGCTGACTAAGCAGGGCGCCTTTGCAGGAATGCTCGCCGGCTTTATCGGAACCTTTTTCTTAAAGCTTATTGCGCATTTTGCCGGATGGGACCTTCCGGTTTACCTGGAACCAAGCCTTGTTGGCATTGTGCTTAATATATTGGCCATGATAATTGTTTCTGCCTTTACAAGTGTAACAGACGAAGAAAAGGCGGCAAGAGCAAAACTTTTTGTTATCCCTGAATCAGAAAAAGACCCGGTGCAGATTAAAAAAACACTGCGTTTTACAAAAATAGGATGCCTTATCGGTGCGGTATTTTTTATAATTTTATTAATATTCTGGATTTTACCGTACTTAAGCGGTTCAGCTAATTTATAAATTTAAGAGGTTTTGTTATGGAAGAATTTTTAAAACAGTTAAGATTGATTAAAAAGGGTGTGGATTTTGAAAACGAAACAGCATTGTTTGATGACGGATTTCTGGATTCATTCGACGTGATACAGATCATTGCCCTTATAGATGATGAATATGATATTACAGTTCCGCCTTCGGAAATTGTGCCTAAAAACTTTAACAGCGCAAAGGCTATGTGGAAAATGATGGAAAGACTGGAAAACAGATAGAATGACCTTAACCTCTATTTCCTTTTTCATATTTGTCCTGGCAGTTGTAATTGTATATTATATTGTTCCGGGAAAATCGAGGTGGCTGGTGCTCCTTGCAGCAAGCCTTGCCTTTTATGCCATTGTCTGCCTTAAATATATGCCGTTTATTTTGTTTACGGCTGCTTCAACATGGGCAGGCGCAATATGGATGGACAGATATTCAAAAAAAAGGCAGACAATACTTAAGGTATACAAATCAGAGTGGAGCAGCGAATATAAAAAGAAATTCAAAAACAGGACAACAGTTAATAAAAGGCTGATTCTTGCGCTTGTTCTTGTTGTCAACTTTGGCATTCTGGCCGCTTTAAAATATTATAATTTTCTTGCCGGATGGCTGGGCGGTTTAATAGGTTCAGAGCTGCCAACCATAAGCCTGCTCCTACCTTTGGGAATAAGCTTTTATACATTCCAGTCCATGGGATATATAATAGATGTCTACTGGGAAAAAGCAAACCCGCAGAAAAATATTCTTAAATTCTTGTTATTTGTCTCTTTCTTCCCTCAGATTGTGCAGGGGCCGATTGCAATTTATGGAGACTTAGCTCACCAGCTTTACAAAGGGCATAAGCTTAAATATACAAATATAAAATACGGCTTCGAGCTTTTTGTATGGGGCCTTTTCAAAAAAATGGTTATTGCAGACAGGCTTGTTCTGGCTGTTAATGCCATATTGCCTGTAAAAAATGATTTAAGCAACAAATACAGCCTTTTAGTTCTTCTGGTTTATGCGGCACAGCTGTATATGGATTTTTCCGGCGGTATCGATATTATAAGAGGCGTTGCGCAAATGCTTGGTATTAATATGGCCGAAAACTTTAAACGCCCGTTCTTTGCAATAAGTGTTGCTGACTTTTGGCGCAGGTGGCATATTTCATTGGGCAACTGGCTCAAAAATTACCTCTTTTATCCTATTGCCATATCAAAGCTGTTCTTAAGATTTGGCAGATGGATAGGGCATTTCAGCAAAAATAATTCCGACCTTCCCGAAGACAGCCTGTGGGGAGGACATACTTTTATTGAACATTTAGGAAGGGTTTTGCCGGGGTGCATTGCCACACTTATAACATTTTTTGTAGTTGGCATGTGGCACGGGGCAAACTGGCGCTATGCCGGTTTCGGAATCTGGAACGGAATTGTTATTTTCCTTGGAATGCTTTTAGATCCTGTTTTCAAATATTATCTAAAAAAATTAAGAATAAAAACAGAAACCATAGGTTGGAGGCTGTGGCAGATAATAAGAACCTTTGTGCTTGTTATGGTGGGGTTTGTTTTTGACCTCGGATATGATTTTTCAGATTCCATTAGCATGATAAAGGCTGTTTTCACGCCGCAGCTTGGGCCTTCTCCTCACCTTGATATTGTGCCGGATTTATCGCTTACATCTGCCGACTGGATTGTTGCCATAATTGGTATTTTAATCGTTTTTGCAGTGAGCCTTTATCAGGAAAATACAAAAAAATCTGTGCGTGAATCACTTTCAATTCAGCCGTTATGGATTCAGTGGGTCCTTTTACTTGGATGCCTTATGGCTGTAGTTATTTTTGGAATGTACGGAGAGGGTGTAACAGCCGCCGAATTTGTTTATATGCAATTTTAAATTATGAAACCAAAGCATTTTTTAAAAATCATAATATTCTTTTTTGTTTTTGCAGTTCTTGTTTTTGCTTCTGCAAAGCTCTTCTGCGTTGCTAACGAAAGAGATGCATTGGGAGTGTACGGCTTTTATAAAGAGCCTGAAGACAGTCTTGATGTTGTGATGATTGGCGCAAGCGAAATGTATACCGACTTTTATTCACCTTTAGCTTATGAAATGTCAGGCTTTACATCTTACTCGCTTTCCACTTCCACAATGCCTGCATCCCTTTACAAATACGCAGCGGAAATCGCAATTGAAAGACAACACCCGGATCTTCTCGTGTTTGAAACATATGGCTTTTGTTATGAAAATCAGCTGGATGAAACATCTTTAAGAAAATTTATCGACGCTCTTCCATCTTCTGAAATTAAAACAAGAATAATAGATGAACTTGTACCGGAAGAAAGAAAAGAAAGCTTCAGGAATCCTTTCTCAAAATACCATTCTTCATGGGATCGTTTTTCTGACCTTGTGGATGTGCTTGTTGACAAGGCTGCAATATCCTCGAGGGGATATTCTATTACAAAGAATTTTGCCACAACACCATTTTGCCAGCAGTATTACGAATATAACGACAGCTACAGTATTTCCGAACAGGGCTTTTATTATCTTGAAAAGCTTCTCGAATATTTAAAAACTGCCAACATAGAAAATGTTCTTTTTGTGCGCTACCCTGAAATGGTGAATTATGAAACCGATGATTCGTATTTTGAAATGATAAATATGATAGAAGATGCCGGCTTTGATTTTGTGAACCTTTATTCAGCAGCGTCGGATATAGGCTTAGATGCCAGCCATGATTTTTATAATATGACCCACATGAATGTGTTTGGCGCAGAAAAATTCACAGAGTTTTTCGGAGAATACATTATGTACATGTACGACATCAATACAGAACACAGCGAAAAGGTCACAAAAGAATGGGAAGAATGCTCATCATACAATGATGATATTTTAAGCAGACTAAAGGACCTGACCGATAAAGATATAAATGGTTTTCTTTATACTCAAAGGGATTTTCTTAATTAAAAATTCTTGCTATAATCCAATTAAAATTTTAATTTAAAAATGAATTTTATTTCATTTATTTTGGTGTGCTTATGGATAAAAAAATTTTACTTATAGATGGACATAGTATTATTAACCGGGCTTTTTATGGCGTTCCTGATTTAACAAATTCAGAAGGGCTTCATACAAATGCGATTTATGGCTTCTTAAATATTTTTTTCAGTGCCTATAACAACATTAAGCCGGACTATGTTCTTGTGGCTTTTGATGTTAAACAAAAGACATTCAGACATGAAATGTTTGATGCCTATAAAGGAAACCGAAATCCTATGCCGGAAGAGCTTAGGGAACAGGTTCCTGTGCTTCAGGATGTATTAAGGGCGATGAACATAAGCATTGTTACTTTACCAGGCTTTGAAGCTGATGACGTTCTAGGTACTTATGCCAGAAAAGCGGAAGCAGATGGTCTTTCTGTTGTTGTTTTATCAGGCGACAGAGACCTTCTTCAGCTTGCGACAGAAAAAACAATGATATCCCTCGCCAAAACAAAAGGCGGGAAGACAGAATACGAAGAATATTTTGCCAAAGATGTTCTTGAAAAAAAGCAGGTGACACCTTCAGAATTTATTGATGTGAAGGCGCTTATGGGCGATACCTCCGACAATATTCCGGGCGTACCCGGAATTGGTGAAAAAACTGCCACATCCATAATTGTAAATTACCATTCTCTTGAAAACGCAATCGAGCATATAGAGGAAATCAAGCCAAACAAAGCCAGAGAAAATCTTAAGGAATACGAATCGCAGGCGCTGCTTAGCAAAACACTGGCGACTATCGATACAAATGCCCCGGTGCCGCTTGATTATAAGGAAAGCCTGATTGAAAAAGAAGAAGTTTTTTATAACAATGATTCATATGGCCTTTTTAAAAAGCTTGAATTAAACAGGCTTCTTTCAAGGTTTGACCCGGTTAAAATGTCTTCTGACAACGAGGTGAATTTTGCTGAAAAGGAACTTGATGAATTTTTAGCAGAAGACATAAAGGCAGATTCCTTAGGACTTTTTGTAAGCAACGACCTTTCTTTGATATCTGTGTGTATGCCTGATGAAAACATAACTGTTTTCTCTTCAGCAAAGAGCCTTAGTAAGGCGCCATCCTCCCAGCTGAGCTTTTCTTTTGCAGAGAAAGCCGATAAAAGAGAAGAAATTATTAAGCTCCTTTGTTCGGGCAAAAAAATATATACATTTAATCTTAAAGACCTGCTTCATGCTGTTAAATATGAGGGGGCAGAGCTTTCTAATATTTATGATGTTTCCATAATGGCATATCTTTTAAACCCATTAAGTTCGTCATATACATACGATGCCGTTTCAAAGGATTATTTAGAACTCCTTCTCCCTTCAAAAACGGATTTAATCGGCAAGCAGGACTTTTCTTTAGCTTTTAATATTTCTGAGTATTCAGGTCTTTGTAAAAAGATTTCCGCTTATAGTGCCTTTACAGCATTAAAGGCATTTCCATTGCTTGAAGAAAAGCTTGGGGATAATGGAATGCTTGATTTGTTTTACCATGTGGAAATGCCTTTGATTTTTTCTTTGTACTTCATGGAAAAAGCAGGTGTTATTGTGGATAAGGAAAGGCTTATGGAATTTTCTGCGCTTTTGTCAGATAAAAAAGACGCATTGGAAAAAGAAATATATTCTGAGGCAGGAGAGGAATTTAATATTAATTCCCCTCAGCAGCTTGGCGTGGTTTTATTCGAAAAATTAAAGCTTCCGGCAGGCAAAAAAACAAAGACAGGATATTCAACATCTGCTGATATATTGGAAAAGCTGGCTTTAGACTATCCATTTGTCAGCAAAATATTGGAATACAGGCAGATTGCAAAGCTTAAATCCACCTATGCAGATGGCCTTCAGCCTTTTATAAAGAGCGACGGCAGAATACACGGAACCTTTAACCAGACAATAACCGCAACCGGCAGAATAAGCTCCACAGAGCCAAACCTTCAGAACATTCCAATCAGGATGGAACTTGGCCAGGAGGTAAGGCGCGCTTTTGTTGCCGAAGAAGGTTTTGTCTTTTTGGATGCCGATTATTCCCAGATTGAATTAAGGCTGCTTGCCCATTTTTCAAACGATGAAAAGCTTATAGAAGCCTACAATTCAGAAGCAGATATCCACCGTATGACTGCATCAAAGGTTTTCAATATTCCATATGATGAAGTTACAAAAGAGCAGAGAAGAAATGCAAAGGCAGTGAACTTCGGAATAGTTTACGGAATAAGCTCTTTTGGCTTAAGCCGTGATCTGAACATGACCAGAAAGGAAGCTTCGGATTACATAAAACAATATTTTGAAACATATCCTGGCGTAAAAAAATATCTTGATGATACTGTACGAAAAGCAAAAATTGATGGATATGTAACAACTCTTTTTGGAAGGGTAAGGCCCGTTCCTGAGCTTTCTTCATCTAATTTTATGCAGCGTTCTTTCGGGGAACGCGTGGCAATGAACTCTCCTTTGCAGGGTACTGCTGCCGACATAATGAAAATTGCAATGAATAACGTCTGCAAAAGAATTTCGAAAAACAATCTGAAATCCAGGGTTGTCCTTCAGGTCCATGACGAACTTCTTGTGGAAACCGCAGCAGATGAAATAGAAGCTGTAAAAACCATTCTTGAAGAAGAAATGAAAAATGCAGCTGATTTAAAAGTTCCGTTAGAGGTAGAAGTAAGCGAAGGAAAGGACTGGTTCGAGGCACACTGATGATTATAGGGGTTACAGGCGGCATAGGCTGCGGAAAATCAACTGTTCTGAATATTTTAAAAGAAAAATATGATGCCGCGATAATTATGGCAGATGATGTGGCAAAGGAGCTTATGCTGCCCGGGAACGCGTCATATGAAGGTATAGTCGGCTATTTTGGCGAAAATATTTTAAAATCCGGAAAGGGAAGCGAGATAGACCGGGCCCTTCTTTCTGATATTGTTTTTAAGGATGATGAAAAACTTAAAATATTAAATTCACTTACGCATCCAAATGTCGAAATAGAAATCAGAAAAAGAATTAAAGATTTTCTTGAAGCAGGCATAACCTATATTGTGATAGAGGCCGCGCTTTTTATAGAGGCTGGATACAAAGATTTCACTGATGAACTGTGGGTTATTGTAACGGATTATGAGACCAGGCTGAAAAGGCTTTATGAATCACGGGGCCTTACAAAAGAAAAGGCTGATTCTATTATCGATAACCAGCTTTCTGATTCGGAGATGGTCAAATATGCGGATTTTGTTATAGATAATTCCGGCAGCATCGAAAATACCGAAAGGCAGATATCCGAAAGATTGTCTAACTACATGTAATGAAAGAAATAATAATAAACAATCAGACCGAGGGCGGTCGGCTTGATAAATTTTTAATTAAATATCTGTGTAATGCATCCGGCGGCTTTATTTATAAAATGCTCAGAAAGAAAAACATTCTTTTAAACGATAAGAAAGCGCTCGGAAGCGAAATTTTAAAAACAGGTGATTCCGTGAAAATATATTTTTCTGATGATACAATTCAGAAATTCACATCAGAAAACCGGGATAAATCCGTCCGGATTAAAGAACCAGATAAATTTTCAGAAAAATTTTCCGAAATGATTGTTTTTGAGGATGAAAATATAATTGCTGTAAACAAGCCTTCAGGGATGCTGTCGCAAAATGCGGATAATTCTGCTTTATCGGTTAATGACCTGCTGCTTAAATATTTAAAAGCCAATGAATTTTTCACACCCGGAATTTCAAACAGACTCGACAGAAACACATCCGGCCTGATACTTGCAGGGAAAAATCCGAACGCCGTAAGAAGCCTTAATTCGGCAATTAAAGAAAGGGCTTTAACAAAGCTTTATTTATGCGTCTGCCTGGGAAAAGCCCCGGAAAACGGCAATTTGGAGGGCTATCTTGTAAAAGATGAGGATGCAAACACTGTTTCCGTAACAGATAAAGAAATGCCGGGCGGTGATTATATCCATACGGCCTTTAAGAGGCTGTCTTTTAGTGAAAATTATTCTTTGCTGGAGGTTGAACTGATAACAGGGAAATCACATCAGATAAGGGCACATTTAGCTTCTATTGGCGCCCCAATAGCAGGCGACCCAAAATATGGATCGGCAGCCGCAAATCTTTATGTAGAAAAAAAATACAGAATTAAAAGCCAGCTGCTTCACGCATATAAAATTAATTTTAATAATATGCCAGGCTGTCTTGAATATTTAAATAAAAAGTCCATAATTTCCATGCCGGATAAAAAATTTATGGAATTTATAAAAGGGGAGGGTTTATGTCTACCTGGAAATCAAGAGGCTTAAGGGGCTCTCAGTTTGAAAAGCTTATAAATTTAACAAATGAAAAATACAGAGAGCTCAGGCTTGCATTGATGCAGAAAATCCCAACGCCTATTACACCCGTGGAAATAGATGACAACAGGCATATAACCCTGGCATATTTTGAAAAGAGAAGTACTGTGGACTATATTGGTACTGTCCAGGGGTTTCCTGTGTGCTTTGACGCAAAAGAATGCGAAAATAAATCATTTGCTCTTTCAAATGTTCATGAACATCAGTATAATTTCATGAGGGATTTTGAAGAACAGGGCGGGATTGCATTTATACTTATCAATTTCGTTAAAACTGATACAATTTACTACATGCGCTTTCAGGAACTGAAAAAATTTTATGAAAGGGCAAAAAGCGGCGGGCCTAAATCTGTGAAGGAAAATGAGCTTAACGCAAATTATTATATACACGAAAAATTCGGAGTGAGTGTGCATTATCTTGAAGGCATAAACAAAGACATTCAGGAAATGGACAGATTGGACTAAATTATGAGAAAACTGGCATTATCAGACAGAATACTTTTAAATATTGAAAAACCTGCAAGGTACACAGGCGGCGAAATTAATTCCGTTATGAAAGATAAGGAAAAAATAGATGTCCGCTTTGCCATGTGTTTTCCTGACACCTATGAAATAGGCATGTCGCACCTGGGAAGCCAGATTATTTATTCTTTGCTTAACAAAAGAGAAGATATCTGGTGCGAAAGGGTTTATTCGCCATGGAAAGACCTGCATGAGATCATGAAAAAAGAAGGTATCCCGCTTTTTGCGCTGGAGTCTCAAGATGAAATAAAAGACTTCGATTTTCTTGGAATCACACTTCAGTATGAGATGTGCTACACAAATGTTCTTCAGATTCTTGACCTTTCCCACATTCCATTCAGAAGCGATGAAAGGTCAGAGGATTGTCCGATTGTTATAGGCGGCGGTCCGTGCGCATATAACCCGGAACCTATTGCAGACTTCTTTGATATTTTCTATATAGGGGAAGGTGAAACGGCATATTACGAGCTTATTGATCTTTACAAAAAAACAAAATCACTTAATAAAGGGAAAAAAGAATTTTTACTTGAAGCTTCTAAAATCCAGGGTATGTATGTTCCATCATTTTATAATGCAGAGTACAACCAGGACGGAACAATTAAATCATTTATCCCAAAGGACAATAATGGATACAAAGCCCCTTCGGTTATAAAAAAACAGGTCTGCGCTGATTTAGATGCCGCAGGTTTTCCTGACAGCCCTGTTGTTCCATATGTTCAGGCGACACAGGACAGGGTTACACTTGAAATTTTAAGGGGCTGCATAAGAGGCTGCAGATTCTGTCAGGCAGGTATGGTTTACCGCCCGTTCAGGCATCATTCTCTTGATTTTTTAAAAAAACATGCCAGGTTCCTGCTTGAAAATACCGGTTATGATGAAATTTCTCTTTCATCTTTAAGCTCATCTGACTATCCTGAACTTCTTGAGCTTCTTGACTATATTCTGGATGAATTTAAAGATAAAAAAGTTAATGTATCCCTTCCTTCTTTAAGAATAGATGAATTTCCGATAGAAGTTATGCAAAAGGTTCAGGATGTAAGAAAGAGTTCACTTACGTTTGCTCCTGAAGCAGGAACGCAGCGCCTCAGGGATGTTATTAATAAAGGCATAACAAAAGAAGATATTTTTAGGGGCGCTGAAGGCGCATTTACCTGCGGCTGGAATAAGGTTAAGCTCTATTTTATGCTTGGGCTTCCTACAGAAACCGAAGAGGATATCAAGGGCATTGCAACTCTTTCAGAAGAACTTGCAAAGCTTTATTATGAAGCTGTTCCAAAAGAAAATCGTCTTGGAAAAATCCAGATTACCGTGAGCACATCATTCTTTATTCCGAAACCTTTCACTCCTTTCCAGTGGGAAGCCATGGAAGAGCCGGAAAGCTATCTTTCTAAGGCCCATTTCCTTAACGACACAATAAAAGATCAGCTAAATAAAAAAAGCATAAAATATAACTGGCACGATGCAAAAACTTCTATTATAGAAGGACTGCTTGCAAGAGGTGACAGAAGGCTTTCGGATGTTATTGAAAATGTTTATAATAACGGTGCTGTTTTTGAAGCCTGGACTGAAAATTTTGATTATGACAGGTGGCTTTCTGCGCTTAAAGAAAATGGCCTCAGCCTTGATTTTTATGTTTACAGGAAAAGAGATATTGATGAAATTCTTCCGTGGGATTTTATTTTTGCAGGCGTAAGCAAGGAATTTTTAAAACGTGAATATAAAAATGCCCTGGAAGAAAAGGTTACATTAAACTGCAAAGAAAAATGCGCTGCATGCGGTGCGTCAGCTTTATGTGAAGGAAGTTATTGTCCATGCGTATAAGAATAAAATTTTCAAAAAACGATTTTGTAAAGTATATTGGGCATCTTGATATCATGAGGACATTTCAAAGGTGCTTTAACCGGGCTGATATAAAAATGGTTTATTCAGACGGCTTTAACCCGCACCAGAAAATGAATTTTGCCCTGCCATTAGGCGTTGGAATTACAAGCACAGGTGAATACCTTGATGCGGAGATAGCAGACGGACAGGATACAAAGCTTATAAAAGAAAAGCTTAATCTAGTTCTTGGCATGGGCCTTAAGGTTATTTCGGTGTCGGAACTTATGCCGGATGCAAAAAAAGCAATGGCGTCTGTGCGCTTTGCATCATACGAGATAATTTTCGGCGAATCATATAATATAGACATAAACGAATATCTGGCTGCGGATTCGATTCTTGTCACAAAGACAACAAAAAGCAGAACACAGGATGTTGACCTTAAAGATATGATTCTTAAGGCCGAATATGATGCGCCTTTGCTTAAAATTTTGGTAAAAGCAGGTTCAGAAAGCAATATAAAGCCTCAGCTGATTGCCGAAAATATACTCACGTATTTTGGATATGAATATTCCTTCGAAAATATAAGAATCAACAGAACAGATTTATACGCGGAAGGCCTTATTCCGCTCAGTGAATTCGAAGCTGCAAAATGAAAAAACAATCAAACGGCAAACTGATAATTTCCGACTATAAAGAACATATTTGTTCTTTTGTCTTTGACGCAAAAGGCCATGCAACTCAAATTTATGTGGATGAAAGCAGAAATGAAAGCATAGTCGGAAATATTTATGTGGGAAAGGTAGACAAGATAGTAAAAAATATAAATGCTGCCTTTATAGAATTTCTGCCCGGCACATTTGGATATTTTTCCCTGGATACGCCTTTTGAACCGCTTTTTGTGAACCCCGACAGAAAAGAAGGACCTTTAAGAAAGGGGGATATCCTTTTGGTGCAGGTTGCAAAGGATGCAATAAAGAGCAAGGAGCCTGTGCTCACCTGCGACATAACCCTGACAGGAAAATATACGGTCCTCACATTAAATAAAAACGCTCTTTCTTTTTCGAATAAATTTAAAGACAAAGAAAAGAAAAAAGAAATCCGGAGGCGCTATAACCTACTTGGCGAAAAAAAATTCGGCTTCATTATAAGAACAAACAGCGAAGAAGCTGATATAGAATATATTTTCGAAGAAATTGATTTCTTTTCAGAACTTATTTTAATGGTTAAAGACAGCGGTATTTTTTCTAAGCCTTTAAATCTTGTATATAAAGCACCATACTCATACATGAATTTTCTGCGCGACGGGTATGACTATCTGATAAAAGAAATTATCACGGATAATAAAAAAATATATGCCGATGTTAAAGACTTCCTTGAAAAATTTCAGCCTGCGGATATAAAAAAGCTGAAATTTTATGAATCGGATTTTCCTTTGTGCAATCTTTATTCTTTTGATAAACAGTTCAGAGACGCGCTTAACAAAAAAATATGGCTTAAATCAGGCGGATTTATTGTTATAGAGCCAACGGAAAGCCTTGTAGCGATTGATGTGAACACAGGAAAATATGTTTCAGAAAAGGATTCAGAGGAAGAATATCTAAAAATAAATCTTGAAGCCGCAGAAGAAATTGCAAGGCAGCTTCTTTTAAGGAATTTGTCCGGAATTATTATTGTCGATTTTATCAATATGAAATACGTGCCTTCTAAGGCTATGCTTATAGATTATCTTAAAAGCCTTGCGGAATTAGACCCGGTAAAAACAGTAATTGTTGATTACACAAAACTGAACCTGGTGGAAATAACCAGAAAAAAAATACGTAAGCCAATTTATGAACTTATTGACTTGACCATGTTGCAATAATTTAACAATTTTGATAAAATAATTCAAAAATTTACATCAGAGGTGTATGTGATGAGCTTAGTTGATGAAATCAAATCAGGAAATAAAGATGCAATAAAGCAGGTATATCAGGAAAATGCTAAAGAGGTATATGAATTTGCCAAAGGAATCACAGGCGATCATGATACCGCAATGAAGGCAACGAAAAATACATTCATAAAACTTTTCAAACAGATCCAGAGCGGCGACGAACCAACAAACCTTCGTTCAGCAGCCTTGAAGGTATGCTACGACGAAGCCTGCAAGCTTGCTGTGCCTGCAGCAAATGACGAAGAAGATGAAGCTGCTAAAACACGCGTTATCCGTCCAGAAAGAACCGCTAAAAAACGTGCTGAATCTTATGACGATGAAGATGACATAAGATATGCCGATGATGATGACGAGCAGGAAGAGAGAAGGGTAAAGCGCACTACAGACCGTTCTAAAAAACCGGCCAGGAAAAACTACGACGAAGATTACGATTACGATGATGATTATGATGACGACGATGAGTACGAAACATCAAGGGGCGCAGCTTTTTATGTTTTCCTTGTAATCAATATAATCCTTGCCCTCATTCTTATCTGGTTTATTATCGGACTCCTCATTAACCTTGGCGTTCTCCCAAGCTCACTTGACCTTGGCTATACATGGTTTGATAATCATATTTATCCATTGTTCTAATGGCCTGGTTTTTTCTATAAACCAGCCTGGCTTAAAAAGGGCATAACTATTGTATAAAAATTAAATAAAAGTTGACACAGAACCCCGTTACGTGCTATTATCCTTTGGATTGCCGCGCAGCGGGGTTTTTAAGTTTTGCATATTTTGCAGCACCGAAGCTGGCGAGTATTTATTAGGAGGTGCGTTATGTACGCAATTATTGCTACAGGTGGAAAGCAGTACAAGGTTTCTGAGGGCGATAAAGTCCGTGTAGAAAAGCTTGAAGCTGAAGTTGGTTCCGCAGTTGAGTTTGACCAGGTTTTACTGATTGGTGGTGAATCAACAAAGGTTGGAAATCCAACAGTTGCCGGCGCAAAGGTTACCGGCGAGGTTGTTGCTCAGGCAAGAGCAAAAAAGGTTATCGTTTACAAGTATAAACCTAAAAAGGGTTATCACAAGAAAAACGGTCACAGACAGATGTACACAGAAGTTGAAATTAAGTCAATAGTTGGTTGAAAAGGAGTTGAGATAAATGGCACATAAAAAAGGTGTTGGATCCACACGAAATGGCAGAGATTCCGAATCAAAGCGCTTAGGAGCTAAAAGAGCCGACGGTCAGTTTGTTAAAGCTGGTAACATCCTTTACAAGCAGCGCGGCACAAAGATTCACCCAGGTGAAAATGTAGGACGCGGCAAAGACGATACATTATTCGCACTTGCTGACGGAAAGGTTCATTTCCACAGGTTAGGCAGAGATAAGAAACAGGTTTCTATTCTTCCGGTTGAAGAGTAATTAGTTTTTTAAAAAAGCTCCAGACATAAACGTTTGGAGCTTTTGTTTATTATTATGTTCACAGATAAAGCTAAAATAACAGTAAAATCAGGCAAAGGCGGAGACGGCCATGTTTCCTTCCGCCGCGAAAAATTTGTCCCTGACGGAGGGCCAAACGGTGGTGACGGCGGAAAAGGCGGTGACATTATTTTTATTGCCGACGAAAACATAAACACCCTCATTGATTTCAAACACAAAAGGAAATACATAGCCGAAAGCGGTGAAGAGGGCGGCAAAAACAGAATGCATGGAAAGAACGGTGAAGATCTTATAATCCGTGTTCCTCAGGGCACACTGATAAAAGATGCCGCAACAGGAAAAATAATCCACGATATGGGAAAATCCGACGAGCCTTATGTGATGCTTAAAGGCGGCCGGGGCGGCAATGGAAACATGCATTACGCGACAGCAGTTATGCAGGCGCCAAAATATGCACAGGCCGGCGGAAGATCTAAGGAGATGGAAATAGTGCTTGAACTTAAATCCATCGCCGATGTTGGCCTTGTGGGCTTTCCAAACGTAGGAAAATCCACATTCCTTTCTGTGGTTTCAAATGCAAAGCCTAAAATTGCAAATTACCATTTCACAACATTAAGTCCTAATCTTGGCGTTGTAGACCTTGGCGATTTCGGCTTTGTTATTGCAGATATTCCGGGGCTTATCGAAGGCGCCTCGGAGGGGGCAGGCCTTGGCCATGAGTTCCTTAAGCACATAGAAAGGTGCAGGGTGCTTATACATCTGATTGATGCATCCGGCATCGAAGGCAGAAACCCTGCCGAGGATCTGTATGCTATAAATCATGAGCTTGAAAAATACAATAATATCCTTCAAAAGAAAAAACAGGTTATAGCTGCAAACAAGCTGGATTTAATACAGTCCCAGGAAGAGAAGGATGAAATATTAAATTCCATAAAAAAGGCTGCAGGTGATGATATTCAGGTTTTCCCAATTTCCGCAGCAACTAATGCCGGCATAAAAGAACTTTTATACTTCGTTAAAAATATGCTCGAAGAAACAAAAGAGGACACATCTGTATTCGAGAGTGAAATTTCTCCTGATGATTATTTCGAAGATGAGGTGCTTACATATACTGCAGAAAAAATCAGCGATGGAACATACAGCGTGACAGGTCCTAAAATCGAAAAAATGCTTGGATATACAAATCTTGAATCTGAAAAGGGATTTATGTTTTTCCAGAAATTTATGAAAGAACAGGGCATTATTGACGAGCTTAAAGGACTTGGGCTTTCAGAGGGCGATACTGTCAAAATTTACGGTCATGAATTTGACTATTATGAAGATTGATTAAAATAACTTTAAATGCGGAGAATATAAAATGACAAGCAGGGAAAGAGCAATTTTAAGAAGCGAGGCACATCATTTAGACCCGATAATAAATGTCGGCAAGGAAAGCCTTACCCCGGAAGTAACAAATGCAATAGAAGAAGCCTTAGAAGCCAGAGAGCTTATTAAAATAGGCGTTCTTAAAAATTGTTTTGACGATCCAAGGGAAATAGCGGAAATGGTTGCCGCCAGAACAAGAAGTGAAGTTGTACAGGTTATGGGCAAAAAAATCACACTGTACAGATACAACAAAAAGAAACATTCAAACAAATAAATGTCAGGTATATGAATCATGAAATACGAATTAATAAAAATGCTTGAAAGCCAGCTTAAGGCAAATCTTGATGAGCAGAGGTTTATACATACAATAGGAGTTGCATATACATCTGCCGCGCTTGCCATGAGGTGGTACAAATACGAAGTGGACCGCATTATGATAGCAGGATATCTTCATGACTGCGCTAAATGCATCCCGACAGAACAGCTTATAGCCAGGGCCGCTGAAAATATGATGTTTTTATCCGATTTCGAAGTGAGCCATCCTAAGCTTCTTCATGCCATTGTTGGACCTGTTGTGGCCGAAGAGGACTATGGCATATATGACCGTGAAATAAAAGACGCCATAAGAACACACACAACAGGCGAGCCAAACATGAGCATAATGCAGAAAATTGTTTATGTTGCTGATTTTATCGAGCCAAACAGGGAAGACATAGTTATGCACATAGAAAATTACCGTGAAATGGCCTTCACGGATATTGACAAAGCTGTTTATATGATTGCAGACAGGACTGTTGAATATCTGACATCCAAAGGGGTGGATTTTGACCAGAGAACCATTGCAACCAGGGATTTTTATAAAAATCTTATAGAATCCCGCGAACAGAATTAAATAATTAATTGGGCCCGGTCAAGAATGAACTTGCCGGGCCCGTTTTATATTGTTAAAAAAAAATTATAAATCTGCCGGGTCTATCAGCTGGCCGTCTGTCCAGATGCGTTCAAGGTCGTAAAACAGGCGGACTTCCTGGTTGAAGATGTGGATGATAACATCGCCATAGTCCATGAGAATCCAGTTTGCGCCCTGGTAGCCCTCTAAGCTCTTTGGATGGACTTTTTCAGCGAGAAGGCTTTCCTCTATGTTGTCGGCAATTGACTGAATCTGACGGGAATTAGAGCCTCCTGCGATGACAAAGTAATCAGCAATAACAGATATTTTGCTTATGTCAATGACTTTTATATCTATTCCCTTTTTTTCATCTATCAGAGTGCAGATTTTTTTGGTTAATTCTTTTGAATCCATTGTTTTCTCCTGTAATTTTAGATTTGTGATGATTAATACAATCTGAGTACACCTATAACTTCACCTAAAATTTCTACGTGATCCACGATGATAGGATCATAATCCGGGTTTTCAGGCTGAAGCCTGAAGTGGCCATTTTCTTTGTAGAAGGTTTTTACCGTTGCGCTATCGTCTATCAGGGCGACAACAGTAGAGCCGTTAACAGCGGTGCCTGTCTGCTTTACGATGACCTTGTCGCCGTCTAAAATGCCGGCATTTATCATGCTGTCGCCCCTTATCTGGAGCATGAAAACCTTTTCATTAGGGAGCATGTCGACCGGAATAGGGAAGTAGTCTGTGATGTTCTGGTCGGCAAATATAGGTTCCCCGGCAGATACATTGCCAACGATAGGAACCTGCGCACATTCTCTCTGAGGGGGATTAAATTCATCATCAATAATCCTGAGGGCACGTGACTTCAGGCCGCATTTTTCTATGTATCCTTTTTTTTCGAGATTTTTTAATTGGGAATAAACTGATGCAGGGCTGTTAAGACCAACTGCAGCGCAAATTTCACGCACAGAAGGAGGAAACCCCCTGGTTAAAATTTCGGATTTCATGAATTCAAGAATCCGGGCTTGAGTTTGTGTTAAAGGCTGTTCTGACATAATAAATACCTCCTTGAACATTTGTTTCCGAAGGAATTTTAGCACATGAATAAAAAAAAATCAAACAAAAAGCGAAAAAATGTTTGACAAACACAAGTTCGGGTGATATTATAACAAGCGAACAGAGGTTTGATATTTAAATGAGGTGATTAATATGTCAATTAACAAAAGAAAAGGGTTATTCAGGCTCATATACTTCATCACCATAATCTGCATTTGCGCGGCATTTTTCGCTGCTGTCAGCTCAAAAGCTGCTATTGCCGACGAAAATCCTGATTTCACCAAATCATATAAATCCGTCTTCATAAGGGAAGGGGACTCCCTGTACAGCATAGCAGATGATTATTACTCATCAAAATATTCCGATTTAAACGAGCTGATAGCCGAGATTAAATCAATAAACAACCTTTCATCCGATATTATATATGCCGGAGCCAATATAATTGTTCCAGTCTATACATTAAATTGATTTTTTCAACTTTCATCCGTATTGTTTTCATCATAGTTTGATGGGCGTTCGTCGCGCAGGGAAACAAGGTTCCTTGCACCGCGGCGGCGCTCATCTTCTATTGCGGCATAATGTTTCTTTGTTGTATTTACATCAGAATGTCCAAGAACATCAGCCACGAGATAAATATCACCCGTTGTTTTGTAAAGCTGTGTGCCATAGGTGCTTCTTAGTTTATGCGGAGTAATTTTTTTTAAATGGGTTATATGACCTGCATATTTTTTAACCAGTTCTTCAACTGCATGAACAGATATTCGTTTTTTTTGAATGGATAAAAACAAGGCGTCTTCATGGCCGGGCAGGGGAACTATAGCGCTTCTTTCCCTTAAGTAATTAAAAAGCGCGTCCTCGACCTCATCTCCAAAATAAACCACAACCTGGTTTCCACCTTTGCGGATTATCCTTATGCCGTGGTTTTTAAAATCCACATCATTGATATCAAGGCCCACACACTCAGAAACACGAATTCCTGTACCAAGAAGCAGAGTTAAGATGGCAAGGTCACGTATTTTATTCTTTTCGTGGTATGCTTTTTGCTGTTTTGTCAGGTTCTTTCCGGATTCAACTTCATCTAATAAATCTGAAATCTCGTCTTTATCAAGCCTTATTATGTCTTTATCGTGTATTTTCGGCATTTTAACTATCTGGGCAGGATTATATTTTATAAGCTCCATTCTGTAGAAATAGTTATAAAATGACCTCAGACAGCCAAGCTTTCTGTTAAGTCCTCGCTCGGAATTTGCACGTTCTACTTCTGAATCATTCTGATAGTATTTAAGATAATCAAGGTAGTCCTGGATAATGGCCGGCTTCACTTTTTCAAGCAGCGTGATAGGGTAATCGGTAATCTCTTTGTTTCCGCCAAGCCCGGTTTCATTTTTTATATAATTAAAGAAAATGCCCAGATCATAAGCATATGCAAGACGTGTGCGGGCAGAGGTGGTAGGTTCTATTCCCCTGAAATACATAGAGCAAAAGCCGGGAAGCTCTTTGATTTTATTCCTTAGCTTCACATCGGTATCTATCTTAAATTGTTCGTGGTAGCTTTTATTTGCCATATTACTGCCTATAGCTATTTACTGATTCAAGAATAGCAGTAAACATGCGGTCTTTAGCTCCCGGGTGGTCGCGGTTTAACTGCGCAAGAAGCTCTTTAGCATACTGGCGCTTTGTTTCGCCGTCTACGGGGCATGTGTTTTTAAGGACCGGAATATCGAATTTGTTGCAAAAGCCGATTATATCGGCTTCTGGGACGTACATTAACGGTCTTATGAGTGTGATATCCATCCTGTCAAGGTAGGTGACAGGTGCGAAGGAATAAAAGCGCCCCTCGAAAATCAAAGATAAAAGCATTGTTTCGATTATGTCATCACGGTGGTGGCCAAAGGCAGTTTTGTTACAGCCATGTTCCTTTGCAAGGCTGTTAAGTGCGCCTTTGCGCATCTTAGCGCACAACGAACAAGGATTTTTCTCGGCGCGTTCTTCAAAAACAATTTGGGAAATATCGGTTTTGGCGACTGAATAAGAAACATTAAGCGAATCGCAGAATTCGGCAATTCGGGAAAAATCTATATTGCCAAATCCAAGATCAACGCTTATGGCTTCAAGTTCAAATTTTTCCGGGTAAAAACGTTTAAGCTCGTTAAGAGCCACTAAAAGCGTCAAAGAATCCTTGCCGCCGGATATGCCGACTGCAATTTTATCGCCTGATTTAATCATAGAGTAGTCATCAACCGCACGGCGGGTGTAACTTAGTAATCTTCGTTTGTCCATGAGTCCATATTAACACAACTATGGAAAAAAGTCAACTTTAACGAGCAGATATTGTTAAAAAATCCGATAAAACAGATATAGAAAGAAATACTGGATTTTTCAGAGGATTTTAAGCAGTTCATTAAAATAATCAGGAAGTTCTGAATTAAATTCCATATATTTTCCTGTTACAGGATGTTTAAAGCCCAGAACTTTTGCATGCAGCGTCTGACCGGCGAGCTCGTTTCCGTGAAGCTTAAATTCAGAAAGTTTTCCGCCATAAGAAACATCGCCTAAAAGCGGATGATTTATACTTGACATATGAACGCGTATCTGGTGTGTGCGTCCGGTTTCTAAAACACATTTTATATATGTATATTTTGAATATTCCCGAAGGACTTCATAATGTGTAACTGCGGGTTTTCCGTTTTTTTCGTTAATTGCCATAAGCTTTCTGTTGTTGGGATTTCTGCCAATGGCGCCTTCTATTGTTCCGGATTCTGATTTTAAATGGCCTACGCAAATTGCCTCATATTCTCTTTTGAACAAATGTTCTTTTAGCTGTTCGGCCAGATTTTTGTGTGCAAAGTCTGATTTTGCGCAAACCAGAATCCCGGATGTGTCCTTATCAATCCTATGAACAATTCCCGGCCGCAAAATGCCATTTATACCGGAAAGATCATGACAATGATACATAAGCGCATTCACCAGTGTGCCCGAATAATGCCCGGCCGCCGGATGAACAACCATTCCTTTAGCCTTGTTTATAACTATACAGTCGCTGTCTTCGTATAGAATATCCAGCGGAATATTTTCCGGCAGGATTTCGGGCTGGATGTTTTCAGGAATTTCCAGAAAAATACTATCATCATTTTTAATGACATAATTACTTTTCACAGGCTTATCATTTACAAAAAGCTTTTCATCTTTAATAAGCTTCTGGATATAGCTTCTGGACAGATTCTCATTTTCTTCTGATAAAAATCTGTCTATCCTTACCGGCTCGTATTCATCTGTAACTTTATATTTGATAATGCCCATAAATTTTATTTTTCACTGTTGTCATTTCTATTTTTTGAAAATTCAAATATATGAAAATTATCGTCGTCCTTATATATAAATATAAAGAAGATAACAAGCATGATTGCTGAAAGCGTCACACATATATC
>R07__coassemble_32_pt1 | contig 58370 bp, 53 predicted proteins | sample R07__metabat2_low_PE_052 | metagenome-assembled genome bin R07
ATGCTATATCAACATCAATTTCCTTGTTGAATAAAAGCTTTTCACAGGTTTCAGTAAATTTTTCTATATTAAGGCTTTTTCCGATTTCAGCAAAAGCGCAGTTGCAGGAATTTGCGAATGCTTCTTCAAGTGTCTGGTGGCCATGTGCCTTACCATCCAGGCAGGAAATTGTTGTGTCGCCTACCGTTATGGAGCCTGTACAGTCATAAGTGAAATTTTTATATGTTTCCTGGTTTTCAAGGATGTATTCATACAAAGTAAAAAGCTTGAAGGTGGAGCCCGGCGTATAAAGCCCCTGGGTGGTCCGGTTCAGAAGCACCGTATTGTTTGAATCTGAAACTATGTTATCCCACTCCTCTTCGATTGTATTCGGGTCAAAATCCGGATAGGATACATCGGCATATATTTCGCCGGTATCCGGGTTCATGCAGATTATTGCGCCGTAATTTTCCCCTAAAAGCTCTTTTGCTTTAAGCTGGAGAGATGTTTTCAAGGTGGTATTAATTCCATCGCCATCGCTTTTTTTATTCAGAAATTCATTTCCGATTTTAGACAGAATATTCGTATGAGATGACAAAAGATAATAATTATATGAGGACTCAAGCCCTGAAAAACCGTTGGAATTAAACCCCACGATATGGGAAAAGGCATTTGAATACGGATAGATTCTTGTTTCAGTTCCGCTTTCAGATGTTTCTGTATACGCAAGCACATCACCTTCAGACGACAGGATGCTTCCTCTTTTCACAACATTTATCAGTGTATCGGATCTTCTGTTGTAGCTGTTATTAATCACAGAGCTGGCCTCAGACGACATAAAAATAATGATATAAACAATAAGCGCAATAAAGCACAGCGAAAAGAAAACGGCAATTCTTTTAATGTCTTTGTTTATCTCCCGCCTTTTGTTTATTTTTTTTCTTATTTTATTTGCGTGTTTATTATTTTCTGAAAACCCTGCCATCTTTTGTTATCACAATTTCACCAAGAACATCTTCGTTCCTGATTTTGTTTACCTTTCTGCTTTGTTTCCTTTCCGTTTTATATTCATCTTTTAAATCATTATCAGCATAATTTTCCAGGGCATCAACATCATAATCGGCCTCGCATTCATCATATTCGGAATCTGCCCAGGCATCTTCTTTAGAATTTTCCCCAAAATCCGTATATTCATCTTCTTCATAATCCGATTCGCTTTCCTCGCCTGAGTAAGCGGACAGGTTCGCAGGACCATAGATATCATTTATTTCTCCATTCATTATTTTTATACGTTCATTGCATACATCAGATTCAGAAATCACATACAGCGATTCTATGATTCCGAACATAATAAAGGATGCCAGCAAAGAACTTCCGCCGCTTGATATAAAAGGCAGCGTAACACCTGTCAGAGGAATAAATTTAACCGCGCCTCCAATAGTAAGAAAAACCTGTGTGATATAAGAAAGCCCAAGTCCCAGGGAAAGTAGTTTATAAAATGTCATTTCAAGTCTGATGGAAATTTTGATAATGAAAATAAAAAGGCAAAGGCAAAGAATTATAAGGAATATACCAAAGACTGTTCCAAATTCCTCGGATACAGCTGAATAAACCATGTCTTTATTTACAAGCGGGATATTTTCAGGAGATCCGTTAAAAAGTCCTGTACCAAACCACCCGCCGGTGCCAATACCAAATAATGACTGGGCAATCTGATAGCCCTGGTCATCTACATCTGCCCATGGGTTAAGCCACACGCTCACGCGCACTGCAACATGGCTGAAAAGCTTTATTGCGGCAAAACCCGCCGCCAAAAAAAGACCTGTACCAATCACAAGATATCTGAGCCTTCTCGTTGCCGCAAAAAGCATGAAAATATAGATAACAAAAAGTATAAGAGCCGACCCTAAGTCCTTGCACAACACCTGAATAAGTACATGAGCGGCTGCAATAATTGCAGTTATCAAAACAGTTGAAAATTTATTTGATTTATTAAATGCCGATGCCACAAAAAGCACGAATAAGATTTTTACAAATTCGAGCGGCTGAAAGCTGAATGGCCCAATTTCCAGGGAAAGCTTTGCGCCATAGGAAATTCTTGAAAGCAAAAATACAAGAGCCAGAAGCCCAAGCCCGAGGATACAGTAAACCCATGTCAGATTTCTTATGAATTTTACCCTCTTGCAGAATATCGTAAATATAAGGAAAACAAGTGCACCTGCAAGAATAAAATAAAACTGCTTTATTGAATCGTCAAAGGAAAGCCTCAGCCTTATAATGAAGCCAATATCAATAAGCATGCACATAATATTGTTAAGCCCGGCGCTTATTTCCACAAAAGCAGGAATAATGATAGAAAAAACAATCAGGAAAGCCAGTTCAGCCAGCAGCAGAAAAAGTGTTTTTGTAAAATCATATTCCAGTTCGTTATTGGCAGATATATTTATCAGAATGTCTGCGGAGCAAAGCAGATGGAACAGCAAAAGAACAACCCTTTGTTTCCGGATTGTCTTTTCAAGTTTGTATTCTTCGCAGTCGCGCTGGGACAAAAAGGATATTAATGTGAATCCTATAAAAAGAATAATTAAAATATACTTAAGTGCTGTAAGTATAAAACCGGTCATACTTTAAGACCCATATGTGAATATGCGGAATCTGTTGCCATGCGCCCCTTAGGTGTGCGGTTAATAAAGCCGCATTTAACAAGATATGGCTCGTAAACGTCTTCTATTGTTCCCGGGTCTTCTCCTATGGCAGCAGCAAGCGTGTCGAGCCCCACAGGACCGCCCGCAAATTTTCTGATGATTGTATTAAGAATCAGCCTGTCTGTTTCATCAAGGCCATTCTGGTCGATATCAAGAAGCTTAAGCGCTTCAAGAACAACATTTTCTGTTATATTGCCGTCTGATTTAACATATGCATAATCCCTTACACGGCGCAATATTCTGTTGGCAATTCTAGGCGTTCCCCTTGAACAGTTTCCTATTTTCAATGCACCGGCCTGGTCGATATCTACGCATAATTTTTTAGCAGAATTAGTAACTATTCTGGAAAGCTCTTCAGGCGTGTAAAATTCCATTCTGTGAACTATGCCGAACCTGTCCCGCAAAGGAGCCGATAAAAGGCCGGCTCTTGTGGTAGCGCCAATAAGGGTGAAGGGATCTATATTTATCCTTCTTACTATAGTCTGCTCGCCATTTTCTATAACTGCATCAAAAGCGAAATCCTCCATTACTGAATAAAGCGCCTCTTCTACGGGCTTGCTCAGTCTGTGTATTTCATCCACAAAAAGCACGCCTCCTGTAGGGAGCTGCTTTATAATAGCCAGAATTTCGCCCGGATATTCGATGGCTGGTCCGGAAACAATTTTCATGTTTTTTCCCATCTCATTGGCAATAATCCCTGCAAGAGTTGTTTTTCCAAGACCCGGAGGGCCATATAAAAGTACATGGTCTATTGGCTCTCCCCTGTCCATCGCTGCTTTTATGTATATCTTGAGGTTGTTTTTTATTTTTTCCTGACCGATATAGCCATCAAAACTTAAGGGCCTTAAGTTATTTTCAAGCTCTTTTTCTTCCGGTATAATTTCTGTTTTTATTGCTTTATTGCTCATATTTAAACTGATAAATTCTTAAAGATAATATCAATAATTTCATCCACTCCGGTTTCAGGGCCAATCTGTACCTTAGACACTGCCTTAAGGCACTGGCTTCTGGATATTCCCGTGGCTTCAACAAATGAAATAGCCGTATCCAGGTTATCACCCTTTTCACAATTTGCTGTGCTATCCGAAAGCACTTCTTTTTCGAATTTTCCTTTAAGCTCAATAACAATTTTCTGTGCTGTTTTAAGGCCCACACCCTTTGATTTGGATATAAGCTTGGAATCCCCTGAGGCAATTGCCATTTTAAGCTCATCCACCGAAATAGAAGAAAGTATGGACAATGCAGCCCTTGGCCCGATTCCGCTGACAGTTATAAGCTTTTTAAACATATTATTTTCTTCCCTGCTTAAAAAGCCATAAAGCGAAATATCATTTTCCGATACCGACATATGGGTATGTACAGTAACTGCCATACCCTCGTTCAGACGTAATAACGATGAAGTTGGCATATAAATCATAAAGCCAACTTCATTCGTTTCAAGTATTATAAAATTTTCGCCTATAGAGGCAACAATACCTTTTAAAAAACTGATCATTGTCTGTTGTAATTAACAATTGCGCCAAAGTCAGCCTTCAAGCTTGCGCCGCCCACTAGTGCGCCGTCAATATCTTCCATGCTGAAAAGCTCTGCGGCATTTTTTCCTGTCACAGAACCGCCATAAAGGATATGTATTTCGGAGGCGGTTTCTTCGCCGTACATGTCACCTATAAGGCCTCTGATAAAGCTGCATACATCTTCAGCCTGCTCAGGTGTTGCCACCTTTCCGGTTCCTATAGCCCAAATAGGTTCATAGGCAATAACAACATTTGCGGCCGCTTCCGCATCAAGGCCATCAAAAGCATTGAAAATCTGGCTTCCGATAAATTCCAGTGCCTGGTCTGCTTCACGCTGCTCTAAGGATTCACCACAGCAAAGAATAGGAATAAGGTCGTGGTCTATTGCTACTTTAAGCTTTTTATTTACTGTTTCATCCGTTTCCGCAAAATATGTTCTTCTTTCTGAATGGCCGATAATAACATATTCAGTGCCTATTTCATAAAGCATATCAGCTGAAATTTCACCTGTGTAAGCGCCTTTTTCTTCGAAGTGCATATTCTGGGCTCCCAAGCTTACAGCACTTCCCTTAAGCATTTCAGCTGCATAAGGAAGATCAATGAACGGTACGCAGAATACAACATCGACATCCTTATTGCGAACCAACGGAAGAAGCTCTTTAATAAGATTTTTGGCTTCCTTTGGTGTCTTATTCATTTTCCAATTGCCTGCAATAAGTTTTTTTCTCATAAATTAAATCCTCTTAAATGTATTATTACTGTCTGTCTTTGATGGCATCAACACCAGGAAGGCCTTTTCCTTCAAGGAATTCTAAGGATGCGCCGCCGCCTGTAGAGATATGTGTCATCTTGTCTCCATAGCCAAGCTGGTTAACTGCTGCAGCACTGTCGCCGCCGCCTATTATGGTGGTTGCATCCATGGAGGCTAAGACTTCTGCTATTGCCTTAGTACCCTTAGCAAATTCCTTTGCCTCGAAAACGCCCATAGGCCCGTTCCAGATAACTGTTTTGCAGCCTTCTAAAGCTTCCTTAAAGTTTTCTATGGTCTTTTTGCCAATGTCTACGCCCATAAGGTCTTCAGGGATATTCATGATATCCACTGTTTTATATTCGCTTTCCCCTGTGATATCAGCAGATACAACTGAATCTACAGGAAGGCAGAGCGAAACATTCTTGTCTGCAGCTTTTTGGATCATGTCCTTTGCATAGTCAAGGTAATCATCTTCAACAAGGGATTTGCCAACAGAACCACCTTTGGCTTTTATAAAAGTATAAGCCATGCCGCCGCCGATTAAAAGAACATCAACTTTTTCAAGAAGATTGTCTATAACGGAAATCTTGGAAGAAACCTTTGAGCCTCCTAAAATGGCTGCGAAAGGACGTGCAGGATTATCAACAGCATTTCCAAGGAAATTGATTTCCTTTTCCATCAGATAGCCAACAACTGCATCATCTAAATATTCTGTAACGCCTACTGTGGAAGAATGCGCTCTGTGCGCGGTGCCAAAAGCGTCGTTAACATAAATATCTGCAAGCTCGCTAAGTTCTTTGGAAAAAGCCTCGCCGTTTTTCTCTTCTTCAGGGCGGAAACGGGTGTTTTCAAGGAGAATGCATTCCCCGTCCTTCATTTCAGCTGCAAAAGCCTTTGCATTAGGACCTGTAACCGTATCATCTTTTGCAAATTTAACTTCCTGGCCTAAAAGCTCAGAGAGCCTTTCTGCAACCGGCTTAAGGGAAAGGGCCTCATTAACCTGCCCTTTTGGCTTTCCTAAATGGGAGCAGAGGATTACTCTGCCTCCATCATTTAAAAGCTTTTTGATTGTAGGAAGCGCTGCAACAATTCTTGTATCATCTGTTATTACGCCATCTTTTAACGGAACGTTAAAGTCGCATCTTACAAGAACGCGTTTTCCCTTTGCATTAATATCATCAACTGTTTTTTTGTTAAGCATAAAATCACCTCTTTTTTAAGATCAGATGAATTTTTCGCAGATATATTTAACAACTCTGCAAAGCTGGCAGGTGTAAGAATATTCGTTGTCATACCATGCAGCCACTTTAACCATAACCTGATCATTAGGAAGTGCCATAACCTTTGTCTGGGTTGCATCAAATACAGAACCTGCTTCTGCGCCGATAACGTCTGTAGAAACAATCTGATCCTCTGTGTAGCCATAGTAATCATTTGAATGCTCTTTCATGTATGCGTTGATTTCATCAGCTGTAACTGCCTTTTCGCAAACACATACAAGCTCTGTTAAGGAACCTGTGCAGGTAGGAACACGCTGTGCCGAACCATCGAGCTTGCCTTTAAGTTCAGGGATAACAAGACCAATTGCCTTAGCTGCGCCTGTTGTATTAGGAACAATGTTATATGCTGATGCGCGTGCTCTTCTTAAATCACCTTTTTTGTGGAATGCATCAAGAGGTTCCTGATCTCCTGTATAAGCATGGATAGTTGTCATGTAGCCATGAACAATACCTGTCAGCTGGTTAAGGTTGTATGCCATAGGAGCTAAGCAGTTTGTGGTGCAGGATGCACCTGAAATAACCTGATCTGATTCTTTAAGAATTCCTTCGTTTACGCCGAAAACAATCGTAGGCATTTTTTCGTCGCCAGGACATGAAATAACAACCTTCTTTGCGCCGGCTTCGATATGAGCCATAGCTTTTTCTGTTGTTTTGTAAACGCCTGTGCAGTCGATAACTACATCGATATTAAGTTCTTTCCAAGGAAGGAGCTTTGCATCTCTTTCGCCTGTGATTTTGATTTCGTAATCACCTATTGAAATAACGCCTTCGCCTGCTTTAACCTTTGCTGCATCAACGAATGTTCTGTATGTTGAATCATATTTAAGCAGATGCGCAATTTCCTCTGTTGGATGTGAGCAGTTAATAGCAACGATTTCTACTTCAGGATCATTATATAATCTTCTGAATGCAAGTCTTCCAATTCGTCCAAAGCCATTAATGGCAATCCTTTTCTTTTCCATTTTCTAATTTCCTCCTAAATTTTTTATATAAATACACCTGATGCAATTATAGCATTTAAAAGTTTAATATCAACAAAAAGCGGCTTATTTTTTATCAAATAAAAAGAATTTTGGGCTTATTTGTGGTCAATAAATCGAAAATTCGCAGCCGCAGTAATTCTGTCTGTATAATTCATACTGTTTAGACAGCTCTATGGATTTTTTGTAACCGTCCTTTTTCTTGAAGTCAGAATAAAGCCAGACTGTTTTTTCTGATGAGAGCTTTTCTCCAACCTCATTGATGATAACCGCATTCTTATGGGGGCTTACCGTGAGTGTTGTTGCAAAATAATCAAAGCCGTTTTTTAAAGCAGCTTCAAAGGTTTTTGAAAGCCTCAGTTCAAAACATTTTCTGCATCTCTCTCCACCTTCTCTTTCGCCTTCAAAACCCTTTATATAATCCAGGAATTCATCATGGTCATATGCTGCGTCCATAAACTTTATGTTCATTTCCGAAAGAAGCCTTTTTTGTTCTGAAAGTCGTTTTTCATATTCTTCCAGCGGATAGATATTGGGGTTATAGTAATAAACCGTTATGTCAAAAAAGTCCTTAAGATAAGACAGACAATAGCTGCTGCATGGGCCGCAGCAGCTATGTAAAAGCAAAGTTCTTTTATTTTCTTCTTCGGATATCTTTTCAATCAGATTATCCAGAAGGAGCTGATAATTAACCTTTTGCAATCCACAAGCCTTTCTTTCTTAAATCAGAATATTCCTGGTATGCCCTTTCAAGTATATTTCTCTCGTTATCATATTTAAGCAGATAATATGCCTCATGATATTTATAAAAACCAGAGTCTGTAAAAAACTCTTCTCTCTGCGGTTTTGAATAATAACTATCACCCATCATAAGATACCAGTGCACTGTTTTGTTCACGGTATCTTCCGGTGTATAAAATTCGTACTCGCTGGCGCCTATGTATTTCACAATTTCCGCGTTTGCGCCTGTCTCTTCCCTGACTTCCCTTACGGCCGTATCCTTGTGGTCTTCCGATGGCTCAACAGTTCCCTTTGGAAGAACCCATCCCTTATAACGGTCGTGAAAATTTTTGAACAGTAATAGTATTTTCCCTCTGAAAATTACCACACCGCCACAGCTAACTGCTTCTTTCATTGCCAATCCTTTCTGTGAACGATATTTTTTATTTTATATGTGTATGATTGAACAGATGGTCCTGGCAATATTCATGATTGCCCTCGCATCTTGAACAATATCTGAAAACAAGGTCCGGGTATTCTGTACTTGTCCTGCCGCATTCAGTGCATATATGGACAAGCACATTTGATTTATCCGGCCTGTACTGCTTCTGTTTAGCTTCATCTTCCTGTTTAGTGGAGCTGTAATAATACCCTCCGTTATATGTGTTTTGGGCATTATTCATTGTCTTTCTGAAATTGTTCCTGATTTCCTTTTCCTTAGGAGAAAGCTTCTTAAGCTTTCTGTTTGAAAGGTAGAAAAGGAAGAAATTAAGAAGCGATAAAAGTATCAGCGCTATATTTGCAAAGCAAATGCTCACGCTTTCCGAATAAGAATAGCCAATAAGGCTGAATACCTGCATAAAATAGCTGTCGCTTGAAGAGAAAAGCCCCACAAGGCTGCTTACAATCTGAAGCGCAAGATATATCGCGTCAATCCATGCAAGTACTTTGATTTTTAACGGGAGAATTCCGAAAAAATACACCTTAACATCCGGATAAATAACCGCAAAGGTCAGGAAGGACGCAAGGTTGATATAGTATGTTGAAGGCGAAAGCGAAACACCATTTAAAGGACCATCCACAGCTTTTGTAATCCAGTAAATGGCCATGCTTCCTAAGGTCATGAAAAACCACCCGGCAAAGATATATAAATTATACCTAAAGGCCCCTAAGTAGGCTTCGAGGGAGTTTCCGATAAAATAATAAAGCAGGAACATAAAAATTATAAATATGGAAAGCCCCTGCGGTACTGTGCATACCCAGGTGAAAAGCCTCCACACCTGCCCCTTCATAACAAGAGACGGTATAAGCTCTATGTAGCTGTACCAGCCAAGGCTCGAATTGGTAAAATAAAGAATGTAGCCTACAACGTAGGCTGCAAGAACGTAAATAATTAAATGTTTAACTGCAAATTTGCCTATCTTTTTTTCTAAACGATCAATCATGTCAAAATTATATCAATTAAATAAAATTAAAACAACCTTAAATATGTATTTGCCAGTCTATTGGTTTTTCCCCGTTGGCAACAAGGAATTCGTTGCATTTTGAAAAGTGCCTGCACCCGAAAAAGCCACGGAATGCCGATAACGGGCTTGGGTGGGGTGCCATAAGCACAAGGTGCTTTTGGTTATTAAGCATAACACTTTTTTGCTGGGCAGGCTTTCCCCACAGCATAAAAACAATGGGCCTGTCCTGCCTGTTAAGGACTTCTATGCAGGCATCAGTAAAATTTTCCCAGCCTATTCCGTGATGGGAAAATGGCGTATGGGCTCTTACGGTAAGGACCGTATTTAAAAGGAATACGCCCTGCTCTGCCCATTCAGTCAAAAGCCCATGATTCGGAATCACAAATCCGATGTCATCATGCAGTTCCTTGTAGATATTAACAAGTGAAGGCGGTATATCCACACCCTTTTGAACCGAAAAACACAGCCCGTGGGCCTGGCCATCATTATGATACGGATCCTGACCGATAATAACCACCTTTACCTTTGAAAGAGGTGTATAATGAAAGGCATTGAAAATGTCATTTTTGTCGGGAAAGACCTTGTATGACGCATATTCGTTTTTCACTTTATTAAACAACTCACGGTAGTATGGCTTTTTAAATTCGCCGGAAATTTCCGTAAGCCAGTCGTTCTGAATCGCAGGCATCACTTATCCTCCGCGTCTTCTTCATTTTCTGGCCGGGCGGCTTCAAGGTCTATCCAGAAGCAAACACCGCCGTTTGTATTGTAAACACCATACTTTTTATCCAGGGATTCGGCTATGGCTTTAACAATCGAAAGCCCCAGCCCTGAGCCGCCGTAACTTCTCGTACGGGCCTTGTCCACCTTGTAAAATTTATCCCAAATCTTATCCAGTTCCTCATCCGGTATAGGATTTCCTGTATTGTAAACAGTAACTCTTATATTTTTTTCGATTAAATCCAGCTTTATCCAGATAATCTTATTTTCATCCATGTGATGAAGTGCATTGTTGAAATAATTAACAAGCACCTCCTCGAAAAGGAATTCATCCGACCAGACGTATAAAGGCTCTGTATTTTCAAAAGAAACCTTTGCACCGCTTTCCTCGATAATTGGAGCCATGGAAGAAAGGAAAGTCCTTATAACTTCTACCAGGTCAAAACGTTCAAGATTAACAGCGCTTCTTCCCTGCTCAAGCTGATTGAGGGTTGAAAGACGTTTTATAAGCAGATTCATCTTTTCGGCTTCGTCGATAATTACGTCGCAGTAATAATCCCTGTCTTCCTTCGTTTCGGCAATTCCCTCCTTAAGGCCCTCTGCATAACCATTTATAAGGGCTATCGGGGTTTTCAGCTCGTGGGAAACATCGGACATATATTTTTTTCTGGCTTCTTCCAGTTTTTCCTTTGCCTTTAATTCATTTTTTAAATTAAGGTTAGCGCTTTTAAGCTGTGAAACCGTTTTTTCAAACTTTGCCGAAATCTCATTAAGGCTGCGGCCCAAGTTTCCAATTTCATCATTTCTTATTTTATTGGGTTCAATGTTTGTTTCGAAGGCATATTCATTTGTGCGTTTTGCAATATAAGCCAGTTTCTTAAGCCTGTCGGAAAATGTTTTAATTACAAAAAACATGACAAAGCCAATGGCAATAAGAAGGATAAATGAAATAATTGTATAAAACCTCAAGGTAACAGTAACGCTGTTTTTAACACCGGAATAAGAACATCTGTAAATAAAAGAGCTTCCGTCCATCAAAAAGCCCCACATTTCAAGATATTCTTTTTCACCGTCAGGGCTGTTCAGAATCTGAATTGAATAATTCTGTGTTTTGGTGAGCACATCACAGTCTGAGCTGTTTTTTTCAAATATAAGGCTAATAAGCCTGTCAGATAAAATTTCCGTATTTCCGTAGGAAAAGTCCTCCGAACCCGAAGGGCTGACTATAAGCATGGAAAGACCATCCTGCTCGCAAAGGAGCGACAGGTCCTGGTAATTTTCCTTTGGAATATTAAAGTTAGGAATCTGAAAGATGCTGTCATAATCGAAAAATTCGATTGATTTTTCATACAGGCCGTTAATGCTGTAGTATGCGCTTACCATTTCCTGCTGTTTTATTTTCAGATAATAGTTATTTGCAAAAAAATAGCACAAAACATAGCCGACCACCATGGCACCAATAATAAGTATCATGGAGACAACAGCCGTCTTTCGCTGAATGGAATTTTTCATTTTCCGACCTCGAATTTATATCCCATTCCCCATATCGTTTTTATATAATCGCCGCATTCTCCAAGCTTGGCGCGGATTTTTTTTACATGGGTATCAATAGTGCGGGCATCTCCGAAATAATCATAATTCCAGACGCTGTTTAAGATTTTTTCGCGTGATAAGGCAATTCCTTTGTTTTCCATGAAATAGCAAAGAAGTTCGAATTCCTTGAAGCTTAAATCCACCTCCTTGCCATCCACAGTAACGATGTGTGAGGTTTTGTTCACTTCGATTTTTCCTGCTGAAATTATATCTTCTTCGCCGAATTTATTTGCCCTGTTGAGTATGGCATCTATTCTTGCCACAAGGATTTTCGGGCTGAACGGTTTGGAAATGTAATCATCTATTCCGAGGTCAAAGCCTAAAAGCTCATCACTTTCATCGCCTTTGGCTGTAAGCATTATTATAGGCACATTTGAAAACTTTCTTATCTCCCTGCAACATTCAATTCCGTCCATCTTAGGCATCATAATGTCCAGGATTACAAGGCTGATGCTTTTGTCTTTGTATACCATGTCAAGGGCTTCAAGACCATCTGCGGCTTCAATAACCATATAGCCGTAAGAGGTAAGAAAATCTCTTACAATTTTACGCATCCTTGCTTCATCATCTACAACCAGTATTTTTAAGTCATTCATAAAATTCACCTCAGGAAGTTTTTAATCAGTTTAGCAGTTATATGTGAAAAAAATATGTAAATCAGAAGCTGATTACATTCAGGTGTTCCAAAAGTATTTTAACTCCAATAAGTATCAGGACAATGCCTCCGGCAATTTCAGCCTTTGCCTTAAACCTGGCTCCGAATTTGTTTCCTATGAAAACACCGATAAAGGATAAAATAAAAGTAATTGCACCTATAGTAACTATACAAAGCCAGATAGAGAGGTTTTCTGCTGTTGAACCTAAAGCGCTTGTGCCTAAACAGGCAAGTGTTATTCCAATTGCAAGGGCATCTATGCTTGTGGCAACAGCCAGAAGGAAAAGCTCAGGGATTTTAAGCCTGAATTCCTCTGCTTCTATTTCCTCTTTTAATTCTTTTATAGCGTCGAAAAGCATTTTCCCGCCTATTATAAACAAAAGCCCAAATGCTACCCAATGATCAAAAGATGAAATATACTTTTCGAAGGTGCTTCCCAAAAGCCAGCCAATAAGCGGCATGAGCGCCTGAAAGAAGCCAAAAAAGCCCGCAATAATAAATGCCGCTTTGACATTAAGGGTTTTCATTGAAAGGCCCTTGCACAAAGCAACGGCAAACGCATCCATTGAAAGCCCTATTCCGATTAAAATAATTTCTGCAAAATTCATAAAATAGATGTTATCCCAATTGAAAATAAATTTCAATTCTATTATATTAAAAATATGGCATTAGATGGAAGCCTTATAAGGGCGCTTGTATTCGAACTTAATAACGAAATAACCGGCGGGCGGATTGTAAAAATAGTCCAGACTGAAAAATACGAGCTTTTGCTGACCATAAAAAAAGATGGCCTTCAAAAAAGACTCCTTATTTCAGTTAATCCATCGCTTCCGCTTGTTTATCTTACAGAAACAAATAAGGTTGCGCCCCTTACAGCGCCTCCATTCAGCATGCTCTTAAGAAAGCATATACAAAACGGCCTGATAACCGGCATTTCACAGCCATCTCTGGAACGAATAATAAATATCGATATAGAACATTACAATGAAATGGGCGATTTATGCAGTAAAACGCTTACAATCGAGCTCATGGGAAAGCACAGCAACATAATATTCAGGGATAAAGAATTAATCATTGATTCAATCCGGCATATATCCTCCCTTGTGAGCTCCGTAAGAGAGGTTCTTCCCGGGCGCGAATACTTTATCCCATTCGAAGGAGATAAGCTTAATCCGTTTACTTCTTTAAAACAGGATTTCTTTGATAAAATTTTTTCCAAGGGTGCCTTGCCTGTGTCAAAAGCGATTTACACATCAATAACAGGGTTTTCCCCTGACATTTCAGAAGAAATCCTTTACAGGGCCAAGGCTGATTCAGAAACCGGCTCGCAAAGCATTCCGGATGACAAAAAAGAATGCATATATGATTCATTTCTGTTTGTAAAAGATATTCTTAAAAACAATTCATATTATCCGAATATAGTTTACGAAAACAACGAGCCCGTTTTTTTCGGTACATTTAAATACGAAATTTATAATTCATCACGTTACGAAATCAGGCATTTTGAAAATATCTCATCACTGCTTACAGCCTATTATTCGCAAAAACAGGCTGTATCCATGAACAGGCAGAAAACCTCCGAGTTAAGGCTTATAACAGGCAATCTTCTTGCAAAGGATTACAAAAAATACGATTTGCAGTTAAAGCAGCTTAAAGACACTGAAAAAATGGCAAAATACCGCCTCTATGGCGACCTTCTTACTGCCTATGGCTATCAGTCCGAAACAAATTCAAATGCTTTCAAAACCACGGATTTTTATACGGGAGAAGAGATAACTATCCCTCTGGACCCTACAAAATCGGCCATTGAAAACGGCAAAAACTATTATAATAAATATTCAAAACTAAAGCGCACAAAAGAAGCCCTGGAGGAAATAATAAAGGAAACAGAAGAAGAAATAAGCCACTTAGAATCCATACAGAACTCTCTTGACATGGTAAGGGACGAAGCCGACATAAAAGAAATAAAATCCGAGATGATATCCTCTGGTTATATTAAGGGGCAGTCTGCCAAAGCGCCTAAAGGCAAAAAGTCCAATTCACCTGCAAAAGGCGATAAAGCAATAAAATCCTCTCCTCTTCACTTTATAACTGAAGACGGATTTCATATTTACGTAGGAAAAAACAATTTTCAAAACGAAAATTTGAGTCTTAAAACGGCAGATAAAAATGACTGGTGGTTCCATGCAAAAAACATTCCCGGAAGCCATGTCATTTTAAAATGCGATGGGAAAAAGCCATCCGACCTGGCATTTAACAATGCTGCAAGCCTTGCGGCGCATTATTCAAAAGCCGGTGATTCTGTAAAGGCCGAAGTGGACTACACACTAATCAGAAATTTAAAAAAGCCGGCTAAAGCAAAGCCGGGATTTGTGATATACCACACAAACTATTCTATAACAGCTGATACAGACATAAGCAAAATAAAAGAAATAAATTAAATGCTGTTTTTAAATTTTCTTGCTTCCCGCCTCAGTTCATCAGCATTAAAGAGCGTGTTAGGCGTAATTTCTGCCCCGCTTAAAAGCCTTGCGGTTTCGTTTAAAGATTCTCTGTCGCCAAGCCGCTTGATTCCGGATACAGTACTTCCATCCTCCACATTCTTTTCTATTGAAAAATGCACATCACCCATTGCAGCAATCTGCGGCAGGTGTGTTATACATATAATCTGGTGTTTTTTGCCTAAAAAAGCCAGCTTTTCCGCCACCTTCTGAGCTGTTTTTCCGCTGATGCCTGAATCAATCTCATCAAAAATAAGCGTATCTATCGTCTCTGCCGCCGCAATAGATGACTTTATCGCCAGGCATATTCTTGAAAGCTCGCCTCCGGAAGCCACACTGGCCAGCGGTTTTAAAGGCTCGCCGGGGTTGGCTGAAAGCATAAATTCAACTTTATCAAAACCCGTTTCATAAATTCGGTCTGTTTTTGAAAAATCTATCTTAAATTCGGCATTTAAAAAATTAAGATCCTTCAGATTCTGAATGATAAGGGGTTCGAGCATTTCCGCACTTTTTTTTCTCTGCTCGGAAAGCTCGTTTGCAAGCATGTTAATCTTTTCTCTGGAAAGCCTCATCTTATCTTCCAAAAGGCTTCTGTTTTTATTGTAATCCGTAAATTTTTCAAGCTTGCTTAATATCTCATCCCTGTAGTTGAAAATCTCAGGAATTGTAGATCCATATTTGGCTTTCAGCCTGTTTATTTCGTTAAGGCGTTCCGACACAAATTTGTATCTTTCCTCATCAAATTTATTTGCATTTATATAAGAATTTAGCTCCCTTACAGCATCTCTTACAACGGATTCAGCATCCATAAACAGTTCCTTTAAATCCTTAACAGAACTGTCAATCGTGCAAAGGTATTCCGTTTCTTTAAGGGCGTCGGATATTTTGGATAAAGCTCCGGCCTGTTCGTCTCCTACGAGACTAAAAGCCTTTAAAGCGCCGTCAAGAACCTTATCTGAAGCAGAAAGTTTTTTATACTCCTCTTCGAGATTTTCATCTTCTTTTTCCTTAAGGCCGGCCTTTTCTATTTCATCACATTCGAACCTTAAAAATTCCATTTCTTTTTTTAATGACTCAGGGTCCATGGAATACTCGCTGTATTTCTTTTTAAGGTCTTTAAAATTTGTATATTCCCTGCGGAATTTTTCTTTTGTTTCAGCGCACTCTTTCCCGGCAAATTCGTCGATGATTTTCAGATGGTTTTCCTGATTTAAAAGGCTCTGGTGTTCATGCTGACCGTGAATATCCACAAGATAAGATGTGATTGACTTAAGAGCCGATAAATTTACAGTCTCTCCATTTATCTTTGCAAAGCTTAAGTCCTGCGTTATTTTCCTGGTGATTGTGATATTTTTTTCATCCCGTGAAATGCCATATTCGTCAAGAAGGGAAAGAACTTTATCCGGGACATTGGAAAATGTGAGCTCTACCAGGCCATAATCCGCACCTGTTCTTATAAAGGATTTTTGGGCTTTATCTCCCAGGGCAATATTTATCGAGCCAAGTATAATAGACTTGCCTGCTCCTGTTTCGCCGGTAAGAATATTAAGGCCTGAGGAAAAATCTATCTCAGCCTCTCTTATTAATGCCAGATTTTTAAGATGTACAAACTTAAGCATAATCAGAAAATAACCAATGGGGACCCTAAAAATAAGATCCCCATAAGTTTAACATTCTTTAGACAAAATAACAATTTTTAATTAGAAAATACGTTATTTATCCTTTTTATCTTTATTAATGTCCACATAATCCTTGCCTTCGAAGTCGTAGATAACAGTATTGTCGACCTTGTTCTTTCTGTCTTTAAGAATCTGGTTAACAATGATACCAAGGATAAGTGCAACAGCAACCTCTGTAAGTGTAACCTGACCAATCTTGATTACCATGCCGCCGATACCTGTGATAAAGATTGTGGAAGCAGTGAAAAGGTTACGGTTTTCATTTAAATCTACAGGCTGAAGCATCTTAAGGCCGGATACTGCGATAAAGCCGTAAAGAGTGATGCAGACACCGCCCATTACACAGCCAGGTATTGTTGAAAGGAATGTTACGAAAGGCCCGATAAAGGATGCGATAATGGCAATTATGGCTGTTGTAAGGATAGTAACAACAGATGCATTTCCCGTGATTGCAACGCAGCCTACGGATTCGCCATAAGTTGTGTTAGGGCAGCCGCCGAAGAAGGCACCAACGATCGATCCTACGCCGTCACCTAAAAGTGTTCTGTGAAGGCCAGGCTTTTCAAGAAGTTCTCTTCCGATGATTGATGATAAGTTTTTGTGGTCTGCGATATGCTCTGCAAAAACAACAAAAGCAACCGGTACATAAGCTACTGCAAGTGTGGCAATGTATGTGCCTGAAAGCTCATCAAAGCCCTTTATGGCAGTAAGGAAGGTGAAATCAGGAATCCACTGCATTGTCTGGAACTTTGTAAAGTCGATTATCTGAAGAGCTTCGTTGCCTGAGCCCTGTCCGATAAGTGTGAGAACCAAAGCAACAATGTAGCCTGCAACTATACCGATGATAAATGGTATAAGCTTTAACATCTTCTTGCCGAAAACAGAACAGATGCATACAACAAGAAGAGTCACCATTGCGCAGATAAAGCACATCCATGCGTGTGTGTCCATAACATAGGCGCCTGCATCCGAATCATAAACACCGCCCATTGCATCAGATACTGCGTTGGCTGCAAGCGAAAGGCCGATTATTGCAACCGTAGGTCCGATAACAACTGCAGGCATAAGGTAGTTAACCCAGCGAACACCTGCAAATTTTACGATGATGGCTATAACAACATATACAAGACCTGCAAAAATAGCACCGATTATAAGCCCTAAATAGCCAAGCTGCATTGAGACACCGCCTGCAAAAGCAGCAAACATAGAGCCTATAAATGCAAATGAAGAGCCAAGGAATACCGGGCTCTTGAACTTTGTAAACAGTAAATAAATAATTGTTCCAACGCCTGCGCCGAAAAGTGCGGCACTCTGGCTCATGCCATTTCCGATGATGGCCGGAACGGCAATTGTGGCTGCAAGAATGGCAAGCAGCTGCTGGATTGCGAAGATAATTGTCTGACCAAATTTTGGCCTGTCTTCAACATCATAAGCTAAATTCATAAAAAACTCCCTCCCTTTTTCTTTTACATATTCCGAGCAAAAATATCATAATCTTGTGTTTTTGTAAATAGAAAAATCAATATGTTGTATTATTTAAATAAAACTTAACAAATGCTTTAACATTGCTCAAGCATAGCCGTGGCTTCGCCTATTATCGATTTATCAAACCCATAAGAATCAAGAAGCTTAATTGCATTTCTGGTTTTTGAAGGTCCCGGCTTTAAAACATAGTCAAAGCCAACGTCGCCATTTTCTATATGTTCCTCGAAGTGGTAATTATCCATAACATCTTTAAGAATTTCCGTCAGTTCCATGTCGTGCGTGGCAGCAAAGCAAAGCGTGTTTTCCTCAGACAGCTTTTTTAAGATGGCACTTGATGCGGCAATTCTTTCCTTTGTGTTTGTGCCCCTTAGCACCTCATCCACAAAACAAAGCACAGGTATTTCGGAAATCTCATCAAATATTCTCTTTAAGGATTTTATTTCTACAATAAAATAACTTTCTTTATTTAAAATATTATCGCTCAGTGCCATTGAAGAAATGACCTTATAAAATTTCGTGCAAAAGCTTTCAGCCAGGCATGTAAACAATGTCTGGGCAAAAATCTGATTTATTGCAATTGTCTTAAGAAAGGTGGATTTTCCGGATGCATTAGAGCCTGTAAGGAGAACCGGTCTTTTAGCATCAATGTCATTTTTTACGGGATTTTTGACAAGGGGATGAAAAACGCCGCTGCATTTTAATGAATCAAAGCCAAATGAAGGAGTCACCCAGCTGCCTTCATATTTATTCCTAAATTCTGCTATGCAGATATCCGCTTCAATTTCCCCTAATGTGCAATAAAGATTATCAATCACTTCCGCATTATCGGCTGCGATCTTTTTCATGTTATTAAATTTAATTATATCCACATGAAAAAGCATCCTTACATAATCCAGTATCACATCCGTAAGTGATCCCGAAACACTGTTTGTGATAAGCCATGAGCCTTTTTTCAGGGCAGCTAATTTTTTTATGTCTCTTCTCAGATCTTCGATATTTTCCGAAAGGCTTTCCTCGCCATCATATTCTTTCACAATTTTCCCGGCCGCTGAAAGCATTTTCACTATATATTTGAAGCACTGGAAATAGCTTTCGATTTTTGCCTTAAATCTAAAATAAGTAGCTATATTTACTGCAAACATAACTACCAGAGCAATGATTCCCAAAACAGGGTTGATAAAAATCAAAGCTATAGAAAGCAGCAAAAGCAAAATAAGAATATAATGAATCAGATTGCTTTCGCTTTTCAGTTCATTAAATTTAAATATATAATCATACAGGGAAATCTTTTTTGAAACGCCCAGGTCTTTGAATGTTTTTTTATATCCTGAGCTGTTTTTTTGAAAATAAGATGCACGTTCGGACCGTTTCTTTAACTCATGTTCATCAAATAAAAGAGTTTTCAATACGCGTTTCAGATATTCTCTTCCAACTGAAGAAGACGCAGTATTTATATTTTCATATACCTTATCCATGGAAAGGTCATTCCATGTTATATCATCAATTATAAATTTCAGCATTTTAATTTTTCCGATTTTTCCTGGGCTTTATCTTCTATTTTTTCTGTTTTTATCTGTGTTTTTTCAATTTTTTTATCCAGCCTCTGCTGTTTTTTCTCCACCTTATGTTCTGCCTTCAGCTGGGTTTTTTCAGCCTTAAGCTCAGCCTTAACCTGAACCTTTTCAACCTTGGTTTCAGCCTTATCCTGTGTTTTTTCGACAACGCGGCTGGTTTTTTCGGCTTTTCTTTCTACTCTTTCATTAAGCTTTTCTATTTTTGCTTTTGCATTTTCCTCCACATGCATAGCTTCATCCTGCTTAATCTGTTTGGAAGTTCTGAAATGAAATTTTGTTTCACTTTTAGTAACCAGTCTTACAATATTTTTTCGATGCTGGAAAACAAGAAGTAGGGCAATAATTATAAACAGGATATAGCAGTCGGCCTTGTAAGCGGCAGTTATGTTTATCAGACCGCATTCTGAAAATATAATAAACAGACAAGCTTCACAGACAACTGTCACCATGGAGCCTAAGGAAACGAACCTCGTAAGAAAAACAACAGAAAAGAAAATAATAACGCCAATGACAATAAGCTGCCACGACCCCAGGCAGCATATAAGCGCCGCTGTAGTTGCCATGCCTTTTCCGCCTTTAAATTTAAAATAAAACGGGAAATCATGGCCAAGCACGCAGCCAAGGCCTGTGTAAAGCAGAAGGGCCGTATAGTCTATCTGAAAGCCGCAGATCAGAATAAAAATAATTCTGGTAAAGAAAATAGCCGCGACCGCCTTAGCACAGTCGCCCACCAGTGTGACTACACCGGCTTTTATTCCCATAACGCGGAACATGTTCGTGGTACCGGCATTGCCGCTGCCCCTTTCATGTATATTCACATTGTGGGCTTTTGAATAAATATGGGCAACCTGAATAAGGCCAAAACCATATCCGATTATTAGTGCAGCCAGACAAATAAGCCTTTCCATTAACTTTCCTTTCGCTCACGGATAAAGAATTTTAAAGGTGTGCCTTCAAAGCCGAAAGCATCCCTCAGCTGATTTTCAATATATCTTAAATATGAAAAATGCATAAGTTCTTTATCATTAACAAATATAACAAATGTAGGCGGCTTAACCGAAACCTGGGTTGAATAAAAAATCTTAAGCCGTTTTCCCTTATCCGAAGGCGGAGGATTAAGCGCGCAGCTTTCCGAAATAACTTCATTAAGCACGCCTGTCTGTATGCGCCTCGTCTGGTTTTCAACTATAACATCAATCAAATCAAAAAGCTTTTCAAGGCGCTGCCCTGTTTTGGCAGACACAAACAAAAGCCTTGCGTATGGCATATATGAAAGAACCTGCCTTATTTTCTCGGTATGCCTGTATATTGTTTTGTCATCTTTTTCTATTGCATCCCACTTGTTTACAGCAATAATAATGCCCTTGCCTCTTTCGTGTGCAATGCCTGCTATCTTTGCATCCTGCTCGGTTACGCCTTCGGATGCATCGATTACCATAATAACAACATCTGCTCTTTCAACAGCAGATACAGCCCTTATTATACTGTATCTTTCCAGTTCTTCTTTAATCTTTGACTTTCTTCTTAAACCGGCAGTATCGATAAAAACATATTCGTTTTCGCCATGTTTTACAACTGTATCAATCGCATCCCTTGTTGTGCCCGGAATATCCGAAACAATAACTCTCTGATTTCCTGTGAAGGCATTGATAAGCGAGGATTTTCCTACATTTGGTTTTCCTATTATCGCAATTCTTGGCCTGTCGTCATCTTCATCTGTGTCTGAATCCTCAGGAAAATGCGCTGCCACCTCTTCAAGCAGATCGCCTATTCCCTGCTTATTGGAAGCTGATATTGCAACAGGGTCTCCAAGGCCAAGATTGTAAAACTCGTACACATCGGCTTCAAGCTTCTGGAAATTATCTACTTTATTTACACAAAGAACGATAGGCTTCCCGGAGCGCCTCAGCATGTCTGCCACTTTATCATCCGAATCCACCAGCCCCTGCCTTACATCTGTCATAAATATAATTACATCGGCAGTATCAATTGCAATCTGTGCCTGCTCTCTCATCTGGGAAAGAATTATATCACTCGTGTCAGGCTCTATACCGCCGGTATCTATTATCGTGAAATTTTTATCAAGCCAGGACGAAGACGCATAAATCCTGTCCCTGGTAACACCCGGTGTGTCCTTTATAATTGATATATTTGAACCTGCCAGAACATTAAACAATGTGGATTTGCCCACATTAGGCCTGCCAACTATCGCCACAATCGGCTTGCTCATAAACTACCCTTCCTCCCAAATCATAATCAAGGCCTAAAATGGCCCTTAAAAATGCCTCTCCACTGTTTGGCACAATTTTAACATTTATGTTAAGTTCTTTTTCGATTGTTTCTATTGTGATGTCATCGAGAAAATATCTTTCTCCGCTCCTTAACATATTCACAGGTATAAAAAGCTCATCACCTAAGTCTTTATCTTTCAGCTGGCTTATAATGTCACATCCGCATACAAGGCCTGATACAGTAATAGATTCACCAAAAAAGTTGTTTTTCACCGGATATATTTCGCATCCCGGAATCTTATTATCATTTATAAGATTCTTTAAAAACCCGGACGGAAGAACTCCCGTTGCCACAGACGCTTTTCTGCCGGTCTTCTTTTGAAGGGCTCCTTTAATTTCCGGGTCATTCAAAGCCTCATTAAACTCCTCATAAAAAAGCCTCAGCATTCCCACACCGTTTTCAAGCTGTAGATAACCATCATAGTCTTCCTCAGGAGGGAGCTCTTTTTCAGCTAAAAGATAAAGCTCGTCGCTTGCGTGTACAAAATGAATGTCATGCATTTCGAACATGATTTTCTGATATTCCTCAACCAGATTTATAACAGCTTCGGCATCCTTTTTTGTGATTGGTTCAAGCGGGAAAAGCCCATCTCTGTATTTTGTAAGCCCAACCGGAACCACAGAAACGCTTTCAAGCACCGGAGCATATCCGGACAGGTCATTGATTGTCCTTTCAAGCTCAGCTCCGTCATTAATTCCTTTACATAAAACAATCTGGGCATTCATCGTAATGCCTGCATCATAGAATTTTTTAAGGTACTTAAGCTTATCGCCCGCAAAACGGTTATTCATCATTTTGCATCTGAGCTCCGGATTCGTTGTGTGAACAGAAATATTAATAGGAGACATATGATATTTTATTATCCTGTCTATGTCTTCATCCTTCATATTTGTGAGCGTGATATAATTTCCCTGAAGAAAAGAAAGCCTTGAATCGTCATCTTTAAAATAGAGGGTTTCTCTCATTCCGGGAGGCATCTGGTCGATAAAACAGAATATACATTTATTTGAGCAGGATTTGTAGTCATCCATAAGACTTGATTCGAAAACAAGCCCTAAATCATCATCAAAATCCTTTTCTATTTCATATTCGTCTATGCTGCCGTCCTGGTTTTCTATTTCAAAGGTGACATATTCATCGGCAATCAAAAACTGATAATCAAAAACATCCTTAACTGATCTGTTATTCACAGTAAGGAGTTTTGAACCGGGTATAATATTTAATTCGTCTGCTATAGATCCGGTAATAATATCTGTGATTTTATTCATCCCAGTTGTGGAACACTTCCTGAACGTCCTCGTCGTCATCAAGCATGTCAAGAATCCTGTTCAGGTTCTTTACGGATTCCTCGTCTGTTAATTCAACATAGGTCTGAGGAATCATGGAAATATCTGCTGATAACATCGGAATGCCTTCTTTTTCGAGGGCTTCTCTTACAGTGCTGAAATCATCAGGTGAGGTATAAACGGTATAAGAGTCCTCTTCATCCTGGAAATCCTCTGCGCCGGCATCAAGAGCCATCATCATAAGCTCGTCAGATTCCATCTCGACTTCTTCTTTATCGATAACGATTTCGCCCTTTTTATCAAACATAAAGGATACACAGCCAGGTGTGCCTATGCTTCCGTTGCCCTTTGAGAAGGCGTGTTTTACATTTGCTGCTGTCCTGTTTTTATTGTCCGTAAGAGTTTCAACGATAATTGCAATTCCTGAAGGGCCATAGCCTTCATAAGTTATCTGCTCATAATTGATAGCTCCGCCTTCGCCTGCAGCCTTCTTGATGCCCCTGTCGATTGTATCGTTCGGCATATTGTTGGCTTTTGCTTTTGCGATAACATCACGAAGCTTTGAATTGTTGGCTGGGTCTGCGCCGCCCTCTCTTACAGCAATCGCAATTTCCTTACCGATGATAGTAAAGATTTTGCCCTTTGCTGCGTCGTTCTTTTCCTTTTTGTGCTTAATGTTTGCAAATTTTGAATGTCCTGACATAAGTAACCTCTCTTATTTTCATCGTACCGTATCATTTATTATGAGCTTCATGAACGGTTCAATAATTTTATCTTTTTTATGAATCCTGCGCCTGGTATTTATATTTTTCTATAATCAATACACCCGCAGGCTAAAATAAATCCATTATAATTCCACCTGCTGTTCAGCGCTCTGCATCCCTGTTTTATTCTTCAGCGGCTGGCAGAATAGTAAGCTGTACGGAGTCAATAGTTTTATCTTTTACAGAAATGATTTTATATTTTACATTGCCAACAATCAGCTCTGTTCCTTCGTCGTCCTCAGGAATTCTGTCCAGAAGCGAAATCAGGAAACCATTCAGGGTGTCATTTTCATCATCACCGTAGATAATGTTTAATTCCTCTTCTATTTCCGTAAGCGGCGTAAGCCCTTTAATATTGTATGTATTATCGGAAACCTTTACGATGTTATATTCCACCTCATCGTGCTCGTCAAAAATATTTCCAACGATTTCTTCTATTATGTCCTCCATAGCCAGAATGCCTGCCGTCTGGCCATATTCATCAACAACAATTTCCATATGCGACTTGTCGGCCTGCATATTTTTGAAAACTGTGTCAATTTTTGAAGTTTCCGGTATAAAGCGGGCTTTCTGCATCAGGCCTTCAAGCCCGGTTATCTTTTTGTCCCTGTTTGCCTCATCCATATAAAACGTGAGGGCATCCTTTATGTGCAATATACCGATTATGTTGTCGATTGTATCCTTATAAACAGGAAATCTGGAGAACTGCTCTTTTACTATATAATCAAGCGCTTCTTCGAGGGTGAGTTCCGAATCGATGGCACTGATGTTCTTTCTGTGCGTCATGATATCAGAAGCAGAGGTATCGCCAAGCTCGAAAATATTTGTGATCATTTCCGCTTCGCTTTCCTGGATAAGGCCCTGGTCCTGACCCTCGTTAAGCATTGAAACTATTTCTTCTTCAACCTGCTGTGTTTCGTTTTTTGTTCTGAAGAGCTTCGAGAATATCCCCGCTCGACTGCCGTCTTCCATTAGATAAACCACTCCTTTTTATTTAAAATTATTTTATATTCGTCTTGCCGTCCTAGTAGGCCGTTCGCAAAATAACTGAACAAATGCGTAGAATGTTTTTTTGAGAGTGCAGTTCAAAAAACGCAGGCGTAGCGGGCTACGCTGAGGCTTTTTGAGCTGTGCTATCGAAAAAACAGGCAAGCATTTGGTCCAGTTATTTAAGATACGGACTACTAGTATAATAACAAAATTTTGTTTATATATCAATCAAAACCCGACACAATATTCATCTGGAGTTTATGTTTACATGTTTGACATGTACATGTATTATGTGTATAATATTGCAATGATACAAAGCTTTGCTGACAGTGAGACAGAAAAGGTTTATAACCAAATATTTTCAAAAAAGCTCCCGGAATCAATTCAAAATGTTGCTCTGAGAAAACTGATTATGATAGACAATGCAGCAAATTTGGGAGATTTGCGAATTCCTCCGAACAATCGCCTCGAGGCATTAAGTGGTGACCGTGAAGGACAATACAGCATTCGAATTAATGATCAGTATAGAGTATGTTTTAGATATTTTGATCATGATTTCTACGATGTACAAATAGTAGACTATCATTGAAAGGTGGTTATTTTAATGGAAAAAAAAATTACTGCACCGACAATCGGTGAAATTTTAAAAGAAGAATTTATGGAGCCGCTCAATATTTCTGCATACGCTCTCGCCAAAGCTATAAATGTGCCCACCTCCAGAATACAAGATATTCTTCATAACAGACGCAAAATTACTGCTGACACATCACTGAGATTAGCAAAATATTTTGGATTATCAGACAAATATTTTCTTAATATGCAGAATGATATAGATATAAGGGAACTTAAAACTACTATGATTGTAGAACTAGATGCCATTCCTTCTCTCATGCATGCATAAATATCTTACGCAGCAAGGTGAATTTATATAAAATCAAAACACATGAACGGAAACGGGCAGGTGTTTTGATTTATATTTCTAAAATAAACATCCCATCAATGCCATCCAAAATAATCCCTTACACATATAAGTTCCTTATCCTGATAGTAAAATCTCGGGACCCTTTTGTTTATATTGCATGCAAATTCATAGTTGAAAGAACCTGCAAGATTAGAAATTTCTTCCATGGTTATAGTCTCACGGCCGCTTTTTCCTATCAGAACAACAGGCTCGTTTAATTTTGCGTATTTACAGTCTGACACATCAACCATAAGCTGATCCATGCACACGCGGCCTACGATATTACATTTCATTCCATGAATAAGCACGAAGCCCTTATTTGAAAGATTTCTCATGTAGCCATCTGCATAACCAACAGGAACAGTGGCGATTTTCATACTGCCCTTTGCCTTGAAGGTCGCGCCGTAGCCGATGGTTTCGCCTTTTTCTATTTCTTTAAGAAAAGCTATTTTGCTTACCAGCGACATCACAGGTTTAAGCTTTATTTCATCCACATACTGTGACGGATAAAGACCATACATTGAAATTCCCAGCCTTACCATATCGAAGTTTGCATGGCTGATACGTGTGGCAGCGGCACTGTTTGAGCAGTGCCTGATTTTAATCCGGACACCTTCATCATCCAGTTTCCTGCAGAATTCCTCAAAAACTGCAATCTGCTTTTCGGCAGAAATTATTGTCTTATCATCGGCATTAAAAAGATGCGTAAAAATGCCTTCAATTTCAATGCCTTCAAGTGAATTTATCTTTAAAATTTCCTGTAGTGAATTTTCATCAGGTCTGAAGCCAATCCTGTTCATTCCGGTATTAAGCTTTATATGGACAACTGCTTTTTTTCCTGCCTCCTTTGCCGCCTTTGAAATATCAACCGCAGACTTGTAATCCGAAACGGTCATCCTTATGCCTTTTAAAATGGCATCTTTGTATGCAGATTTATCTATCAGGCCTAAGATAAGAACCGGCTTTTTAATTTTATTTTTCTTAAGTTCAAGCGCTTCTTCTATTGCGGCAACAGCGTAAAAATCCACAATATCATTTATTGCGTGGGCAGATTTCACTGCACCATGGCCATAGGCATCTGCCTTAATTACGGCGCATACTTTCGTTCCGTCTTTAAGGCCCTTTTTTATGTTAATTATGTTGGTTCTTAATGCATCAAGGTCAATATCCGCGCGTACTCTATAATAATTTTTATCCATGGTGATACTTTTCCGGCTCCTTTTTTATCTTTATTTTACAGTATATGTTAAATTTATTTTTGCCTGATCACCAGCATAAACAACATGGCGAAAAATAGCAACTATACATGCAGATTACGTTAAAAATTGGGTCAATTAAATTTTGGGTTATTTGAAGAACGGTCCGCAAAAAACAATATTGCCACAGAAATGATCAAACATGCAGTGATTTCCCACATTGGCACCGAATATCCGGCGCTTTCTATAAGAGCCCCTATTACAGGAGGAGCAATAATGGACGAAGCCGACACGCCGAATACCACAATGGAGGACGCAGATGCGGTTCTTTTTGGAAAAGCATCGCAGCACATAACAACCATCCCGGGGATTGCGCTGCCCTGAAGAAGCCCTGTTATAAAAATTAAAATATATTTTAAAACAACTGGCTGCACAAGCATCATTGCCCCAAATGAAAAGGCTGAAAGTGTTGTTGCAATAAGATAAAATTTTCTGACTGAAACGAATTTATACACAAAAGGCGAAAGCAGCCTGATTATAAGACATCCCAAAAAATATATTGTAAGCATGTTATTTCCCGCAGCTTCTGTCATGCCATTAACATCCTTAAAATAAGACGGTGCCCATGTAACAAGGCCATTCTGGAAAATCAGATATGTAAAACAGCTAAGTAAAAATAGCCATGCCTTTCCCTCTTTAAAAACTTCTGCAGGATTACTTACAGCCCTGTTTTTAATTTCTGACATGTCGGCATATGGCGTAAGAGGCATTGCCTTTTTTGAAGCAAAGAAAAAGCCGGCTGCAATTGCAAGCGCTGCAATACCAAATACCAGATAAGGCACGGCAAAGGTCTTTGGATCAGCCTCGTTTGTCAAAGCTGTAACAAGAATCGGCGCAAGCATTGCACCCAGGCCGTAAAAAGCATGGACGTATGGAAGTATTTTTTCTTTTTTATCCGGGTAGATATCGGCAATAACACCATTCATAAGAAGGTCAATCATTATATAGCCTACCCCGCCCACTAAAGCAAAGGCAAGCACAAGACCATAACCAGTGCCCTGCTTTGTGTAAAGGGTCATGGTGCCTATCAAGGTGCTTGCAACGCCCCAGATAATAAGACCCGCTAAAAGGCCATGCAGCTTATTTATTCTTTCACCGAAAAGCCCCAGTATAATTACCATAACAAGGCAACCAATGGACTGGATTGTCATTATAAAGCCCTGCCGGCTTTCGGTGATATCAAAGAAACTCATCATATTATTGGAATTAGCACCGATTGCCGTGAAATAAATTCCATATAACAGATACATTAAAAAGCATATTCCTATTACAATTAACAATGTATTTTTTTTACGCATTTTTCTTTACGCTTTCTTGAATTCGTTATAAACAAACTTTTTTGCGCAGCAGAAATTTTAATTTTTGTTAATTCATGCTGGGCCCTTTCCACTAATTTAATCTATAAATCAGATCTTCAAAAGTGCGGCAAATTCATCCTTAAGCTTAGGATATAAGGCTTTATAAAGCTCATAATATTTTTCGTATTTTAGCCCTGAATCCCTGCATGGCTCGGTAACTGTATCTACATCAATTATTCTTTCACAGGCCTCTTCTACACTTTCATAAACTCCCGTACCAACGCCGGCTAAGATTGCCACACCAAGAGAAGGCCCTTCCAGGGATGCTTTTGCTGTCTTTACAGGAATACCATAAATATCTGCCAGCATCTGTCTCCACAGGGCGCTTCTTGCGCCGCCGCCGCATGCCATCATTTCTGATGTAGGAACATTCATATCTTTAAACACGTCCAGGCATTGCCTCTGCGAAAAGCTTACACCCTCCATAACTGACCTTACCAGATCCCCTTTTGTGTGGCTGGCAGAAAGCCCGAAGAATGTTCCCCTTGCCTTTTCATCCAGAATAGGAGATCTTTCACCCATAAGGTAAGGAAGGAAAATAAGCCTGTTTGAACCAATAGGCGCGTTTTCAGCAAGTTCGCTCATAACATCATATGGGTCCACAGAAAGCTCTTTTGCTTTAAGGATTTCACCTTCGCAGCATGTATCCCTGAGCCACCTTAAAGAAAGACCTGCAGATAATGTACAGCTCATAACTGTCCATTTTCCGGGAACAGCCGAGCAGAATGAATGAACCCTTCCCATAGGGTCTATCTGCACTTCATCAGAATGCGCGAAAATAACGCCCGAGGTTCCAAGCGTAGTAAAAGCCTTTCCATATTTTACTGTTCCTGTTCCGATGGCCGCAGCCGCATTGTCACCTGCACCGCCCACAACAGGCGTTCCCACAGAAAGCCCTGTCAAGGCGGAGGCTTCTTCAGTTACTTTTCCTGTAATCTCAACAGATTCATACATTTTTCCAAAAAGCTTAGGGTCAAGGTCTAAAGCACCCATCACCTCGTCCGACCAGGCTCTTTTTGGCACATCCAAAAGATTCATGCCGGAAGCATCCGAAACCTCTGTGGCATATTCACCGGTAAGGCGGAAACGCACATAATCCTTAGGAAGCAGAATATGACAGCATTTCCTGTAAATCTCCGGTTCATGCTTTCTAACCCAGAGGATTTTTCCGGCAGTAAAGCCTGTAAGGGCCGGGTTAGCCGTAATGCTTATAAGCTTTTCTTTTCCAATTTTTTCGGTGATTTCTGCACATTCCTCAGCTGTGCGTCCATCGCACCAGATTATGCTTTTTCTTAAAACATTGCCGTCATTATCAAGCATAACAAGGCCATGCATCTGCCCGGATATGCCTATGCCAGAGATATCAGCTGCATTTATGCCGCTTTTCTTAAGCACAAATTTGCAGCCTTCGCAAGTTGCCCTCCACCAGTCATCAGCATCCTGTTCTGCCCAGCCGTTTTCCGGCTGGTATAAAGGATATTCCACTGTATGAGAAGCCACAGCCTTTCCTTCACAGTCATATAAAACAGTTTTTGTTCCCGAGGTTCCAAGATCAATTCCAAGTAAATATTTTTTCATGTCTTTATCTCCAAAAAGTGCCGGCGTTTGCCGGCACCCTATAAATTTTATTTATTGATTTGTCTTTGTTTTCTTTGCCCTTGCCCTGAGGAGCGGCACGACAATCTGGATAATAACAGCAAGCAGAAGTATGGTGCCTTTAATTGTATCGTTGATGAGGGCATCAACCTTAACAGCTGCTATAATCTTATCGATTATAGTGTAGCTCATTGCACCGAATAAAACACCAATCAGCTTTCCCTTACCGCCTGCCATGCTTATGCCGCCGATAACAACTGCTGCAATCGCGTACATTTCGTAGCTCTTACCCAGGGTCGCAGGGTCAACCGAGCCGTTCATTGCAAGCCACAGGAAAGAAGCAAGTCCAACCAAAAGTCCTGTAATAACATAAACCATTACGCTTGTATGGTTAACATTGACGCCAGCAAGCCTTGCTGCCCTTGCGTTGCTTCCAAGCGCATATATGGTTTTTCCGAATTTGGTGCAAGTTGAAAGGAAAACCATGATTATGGTAACTGCTATAAGAACCAGACCAATAACAGGTATTGTGGCTACTTTTGCATTTCCAAAGCCATAAAAAGCATCGTAGCTGCTTAACGTGCCGTCCATATTGAAAATGGATGAGCCTGTAGTTCTTAAGCTGTACTGGGCAATGGATCTGAATATAAGCATAGTCGCCAGGGTAACAATAAACGGCGGCATTTTTATCCAGCCGATTAAAGCACCATTTAAGAAGCCGCACACGCCGCCGAATAAAATGGCAAAGATAAGCGTGAGTATGACACTGTTTGTCGAATTAAAAACCACAACAGAAAAGCTCGAAACCAACGCCAGCATGGAACCAACCGAAAGGTCGATGCCGCCTGTTATGATTACCATACCCATACCAAAGGCAATAATACCAACTACAGCGGAGTGCCTTAATATATTCATTACTCCGCTCCATGTGGTTGCGCCCTGGTTTACGAAAAGATAAGCAATGAAAATAGCGAGCATGATAAGGATAAAATTATAATTACCAAGAGCGGTCGTTATTTTCTTTAATGCCCCTTTTTTTTCAATTGAATTTGTACCCATCATTCTGCCCCCTTTACATTAGTTGCATAAAGCATAACTGTTTCTTCACTTATATCTTCACGTTCCAGGATTGTCTGGATATGTCCGTGATAGAAAACAACACATCTGTCGGCTATAGCCAGGATTTCCGGAATTTCAAGTGTGTTCACAATAATGGTTTTTCCCTGTGAAGCCAGTTCCATTATCAGCTTATAAATCTCTGCTTTTGCGCCGACATCCACACCCTGAGTAGGGTTGTCCATAAGCAATATATCCGCATCTATGGAAAGCCATCTGCCTACAATAACCTTTTGCTGATTGCCGCCCGACAAGGATACAATCAGGTCATTGTAATCGTTGGCCTTGATGTTCATCTTTCCCTTCATTTCGTTGTATCGTTCGATATCCTGTTTTTTATTTACAAAAGGTTTTTTCATTGAAAGCACATGAGCAGATATCGAAGTATTGTCCAGCAAAGAAAAATCCGGAATGATTGAATTTTCCTTTCTGTTGGCTGCTATCATGGCAATTTTTTTGCTCATGGCCTCACGTATTCCCTTACCGGAAAGCGCCTGACCATTAACGTAAACCTTTCCGGATGTGGCCGGAATGGCACCGAAAATTGCCTGCATAAGTTCTGATGTGCCGGCGCCTAACAATCCTGTAAAGCCGACAATCTCGCCTTTTCTCACATCAAGACTTATATTTTCAAATCCGGATCCCGAATAATCCTCTATCTTAAGGACAACATCCCCAAGTTCTCTTTTCCTGTAGATATCGCTGGCGACAGTATTTCCGCCAACCATAAGGAGAGTTGCTTCTTCCGGGGTTGTATCTTTTATGTATCCCGTCTTTATAAACTGACCATTTTTAAATACAGTGTATTTGTCGGCAATGGTAAAAATTTCATGCATTTTATGAGAAATAAAGACAAAAGATTTACCTTTTGCTTTTAGCCTGTTCACAATTTCAAATAAATGGTCAATCTCTGCATTGTTAAGAGCAGTAGTAGGCTCGTCAAGAATCAGAAGCTTGGCATTTGTATGCAGAGCCTTTGCAATCTCTAAGAGCTGTTTGCGCCCGGTTTCAAGGTCTGAAACCAGAGCCGTCGGAGGAATATCAACACCAAGCTCATCCATCAGGTTCTGTGTTTCCCTGATCATTGCTTTTTTATTGAGTGTTCCTGCCTTTGTCAGTATTTCTTTTTGGAGGAAAATATTTTCGTATACTTTAAGATCGTTAAAAAGGTTGAGCTCCTGGTGAACGAATGCCACACCAAGCTGCTCGGATTTTTTAACAGTAATATCAGTCAAAGGTTCGCCGGCGAATGTGATTTCGCCGCTGTCCATAGGGATAACACCTGCAAGAATATTCATCAAAGTGGATTTGCCAGCACCATTTTCACCAAGCAGTGCGTGAACCTCCCCTTCTTCAACTTCCAGATCTACCCCATGAAGCACTGTAACGCCGGAGAACGACTTCACGATATTCTTCATTTTCAGCAGTTCCATGAAAGTACCCTTTCTTCGTAAAATGCGCCGCAGACTTTTTAGAAGGTCTGCGGCGCAGCGTTTTTTCTCTGTCCGCAATTACAGAAACTTAAAACTTATTCAGCATCAAGCTCCTCAATGATTCCGTCAACGATTTCTTCGATAACGTCTTCAATGCCTTCAATTGCAACTGCATCGCCGAAGCCCTGGAACTCACTTACGTTCTCAGCGTCAACAACGCTTACAGGAATAACGTGATCCTGTGCAACATCTTCGCCGTTGATGTATGCGATCATATCATCGATAGCTGTCTTGATCATTGCAGGGTCATAAGTTACTGAGAAGAGGTCTGCTAAGCTTGCAACTTCTTCTGTGTAGTCTTTCTGATGGATTCCCTTAAGAACGCTGTAGATTTCGTTCAGACCTGAAGATGTAGCAAGGTGGATGTCTGCGTTAAGGAATGCTTCTTTCTTTTCCTGATCGATTTCTGAGCTCTTAAGTGCTTCAAGGATACCCATAGCGATTTCATCGTCATGTGTGAAGATCCACTTGTTAGCCTGGATTTCTTCTACTGTATGAGTGTCAAGGTAGTTAACAAAGAGTTCTTTTGATTTGCTTCTGCTCCAGCCTGTGTAGTCTGTTGAGTAGATTTCTGCGAGCTGTTCTTCTGTCCAGCCATTCTCTCTGAGAACTTCATAGAAGCCGTCGTTACGCATTGTAGGAACTGATGAGTTGTCGCCAGGCATAATAACGATGCCGTCGCCAGGCTGCATGCCCTGTTCGATGAATCTTTCAGCTGTAACAGCGCCGATACCATTGTTATCGCCCTTTACGCTTGCAACTGCTTTTTCAGATGCAGATTCGATGATACGGTCAAACATAACGTATGGGATGCCGCTGTCAGCAAGCTTTCTCATAGCGTTTTCAAGTGTGTTGTCCTGTGGAAGGATAACAACAAAGTCTGCTGTTGCATTTTCGATAAGGTCTTCAACCTGCTGAATCTGGTTTGAAGCGTCTGTTGATGTGATAACGTTAATGTCGTAGTCACCAGCTTCTAAAATCTCTGCTGCATACTCTTCTGCGTATGTCATAACAGCGCCTGTCCAGCCGTGGTCTGCGTTTGGAACCAATACAGTGATCTTGTTTCCACCCTCAGCTGCAAATGCAGGAATAGCAAGAGCCATTACCATAACAGCTGCGATCAATAATGATACAATTTTTTTCATTTCTTTTTTTCCTCCTTAAAAATATATATAAACGCACTATTGCATTTATAACAATTATAATTCAACCCATGCAGCGTCTTTATCCCCGCTTTCAATAACAGCATGGATAAACTTAACTCCGCTTATGCCATCCTCTACTCTTGGATAATCAAACTGAGGGTCGTCTGCCTTACCGCCATTTTCCATATTTATTATGGCACTTACAACATTCTTGTACACATTTGCAAAGGCAATTGTAAGGCCTTCCGGGTGGCCCGAAGGGATACGGCTGTATGATGCGGCTTCTTCTTCGAGATATCCGCATCCTCTTGAAATTGTCTGCGGCGGGCAGCCCTTAGGAATGTATTTAACATAATCCGGATAGTGCTGTTCCCATTCAATGGCACCTTCCGTGCCATATATCCTTACCATAAGACCGTTTAATTTGCCTACAGCAACCTGCGAGCACCAATATGCGCCATTTGTGCCATTATCATATTCAACAATCATATTTGCATTAAGATCCAGATCTTTGCCGAATCTGTTGACTGTCGCGCAAAGACGTTTGATATTAAGGCCTGTGAGGTAATGAACCGTGTTTTCAATATGTGACCCTATATCACCTACACAGTTTGAGATACCTGATTTAGCCGGCTGGGTTCTCCATACAGAAAGCTTTGCAGTGCCTTCGCTTTCAGAGCCGAGCTCGTCTATAAGCCACTCCTGGATATATTCGGCATTAACGCTGATAATCTTGCCTATTTTTCCTTTTGCAATCATTTCTTTGGCTACCTTAAGCATTGTATAGCCTGAATATGAATACATTACGCAGAATACAAGATTTTTTGATTCAGCCAGTTTTTTGAGTTCTTCTGCCTGTTCGATTTCGAAACAAAGAGGCTTTTCACATACAACATTTATACCATGCTCTAAAAAGCATTTAGCAGCTTCATAGTGGGCATAATTAGGTGTCGTGATGCTCACGAGATTTATGCCATCTTCCCTATTGCTTTCTTTTTCAGCCATTTCGCTGAAGGAAGCATAAACCCTGTCCTCATCAAGAAGAAGCATTTCCTGCATTTCTTTGTTCTTTTCCGGATTTGTCGAAAAACATCCGGCAACGAGCTTTATTCTGTGGTCAAAGGAAGCTGCCTTTCTGTGAACATCGCCTATAAAAGCATTTGGGCCGCCGCCAACCATACCATAACGAACCTGAATAGCCATAATAACTTCCTCCCGATATTAGTTTGCTATTGCATCATCAAACTTAAACTCTGATTTTTTGAAATCAACCTTTCTTACAAAGGCACAGGCTTCTGTTGCTCCGTCTATTCTGTCCATACCTGAATCTTCCCATTCAACTGATAAAGGTCCGTCATAGCCTGCTGCGTTAAGCACGCGGATGATTTCTTCGAATTTAACATCACCATGACCTAAGGATCTGAAGTTCCAGCCACGCTTTAAATCACCGAAGTCAATATGTGAGCATAAAAGGCCGGACCTTCCGTCAAGTGTAACGGCTGCGTCCTTCATATGTACATGATATACTTTGTCGATAAAATCGCTTAAGAAAAGGTGAGGTGTCACGCCCTGCCACAGAAGATGGCTTGGGTCAAAGTTGAGACCGAATTCAGGATATGCAGCCATTTTATCTAACAGCTTCTTTGTTGACCAGTAGTCGAATGCGATTTCACCAGGGTGAACCTCGAGGGCGAATTTAACTCCATTTGCCCGGAATTCTTCCATGATAGGACCCCAGAGAGCTACTATTTCATCAAAGCCATTTTCTACCTGCTCTTCTGTTGTCTGCGGGAAGGAATAAAGCCATTTCCAGATAGGAGAGCCCGTGAAGCCCGTAACAACGCCTACGCCAAGCTTCTTTGCTACAACAGGTGCTTTTTTCATGGTTGCGATTGCCCATGCCTTGATTTCTTCAGGTTTGTCGGCAAGCGCTGCAGGTGCGAAGTTGTTAAGACGAGGGTCAGGGCCGTCGCCTACACACTGGCCGATAATATGTGTTGCAATTGCTTTGCAGATAAGATTATTTTTTGCAAGATTTTCCTTGATGTAAGCAACATATGAATCATCCTCATATGCTTTGTCGATGTCTATACCCTGTCCCCAGCATGCAATTTCAAGGCCATCATATCCCATCTTTGCTGCAAGAGCACATAACTCGTCAAAAGGAACATCTGCCCATTGACATGTACAAAGTGTTACCGGTCTGCTCATAATATTATCCTCCTACAGATTTTAGAATTTATTGATATTTTTATAAACAACAATTACTTTTGTGAAATCCATTAAAAACACCGGATTTCTTTTATGATTTTACACTGAAAGATTTTTTCCTACAAGCCCTTCAAATGCGCCTTCTATATGTGCATCCGGATGGGCAATAAGCCATTTGTTTGTTGCTGTAAGGAGCTTATCCTCCCCGCACAGCTTTTCTATTTCAGGCAGGCCCACATTAGTGCCCTTTGGAAGAATGACAACCACCCTGAAGCCATCCTCTTTAACGCTGCAAGGCGCATAGTGAAGAGATGTTGCATAAACCTCAACAGCCGTGCCGGCGGGAACGAGGAATGCTTCCATAAGGGCTGTGTCATAGGTAAAATCTTCTGCAATATCTTCTTCTTTTCCAAGAATAAGTATTGCATCAGTAACAGCAATATTTATTTCCGAATCCCTGTGATATTCAACTGCATTAAGAAAATGGTTATTGCCATTGCAGAAGCCAACCTGAATCGGCATGCCGCCGTAGACATTGCTGCTGAAAAGCTTTGCGCTTTCACATAGCTCAAGGCTTTCGATTGCCGGTTCATACACAACCGAATCCAATGGTTTAGGTGTGTTTTCCATGGCGCAGAGGATGTCAGAAAAATCTATTCCCTCTATTACTTTACCATATTTTTTGAATGATTCATCAGTTAATTTTTTTATTTCCATAGATGGTTTCCCCGAAATTTATACAAGTCAAAAATCAAAAACTGAATGGAAGCTCTCCCGGATATGGAAGGGATTCCGGCTGGTTATAAGATATTTCTTTTATGCCCAGGTATTTAAACACTTCTGATATAATCTTTCCGTAGTGACCAAAGGCAACCGCGCCATGATGTGGAAAATGTCTTTCAACAAGTATATGTCTGTAGAAGCGTCCCATGTCTTTGATTGCAAACACGCCTATGCCGCCAAAGCTTTTTGTTCTTACATCAAGAACTTCTCCCTCTGCGATGTAGCTTCTTAAAACGCCTTCAGAGTCGCACTGAAGCCTGTAGAATGTTATAAGGCCAGGGGCAATATCGCCTTCAAGTGTGCCGCGGCTTATATCCGGGTCGCTTCCTTCAGGTTCAAGCACTCTGTGCTGGATAAGCTGATATTTAACCGCCCTGTCAGAGCACATCTTGCAGCTTGGAGTATTTCCACAATGGAAGCCCATAAAGGTATCGGTGAGCCTGTAGTCATATTTTCCTTTGATGCCTTCCTCATACATATCCTTTGGAACTGTATTGTTGATGTCAAGGATAGTAACAGCGTCAAGACTTGCGCAGGCTCCGATATATTCGCTTAATGCGCCATAAATATCAACTTCGCATGAAACAGGCATTCCTCGTTTTGCCAGGCGTGAATTTACATAGCAAGGTTCAAACCCGAACTGGCTAGGAAATGCCGGCCAGCATTTATTAGCAAACGCAACATACTTGCGGCTTCCTTTATGCTGCTCTGCCCAATCTAAAAGAGTGAGCTCGTACTGGGCCATCCTTTCATTAAGGTCAGGATAATATTTTCCTTCGCCCATTTCTTCAGCCATATCAGTCATGATTTCAGGAATTCTTGGGTCACCTGCATGGTTTTTATATGAAACTAAAAGGTCAAGCTCACTGTTTTCTTCGATTTCTACGCCAAGTTCATAAAGGCCCTTAATAGGGGCGTTGCATGCGAAGAAATCCTGAGGTCTCGGGCCGAAAGTGATAATCTTTAAATTTTTAACACCGATAATTCCCCTTGCAACAGGTATGAAATTTTTAATCATAAGGGCCAGTTCATCTGCAGTTCCCACCGGATAGTCCGGAATATATGCATTAAGATGCCTCATGGCCAGGTTGTATGAGCAGTTAAGCATTCCGCAGAAGGCGTCACCGCGGCCATTTATCATGTCTTCCTGTGATTCCTCTGCAGCAGCAACAAACATGCATGGGCCGTCAAAATTCTTTGCAATAAGGGTTTCAGGTGTCTCCGGGCCAAAATTGCCAAGAAATACAACCAGCGCATTGCATTCAGCCGCCTTCACATCTGAAACTGCCTTAAGCATATCCAGCTCATTTTCAACGGAAACTTTTGAACAGTAAAGATCTACGTCCAGCTTTTTGCACTCATCTGCAATAGCTGCGCATCTTCTTTCTGAAAGGGAAATAGGAAAACAGTCGCGGCTTACCGCAATTATGCCAAGCCTGACTGAAGGAATGTTGTTTAACATAGATTTTTACCTCCATAAAAATTGAAATGAACGAGAGGCCGCCTGTACGGCAAACAGGCGGTTAGGTAAAACCCCCTCGTTCTTTTGCATTATAAGCAAACAAATGCATAAAAGACAATGATTTTCTTATGTTTGTTTTGCGACAATCTTGCGATTTGATTTTTTTAGTGATAATATCTGAACAGACATATATTCAGATGTCAGACAACTGCACATATAAAATGCCAAGCCGAAGGTTTATTGTTAAAACAAACTTTTTCATTTAAAAAAACAGGAGAAAAATATGCAGGCCGATTTAAATATAAACGATTATGAGATAATCCCCCATTCAAAGCTTAAACATATGCATTCCTTTATAAATGACATCACCTACAGGAATTTTCATTTTCACAGCGACTTTGAGCTTATGCTTGTCCTTAAGGGAAATGGTCAGGTTAAAATACAGGACAAAAAATATGTGCTGGGAGAGCTCGACTCGCTTATAGTTAACAAAGATGAAATACACAGCATTGAAGGAAACACAAAACCTTTTATCCTGCTGATGATTCAGTTTTCTAGACATTTCTGCGGGGAATATTTCCCAGTCCTCAGGAATACAACATTTAACACAAGAACACTTAGGGATGTTTTTAAACCGGATGAATATAAAGAATTTATCAAAAAAATTCTTAGCTTTAATCTCTGCTTCATAAAGGAGGAACCGGCATTCAGTCTGTCATGCATCGAGTGCCTTTCTTCCATACTGCACATGATTTACTCGCACGCCAGGTACACGGTTGTAAACGAAAGCCAGTATCAGGAAGGCAAAAAAACAATTGAACGGGTAAGCAGGATATCAAAATACATTGGTTCTAATTATTTAAATCCTATACGTTTAAAAGATCTTGCAGATATGGAGGGCATAACAGAAACACATATGTCGCATGTATTCACAAAGAATTTTGGCATAACCTTTCAGGAATACTTAACCAGTAAAAGAATGGAGGAAGCAGTAAGACTTTCCCGCACCGAAAACTTTTCCAATACAATGATTTCAGAGCTATGCGGATTTTCCGACCCGAAATATCTGAACAAGGCTTTTGAAAAACATTTCGGCTGCAATTATAAAGAATTTATTAAAAAGAATTTTATCCCTGAACGTGAAGAAAAAGAACATGACAAAGATGTTTTCGAGAGATTTCTGACCCGCGACGAATGCTTAAAAATACACAGCTCACTTGATGGCCTTGTCTGACAAAAAATCAATTCAAAAAAAATCATATTTTTTTTATAAACTGCACCAACTTTCTTTGACTACAGAGCCATAAAATGCTAACATAATTGTTTGGAAAAATTCAGTAATTTTTAAGGAGATTTTTAATGATCAGCGTAAACAATGTCACATTAAGATTTGGTAAGAAAGCATTATTCGAAGATGTAAACATAAAATTCGTAGAAGGCGAATGCTACGGCCTTATCGGCGCAAATGGCGCAGGAAAATCCACATTTTTAAAAATACTTACAGGTCAGCTCGAGCCTTCAAAAGGCGATGTTACCATCACACATGGCCAGCGCCTTTCCGTCCTTGAGCAGGACCAGGGAAAATATGACGACCAGACCGTGCTTGACACAGTAATCCAGGGCAACAAAAGGCTTTTTGAAATCATGAAAGAAAAGGAAGCCATCTATGCAAAAGAAGATTTCACCGAAGAAGATGGAATAAAAGCAAGCGAGCTTGAAACAGAATTTGCCGAAATGGATGGCTGGGAGGCAGAAAGCGACGCAGCGTCACTTTTAAACGGCCTTGGCGTGGAAACCGAAATGCATTACCAGCTTATGAAAGACCTTCCGGGTCCTCTTAAAGTTAAAGTCCTCTTAGCAAGGGCGCTTTTCGGAAATCCCGACATTCTTTTACTTGACGAACCTACAAACCACCTGGACATGGACGCAATAGAATGGCTCGAGGAATTCCTTATCAATTTCAACAACACAGTAATAGTCGTATCACACGACCGTTATTTCTTAAACAAGGTCTGCACACAGATTGCCGATATTGATTATTCAAAAATCCAGCTTTATGCAGGCAACTATGATTTCTGGGTTGAATCCTCTGCCCTCATCATAAAGCAGATGAAAGAAGCCAACAAAAAGAAAGAAGAAAAAATAAAAGAACTTCAGGAATTCATTCAGAAGTTCTCTGCCAATGCTTCTAAAGCAAAACAGGCAACCTCCAGAAAGCGCGCTCTCGAAAAAATCGAGCTTGAAGAAATACGCCCTTCAAGCCGTAAATACCCATTTATAGATTTCCGCCCTAACCGCTCTATCGGAAACGAAGTCCTTCAGGTTGAAGGACTCACCAAAACAATAGACGGCGTTAAAGTCTTAGACAACATTTCCTTTACTTTAGGCCACAACGACAAGGTTGCCTTTGTGGGCTCAAATGAGCTTGCAAAAACCACCCTTTTCCAGATTCTGATGGACGAAGAAAAGGCGGATTCAGGCACATTTAAATGGGGCGTGACCACCAGCAAAGCCTATTTCCCGCGCGATTATTCAAAAGAATTCAATTCAAACCTTACCATAGCCGACTGGCTTACAGGCTATTCCGAAATAAAAGACGCAACCTATGTGCGCGGCTTCTTAGGCAGAATGCTCTTTGCGGGAGATGACGGTGTAAAATATCTTAATGTCCTTTCCGGCGGCGAAAAAGTAAGATGTCTTCTTTCAAAAATGATGATATCCGGCGCCAATGTCCTTATTTTCGACGAGCCTACAAACCACCTGGATATGGAATCCATCACGGCGCTTAATAATGCCCTGATTAAATATCCCGGAGTAGTGCTATTTGCCTGCCGCGACCACCAGTTTGTGCAGACAACAGCAAACCGTATCATGGAAATTGTGGATGGAAAGCTTATAGATAAGATTACCACCTACGACGAATACCTTGCATCCGATGCAGAGGCAAAGAAACGCCAGGTATATTCACTCAGCGCTTTTGACGAGGAAGACAATTAATGGGCTTTGTTGACTTACATACGCATACAACCTTTTCAGATGGCTCCTTAAAACCTGGAGAGCTCGTGGATTATGCCTGTGAAAAAGGCTTATCTGCCATTGCAATCACCGACCATGACACCGTGGACGGCCTTTCAGCAGCAATGCGCATGGCCATAAAACGCCCTGTCGAGGTTATACCGGGCGTAGAGCTCACTTCCAGATACAACCATAAAGAGGTTCATATTCTTGGATATTTTGTGAACTACGAGGACATCACCTTCGTAAAAATGCTTCGTGTAATCACAAAATATAAAATCGAACGCAATGAAAAAATCTGTTCCCAGCTAAGGACGCATGGCATAGATGTTGACACAGAAGAATTAAAAAAGAAATATTCCTCCAGAGTATTTAACCGTGCCCACCTTGCTGAATACATGATTGAATGCGGATATGTGAAAGACCGCTTTGAAGCCTATGACAGATATCTAGGTGAAGGAAAGCCATGCTATATCCCACAAAAGGTTTTAAGCCCTTTTGACGCAGCCACCATCATAAAAAGGGCCGGTGGCATTCCATGCATAGCCCACCCGGTTAAATATGGCTTCACAAACGAAGAATACATAAAATTTTTCACATACATGAAGGAAGCAGGCATAAGCGGAATAGAAGCTATATATTCCGAAAACACCTACGAGGATGAAAAAAAGTTTAAAAATTACGCTGATAAACTTAACTTATTTATAACAGGCGGTTCCGATTTCCACGGCCTGATAAAACCCGATATTGATTTAGGTACAGGCAAAGGTAATCTTATGATCAGCAGAAAAATACTTGATAATTTAAAAAAGGCAGCCGAATAATGTCCGAATTATCTATTTATTCAAAAATATACGAACCCGATGAAAACACGCCTATCATAGGTGTAGTTCAGCTTGTGCATGACATGTACACGCACCAGGAAAGTCTTAAAAGCATATGTGACTTCCTGACCGAAAATGGCTACGCCTGCATAACCTTCGACTTAAAAGGCCACGGGCAAAACCTAAGGCGCGATTCAGAACTTGGCTTCTTTGGTGATAATTCAGTCAATCACCTTATAGGACGCGTGCAGGAAAACACTTTATACATCAGGGAAAATTATCCATGCATACCATATATACTTTTAGGCCAGGGCTTTGGCGCGCTCCTTGCCACAGCTTATTTTAAACGCTACGACAATTTTGTTGACGGTCTCTTTCTCTTTGGAATGCCAGGTTACCCGCCATTGGCTCCTTTGTTTCACATCATTGTGTTCCTTTTTAAGACCTTCCGCGGAGAATATCACCGTTCCCCGTTTCTAAACAAACTCTTAACAGGTTCGTTCGGCCGCGCATTCAAGGAAAAATACAAATATTCCTGGGTTTCATCCGATCAGGAATATATAAAAAAATTCCGTGAAGACTATAAATGCGGCTTCAATTATACAGTAAACGGATACGAAACTCTTTGTGAGCTTCTTGAACTTGCCTACAAAAACGGCAGCTGGATAAAAAAGACCACCGAATGCCCTGTTTGTCTTTTCTTTGGTGAAGATGACCCATGCATCGGAAATAAAAAGCAGCTCACATCTGTCTCACTTTTCACTGAAAATGGCTATCATTTCGTGGTTCACTACATATACCCAGGCTTAAGGCACGACCTTCTTAACGAAGCAGAAAAAAAGGACATCCACGAGGACATCCTTTATGAGCTGAACTTAATTCAGGAAAACTACAAAAAATAGCTTTTTAAAATCAATTTTGGCTTTTAATATCTGATCATTGTTCCGGCTTTTAATATCCAACTATCGAGGCTCCGCCATCTATCACAATAGTCTGACCGGTTATGTATGACGCCTTATCGCTGGCTAAAAACTGGATAAGGTCTGCCGCTTCTTCCGGCCTGCAAAGCCGTTTCATAGGAATAGGGTCTATCATATCCGGTGGGCATGGATGTGATTTCATTTCTTCTGTTTCAACACCTCCCGGGGCAATTGCATTAACGCGTATGTTTAAATGTGCCCATTCAACTGCAGCCTGCATGGTTAAAGCTACAGCGGCTCCCTTAGATGCCGAATAAAAAGCACTGCAGATAGGAGGGTGCATTCCCCTTATTCCGGCCATAGATGCAATATTTACTATGGATCCGCCATTTTCCTGCATGGAATACCTAACAACCTGCTGCATCACAAAAAACAAAGCCTTAGAATTTACCGCTATTGCTTTGTCAAAATCGGCTTCGGTAACCTCAAGACCCGGCTTTCCGCCCATGCTTCCGGCGCACTGCACCAGCACGTCGATTTTACCAAATTCGTTTACTATTGCCTTCACTGCCCTTTCTACCGAGGCCGTATCCGTGATATCCACTGCATAGCCATATGCTTTACCTAAGGAAGAAAGTTCTTCTGTGGCTTTCTGTGTTTTTGCCTTATCTGAACCTATAACTATAACGCTTGCGCCGGAGGCTAAAAATTCTTTTGATACCGTATATCCAATACCACCTGTTCCCCCTGTGATCAAAACAACCTTGTCTGTAAAATCAATTAACATCTTTTAAAACCACCTTTCCCTATACTCTGTAAAATAAATCATTAACCTCATCTGCCAGCTTTTCATATTCCTTAAGCCTTTTATCTCCCGCCTTTAAAGAAGCCAGATATCTGCTTATGAACTCTTCCGGCGTCTCACCGGTCTTTTTGGCCAGTTTGCTGTTCCGCACAGAATTAACCAGCCCGTAAAATCTGCCGCAAGCGTCATTTTTGTGTTCTTTAAGGAATTTTTTTATTTCTCTTTTTTGCTTAAGCTTTTCAAGCATCAGAGCAAACGCATCCTTAAGATCCGTTTTTTCTGAGTTTATCACAATCTGTTTTTCGGCCGATGATTTTTTATTAATACCGAATTTTTTATGTCTTGTAAGAAGAATTACAGCAAATATAACCAATGCGGCCACTAAAGCAAATACGAGTATGGTAAGCCACCCCGGAACTTCTATATCGATGCTTCCCGAAAGCCCCGCCGTGGATGCATTCAGCCCGTCATATTCAAGCTCAAGCTCTTCAAATTCATCCGGCTTAACATTTCTTCCAAGCCACAGTAAAAATGCTTTTATCACATTTACCACTGCATTTATGCCGGCTGAAACTGTATTCCATATAGAAGCCCATATCCCGGATTCCGAATAAAAAACTGCCTCGTAAATTATAAATGCAGCAAGCACTGAAAGTGCCATGATTACAAGCGAAATAAGAACGCTTCTTGTCCGGTTATTAGCTTCCGCTCTGTAAAAAACAAGGCCAAAAATGTCGGCAAGCACGGCTATTATCAGAAAAGCAGCAGCACTTAAAGAAACTGACTCCGAGGCCGCCACTGCGATATAAAACACAGAAAGAGCCAGAAGAATTTCAAGGCATATCGTGAGTGAGCTAAGCCTAAGGCCGTATATACATGTACTAATGCACATGTACGCTGCAACGATTATAGATGCAAGCATAAAAATAATGGCACCTGTTGAAACAAGCATTCCGGAAACATAAAGAATAAATGCAGCTGCGGCAGCCAAAACAACATTGAAACAGATTATAACGGACATGCTTCTCTTTTTTAAAGTAAAAGCATAATTAAGAAGCATGGATGCCGCAGCATAAATAATAATGGTAAAATAATATCCGGTAAAAATTATATCACTCTTCACATTCACAAGCGCCCATACCGCAATAAATATAGCCGATATCGCTGCCTGCCTCATAACAGCAGGAACAATATGATTTTTATTCATAATCTTCCTCCTTTATAAGGTCATTTATAGAAAATACAGGATAATCAGCTGCAGCTGTTGTGCCCGTTACAGAAAGGATTTTTATTTTATTTCTGCAGCTTTCAGGGAAAAGGATATTTTTATTTATATTTTCAGCAGAATATGTAATAAAATAGCACTCCCCCGCACTTTCACATTCAGAAATAAGGTGCTCCATATTAAATTCCGAATGCTGGTCTATAATCTTATTATCCTTATCTGTTTTTTCTTTGGATGGATTATAGGCTGCCAGGCAGAAAAGCTTGTTATCCGGAGAAAGCTCTGCTTCTGTTAAGCTAAGTGTCCTGTCATAATTTCCATAGCTTAACGCCAAAGAGGATGCAATATTTTTTTTGCTTAAAGCACATACAGAAGACGCAATAAAGCTTAATGCCTCTTCCATTTCTGCCCGATGAGGCTTTTTCCCGCTGAAGCTTTCACCATCAAAAATAAAAAACGCGCTTTGAGGCAAAGTCTGTTCGTACACATTCACGCTTAGAGGAAGGCCACGTGAAAGAAGCCTCCAGTTAATATTTTTTATGGAGTCATACGAAGCATAATCCCTGACTGAACGGATAACCGTATTATCATCTACAATACCCCGCATGCCTGTCCTTGCATTCCACACATTCTTAACGAAGAAGTCCGCATATATGTTTTTAAGCTTTGGAAAGACATAAATATCGGGGGCATATTCCGCAGGAATTTCGAGCTCGGTCTGACCCAGTCCAAAGCCATCACCTGTTCTTATTTTCCACTCTGATGTGCATAAAACTCCCCTGTTTTCGGCTTTCCAGGCAGCTTTTACATTCTTTTTTTCAAACCAGAAAAAAGATGATAATTTTATTTCCGCAATTTTTTCCAGCGAAAGTTCTTTTTCCTTAAGATGATTTTTTTCCCAGTCCTCCAATGGCCTTGTATTTTCCGGAAGAACCGAATGATTTTTATTTAAAGGGCAAAAAACATCCATCCACATAACAGGAAGCATTTTATCATTTGCTATTTCAAAAGTGATAATTTCCTCCTGCCCCGGAAAAAGACCAGCAGATGAAAAGCCTGCCTTTATTTTTATGTTATCAGCTGATTTATCCGACCACAGCCTTGAAATTAAAGCCACAATAAAAACTACAATAAGGATAAAAGGAACAATTTTTACTTTTAAGATAAAAAACAGAATGCATAAAAGAAAAAGGCCTATAATAACAGGCCAATATACAAGATAACTGGATTTTGTTCCCGCAAGCTTCGCCTTCATATCAGGTAATATTATTTAGAAGCTTCATAAAGAGCCTGGACATCAGGTGATGCTTCTGTTTTTTCAAGGATGCCTTTGAGGATGTTTTCCGCATCGTCATTAGTTCCCTTTAAACCGCCTTTTGTTATAAGCCTGTGAGCCAGAACAGGAACCGCCATTTTTTTAACATCGTCAGGCTTTACAAAGTCTCTTCCCTCCATTGAAGCTAAGCATTTAGAAGCCCTGAACAGTGCCTTAGTAGCTCTTGGGCTGGCGCCCACCTTAAGGCTGCGTTCTGTCCTTGTGCCTTCTATTATGGCGTAAATGTATTTCATGACGTGGTCAGAGACCTTAACGCTGCTCACCACCTCGCCTGCTTCAATAATTTTTCCGGCATCTGTAATTTTATTTAAGACAGAGAAATCCACCCCGTTTCCGGAAGATTTCAGCATATTTATTTCGCCTTCTTTGCTTGGATATCCAATAGAAGTGCGGATCATAAAGCGGTCCATCTGTGCAGCAGGAAGAGGAAATGTGTTTTCCGAATCCACAGGGTTCTGTGTGGCAATTACCATAAATGGCTTTGGAAGGGTCAAAACACGGCCGTCAATGGTTATCTGTCTTTCTTCCATTACTTCCAAAAGAGCCGACTGGGTTCTTGGAATTGCCCTGTTTATTTCATCCGCCAACAGAAGATTTGTAACAACTGGTCCAGCTTTAAACTCAAACTCCATTGTCTTCTGGTTGTAGATATTCATGCCGGTAATGTCGCTTGGGAGCATGTCCGGCACAAACTGGATGCGGCCATAATCAATGCCCAGAACAAAAGACAACGTCTTAACCAAGGTCGTTTTTCCCACGCCCGGCACATCGTCCAGAAGAACATGTCCCCCCGACAGAACTGCCGAGAGGACAAGCTTTACAATATCATCCTTATCAATGATAACTTTTCTTACTTCGTTTATTATGTTATCCGTTAATAATTTTAAATCCATATTTCAAATTCGTGGTCTTAAAGACCTTAAGTATTAAAAGAACTTCTTACCCTTTGTTTTTGCTTCTTCCCTGAGCTTATCATTAAGCTCTGCTCTTTCTTTAAGGTAAGCCTGGTCTTCTGCCCAGAGAACCTCTGCCTTTTCTGCCCAGGCATTTGCATATGGTGTGGTCTTATCGCACAGGCAGTCAACATCTTCAGGAGATGCAAGGTCTGTAGAATGAGCCTGGCTTTCTTCTTTAACCATCTTCCTTAAAGCCTCCGGGTTTTCAAGCATCGGGCACGGCCTGAGCTGGTTTTCGTTGAAAGGCTGGTGCTGACGGTATGCCATAAAGAGCGGCTTCTGGAAGGCATCAAGGAGCCTGTCGGTTCTTATGTTGCTGTCTGCGTAATGCACAAATGCGCATGGTTCAATGTCGCCTGCCGCATTGATGTGGAAATAAATCCTGCCGCCTGCCACGCAGCCCTGTACAAACTGACCATCGTTCTGGAAGTCAAGTGCGAAAACTTCTTTACCGGTATTGAGGTCCCTTATTTCACGGATTCTCTTTTTCATATATGCACGCTGTTCAGGGTTTGTAAGAAGGCTTACATCCGCATCGTTTCCAATTGGCATGTAGTGGAAATACCATATAAAAATGCATCCCTTATCAATAAGCATATCAAGGAATTCATCGCTTGTTACAACATCATAATTCTTGCTTGTGTAGCAGATGGATGCGGCAAAAGGAATGCCATGTGCTTTAAGAAGGTCCATTGCCTTTAAAACCTGCTGGTAATGTCCCTGGCCTCTTCTGCCGTCGTTTGCTTCCTCGAAGCCTTCCACGGAAATAGAAACCATAAGATTTCCTACTCTGCATAAGTCTTCGCAGAACTGCTCGTCAATCATGGTGGCATTTGTGAACATATTGAAGGCATCATCATAATGCTTTTCGCAGAGCTTTATGATGTCATCTTTTCTGAGCATTGGCTCGCCGCCTGTGAACATGATGGCGTGCATACCAAACTCTTTGCCCTGCATGATAACGTCATCAAGCTCGTCATATGTAAGACTTAATGCCTTGCCATATTCAGCGGCCCAGCAGCCCTTGCAGCGCATGTTGCAAGCTGTTGTAGGGTCAATCAGCACAACCCACGGAATGTTGCAGTTGTACTTTGCAGACATTTCTTTTGTGGTCTGATAGCCCCTGAAACCGCTTTCATAGAAAGCATTAAGAATGTATGTTTTGAGGATATTAGGATTTGTATTCTGTATGACCCTCATGGCAAATTTGTGATATTTGCTTTCTTTGTTGTGAATAATGTCCTGAAGAGCCATATAAGAGGTAGGCTTCCAGGAATCACCCTGGATTTTTCCTACAAGATTCAGAAGGTTGTCGGCAAGTTCTTCGCCTTTGCCATTTCTTGCCTTATCTACAAGACCATCAAGAACTTTTTTAAAGGCAGCCCTTTCTGCTGCGTGTACAAGTTTGTTCTGCATTACTACTACCCTTTCTATGTAAATTAAGATTTTTATCTCCGCCTATTGTAACACATATTTCAAGAAAAGGAATAATAAGAAAGTTTTTTTTATGTCTTTGGTTTACATTAAAAATAAAATCGGTTATCATTTCTTTAATAAATTTCAAAGGAGAAAAAGCTTTGAATCAGACACAAAAAAGAAAATCTTCAAAAAAGAAGAAAAAGAACAAAGGCTTAAGAATTCTAGGCGTTATTGGCATCTGTCTGGCGTTTTTAGTTGTCTTATGCCTCATAACAATTATGCTTCTTTTAAAGGGTCCTTCCTCGGCTGCAAAGGTTATATTTGTTAACTCCTGCAACGAATCAAGCGCCATGAAATGGATCCCTTATATGTTCTTATCAGATTCCGAGGTTAAAGAAATCATAAACAGCAGTGGAATGAAGGAAGTGGACGAGGGTGTATCCTCCAACACAGAACTGATTGACACATCAAACGTATCAGAAGACCCTATCGAGATAATCGATGTTAAAGGCAGCTCCTTCAGGGGTAAGCTTATGATAATCCACGACCCTTCCAAGGTCTTTCTCGGCACCATTCCTGAATTTTACGAGGGAACAGGAGAAGTTGTTGCCGACATAATAAAAAATTACGACGGCGTCATAGCCGGTGTTAACGGCGGCGACTTTGTCGACATGGGTTCTTATTCATACACAGCCATGCCTCTTGGTGCAATAATTTCAAACGGAGAGGTTGTATTCAGCGAATATGGCTACGATGAATATTATCACCTTGCGGGCTTTACAGAAGACAACAAATTCTTCATGGGAAATATAACCCTTACAGAAGCTTTGGAAATGGGTGTCCGCGATGCCGTTTACACCAAGCATGACACAGGTCCTTTCCTTGTTATGGACGGCGAAGCCCTTATAAATGAAGTTCCGGGTTCCGCAACATACGGCGGCGGCAAAAACCCTCGTACCGCAATTGGCCAGCGAAGTGACGGCGCAGTGCTCCTCCTTGTTGTGGACGGCCGTCAGGCAAACTCGCTTGGTGCCACCTTCAAGGATCTTGCCTACACTATGCTGGAATACGGTGCTGTAAATGCCTGCGCTATGGATGGCGGCACATCCTCACAGATGGTATATAACGGTGAAATCTTAAATCATCCATACTCGCCTACAGGCCCTAGAAGATGTCCAACCGCATGGCTTGTAAGAGAATAATCAAAAGGAATCATTATGGAAAACTACAACTCACAAAATGACATAAACACTAATAATGAACAACAGGTAAGACGCACCCAAAGGACCAGCACCCAGGTAAGAAGCGGTTCGTCTTCAAGAAGTACATCTGCTTCAGGCAGGAGCTCATCTTCCACAGGCAGAAGTTCGTCTTCTGCACACAGAAGCCAAAGCTCCACAAAATCAAGGACTGCTTCATCCGGGCATTCTTCCCAGCCTGTACGCAGAAAAAAACGCAAAAAAGACAAATTCAAAAAGCGCCTTCTTATATTCATCGCAATACTCGTTGTTGTGCTTATTGTGTTTACGATTGTCTTTTCTTCGTTCCTAAGCTCCTACGAAAACAGCCAGCCATTCAAGGCTATTGAATCAGTTATCAGCGAGTTTCAAACCGAAGAAGGCATCATAAACTTCTTAACTGCCAACGAAAGCAAGGCCAATCTCTTAGACAGCATGGCAAATGTTGCCGGCAGCTATGCAGCCGACCTTTCAGGAAAGAAAATTTCATATATAGAAAATGAAAACTACCGTTCCGACCGCCCTTCATACTACATCACCGCGGACGGCGCAAAGGTTGCAGAAATCGCCTTTGAACAGACTGGAACAACATCCTTCGGAAACTATGTGTGGGGTGTTGCTTCCCTTGACATAGGAAGCTACCTAAAGGATACTCTTTCCTACACCGTAAGCGTGCCTTCAGGCTCCACTGTCACTGTAAATGGCACAGTTCTTTCCAGCGACCGCATCTCATCCACCGGTATTCCTTCGGTGCTTGAAAGCTCAGAACAGTTCATAGAAAATGTGCCTTCCTACGACACATATATGATATCAGGCATTACCACAACCCCGACTGTAAGTGTAACAGACCAATACGGATCTTCTATTAATGTAATCGAAACATCCGATTCATTTATAGCAAGCGACCTTACCACACAGGAATTTATAGATTCCGTAGACAGCTGGGTTCTTGAGGCCATAGACAACTGGGCAACATACTTTATAGCCATGAGCTGGAGCCTTTCCAATTATGTTAAATATGGTTCTGACTTATATGCATATATCTTCGGCAGCGACGATATGGACCCTATCTACACATCCTTCTACAACTTCGAAGAAATTGCCGGATATGAGTTCACGGAAAAATCTGCTTCAAATTATGTAAGGTACTCAGAGGATTGCTTCACCGTTGATGTTAAATACCAGCTCGATGTTTACTTTACGGTAGACTCCTACTCCGACAACAACCAGAATCTGGACGCAACCTGGGTATTCGTAAAAGAAACAGACGGCACATGGGCTATATCAGAATGTATTTATAAATAATACCTGTGCCTCTCAGGCAATAATTTCAAGCAGCTTTTGAATAAGCTTTCAATCCAAATAATAGTCTGAAAAAACTCCGGTAAACTATCCGGAGTTTTTTTCGAACCGACAAAGACATCCTGCCCATTTTTATGAAAATAACAAAGCCGGCTTTAAAAGCCGGCTTTGATAATCACTTAATTTAAAGACTGAATTACTCTTCTTCCTGTGCGATGATAGTCTTCTTGTTGTATGAACCACAGTTTTTGCAAACCATGTGTGGCATAACAAGTGCACCGCAAGTAGAACATTTTGCAAGGTTAGGAGCTGTCATTTTCCAATTAGCTCTTCTCTTATCTCTTCTTGCCTTTGATGTTTTATTTTTTGGGCATATTGACATAACTTACACCTCCTATCGGTCTTTTAGGTCTGCTTATTTTCAAGCAGTCGTACTTGGCTAGTATACTCAAAAGCACTTCTCTTGTCAACGAAAAATTATCCACTAATTTGTAAATTTTTAAGGAATTTTTCTAAGGGAAAATACCTTTAAGTTTACGCCTTATTTATTTTGCAAGCCTTTCTGTATCACGGGCAATCATAAGTTCTTCGTTTGTAGGAACCACAAGAACCTTAACCTTAGAGTCATCAGTTGAAATAACTATTTCTTCTCCGCGTTTCGAATTCTTTTCCTCGTCAATAGCTATGCCAAGATATCCAAAATGCTTGCATACTTCTGTGCGCACACCCTTGTCATTTTCGCCAATACCTGCCGTAAATACGATTGCATCTACGCCATTCATGACTGCAACATATCCGCCAACATAAGAAACAACTCTGTGGATAAATTCAGCCTTAGCAGCCTTTGCCTGTGCGTTTCCATCTGCAGAAGCAGCATCTAAGTCTCTGAAATCCGATGACACGCCTGAGATACCAAGAACACCTGATTTTTTGTTAAGGATTGTCATGATTTCCTTAAGCTCAAGGCCTTCCTTGTTTGCTATAAATTCCATAACGCCAGGGTCTATTTCGCCTGAACGGGTTCCCATTGAAAGACCCATCAAAGGTGTGAGGCCCATTGATGTCTCAACGGATTTTCCGCCGTCTACTGCACAGATGGATGCTCCGTTTCCAAGGTGGCAAACTACTATTTTTGCTTTATTATAGTCAAGGCCCAGGATATCAGCTACACGCTTTGACACATAAGAATGTGATGTGCCATGGAAGCCGTATTTTCTGATAGCGTATTTTGTGTAATACTCGTATGGGATTGCATAAAGATATGCTTCTTCAGGCATTGTCTGATGAAATGCTGTATCAAAAACTGCAACCTGAGGTACAGAAGGCATAAGCTCTTTGCAGGCATTGATGCCGATGATATTTGCAGGGTTGTGAAGTGGCGCAAGCTCGTTGCAGCCTTCGATTGCCTTTATAACATCATCTGTAATAAGCGTTGATTCTGCGAATTTTTCGCCGCCGTGAACCACTCTGTGGCCAACAGCATCTATTTCTGAAAGGCTTGAAATAACGCCGTTTTCTTTGTCTGTTAATGCGTCAATAACAAGCTGAACGGATTTTTTGTGGTCAGGCTGGTCAATCTGGCTTACCTGTTTATCTGAACCGGCCTTCTGGTAAGTAAACATGCCATCTATGCCTATTCTTTCGCAAAGGCCTTTAGCAAGAACTTCTTCTGTTGCGGAATCAATAAGCTGATACTTAAGTGATGAGCTTCCGCAGTTGATAACTAAAATCTTCATGGTTTATCTCCTTGATTTTTTTAAATATATTAAACTCTTTAGGGAATTCCATATGTTTAAACTTTGGCATTCCTTAAGGTTTATAATTTATTTTGCTGCATTCTGTGCCTGAACTGCTGTTATTGCCACTGTACCTACGATGTCATCAGCATAGCATCCGCGTGAAAGGTCATTTACAGGCATCGAAAGTCCCTGAAGCACAGGGCCGTAAGCTTCTGCCTTTGCAAGGCGCTGAACAAGCTTATATCCGATATTTCCGGCCTCTAAGCATGGGAAAATAAGCGTATTTGCATGGCCTGCAACCTTGCTTCCAGGTGCCTTTAATTCGCCCACCTCAGGAGCCAGTGCTGCGTCTAACTGAAGCTCGCCATCGATTTCGTACTGTGGGTATTTTTCCTGGGCAATTTTTACAGCATCCTGAACAAATGTCACACGGTCATGCTTTGCGCTTCCCTTTGTGGAGAATGAGAGCATGGCAACCTTTGCCTTAGCGCCTATAAACTGTTCAAAGCTTTCAGCCGAAAGGCCTGCAACCTCTGCTAATTTGGCTTCGTCATAGTCTGTGTTAACTGCGCAGTCAGCAAAAACAAAAAGCCCGTTTTCTCCAAGTTCGCAATTTGGAACTTCTATGATAAAGAAGCCTGATGTGGAGCTGATGCCCGGCTTTGTTTTAAGAAGCTGAAGAGCCGGACGGATTGTATTTCCGGTTGAATGGCAGGCACCTGAAACAGCGCCGTCTGCATCCCCACATTTGCACATAAGGCATGCATAATACATATAATCGCTTTCCATCTGCTCTTTTGCAGATTCCGGGGTAACTCCCTTAGCTCCTCTTAATTCAACGAATTTATCAATATATTTCTGCTGGTTAGGATCATTTTTAGGGTCAACGATTTTCACGCCCGTAAGGTCATAACCTGCGCCATATTTTTCAATTTCCTCAGGTGTGCCGATAAGTATAAGATTGGCGATGCCAAGCTTAACTATTTTTTCGGCTGCTTCATAAGTCCTTTTGTCCATTGGCTCAGGAAGAACGATTGTCTTTTTGTCTTTCTTTGCCTGTTCAAACATTTTGTCAATAAATCCCATCACTATTCTCCTTCTTTTATTATAATTATTTCCTGCTCGTATGGAGTTTTCAGATCAACATTAAATTTGCTCATGCAGACCATTCTGTACAGCATATCAGCTTCAGTTGTCTGCATTATCATGTCAGGGCCGTCTTCTTCAGGCTTGTAGTCGGCAAGCTTTGTCACCAGCTTTATATCTGCCTTTTGCTTTATTTCCGAAAGCAGCGGTTTTGCCCTTTCCCTAAAGCCAAGCACCTTAACCGCCTTAAGGCTTTCTTTGTTATATATGTTGTCCATATCGGCCTGCTTTATGCCAAGCGTTATATGCATAAGGGCCCGGCCTACGGTGGCCTTGTTCATATTTTTGGCATTAACAAGCTCCCTGAATTGGTTAAAGCCCTTAAATTCATTTCTTAAGTTTATGAATCTGTTTGCAAGATCCATTGAAACGCCGAAATACCTGTTCAGCTCTTCGGCATCCTTTGCCAGCACAAGCCTTGTGCCAAGCATTGTCGAAAAGTCATCGCGAAATACCGGAAAGGTTTCAAGATATCTGTCCATAAGGATGTCATATACCGGGTCTGGAAGGTTATTCTGCAGCGCATTCATATCATATCTGTTGAAGATGGCATTTCTGATAGCTGTAGCAGAAGAAAAGCTTTCGCTTATCCGGGTATCATTATGCGAACTAAGCATTCTTGCAACCGGCTCTGCTTTAATAGTGCTTTTTATTTCGTGAAGAGCCTTTATATATTCAACTGCAAGAATATTATTAGACCTGTCAATAATTGCCGCATATTCCTTTCCAAGTATTCTCTCAACTGCTCCGGAAATTGCGGCTGCAGTGGACATGCCTGACCTTAAGCCCTCTTTCAGTAATTCTTTATAATAATCCGGCTCATTTATAAGAAGCTCTGCTATCGTATTAAACTTTTCAGTAAGCTTTCCCGGTTCATCATCCGCATTTAAATTGTCCAGGCTTTCTGTGCCAAAGCAAAGGTCATCCACCACATTAAGCTTGTCAAGTATCGACACACCGCCGAATGCAAAATACTCTGCGCTGGCAGTCGAAAAACATGAAGGGAGCTCTAAAACCAGGTCAGCCCCGCACTTTAATGCCATTTCCGCTCTTGAATATTTGTCAATAATTGTAGGGGCGCCTCTCTGGACATAATTGCCGCTCATCACAACAACGATATAGTCGCTGTTCAAACGCCTTCTCGTTTCCTTTAGGTGGTATTCATGTCCTTTATGGAAAGGGTTGTATTCTGCTATTATTCCGGTAACCTTCATTTGCTTCTCCTTTTAAAAATCAAAGGCATCCGAGCCCTGGTCAAATGTTGCCGTTTTTATTTCAAAATCCTTTGCCTTATATTTTGTCCGGCTGCTTTCTATTTCACATTGCACAGAAAGCTGTGCCAGCTCTTTTGTATTGTTTTCCCTGCTTATATGCCCTAATATTATGTGCCTTATATTGTCATGAAGCAGTTCGGAGAGAAAAGCCCCCGATGCCTCGTTTGAAAGATGGCCCCTGTCTCCTGATATTCTCATTTTAAGGTAATAAGGATATGGCCCTGTCTCAAGCATTCTTATGTCATGGTTTGCCTCAAGCAAAAGCGCGTCCAGGCCTTTTAAATTATCTATCAGATGATCATTATATATACCTAAGTCCGTTACCACTGCACAGCTTTTTTTCCCTGATTCAAGCCTGAAGGCCAGTGGCTCTGCACAATCATGTGAAATACTAAGCGGCTTTATATTTATATCCCCGACAGAAAAACATTCGTCTGCATAAACAATATTAAAAAGATTTTCATCCACACCCTTTATATTAAGCCCGTTTATGGCCTTTAAAGTTCCACTTGAAGCGTATAAAGGAATGTTTCTGTATCGTTCTATAACTCCAAGTGATCCAATGTGGTCGCTGTGCTCATGGGTTATAAGAAGCGCATCTATATCATTTAATGAAATCCCTATCTTAGAAAGCCCCTCACATATTCTCTTCTTGCTTATGCCCGCATCAATCAGAATATGTGTGCTGTCTGTTCCTATATATGTCGCATTGCCGGAGCTTCCGCTGGCGATGTTTTTAATTATCATATCCTAAACCGGTATTTAAATTACGCCAGGCTTTTTCACCTGGCGCGGTTGTTTATTTAAATTCGTCAAAGTCAAGATCAAAGTCTGCTATTTCATCAAGTGAGTCAAAATCAGACATTTTAAGCTTATCTTCATTTTCTGCGGCTGGCGCCTCTGCCTGGTTTTCAGAAAGAGGGTCATCTATCATATCAAAGTCCTCTGATACAAAGACAGAATCAAAACCCAAAGGGGTGACAGAAGGCTCTTCTTCATATGCCTGTACTGCCGGCGCAGGCTCCTCATATTCAGGTTCTTCTTCAGGAAGAATATAATCTTCATCCGAGAATTCCTCAACACTGAAGATGTTATCCTGAGGGATGCCTGTATATGTTTCTTTGGTTTCAAATGAAGCCGAAGGAACATAGCCATGTGGCTCTGAGTACGCATGAGCTGTATATTCAGGCTCACTTGCAGGTGCTACTGAATAATCTCGAAGTGCCTGGCGGTTCTGGGTTGTTACCTCAAGGCTTGATTCAAGACTTCTCATGATTGCATCGTATTTAACAGTAAGACCTTCGATTGCAGTAGAAAGTATCTCTTCGATTGTTCCTAACGAGTCGTCTGTATACTGTATTGCAGACATCTTGATGTCGTTTGCCTCTACCGTGGCGCTGTCAACAATATTGCCGGCCTGGTTTGTGGCATCATCTATTACAGTATTGGCTTCCCTGAAGGCCTGCTGCATGATTTCATGTTCGGAAACAAGCGTTGCCGTCATTTCGTTGGCCTTTTTGATCATTTCCTCTGCCTTATCCTGAGCATCTTTCAGGATGGCGTCACGATTTGCAATAATGCGCTGGTATTTTTTTACTTCGTCAGGAATGTTCTGTCTTAAATCATCCAGGAAATCATCGATTTCGTCTTTGTTAACGATAATCTTGGAATTAGACAACGGCTGGAATTTGCAGTTATCAAGATATTCTTCCATTTCTGATATGATCTGTTCAATTTTACTCATGATATTTTTCTCCGTTTTTTATTTGCGGTTATTTTCAAATTTTTGCTTGATCAGTTTTTCAACATGGGCCGGTACAAACCTGGAAACATCTCCCCCAAATGAGGCCACTTCCCTTACTGTGCTCGAGCAAAGATATGCGTAATTAAGCGATGTAGTAAAAAATATTGTGTCAAGTTCCGGCGACATAACATTGTTTGTCTGTGTCATCTGCATTTCGTATTCAAAATCAGTAACGGCACGAAGGCCGCGTACTATAAATTTAACATCCTCCGCAACAGCAAAATCCACCAGAAGACCTTCGAATGATTTTACTTTCACATTCGGAATATCCCTGACTGCCTCTTTTATCATGGCAACTCTTTCTTCCGATGTAAACAAAGGTGATTTGCTGTTGTTTATCAGTACCCCGACGATAACTTCATCAAAAATTTTTGACGATCTTTTTATAATGTCCAAATGCCCGAATGTTACAGGATCAAATGTTCCCGGATATATAGCCTTTTTCAAAACTGCTCCTTATATCTGAACACCCTTAAGCTTTAAAAAATAATGCTTATTGGTCTTGTATATTTTTTCTTTTGTGATTTCGAAGGCCGACTCTTTTAAAAAATCCAGATTATTATATTTGTCGGCTTCGATGATTACTGTTGTGTCATTATTTATAATCCCGGACTCAGAAAGAGCGGCAAGTGTTTCCTCTTCAAGATTTGAATTGTATGGAGGGTCCATATAAACAAAATCAAAAACAAGGCCTTTAAGCTTAAGCTCGCTGATTGCGCTTAAAACATTTTTGGATATAACAAGCGCATCGCCAGAAAGCCTTGTATGTTCAAGATTTTCCCTGATACATGCTGCCGCCTTTATGGAATTATCAACAAAAACACAAAATTTAGCGTCCCTGCTCAAGGCTTCAATGCCTATACCGCCGGATCCGCTAAATAAGTCTAAAAAATAACTGCCGGGTATATCCGGCTGTATTATGTTGAATAAAGTCTCTTTTATTCTGTCTGTAGTTGGTCTCGTGTCGAAGCCAGGAGGTGTTTTAAGACACAGCCTCCTGGCTTTTCCGGCAATTACTCTCATTTATTCTGCTGCAGGTGCTTCTTCAGCCG